>Ga0255354_1000015_pt1 | contig 117860 bp, 80 predicted proteins | sample HBST50metaG_FD_189942 | JGI IMG/M metagenome (GOLD analysis project Ga0255354, IMG submission 189942) | Peat soil microbial communities from Stordalen Mire, Sweden - H.B.S.T50 | ecosystem: Environmental > Terrestrial > Soil > Wetlands > Peat | place: Sweden: Norrbotten County, Stordalen Mire...
TTGCAGGCTTTTCATTATGGATTGGTACATATCTCATCGGGCAGCTTACTCCCTGGATGTTGCTGCATTTAACGCCTGCAGGAACTTTCTTTTTATTCGCTGTGATGTGTGTGCCATATATGTTGATTGTATGGAAATTAGTCCCCGAAACAGCAGGTAAATCTTTGGAAGAAATTGAACGCTTGTGGCTGAAGGAATAAATTTCATATTGAGGATGTAATTTAAATTGGTCATGTTATTCCGAGTAGCTAAAGATGATAACAAAACTATTGAGCCGATATGTATTATTATGAATTTATGTTAATACTAAGTGAGTTCTTGCCTAAAAATGTTAATTAAAAATTAGTTTAAAATGAAAGTATTCTTTATCCATTGCAAGCAATTGCGAATAGAAAAAGTGTTACGTTTTCGATGTTTGCTAATATCCGCTTTACTATTAGGATGTTTTGCAGTCGTTGACGGAGTGAATGCTCAAACCATTAATCAAAATGGAGAAGAGCAGGCTGTATTGAGAAAGATATCTGGAACTGTTTCGGATATCAAAGGTGAACCTATTATCGGGGTTAGTATTGTAATCAAAGGGTCTTCTCAAGGAACAATTACTGACCCAAATGGAAACTATTCAATCTCGATCAAAGGGAATCCAACATTAATTTTTTCCTCTATGGGTTATATTCCTCAAGAATTTTCCATAAAAGGTCACAGTATTATCAATATAATTTTGGCCGAATCGGTTAAATCACTTAACGAAGTTGTAGTGCTTGGCTATGGATCAGTTAAAAAAAGCGATTTAACTGGATCTGTTGGTTTGTTAAAATCTGACGATATTGAACGATCAGAAGCAACCAGCATTACACAAGGATTAGAAGGTAAAATTGCCGGTGTACAAGTATCTCAAAATGACGGAGCTCCAGGCGGGGGAATTAGCATTCTAGTTCGAGGCGCAAATTCCTTTAGCACTAGCGCAGACCCTCTTTATGTTGTTGATGGAATTCCCTACGCTGCTCCTACTGTTCCACAAGGGACATCATCTGAGTTACAGAGTACCAACCCACTGTCAAGCATTAATCCGGAAGATATTGAATCGATAGAGGTACTTAAAGATGCTTCCTCGACGGCTATTTATGGGTCCAGGGGTGCAAATGGAGTTGTTTTAATCACAACTAAAAGCGGACAAATAGGGAAGGATAAAATCGAGTTTAGTACTTCATTAGGTTTTTCGACTGTAACAAAAAAAATCGCAATGCTTGACGGTTATGAGTACGCCAACATGAGAAATGAAGCCATGTTGAACAAATATTATTATGAAGGAGGAACTTATACTCCGGCATTCCCTGCTGTTGGTTATTACAGCCATACTTCTTTAAATGATTCTACTTACAATCCTTCTCCAACTGATTATAAAAATGGAAAAGCTGCTCAAACAAATTGGCAAGATCAAATTTTCAGAACGGCTATAACAAATAACTACAACTTTTCCTATAGTGGAGGAAATACGAATGGCAATTATCTTATTTCATTTAACTATCTTGATCAAGATGGCATTATTGTCAATTCAGGGTATAAACGTTTCAATATCAATAGCAATATTAATAGGAAATTACGACCTTGGTTAGAGGTTGGCACCAATTCGACTTTTAGTAAAACAACCAATACATTAGCTAATACCAGTACCGATAACATGGGGATAGTCTATAATGCCATCATCTTTACGCCGGCAAGAGGAGTTTACGATCCCCAATATGATAATGTATTTCAGCCACAACTGTGGGAAGGGGCTTCCAATCCTTATACAGCAGTCAGAAACACAACAAACCTTATAAATGGCCTCAACTATTTCAATTCATCTTATTTGCAAATAAAATGTTTCGATTTTCTTAACTTCCGTCAGAATATAGGATTAAACTATTCGATCAGTAGCCGTGATGCCTATTATCCAGTATCTACTGCCACCGGACAATCACCCACAAACGGATATGCCATCAGAAGCGACAATGATTATAATGGAACAACATCTGAATCAATGTTGACTTTCAATAAAACTTTTGCACACATTCATACTATAAATGCTGTCGCAGCTATGACTTACGAATATACTAATTACGGCAGTCATTACATTCAAGTACAGGATTTCCCGAATGACTATTTGACCTACAATGCACTACAAAATGCCATTGCAATTCCTGTAGTAAGCAGCGGCCGCGGAATGTATTCTTTGATGTCTTTTTTGGGTAGAATTAACTACAATCTGCTTGAAAAATATTTATTTACTGCATCATTTCGTAGGGATGGATCGAGCAGATTCACACCGGAAAACAGATGGGGAGACTTCTCCTCCTATGCATTTGCATGGAGAGCGTCAGAAGAGCCTTTTATCAAAAACCTAAAAACATTTGACAATCTGAAATTTCGAATCTCTTATGGATCAACAGGTAATCAGGGAATTTCTCCCTACGCTACTCAGTCCCAATTAGGAGCTGCTCCTGTAGCAGTAAATGGCACTCAATATGCAGGCTATTCAGATGTCACTTGGTCTGGGCCAAGTAATCCTAACTTGAAATGGGAAACTACTTACCAATTTGATTTGGGTGTTGATGTTGGATTTCTCAACAATCGGCTCAATCTTACTATTGATGCATATCAAAAGTTGACAGATGATTTGCTTCAAAATCTACAAATTCCTTCCAGTACAGGATTTACATCAATGGAAAGCAATTATGGAAATGTCACTAACAAAGGGTTAGACCTAGCAATAAATGCAGTAATTTTGAAATCTCCTATAAGTTGGGTATTTGATGGTAACATTTCATTTGATCGCAATAAAATCGGAGGTCTCAGCGGAGATCAATTTGCCAATTCGATTGGATGGGACATGAATAATGTTTTTATTGAGCGTAATGGACAATCTATTGGTGCAATATGGGGATATAAAAGTGACGGGTTCTACAATAGTGAAGCCGCTGTAAGAGCAGATCCGGCATATGCAAACGCACCAGAAAGTGTAATTATGGGAATGATTGGCGAACAAAGATTTAAATGTCTTAACGGGAATCCAACTGCAACTACCAATTCAACTGATGAAACTATTATCGGGAACACATGTCCTAAATACACTTTTGGAATAACTAACACATTAGCTTACAAGAGTCTATCCTTAAGCTTTTTCTTCCAAGGATGCATGGGTAATGATATTATTAACTCCTATTTGTATAGAATGACCGGTGATTACGGATTTGCGCTTAACATGCCCCAATCTGTATACAATAACAGATGGGTTCCAGAAAATCTTGCCAACGGAGAATATAGCCTAAAACCAGGAGTAAATGCTGAATGGCCAATTTTAAGTTCTTCTGAGAACAGACGCAATCTATTTTCAGATAAAGAGGTCGAAGATGGTTCATACTTAAGATTAAAAAATATCAACATAGGCTACACTTTCAATAAACCGATCAAGAACATCAACTCTATCAAAATATACAGCAACATAAGCAATGTATTTACATTGACAAAATATAGCTGGTATGATCCTGAAGCAAGCGCATATGGTAGTGACCCCTCAAGAAGAGGTGTTGATCTCTGTTCCTACCCCGCATCGAGAACAATTACTTTTGGTCTGAAATGTGAATTCTAAAAAATGCATATAATGAAAAAGGGATTTATAATAAAAATAATGGCAATTGCAGCAATTACTTTAGTTTGCAATTCCTGTACTAGCTCATTGAAAGAAGAAGCATATGATTTCATGAGCAATGATATGATTAGCGGCAGTAGCCTGACTAATGCAAATTTATGGGTAAATGGGTGCCTAAATACCTTAAATGGAGGAGATTACATGATGTGGGGATCATACTGGACTGATGAGACGCAAGATGACGATTATTTTACTGGAGTTTCATGGGCAGTTGGTACAATTGGTGCCGGAAACTGGTATGGAAACATGGATAATACATGGGATGGTCCATATCTATTGATCAATAATTGTAATAATGCCATCCCCGAAATTAGCAATATGTCATGGGGTAATGATGCTCAAAAAAACAACTGTCTGGGACAAGTTTATTTTTTGAAAGGGTGGGCTTATTTCTGCTTGGTTAGAGCATTTGGAGCTGTCCCTATATTTACAAAAGGGATTGCCTATGGAGATTCTTTCCAACAACCACGTCAACCGGTAATGAATGTCTATAATTATGCCATTGAAATGTTGCAAAAAGCAGATAGTCTATTATACGACGCAAAAGATCCAAATTACGAAGTTGGCAGATTGTCTAAAGATGCAGCCAGGGGAATGCTTGCAAGAGTATATCTTACCATTGCATCAAGCGCTATGCCAGCAGGCACACAAGTGAAAGTGAATGGAGGCCCTGCGACCAACGCTCTCCCTGTACAAACGACTTATAATAAAACTGCTGTTGCAGGCGTTGAAGGAGTAGATCCGAAGACATATTTTAAATTGGCAGAAGAAAAAGCTCTTGAAGTTATGAATAACGGGTATTTTAAATTACTGCCTTACAATCAAATCTGGGGGAATTCTAACGTAAACTCGAAAGAGCATATTTGGTCATTGCAAGCTGCTGTTACCAGTTCTTTGCAAAACTACATTGCCTTTAATTTTTATGGAAGGAGTGAATTAGACGCTACTGGTACAGGACTTAGCGGGGGATATTATTATGAACGAAACCATTGGTATGATTTATTTGAAAATCAGGATTACAGGATTACAGAAGGAGTCCCACACAGGGTTTATTATTATGGAACATGGTTTTACTATCCTTTATCTGATAGTGCGAAAGTCAGAACTAAGGCACAAATCAACAACGACGTTACCATGCACTATGCCGGCAATGAAAAATACACAAAAGGCTATCCTTGTGATGCAAGATTGACCAAATTTAATCAAACGTCGAGTCCTCTAACTAATTATGGTGACTACTCTTGGTCATTTTTGCGTATGGCAGAAGTATATTTAACATATGCAGAAGCAGAAAATGAACTCAACGGTCCAACTCAAGCGGCCCAGAACGCCTTAAATGCAGTAAGACAAAGAAACAATGCCAGTTTATATCCGACAACCGATAATAGCGTAGTTGATTTCAGATCGGCTGTTTTAGAAGAAAGAGCAAAAGAACTTTCAATAGAAGGTGTTAGACGATGGGATCTGATACGTTGGGGAATCTATCTAGATGTGATGAACGCAATTGGTATTGACGAAAACAACTTGGTAAAGAGCAGACAAACAAAACATTTACTATTCCCCATTCCTTTATCAGAGATGAATTCAAACAAATTAATCAGTCAAAATCCTGGATGGTAAAAGGCATAATTCATCAATAACAAATATAATATTACAATTATGAATAGATTAATAAATAATACACTAATAGCATTTGTCATACTATTATTTGTATCTTGCAGCAATGATAAAGTTGCTTCTTATGGGCCACCTGCCATTTATACGGTAGTAAGCAGTACTTTGAGAACAGATACTCTAAAAAGTGGAGCCTTAAACAATTGGGTGCTCATTGAAGGAGCAAATTTTGTAAATGTAACAAATATCTCTTTCAATGATGCAAAAGTACGATTAAACGATGCTTATATAACTCCAAACGAAATTTCAGTGCGTATACCCAGAGTTATATCACAGAACCCAACAAACACTATTACAGTACAAACTGCACTCGGTTCTGTAACTTACAATTTCAAAGTAGTTTATCCTCCTTTGCAAGTATTTCAAATGGACGATGAATTTGCACGACCAGGTGAAACCATGGCCATTCTTGGAAAAGACTTCGATCTTTACGGAATTGACAGTACATCTTCAATATCTTTCGGCGGAAATAAAATAAAATTGACAAGGGCAGCCCATGATACTCTCTTTGTAAAAGTGCCCACTGGAATTGCTGCGGGTTCAGAAGTCGATATTCTATATGGTTCGAATAAAGTACTCAAAGTGCCTGGTTTCTACAAGGATAACAGAAAATATCAAATCAATACATTTGATTATTCTTATAATATTCAATGGACAAACGTTAACTGCATTGTTGGCCCTGACACAGCTTCAATTAGTGGTAAATATTTCCACTTTACGGGAAGCATCACTTTTGATTACCTGATTGACTTTGGTCCTGGGTGTGGTCAGGTACCTGATTCAGTATTCCAAAATGCAAGTCATTATAGTTTCAAATTTGAAGTACGTACTTACCAACCGATGGCAAAAACTGGCTTTCAATTCAGTTTCGGCACATCAGAGTATAATTGGAATCCATACGCATCAGGATCGCCATTGGATACTAAAGGTAGATGGAAAACGGTTAGCTTTCCTCTTACAAATTGGCCTTTTATTAAGGGCATGGGGCAATGGTTGTATTTTAGTTTAGCTGGTGGAAGTACTCCTGAATTGGTTGACATATGTTTAGACAATTTCAGAATAGTACCCAATAATTAATACTTAAATAATCTGACAAACAAGAAAGATTCTCTTTGTTAAAAAGAGAATCTTTCTTAAATTAATACAAATCAAATTATTCGTATAAGCAAATATTAAAATAAAGAGAATAAATTTGTCGATATTTTTTGGAATAATAAATATAGTTTATGATAATCTTACTCCAATCAAGATAAACTATTTAATCATTTATGTATGAAAAGAAACGGAGTGTTGCTTTTTAGCCTTTTATTGTCATGCTTTGCTTATTCCAAAACGGTTTTCTTAGATGAAGTGGATGTTCGCTACATGTCGCAAGATTGGGGTTGTGCACAAATTAATAAGAGTATATTAGGTGATTCATTACAAGTAAACAGAGTAATCTATAAAAGAGGAATTGGAACTCATTCTGTAAGCCGATTTTTGTTAAATTTGCAAGGGAAAGCAATGTCCTTTTCAGGTTTTGCTGGCGCTGATGATCATAATGATTTCGGCGGTAACATGGAGTTTCGGTTACTAGCTGATCAAAAATTAATTTGGAGCAGTGGAATACTACACAAGGGAATGCCAGCTAAGGCTTTTAAGGTGAATTTAAAAAGAGTTAAAAAATTGGCTCTACTGGTTACCGAAGGTGGCGATGGAATTATGTACGACCATGCAGACTGGCTGGAAGCAAAGTTTGAAACTTCGGGTCCAATTATTCCAGAATCTGTAACTCCAGAAAAAATAGAGGTAGAAAGATATATCTTAACGCCAAAACCCACAAAATTTCCTAAAATCAATGGGGCAAAAATATTTGGCGTTAGACCAGGTAATCCTTTTTTATATACCATTGCGGCCACAGGTGAACGTCCAATGAAATATTCTACTTCAACTTTACCTAAAGGTTTGATTTTAGATGACCAAACAGGAATTATTAGTGGTATGATTGAAAAAGCTGGCATCTATAACATAACGCTTAAGGTCGATAATATTTTTGGATCAGATATTCGCGCACTAAAAATTGAAGTTGGCAATACTATTTGTCTTACTCCTCCCATGGGATGGAACAGTTGGAATTGCTGGGGACTGCAAGTGAACGAACAAAAAGTCAAAGATGCAGCCGATTTTATGAGTAAAACTCTTATTCAGCATGGTTGGAATTATATCAATATAGATGACGGATGGCAAGCCACGCAACGCACAGATGATGGTCAACTGCTTGGAAATGATAGATTCCTTGATTTCAAAAGACTGAGTGACTATATTCATGGAAAAGGATTAAAATTTGGCATCTATTCGTCTCCAGGGCCTATGACTTGCGGAGGCTACTTGGGTAGTTACCTACATGAACAAACTGATGCTAAAACTTGGGCAGATTGGGGTGTTGATTACCTGAAATATGACTATTGTTATTATTCTCAAATAGCGGGAATCCCAACTGAAGAGCGAATTAAAGAGCCCTATGTGGTAATGAGAAAAGCTCTCAATAACGTTAAGAGAGATATAGTATATTGTGTGGGTTTTGGTGCTCCGAGAGTTTGGTACTGGGGCCAAGAAGCTGGAGGAAATCAATGGAGAACTACCCGAGACATTACTGACGAATGGAACGTAGTAACAAGTATCGGATTCTTTCAAGACGTTTGTGCACCGGTTACAAAACCAGGTAATTATAATGATCCGGATATGCTAGTTGTTGGAAAATTAGGGCAAGGATGGGGATCTAAAGTACACGATTCATACCTTACTGCTGATGAGCAATATTCACATATTAGCCTTTGGTGTCTTTTATCAGCTCCATTACTTATTGGATGTAACATGTCCAATATAGATGATTTTACTGTTAATCTCCTTACAAATGATGAAGTGATAGCTGTAGATCAAGACCCTGCCGTATTGCCAGCAAAAAAGATTATTACTAAAAATGGACAAATCTGGTATAAATATCTGGAAGATGGGTCTGTTGCCGTAGGCTTTTTTAATGTTGATCCATATTATATTCTCTGGAACCAAAAAGATAGTAACAAAGTTCAACGTGAAAAATATAAAATGACTTTGAATTTTTCCGATCTGAACTTGAAAGGAAAATATACTGTTCGAGACTTATGGAGACAACAAAATCTGGGAGCATTTAATAAATCGTTTACTACAAAGGTAGCTTATCATGGAGTAACATTTGTAAAGATAACTCCATTAAATTAACAATAAAAAATCGGATAAATGAACAGACGAAACTTTTTACAGCTTGCAGGAGTAAGTTCAGCTGCTCTCCTTATTCCTGATAGATTGCAAGCCAAACTACTAAAAACGGCAACCTGCAATTCGAATGTTAAACCCATTTCTGGTTCATGGTTTGAATTTCAACACCTTTTGCCTTCAGAAGGTCAGTACTGGGATCCAGCATTAGCAAAATTTACTGCTGAGGAATGGAAAACTAAAGTAAAAGAAATCAGTGAAATCGGATTTGAGTATTTAGTACTGCAAGAAATAGCTCTGGACGGAAAAGCCATTTATCCTTCCAAGTTGGCACCTCAATATCATTTAGGATGTGAAGATCCGCTGGAAGCAGTCCTCTCAGCTGCTGATGAGGTGGGTATCAAATTCTTTATCAGCAACGATTTTTGGGCTGATTGTCAAAAAGGTGAATTCTTAATGAATGATCCCGGCATTCGGAAATTTAGGGCAAAAGCGATGGAGGAAGTGGCCGAAAAATACAGTCACCATCCTAGTTTTTATGGTTGGTACTTTCCGAATGAGTCGTACTTGATGCCGTATTTTAATGATGCTTTTATCGACTATATGAATGATTGTGCCCGTGTGGCAAAGACACTGACTCCAGCCTGTGTCAATTTGATAGCTCCCTATAATATCAAAGCCGAAAAAACAGATGATTTTTTTGTCAAACAACTCGAGAGAATGAATATCGAGATCATTGCCTATCAGGATGGTGTGGGCGTAAATTCAACAAAACTCGGAGAGCCAGCAAAATATTTTGAAGATCTCTATAAAGCTCATCAAAAAGCCTCAAGAGCCAGAATTTGGGCTGATATGGAACTCTTCTATTTTGAAGATAAGACTAAAGGAAATTTGTTGCCTGCCGATTTTAATACAAGAATTTTGAAACAAATGGAAGATCTTTCCCCATTTGTAGATAAGATTTTATGTTACCAATATATTGGGTGTATGAATAAGCCGGGGACCACTGCATATGCGGGACATCCCAACCAAGAATCTGTACGGCTATATAAGCAATACAAACATTGGTTAGATAATTCTTATAAAAATGAAAATTAAAAAGCTGCTTTTGCTACTTGCGATGACTTGTACTATTCAAGTCATCGCTCAGCTACCTTTGCGGTTGCCTACCATTTTAAGCAATCATGCGGTATTACAACAATCTTCCAACGTAAAAATATGGGGATGGGGACCTGGCGCCATGACTGTTTCCATTGTTGCCAGTTGGATGAATAAAGATACTATCTCTGTACCTATAGGAGCAGATTGCCTTTGGGAAACATCCATAAAAACGCCTAAAGCTGGAGGCCCCTATGTTATCAGTTTTACTTGTGGCAAACAGAGTTTAATGATAGAGGATATACTGGTAGGTGAAGTTTGGTTATGTTCAGGACAATCTAACATGGAATTTAATGCTAATTGGGGAATTTCCGATGCTGGAGACGTATCAGCCAACTGCAACAATAAAGAGATTCGTTTTTTTCAGGTGCAACAAAACTATGATCAGTACCCGTTAAGTGATTGCAAAGGTGAATGGAAAGTATGCAACGCAACTACTATGCCTGATTTTAGTTCTGTCGGCTATTTTTTCGGACATAGACTCAATGACTACCTGAAAAAACCTGTAGGATTGATTGGCGCTTATTGGGGAGGCACATGTATTGAGGCATGGATGCCGAAAGCCGCTTTTGGCGACAATGCTGATCTTAAAACAATAAACTCAAACATTGAGCCATATGGGTGGGCACCTAAAGGGGCAACATTGCTCTACAATGCAATGATTCATCCTATTGCCAACTACAAACTGGCAGGAATCATCTGGTATCAGGGAGAAGCCAATGTGGCAAACAAACCTGATGATTACGGTAAACTTTTCGGCGCGATGATAAAAAGTTGGCGCACAGAATTTCAAGCTAATTTGCCGATCTACTATGTACAAATTGCGCCTTGGAATGGCTATAAGGAAATTAAAGCTGCTTTGCTGAGAGAACAGCAAGAATCTTGTTTGTCATTACCGAAAACGGGAATGATTTCGGTTGCCGATCTGGTAAATGATGTTACCAACATTCATCCGCAAAAGAAACGTGCCGCAGGTGAACGGTTGGCAAATCTCGCTTTAAAAGAACAATATGCTCAAACCGATTTGCAACCTTATTCACCACGCTTTAACTCATTAAAAGTTCAGAAAAATAAAGCTATCATTTCAATTACGTCTATTGGCAAATTGGTTGCAAAAACAAAAGCAATAAAAAACTTTCAACTAGCAGGAAATGACCGAAATTTTTATCCTGCAACCGCAACTATTGACAAGAGTGGAAAAATTGTTCTGATTGCAAAGCAAGTACTTGTTCCGGTAGCTGTTCGCTATTGTTTTACAAATGATGCAATACCCAATTTATTTGATACTAATAATCTTCCACTACTTCCTTTCAGAACTGATAAGTGGTAGCAATTTTTGGAACATTTAAGCGTAAACGACTTATAGACAATTTGTTTAATGTGGCATATCCTTAATAATAAGATGAAAAAGACAATGTTTCTGATATTATCAGTAATGATGGCCGTGGAAGCTGGTTTTGCACAACAACCCAAACTGCAAGGTGATCTTAAAGAGCTGTTTGCCGGCCCCTATAAAGTTTCGGTTCATGATGCATGGCTTGACACGATGGTGCAATGGAGAAACAATGAAAGAGTTAAATTAAACTATAATAATTCTGAATACCGCAGGTCAGAATTTAGTTGGTTGAAAAATACCTTTATTTATGTGCAAATGATGGCCTACGATCGTTATTTTTATGATCCGGATGCAAGAAAATATACCGTTGACCGATATTTAAATGATCTGAAGAAGAGATATGGTGGTATTGATGCCGTCCTTATTTGGCCCACTTATCCAAATATAGGTATTGATAACCGAAATCAATACGATTTGCTTGCTGATATGCCTGGGGGTATAGAGGGCATTAAACAGATGATTTTAGATTTTAAAAGGAGAGGAGTAAGAGTTTTCTTTCCTATTATGTTCTGGGATCATGGCACAAGAAAAATAGCCTTGTCTATGCCTGCCGCCTTAATGGAAGAAATGAAATCAATTGGTGCAGATGGAATGAATGGTGATACAATGTATGGCGTAACAGAAGATTTTAAAAACGCTTATGACAGCCTTGGCTATCCAGTGGTTTTGCAGCCTGAGGTTGCCATAACAGATTTAAAGTTTGTAGAATGGAACACTTCTAGTTGGGGATATTTTTGGAATTATGACTCTATTCCAGGTGTAAGTATTTATAAATGGCTTGAACCTCGTCACCAAGTATTTGTAACCAATCGTTGGGTTAAAGACAAAACTGATGATTTGCAGTATGCTTTCTTTAATGGTATTGGTTATAACGCATGGGAAAACATATGGGGCATTTGGAACCAAATACCTGATCGTTATGCAGAAGCTATTCGTAGAATAGCAATGATATACCATGAATTTCCAGGTATATGGAATAGCGCTGAATGGGAACCACACATTTCCACTTTACACAAAGGTATGTTTGCATCCCGATTCCCAGGTCTTAATAAAACTATATATACATTAGTAAATAGGGATAGTATAAATATTATAGGCAGGCAACTGAAATTACCTTATGTAGCAAATTTGAAATATTTTGATTTATGGAATGGTATAGAACTAATTCCTGAAAAAGAAGACAGTTATGTCTATTTGAACTTTCCAATAGAAGCTCATGGATTCGGAGCTGTTTTGGCTATTAAGTCCACTAAAATGAATAGCTCATATAGCCATTTCATATATAAGATGCATTATTTGGCCAAGAGATCATTAGCGAGTTTTTCTATCGATTGGATACCTCTTAGCCAAAAAATTGTACCCATAAAAAATACAAACAAGACAATTACTCAACCCGAGGGGATGGTGCTAATACCTAGCGCAAAAGATTATAAATTTGTTTCAAATGGGGTGATGATTGAAGGTAATGAGCTATCAACAGCAGTGGGTGTTCAGCATCCATGGGAACAACACCCGGCTCGAGGACAAAGGCATGTTATGAATATTGCTTCTTTTTATATTGATAAGTATCCTGTCACAAATACGGAATTTAAAAAGTTTATAGACGCTACTCATTATCGTCCAATAGATGACCATAACTTTTTGAAAGATTGGAAAAATGGGACTTTCCCTCTGGGATGGGGAAATAAACCAGTAACCTGGGTTTCTATAGAAGATGCAAGAACTTATGCCCAATGGGCGGGGAAAAGATTACCTCATGAATGGGAATGGCAATATGCTGCACAAGGGACAGATGACCGCTTATATCCTTGGGGTAACGTTCTTGACACAACAATTATCCCGAGGATAGATATTAATCGAAACATGCAGGGGCCTACAAATGTGAATACATATCCTAAAGCAGCAAGTCCTTTCGGCGTAATGGATTTGGTCGGTAATGTTTGGCAATGGACTGATGAATACACAGACGACCATACTTGTTTTGCAATTTTAAAAGGAGGAAGTTATTTCCGACCACAAACTTCAGATTGGTATTTTCCCCAAGCTCAAGAATTAAATAAATTTGGAAAGTATTTACTGATGGCTCCTAGTATAGACCGGTCCAGAACAATTGGGTTCAGATGTGTAGTTGATCGATAATTCATTTGACATGAGTTTTATATAAAAAACAGTATAAACAAGAATATTTCATGAATAATTTTGTCTTGATGGCATTTAAATACAAATTCAAAATCAAATATCCGCTCTATCTAATTATAGAATAAATAAAAACAAGTGGCATTCTAACTCTCAATTGAACTTGAGTTACGTATTATCTCAATTATTTTCTGATGAAAAAAAATATTTTTCTTGTTTTAATATGTTGCTTAATTAATATTACAACAGGATGGGCTTGTATACAAAAACCAAAAAAAATTTCATATCCGATTGCCGATGGAACTTTTATCCAAAATGACTTAGTTGCTCATTGGAGTGATAAACATTGGCAACAAGAATTCAATGTTCTTAAAAAAGCAGGAATGCACTATATAATTTTTGCTCCAACACTTTACACAGATAATAACGGCTTAACGGTATCCTTGTATCCAAGTAATCTCCCTAATGTGAAGAAAAAATATACAAATGATTTGGTGGAAACCTGTTTACGTAATGCAAAAAAGGCTGGGTTTAAAGTGTTTTTGGGTCTCAATTTTGATGAACAATGGTGGAAAGCCACATTTACACCTGAATGGTTCTATCAAAAAATGGATTTAGGCAACCATGTTGGCAAAGAACTAGTTCAACATTACAAACAACGCTATGGAGATGTCATGTATGGTTGGTATTGGGTTTGGGAAGTGGATAATTTGCACTGTACAACCGATGCAGAACAAGCAATTCTGGCAAAAGCTTTAAATATTAATATTGATTATTTACACACAATTACACCCTCTATGCCGTTTATGCTTTGTCCGTTTATGAACTATCGGCTTGGAAGTGCCGAAGATTGCTGTAGAATGTGGGAAAACGTGTTTGCTCAAACTCATTTTAAGGCCGGGGATATTTTTGCACCGCAGGATTGTATCGGTGCCGGAGGCTTAGTTATAGACAAATTGGACGAATGGTTCAAGAATTTGCATGCTGCTGTTGCAAAAAAACCAGGTTTGCTTTTTTGGTCGGATGCAGAAACATTCGATCATCGCTTTTGGACTTCAGCTACATTAGACCGTTTTATACGACAAATGAAAATTGTAAAACCATACGTTAGCAATATAATTTGTTTTGCTTACAGCCATTACTATAGCCCTTTGCGTGTCAATAAACAGTTCAACAAAGCATATATTCGTTATGTAAAAAAGGGGTCGCTTCCTCAGTTCCCAATTCCCGATCCTGTGAAAAAATTATCCATCAGGTATGTGGTCGGGGAAAGAGTAATAGTAACCTGGCAAACAACTTCAACTGACGCTCAAATCTGTGGATACTATATTTATAGGAATGGAATATTAGTAGGAAATTTGCAATTTGACAAAAAAGGGAAATGTAATACGGAGTTCGTTGATAAAGAAGAATTAAATACGGGTATTTACAATTATTCTATATGTGCTTACAATTGTGTAGGGATATGTTCTCCTAGAAGCACTATAAAACTAATTATTAGCCATTAAATATAAAATAAACTGACAGATGAAGAAAATTCTAATTATTATTTGTTACACTTTCTTTTTACAGGGGATTTCTGCTCAGACTTACAAATCAGAGGCTTTAAATTTTGGATTGGATAACTATACTATACCCACAAATCAAAAAGGAGCATTAGTGAGTAAACTATTATTTTGCACCAATGGACTAAAACGCCATAAAATTTCACTGGCCAAAGACACCTCTCATCTCTTTCAAATAGATAAAAATGGATATATTCGACTGAAACCGAAAATTCAGCTCTTGTCATCATCAACTGGGTTTCGTTATGGTATCACTATTAAGGTGGCTGGTCAACTAACAGAAATAGAATTAGTCAAAGATCAATTTATTCATAATAAAGTAGTTGCACATCGCGGTGCTTGGAAAAATCATGATGCGAGTGAAAATTCTTTGAGTTCTCTGAAAAATGCTATTTCTTTAGGATGTGAAGGCTCAGAATTTGATGTGTGGTTGTCTGCAGACAGTGCCTTAATCATTTGTCATGACCCTACTGTTGGTGGTAAAATCATTGAAAAAACCAACTCTGAGGTGTTAACTCATATCAAACTGAAAAATAATGATTACGTACCTACTCTTAAACAATATTTACTTGCTGTAAAAAATCAAAATAGAACACGGTTGTTTTTGGAAATCAAACCTTCACAAATCAGTCAGGAACGCACCTTAACTTTGACAGATAAAATTGTGCATATGGTACATGACCTCAAAGTCCAAGCATGGGTTAAGTATATTAGTTTTAATCAAAAAGCCCTGCTTCGAGTATTGGAACTAGACCCTGGAGCAAAAACAGCCTATTTAGGAGACGATAAACAGGCAGAAGAGTTGAAAAAAGACAATATGTGGGGAGTGGATTTTCCATATTATCTGTTTCATTCAAATAAGACACTCACGCAAAATGCTCACAAAATCGGGTTGACAGTTAATACATGGACCATCGACAGTAAAGAGGAGATGCAGTATATGTTGAATCAAGGTGTTGATCTGATTACAACGAATGACCCTGAAATGCTTTTTGATCTTATGAAAAAATGAATATTATTTAAATGTTAAAAATATCGACTATAGGTAATCATCCTTATGGACTTGATTGAAAGTGTCTGCAAATTCTAAACATGAAATTATTGATTTCAAACGACTTACTTGGGTTACAAAAAAACAAAAAACACAAACATGAAAAAAATATACGTCTTGCTTCTCTTGTTTTGTTTTATACAAACAGGGGTTGCCAAAAAAAGTAACAAAGTCATCCTGATTACACTTGACGGTTACCGTTGGCAGGAGTTGTTTAAAGGGGCTGATTCGACATTGATCAATGATAAAAGATTCGTGTCAGAAGATATGCAAGAGTTAAAAGATCAGTTTTGGCGTTCGACAGCTATAGAAAGAAGAGAAACGCTGATGCCATTCGTATGGTCTGTGATAAAACAACATGGAGTATTGTTGGGTAATCGTAACAATGGCAATAACGTTAACGTGACTAATGGAATGCATTTTTCGTACCCCGGTTACAATGAAATTCTCACCGGAGCTGCTGATGACAGAAACATTCATAGCAATGATAAGATAAATAACCCAAATGTAAGCATACTGGAGATTGCCAACAAAATACCAGTTTATAAAGGGAAAGTCCTTGCATTTGGTAGTTGGGATGTTTTTCCATTTATCCTAAATGAAAAAAGAAGTGGACTACCAGTAAATGCCGGTTACCGTCATGCTTTAACCTCCAGCCCCAATTCTACAGAACTGTATTTAAATAAACTACAAGATCAAACCTCTGGACGTTGGAATAGTGTACGGTTCGATGTGTTTACTCATAATTATGCTCTTGAGGCTATTAAAAAAGTAAAACCGGACATTGTTTATATCTCTTATGGAGAAACGGATGATTATGCTCATGACGGATGTTATGATCAATACCTTAAATCTGCCCATCGTACAGACGCTTATATTCGTGAATTGTGGGAGTATGTGCAAAGTGATCCATATTACAAGGGGCAAACTACTTTTATTATTACTACAGATCACGGTCGCGGTGATGGCGTTGATGGCAACCATACATGGCGTCATCATGGTAAGGAAATCATAAATTCGGATCAAACCTGGATTTTGTTTTTTGGAAACGAAGTAAAACCGAAGGGAGAAAGTACAAAACCTGCTCAGTATTACGCCAACCAAATTGCCGCCACATTGGCAAAAATCATGGAAATACCTTTTGACAAAGAAAATGCAGGCAAACCGTTGAGTGACTTTTTAAAATAAGTAAATCATTGCTGAACATTTAGATACAGCTAATTTCAAATCATTTATAAACTATCTCATTGACATTTTTATAATCGCATTTCGCAAATATTTCATTTAGTCGATTTACTTTCAAAAAAGAAACCACAAGTAACAATTTCATCTATTATCGTCCTGATCCCGATTTAAACGAAAAAGCTTTACAAGAAGCCTACCCCAATTTGCTTATATCTTTTACAATTAACAATAGATAATATTATTGTAAAACAATTAAAATGAAAACAAGTATATATATATGGATAATAGCCTGTATGTTAAGTGTATGTCAAACTAATATTGGTAAAGGGCATATTTTACACAAAGAAAAGACTCCCATGCGGGTTATTTTTGAAACAGATTTGGGTAATGATGTTGATGACGTCTTAGCTTTAGATATGCTTGATATGTATATGAAAGAAGAAAAAGTCAATTTGTTGGCAATTTGTTCAAATAAAGAAAACAAATATTCAGCTGAATTTATTGATATAATGAATACATGGATGGGACATTCACTTATACCTATCGGAATAATTCATAATGGTCCTGATTGTGAAAATGATGCAAAGAACTATGCTCAATGTGTTGCAGACTCTTCTGTTAGTGGACATCCATTGTTTCTTAGAAGTATTGCTAATTATAAATTACTTCCTGACGCTACAGAATCGTATAGAAAAATTCTCTCGAAACAACCAGATCATTCGGTTGTTATTATATCAACCGGCTTTTCAACTAATCTTGCAAGATTATTAGAAACGAAACCTGATAAATATTCTTCGCTGTCAGGTCGACAATTAGTCGCAAAGAAAGTGCAGTTGCTTTCTGTTATGGCCGGAAGTTTTGAAGAAAAAAGTGTCAAAGAATATAATGTAGTGAAAGATATTGAGTCAGCGAAAAAGGTATTTTCTTTATGGCCAACTCGTATAGTTGATGATCCATTTGAAATCGGTATACAAATCACCTACCCTGCTAACAGTATTGAAAATGATTTCAAATGGGCAGCGGAAAATCCTGTTGTAGACGCTTATAAATGCTATATGCCAATGCCTTATGACAGACCTACATGGGATTTATGTGCAGTTTTATATGCAATTGAACCACATAGTAATTATTTTTCTATATCTCAACCTGGTAAAATCAGGGTTGACAATCAAGGATATACTCACTTTACGAAACAGAAAAATGGCAACTGTTTTTATTTAAATGTATCTCCTAAACAGGTAAAACGCATAAAAACACATTTTATTCAAATGATCACTGCAGATCCACGATGCATAAAAAATTAGGAAGATCATTTCTAAATATCATCGTTACAATAAGTCGCTTATAATACAACAACAACCAAAGATTATATTACAACACAAATAATTTTTAAATACAAAACCTATGTTTATCATTCAAAATTATCCGTTAGCCATTCTGTTTTGCGTTATTACTATGTTTTGTTGGGGATCGTGGGGCAACACACTAAAGCTTGCCTCTAAAACATGGAGATATGAGTTTTTCTATTGGGACTATGTAATTGGTCTTTTACTATTCACTATTCTTTCAGCATTTACGATGGGAAGCTTTGGTGCCGAAGGACGCAGTTTCATAACTGATATATCACAAGCTGATATTGGAAATATTTTTAGAGCTTTTTTAGGAGGTGTTATTTTTAATGCTTCCAATATTTTACTTTCGGCTGCTATAGCAGTATGTGGTTTGGCCGTAGCCTTTCCGGTCGGGGTAGGACTGGCACTTGTTTTGGGCGTTTTGATAAATTATTTCGGGGCTGCTAAAGGAGAACCTCTCTGGATTTTTCTTGGAGTGAGTTTAATCACTCTTGCAATTGTTCTCAACGGACTTGCCTATAAAAAAGCCTCAGTCGGCACGAAGAAACTCTCTAATAAAGGTATCTTTCTATCAGTAGCAGCTGGAGTAATTATGGCTTTTTTCTACCGTTTTGTAGCGGCTTCCATGGATTTGAACAACTTTGCTACACCTGCTGCAGGAAAAATGACTCCTTACACTGCAGTCTTTGTTTTTGCTGTAGGAGTATTCATCAGCAATTTCTTGTTTAATACCATTGCCATGAAAAAACCAGTAGAAGGAGAACCTGTCTCTATAAAAAATTATTTCAAAGGCAATATTTCAACCCACTTGGTTGGAATATTGGGTGGAGTGATCTGGTGTATAGGACTATCTTTCAGCTTGATTGCATCAGGGAAAGCTGGCGCTGCCATTTCGTATGGATTAGGGCAAGGAGCTACTTTGATTTCAGCTCTCTGGGGCATTTTTATTTGGAAAGAATTCAAAGGCGCACCTAAGATATCCAATCATTTGAACACCGCAATGTTTGTTTTATTTATCATCGGGATAGCATTTCTTATTATTGCAGGAGCTTAATTGCAGACAATTAGACTTTAATCATTCTACTTTAAAGACACATAATATAATCGGATAAAGTTATGAGTATAAAACAAGATTCATGAACTCGAATCCACCAGATAACAAAAAGCAGGAGCACGATTTTAAATCGCACTCCTGCTTTTTGTTTGAAGAGAAATTAATACTTCTCGTTCTCTTCGTTCATTTCCGCTTTATCGATTTTCTTTTTGTCCATGACACGCCATACATAAACGATGTAGGCTAACACAAAAGGAATAAGCAACGAAACGACACTCATCACTTTCAACGTGAAGAAGCTGGAAGAACTGTTGTAAATCGTCAATGAGCTTTGAAGGTCAAAAACAGAAGGATAGAATGAGGTATGGTTATAGCCGATGTTCAACAACAAAGTCAACACAGCCAACACAGTGCCAATGCCTGCAAACCAGATTCCTTTGGTGCTTGTTTTTGAAAAAGCGCCCAGAAAAATGCCGTATAATAAGAGCACTACGCCAATAAGAAAGAAGAGACCAACCAAAGGCATCTGAATGAAGTTGAAGAAGTACTTTCCTTTTTCCAAAAAGACAATACCACTATCGGGTTGAACGGCAAAACCCTGACTAAAGAGCGTCCAGACAAGAAATGGCAGAAATAAAACCAAAAAAGAGATGGCATCGCGCAAAACCTGCTTACGCGAACGTGACACAATCAGATCATCAGCAATGTTGTTGATGAAATAGAGACTGCCTAAAACACGGGCCAAAAAGAAGATAGAAAAGCCTAATAGTAAGTTGCGTAGATTCATCACAGCCTCTAACCCATGCCAGGGAGAGTGCCACATAGAGATAACCGGCATGGATAATTGGGTAAGATCGCCTTTGTCAACTGAGAAATTGCTTCCTGTGAAGAAAGTTCCAACAGCAATGCCAAACAGGACCAACCCACCAAACCCATTTATAAACAGAAATGCTTCAAATGTTTTATGCCCAAATATATTTCCTCCTTTTGTGCGCCATTCATACGAAACAGCCTGAAGTACAAAACAGACCAGAAGCAACATCCAGGGCCAATAAGCACCGCCAAAACTGGTTGCATAGAACAGTGGGAAGGAAGCAAAAGCGGCACCACCAAATGTTACTAACGTGGTGAATGTAAGGTCCCATTTTCTTCCCAACGAGTTAACTAACATGGTGCGTTCCTGTTCGGTTTTGCCAATGGTATAAAGCAAAGTCTGACCTCCCTGAACAAAGAACAAGAAAACCAGCAAAGACCCGAGTAAAGATACCAGGAACCACCAATAGGCTTGAAAAAATGCATAATCCATTGTATTATTTTTTTACTTATTAAAATTCGGACAATTAAAAGCAAATTCTTTTGCCATGTTATTTGATATTCTCAGGACCTTTACGGATTTCGTGGGTTATGACACCAACAATAGCAATAAAGAAGACGGTATAAATGAGTACGAAGATGGTCAGTGTTGTTTTGATAGATGGCACCGGAATATTTGAAACAGCTGCAAATGTTGGTAATAAATCTTGAATCGCCCAAGGCTGACGCCCCACTTCAGCAACGATCCATCCTGAGAAAGAGGTTAAATAGGCCAAAGGAATGGAGAAGATCCCCAACCACAAAAGCCATTTCATGTTTTGTATCTTTCGGCGTAAATACAATAAAAGCAAGAAGAAAAGCAAGAAGAAAAAACCAAAGATAACCATAAAATGGAACGAATAGAATGTAAGCGAGACGTTAGGGATTAATTGGGTTTTCTCTTTGACATAACCATAGCCGAAATAAGATGAAGTAGCTTCAAAGATGGCTTTATTAACAGCCATCAGCGAATCGTTTTTATCCTTTTTAGCCAAACGGTAATCGATCATGGCTTGATGCGACATGCGCCCAAAAGTCAATTTCGCGTCTGTTGTCAAGGGTTTAACTTGTTCTCCATTTTCCAATGTCAACAAATAGTTCCCATCCAAGAGATCTTGAATACCGGGAACAAAAGCATTGCAATGTCGATAAGCTAATAATGAAAGTCCATGAGGAATGCTTATCTTGAAAAGAAAAGGAGATGTGGAATCATTGTACATTTTCTTTTTAGGATTTAAAACACCAAAGGCAACAAGGCTGGTACCATTTTTACCATGATAAAGTCCCTCCATGGCAGCCAATTTCATTGGTTGTTTTTGAGCCACCTGATAAGATGAAGAATCTCCTGTAAAGATTGTCAACAAAATGCCTGCCAATCCAAAAATGGAAGCAATAAGAATACTTTTATGCGAAAACTCGATGTTGCGTTTTTTTAATAAATACCAAGAGCTAACACCAATCACAAATGCTGAACCAACAATCCAGGAAGAAGTGACTGTGTGAAAGAATTTAGACATTGCCACAGGTGAGAATAACACAGAAGAAAAACTTGTCATTTCGTTGCGTACCGTATCAATATTGAAAAAAGTTCCGGTAGGATATTGCATCCAAGCATTGGCAACCAAAATCCACAAAGCAGAAAGCGTAGCTCCGAACCAGGTTAACCACGTTGAAGCAAGGTGAAACCCCTTGCTCGTTTTGTTCCAACCAAAAACCATCACAATAAAGAAGGCGGATTCCAGAAAAAATGCCATAATACCCTCAATGGCCAATGGTGCTCCAAAAATATCGCCCACCAACCAACTATAATTAGACCAGTTGGTGCCAAATTGGAATTCCAGAATAATGCCACCGGCAATACCTAAAACAAAGTTAGCCGCAAACAAGCGCATCCAAAACTTGGTCATTCGTTTCCACTCTTCGTTACCAGTGCGATAATAGAGGGTTTCCATCACCGCCATGATAAAGCCAAGACTTAACGTCAACGGAACCGAGAGCCAATGGTACAACGCCGTGACCGCAAACTGCGCACGCGACCAATCAATAATTGACAAATCAAGTGTTCCCATGTAAAAAATAATTAAAATGAATAACTATAAAATTCACCAATTAAGGCCTAAAAATGAATGCATTCACTCGAAAATGATTAAAAAGTTTCACAAAGATAATCGGAGATCTATGAAAATCAAAATTAATCATCCTTTCTCTACATCCAAAACATCATTTTTGAAAAAGCGACTAAAATAGGTCAAAAGTGGATGAAGACTGAAGGAATATGCTAATGGAGTAATGACATCGGTTGCTGTGACAGAACTGCACATTTTCATTAACTTATATTAACTCATTAATTTCTGCATTTCAATTTATTTCTGCGGTTTTGCAAAATGAAGACTCCGTTTCAACCCGGATTCTAAATATGACACAAACTTTTGGGGTTCTTCAGTAAATGCAAATGATCCGGTCAAAGGTTGACCATGAGCATCCACAATGACATAAAAAGGCTGTGCATTCGCACCAAATTTCGATCGTTGGAAATAACTCCATTTGTCGCCCACCGTACTTAACAAAGAGGTTCTACCATTCTCCGTAACTGTCAGCGGTTGTTGAAGTACCGTTTTGTCATCCACATAAAGCGAAGCTACAATAAATTGCTCGTCCATTAACTGCTTCACTTTCGGATTAGTCCAAACCGCAGCTTCCATTTTACGACAATTCACACAGCCAAAGCCGGTAAAATCAATCAATAATGGCTTATTTTGCAATGTAGCGGTTTCCAATGCCTTGTCATAATCGTTATAAACTTGGCGTTCTGTTTGAGCATTTAAATTGAAATCTTGTGTATAGAGTGGTGGTGAAAAGGCACTGATGGCTTTCAATGGAGCACCCCATAAACCAGGCACCATATACAATGCAAAGGCAAAAGTCACAATCGACAGAAACAACCGTATTACTGAAACATGCTTCAAGTCGCTATCGTGAGCAAATTTGATCTTCCCCAACAAATAAAAGCCCAAGAGAGTGAAAATAACGATCCACAAGACAAGAAAGACTTCACGATCGAGGAGTCTCCAACCATAAGCTAAATCAGCAACCGAAAAGAATTTCAATGCAAATGCCAACTCCAGAAAACCCAACACCACTTTGACCGAATTGAGCCACCCCCCGGATTTAGGCATCGATTTAAGCCACATTGGAAACATGGCAAAAAACATAAATGGAATAGCTAATGCAAATGCAAATCCAAACATTCCAATAGCCGGTCCGAGATATGACCCATGAACAGCGACATCAACTAAAAGCGTTCCAATGATTGGCCCAGTACAAGAAAACGAAACCAATACCAACGTAAATGCCATTAATAAAATACTGACAATGCCTGAAGTAGATTCAGCTTTATTATCTAATCCCGTAGTCCATGAAGCAGGTAATGTCAACTCGAAAGCACCAAAAAAGGAGATAGCAAACAACACCAAAAGCGCAAAGAAAAAAAGATTAAAGAAAGCATTCGTAGAAAGACTATTTAAGGCACTGGCACCAAAAATCAACGTAAATAAAACACCTAAAGCTAAATAAATACCAATAATAGACAATCCATAAAATGTTGCATCCCGCATTGCTTTTTTCTTATTAGTCGATCGTTTAATGAAAAAACTAACTGTCAACGGAATGATTGGCCACACACAAGGTGTAATAAGGGCAATTAACCCCCAGAGTAACCCCTTGAGAAAAATCAGCCACAACGGATCGTGGGCATCGCTTGTTCCTGAAGCATTTCCCAAAGCATTCAGTTGTTCAATGACAGGTTTCCATGTCGGATTATCAAACTTCGTCGTAGAAACATTTGTTGATTTCACAGAATCCACTTTCACAGATTGAGAAGCTTTGGTAATTGATGGCATAAACACTTTATGCGGTTTTCCTTCAATCGATTTTGTAGGAGAAGAAGCTGCGGCTTGCACGGCTGGGGTTCTAAAAGAAAAAGGAAATTTCGCAGGTGGCAGGCAACTTTCATCATTACAACCCATGTATTCGATATACCCGGATATCATGAATTTTTGGGGATCTGTTATAATTACTTTTTGGATAAAAACAGCTTGATGTTCATACCATGACAAAGACATGGCAAAGGTTTTGTCATATTCCCGAACTATAGGAGATGAAGAAGTTACGTTGCCAACCAGACGAGCACCAACCACCTTCTCGAAATGAAACGAAGTTGAGACGGGTCCTCCAGATGGTAAATCCTGACCATATACATGCCATCCGTTCTCAATTGAAGTTTTAAAGACAAGTGTTGTCTTATTCCCTTCTTCTTTTTGTTGATAAGAACTCCATGTGATAGGCTGTATAATCTGCCCAACAGCTATCCATCCAATGGATATAAATGCTAACAAGAAACATATCTTTCTCATATTCTATATTTTACGCAATATTAACATGCCATTCACAGTTGACACATACTGATTAAAGCAGGGCAAAGTTACTCCAATCTTACTATTTTTCCAAGAATCGCACAACAACCAATATACGAGGTTCTTGAAATGAAGAGGAAATATGCTTTAATATTTAGAAACACCTGGCAATTTCGAAAATAAAAATCACTTTAACAACATCATTCATTTCAACTTGCAACAACTTAGTATTGATTATCGATTCCAAAAAAAGTACGAACAAACCTCAAAAAGCAAAGTGAATTCATTACCTTTGCATATTCAAACGATCAAACGGAATGGCAAACAAAGTTAAGCAACCCAACAAAAGACAAGCAAATCGAGCCGGGACACTTTCGTCGGGACAACACAGATGGGTTAGCATACTCAAAGATGAACGTACGCACTTTATCATGGGAATAATTTTGTTGATGGGTGTCAGTTATGTTGTTTTAGCGTTAACGTCCTTCTTTTACACTGGGGCTGCAGATCAAAGCAAAATGCAAGAATCATGGTTTCATCTTTCTAATGATGAGACAGCCATTCAGAACTGGACAGGAGCCATTGGCGCTCATATTGCAGAAGCAATGATTAACAGAGGTTTTGGAGTTGCAGCATTTGCATGGCTCATTTTCCCCATAGCGCTTGCACTTCACCTTATGTCCATTCATACCTTCCCTTTATGGAAATCATTTCTATATCCCCTGCTTATCATGATTTGGGTATCCCTCTTTTTAGGTGTCACTCTATCAAATATCTACAAAGATTCATTTCTAATTCCCGGAGGAGAACATGGGTATTATGCCGGAGAATGGATGTGTGGAAAATTTGGATGGACAGGTACCTTGCTCATTTTACTGGTTTCCGGATTCATTTTCACTGTACTCCTGTTCAAAGGTATAATTCCATTTTTGAGAAATCTCTTCAAACGCAAACCTGCTAAACCTATAGCGACAGTATCAGAACCAGCCATGATTGTGCCAAACAATAAACCCACCAAAAACTCTTTAACGCTCGATATTGAAGAAGAGGAACAAACTGATGAAGAGAATAACTCTTTGCCCTCCGATTTTGAAATCACGGCACCACAACCTGAAATATATCAACCGGAACTGTCGGATGTCGAACAACAACAAATGTTACACCTCAACGATGCAACAGATAGTAACGATGAAGAGAACTATGATGCCTCCGTTTTAGGCGAATATGATCCCACCTTGGATCTGTCAGGATATCATTTCCCGGTATTGGAACTTCTCAAAGAGTATAACAACGGGTTAACATCGGTGGATATGGAGGAGCAGAACACCAATAAAAACAGGATCATCAATACGTTAAAAAATTATGGCATTGAAATTGACAGTATCAAAGCAACTGTAGGCCCAACAATTACACTGTACGAAATCATACCTAAACCCGGTGTTCGCATTTCTAAAATCAAAAATCTTGAAGATGATATCGCACTAAGCTTGGCGGCTTTAGGCATTCGTATCATTGCTCCCATACCCGGAAAAGGTACTATTGGTATTGAAGTTCCAAATCGCGACCCTCAGATTGTCTCGATGCGCTCGGTGATCAGTTCGAAAAAGTTTCAAGATTCGAGATATGATTTACCGGTTGCATTTGGAAGCACGATTACCAATGAGATATTCATGTTAGACCTTTGTAAAATGCCTCACTTGCTGGTAGCCGGAGCAACAGGTCAAGGAAAATCAGTAGGTCTGAACGCCATAATTACCTCTTTGTTGTATAAAAAGCATCCATCCACCTTGAAATTTGTGCTCATTGATCCCAAGAAGGTGGAATTCAATATCTACGCCGATATTGAAAAACATTATTTAGCCAAACTCCCTGACGGAGAAGAAGCCATCATTACGGATGTCACAAAAGTCGTACAAACCCTTCATTCATTAACAATTGAGATGGATAACCGTTATGACTTATTGAAAAAAGCTCATGTGAGGAACATCAAAGAGTATAATTCAAAATTCATTTCGCGTCACTTAAATCCAGAGAAAGGGCATAAATTTTTACCATACATCGTCGTAATTATTGATGAGTTTGGCGATTTGATTATGCAAGCAGGAAAAGAAGTGGAGATGCCAATTGCGCGCATCGCACAATTAGCTAGAGCTGTGGGCATTCACATGGTGATTGCCACGCAACGCCCTTCTACCAATATTATTACCGGCGTCATTAAAGCCAACTTCCCTGCCCGCGTTGCATTTCGCGTTATGGCAATGGTGGATTCACGCACGATTCTCGATACTCCGGGGGCCAATCAATTGATTGGTCGTGGTGATATGCTTTTCTCTCAAGGAGGTGACTTAATACGCGTACAATGTGCTTTTGTTGACACTCCTGAAGTAGAAAACATTGTAAAATATATAGGACAACAAACGGCCTTCCCTACTGCTTACTATTTACCTGAATATGTGGGAGGAGATGGTGAAACAAGTGATCTGTCTGATATCGATTTAAGCAAGAGAGATCCACTTTTTGAAGAGGCTGCACGTTTGATTGTGATGAACCAGCAAGGATCAACTTCATTGATTCAGCGTAAATTTTCTATTGGGTACAACCGTGCCGGACGTATTGTGGATCAATTAGAAGCTATAGGTATCATTGGCCCGCCAGATGGCAGCAAGCCACGTCAGGTGTTGATTTCAGATGAATATGATTTAGAGAAACGCCTGAAAAATTATTCATAATCCGTTTGCTTTTGCTGCATACGAATCATTCAAAAACTTTATTACATGGCTATGAATAAATCCAAATTAGTGGATTTCATCACCTTAGGCTGTTCAAAAAACTTAGTTGATTCTGAACACTTGATGCGTCAGCTTCAAGCAAGCGGATATGTGGTGCATCATGATTCCGAGAAACCGGAAGGACGAATTGTCATCATCAATACATGTGGATTTATTGGTGATGCTCAAGAGGAATCGATTAACACAATTCTTCAATTTGCGGACTTACGAAAACGACACAAAATAGATAAACTATTTGTGATGGGATGCTTATCACAACGTTATCTAAAAGAGATGGAACAGGAGATTCCCGAAGTAGATCATTTTTATGGTAAGTTTGATTACAACGGAATATTGGCTACATTAGGAGGAAAATTTAATGCCGGCTTTGCCGTTGAACGCACGCTCACAACCCCATCCCATTATGCATATGTCAAAATTTCGGAAGGCTGTAACCGCACGTGTTCTTATTGCGCCATTCCCATCATCACAGGTAAACACCGCTCACGAGCTACAGAAGAAATAGTAAATGAAGTGACATGGTTAGTCTCGCAAGGAGTAAAAGAGATTCAACTCATTGCACAAGATTTATCATACTACGGTTACGATACTGACCATAAAGCGACGCTTCCAGACCTTGTCAATCGCATTGCAGACATACAAGGCGTTGAATGGCTTCGTTTACATTATGCTTATCCTGCAAAATTCCCGATTGAATTATTAAAAGTGATGCGTGAACGTGAAAATATATGCAACTATTTAGACTTAGCCTTGCAACACAGCAGTGACACTATGTTAAAGCGTATGCGTCGAAATATTACATTGGAACAAACTCGGGATTTATTACAAACCATTCGCAAAGAAGTACCCGGAATTCATATACGTACAACCTTGTTGGTAGGGCATCCGGGAGAAACGGAAGAAGAATTTGACGAACTTAAGGCTTTTGTTTCTGAACAACGGTTTGAACGTCTTGGCGTATTTGCCTATTCACATGAAATAGGAACGTTTGCCTACCAACATTATTTAGATGATGTTTCTGAACCAATCAAAGCAAAACGAGTGAATGAAATCATGGAGTTACAACGTACTATTTCGGCTGAACATAACCAAAGCAAAGTTGGTAAAACGCTTAAAGTAATGATTGATAAAGAAGAAAGCGAGTTTTATATAGGACGAACAGAGTTTGACTCTCCCGAGGTAGATCCTGAAATATTAATTGCTAAAACAAATATTTTGGCGACAGGTACATTTTATTCGGTAAAAATCACTAATTTTGACGATTATGATTTATTTGGCGAAGTGATTCTCTAAAAAGTTGGAATTCAACAAAAATCACGGTCAACGCCATTTATCTCTCTTTCTCATACATCTATTAACTTCTCATGGCTATGACACACAAAGAACTAATTACTGATTTATCAAGTAAACTGCCATTTTCGGAGAATGAAATCGCTGATCTACTTGATATCACCTTCACTAAAATGGCTGACGAAATGAGTGAGGGAAATTCAATCCATATTCAGGGTTTTGGCACGTTTGAACCACATCGCAAAGAAGAACGACTTACAATTAACCCACGAAACCAAATACGCACATTAATCCCCCCAAAACAGGTGGCAGTATTCAAACCCACCCAATCATTAAAAGATAAAGTGAAGGAGGCACATCGATATGCAAAATAATAAACTTACGTTAGTTGATATTGCCACTTACCTTGCACAACAGAAAGGAATCACAAAAAAAGCTGCCACTACTTTTTTACAGCAATTGACAATAACTCTTGATGAAGCGTTATTTCGCGATGGAGATGTCAAAGTGAAAGGTCTGGGCAACTTCAGCATCGAATGGCATGAAAGCAGGATGAGTGTGAACGTGCAAACGGGCGAAAAATATGAAATTGCAGGCCATAACAAAATCACGTTTATTCCCGACAAACCGTTACGAGAAACTGTTAATAAACCATTTGAACATCTTGAACCAGTAATTGTTAATGCAGAATCTCCCTCTAAAAATGATACATGGTTGGAAGATGAAGAATTGCGTTTAAAACGTTTTTCAAAACAGGCTCAAGAAATCTTAGGTATTATCGACGATTTGCAGAATATTCAACCTAAAGAAAAGGGAGAATCAACGACACCTGTGTTATCAACCAATGAGCCTATAAATCAACCGGAACGCAAGCAACAAGAAGCACCAATCACAAGACAAAAAATTGAACAGGCGCCTGAACCAATAATAACAACAGAACCTATTACAACGGACAACATTGTTCAGAAAGAATCTCCAGAAGCAACGCCTCTCCCTTCTTTTTCTGAAGAAACTGTTATAACGGAGCACATGGCAAAAAAAACGCCGAAAAAAAACAACACATGGATCACATTATCTATTCTATTAGCAGTGATCGTAGTAATTAGTATCCCTATTTATTACTATTTCTTCATGATGAATCATGGAGATAATGTGGCATCAACTACAAATACGTTAGTTCCATCCACTCAACCACAAACACAACCGGTAAAAACAACACCATCACAACTGGTAAAACCTCAATTAACAGCAACAGGGGTTATACCTAAACAGCCCAAGAAAACCGATGCGCTCACTCAACCACGTACATATAAAGAAAAATTAGCAACGGAAACATTCGCTGAAGGATCACGTCTTACATTGATGGCACTTAAATATTATGGTAATAAACTGTTTTGGGTTTATATCTATGAAGCAAACAAAGATAAAATTGCAAATCCAGATTATATTTTAGCAGGAACCCGCATTATGATTCCTAAACTCAACCCTAAGTTGATTGATATACATAATCCACAATGTTTAATCCAAGCAAGCGCTTTACAAACAGCTTATACGAAACAAAAGAATATAAAGCACACAAAATAGGACATCAATATTCAATACGGAACATTGATGTTGCTTGTTATATTTTTACGCGTTTGACAATGCATTATTAAAAACAGACTACGAAAGATTCAATGTTGCTTGCAAAGAAGAAATTTCAGAATATCTTCTTTGAAGCACTGTGAGCTTGTTTTGTTTTTCGTTGTTGAGTAAAAAGTTAAAAGATAGATCTATGTCAACATATCCATATCCATTGCTTAACTCCATCAATTCACCTGACGATCTTAAAAAACACACTTTAGAAGAGATGCCTGCTATTTGCGATGAGCTTCGTTGTTTCATCATTGATGCTTTATCCAAGAATCCCGGTCATTTTGCAGCAAGTCTTGGTGTAGTAGATCTTACCGTTGCACTACATTACGTGTTTCAAACTCCTTACGACCGAATCATTTGGGACGTAGGACATCAGGCATACAGCCATAAAATTCTAACCGGTAGACGTGACGTATTTTATACCAATCGCAAATTTCAAGGCATTAGCGGGTTTCCAAAAAGAAGTGAAAGCCCTTTCGACACATTTGGTGTCGGACATGCCTCTACATCCATTTCGGCAGGACTGGGCATATCAGTAGCTTCTTCACTGAAACATGAATCCAATCGGCATGTTGTGGCTGTCATCGGTGATGGTTCGCTTTCGGGAGGACTTGCTTTTGAAGGACTAAACAATGCTTCCATCAGTCCAAATAATTTATTGATTATTCTCAATGACAATCAAATAGCGATTGATCCGGTGAAAGGTGGTATTAGCCAGTATCTTGTCAATATCACCACATCACATACCTATAATAAAATCAGGTTCAAAGCTGCAGCTTTTTTAGAAAAGAAGAACATTCTCAACACAAAGAAAAAACACAAGATCACCAGCATCGGTAACCAAATTAAACTCTTGTTTGCACGTCAAAACAACATCTTCGAAGGAATGCATATTCGCTATTTTGGACCAGTGGATGGGCACGATGTAATCAATCTGATTCGCATTCTTAATGAGATAAAAGATTTCAAAGGGCCAAAAGTACTGCACATAGTTACAAAAAAGGGGAAAGGGTATAAACCTGCTGAAGATTCGGCCACAGAATGGCATGCTCCGGGAAAATTCAACATTGAGACTGGTGAACGTATTCGTCATAACGGAGACAAAGAACCACCTCTTTTTCAAGATGTTTTTGGGAAAACCATCCTTGAATTAGCCGAACTCAACGAACGGATTGTTGCAGTTACTCCTGCTATGATCAGTGGTTCTTCTTTGCATTTTATGCAAGACAAGATGCCAAATCGTGTTTTCGATGTGGGCATTGCAGAAGGTCATGCCGTAACTTTCTCAGCTGGATTAGCTACTGAAGGGATGCAGCCTTTTTGCAACATCTACTCTACTTTCATGCAACGTGGCTACGACAACGTAATCCATGATGTTGCGTTACAAAGCCTCCCAGTCGTATTATGCCTTGATCGTGCCGGATTGGTCGGTAGTGACGGAGCTACACATCATGGTATGTTCGATTTAGCTTATTTGCGATGTATTCCCAACCTGACCATTTCCTCACCACTCAACGAAATTGAACTTCGCAACTTAATGTATACTGCCCAGTTACCTGAGAAAGGAGCATTTGTTATTCGTTATCCACGCGGGAATGGAGTACTAACCGACTGGCAACATCCATTTGAAGAAATTCCCATCGGGAAAGGACGCTGGCTAAAACAAGGAAAAGAAATGGCCATTCTTTCATTGGGCTCTATAGGCAACACCGTTGCAAATGCCATAGCCGAAATTGAATCACAAGTTGATATTTCCATTGCACATTGCGATATGCGTTTTCTCAAACCCATTGACGAAGAACTGTTGCATCACGTTGGCCAACACTTCGCCACCATTGTCACAGTGGAAGATGGCGTTTTGGCTGGTGGCTTTGGAAGTGCCATTGTTGAATTCATGGCTGACCACGGCTATCATCCCGTTATCAAACGCATCGGAATGCCTGATCAGTTTATCGAACATGGCCAACCCGCTGAACTTTATCACTCTATTCAAATGGATCTGGAAGGCATTACTCACACCCTGCTAAGCTTGCTGAAACAATGATTGGAACTTTCGTCAATGCTTCAACCGTCATTGTTGGCGGTGTCATTGGATTAGTCTTGAAACAACATATTTCACATCGAATATCTACCATATTCTTTCAAGCTATTGGACTCTTCACAATCATACTTGGAATTAAAATGGCATTACAAAGTGAACATGTAGTGGTACTCATCCTTTCGCTCATCGTAGGTTCATTTGTGGGAGAAACTATGCATTTAGACCGACAAGTGGAGCGACTCGGCATATATATAAAAACGCATCTTAAAGTTGGCAACGATAAATTTGCAGAAGGATTAACCACCTCCTTTTTATTGTTCTGCACCGGCTCCATGACTATCGTTGGATCCATTCAGGAAGGATTGGGACAAGGACATGATCTTCTTTTTACCAAAGCTATTATGGATGGGTTTTCTTCCATTCTCCTAGCGTCAGGATTCGGCATTAGCATTCCATTGGTAGCCATTCCGCTTCTCATTTTTCAGGAAAGTATCACCTTAATAGCCTACTTCTTCGGTACACATTTTTCGTTGCCAATAATTACCGAACTTACAGCTACTGGCGGCATTTTGTTAATTGGACTTGCTATTAATATCTTGGATATTAAAAAATTGAAAGTCATGAATATGATTCCGGCTTTAGTTTTCGTTTGTTTTTTTATGTGGATTCAAATGCACATTTCTTTTTAAAAAACGCAACTACAAAGATCCCAATCAACTCATAAAAAGCATATTAATACGAAATAGCCTTAAGCTGTGAAATTTTTAATATTGATCCTTGTAAATACGGAAAATTGCAGTATCTTTGCAGAGCAATTGAGAGCAATTGTAACGCGAACAATGGTGTGGTAGTTCAGCTGGTTAGAATACCTGCCTGTCACGCAGGGGGTCGCGGGTTCGAGTCCCGTCCATACCGCAAAAACTAAGAGTCTATAAATAAGTACTTTACACTATATTTATAGACTCTTTTTTATATCTTTATCCCGAGAATACAGGTGGTTGTTGTCATCATCTTTTAGTAGTGTTTGTTTATAAAAAATAACATTATAAACAATTTCCAAATTAATCATTCTAAATTAAAAAGCTGAGATGGACGAAAATGAAGCATTCAACGGTTAAAGACATCTGATATAGCCGTGACTGTCTAGAATTGAAAATAATCAACCGCATTTTGATAGCTGATTGCTTCCGTCATTTTTCCAAGAAATGCCAATTCACTTGAAGGTATTTTACCCTTTTCAACATCATTGCCAATAAGGTTACACAACACTCGTCGGAAATATTCATGCCGCGGATACGAAAGAAAGCTGCGTGAGTCAGTCAACATACCTACAAAACGACTTAACAATCCCATTACTGACAACGCATTAAGCTGAGAAGTAATTCCAGCTTCCTGATCCAGGAACCACCAACCCGAACCAAACTGAACCTTTCCGGCAATACTACCATCCTGATAATTACCAATCATAGTAGCTACCAATTCATTATCACGAGGATTCAGGTTGTATAAAATTGTCTTCGCCAATTGATTCTTCCTATCTAATTGATTCAGAAATTTTGACATCGATTTCCCTACTGTAAAGTCACCAATTGAATCGAATCCGGTGTCCGGACCCAATGCTTTAAGCAAACGACTGTTGTTGTCACGCAATGCTCCATAATGAAATTGCTGTGTCCATCCAGCATTCCAATCCATTAAAGCAAGATCAAATAACATTGCCGACTTAAATTGAAATACTTCCTGAGAATTCAAATTTTTACCGCCAAACACTTTCCTAAAGATAGCATCAATCTCAGCCTGCGTATAATCCTCTGCATAAAACGCTTCAATGCCATGGTCACTCAGCTTGCACCCCATCAATGAAAAGAAATCATGTCGCGATTGCAACGCTTCCAACAAATCAGTATACGTAGCAATGCGAATTCCGGAAACATCAGATAATTTTTCTACATAAGTACGATATTTTATAGGATACTCAACCGCCATCACCTTATCGGGTCTCCATGCAGGCAACACTTTAATTTCAAAACCTTCATCACGCAAAGACTTGTGATGCTCCAATGAATCAACAGGATCATCCGTAGTACACACCACCTCCACGTTAAACTTTTTCATTAACCCGCGGGCAGAATATTCTGGAGTACGCAATTTAGCAGTGCATTCGTCATACATTTCACGTGCACTCTCTGGTTTCAATAATTTATGAATGTCAAAAGCACGTTGTAATTCTAAATGAGTCCAATGATATAAAGGATTACGCATCGTATATGGAACTGTCTCTGCCCATTTCTCAAATTTTTCCCAATCTGAAGTTTCTTTTCCGGTGCAAAAACGTTCATCAACCCCATTGGCACGCATTGCTCTCCATTTATAATGATCACCTTCTAACCATATTTGACTTAAATTGTCAAACTGATGATCCTTAGCAATATACTCAGGATTCAAATGACAATGATAATCAATAATGGGCATCCTTTCAGCATGTTCGTGAAATAGCCATTGAGCTGTGTCTGTTTCGAGTAAAAAATGCTCATTCAAAAATTCTTTCATACTATTCTTTCTTTATTGTTACTAATCATATGATTTGTTCACAAGTACATATATAAACAACCGTAATATTCGTGTTCGTGCACGAAGGTAAATAGAAATTTCCAATTCCAATGAACTATGCAAAAAGAAAATATTCTTTTTGAAATAATTAATAAGTAAACTTCATGATCAGTCTTGGTGCCCCTTCTGCCTGTAAACTAAATAAAAACACAAATCACCTATGCTGCAACTCCGCTTATATCATCCGAAAGGGTTTTCCTGATTTCTTTGTGTTTAATGACCTGAACCCAAAATTAGGGGGAGAGTAGCAACAATATTAAGGCAATGTACCACTAAAAAAAGCCTCCCCTCCCGCTTGTCACCAAGAAGAAAGGAAGGCACGCATTCATTAAAACTACACTAGAGCGGTTTTGCCGCTTTTCGTTATTTGGGGTTACTCACCAAAATTTCATATTTCCAAGGTGCTAAGGTAGTATTTTCTAACGAAGACGCATCAACATCCTTTTTACTTATCCAATTTATCCATTGGCCTGCAGGTTTTGTTCCCGTAAAATGAATCTGCTGAGGTTTGGAGCTCAGGTTCAATACCACCATGACGCGATCATTGGGCAAAACACGCGCGAAAATATACACTACAGGACTTTCAGTGGTATACCGGATCATTTTTCCACCGGTTGCACCTGCATGCAAAGCAGGCTGTGTATGCTTCAAATCATTCAGCGATTGATAAAACCTGAATTCCATCAGATTATTCCATGAAGGAACTGTGTCTTTGTCGAAAAAAAGCAAGCTTTTCTTCATCCCCGCTTCCTGGCCTGTATAGATCAACGGCATGCCCGGCAACATATATGTGAGTACGGCAAAAGTGTTGGCTCCATCTCCCATCCGTGCATATTCAGAGCCACCTGTATTTTCATCGTGATTAGTAATGAAGTTCATTTTAATTGCGGTAGCAAAATAAGCAGTATCAGTATATTGAACAACTTTATCCAAATCGGCTATGGTTTGTTTTCCTTTTGCAATTTCGTTCATCGTATGCAACAAACGCCAATTGTAATCCATATTAAACACCTTAACAGTGTAGTTAGGATTATCCCCTTCAGCCAACATAAAGACTGGTTTTATTTTTTCTAAAGTTTTGCGGGCTGCAAGCCAAAAATCTAGAGGAACGCCTACAGCATAATCACATCGGAATCCGTCAACATTGCAAACCTTCACCCAAAACAGCATGGCATCGATCATGGCAGCACGCATGTTCTTGTTTTTATAATTCAATTGTGCCACATCCGCCCATCCATTTGGAGCTAAAGGTTGTCCCAAACTATCTTTTACATACCAGTCTGGATGAGCCTTGATCCATACATTGTCGCGGCCGGTATGGTTTGCCACCCAATCAAGAATGACTTTAAAGCCCATTGAGTGTGCTTCGGCAACTACCTTTTTGAAATCACCAACTGTACCAAATTCAGGATTAACAGCTTTGTAATTCTGAACAGCATAATAACTCCCCAGTGATCCTTTGCGATCAACTTTCGAGATTGGATTAATGGGCATAAACCACAGTACATTAACTCCTAATTTTTTTAATTGAGACAAATGCTTCGAAAATGCGTTAAAAGTCCCAGGCACGGTATATTGACGTACATTCACTTCATATATCACAGCAGTACGATCATAAACAACGGAATTTTGCACTGCCGGCTTCATAGCCCAAGCTACAAACGGGACTACAACGAATACTATAAGAAAAAACTTAAATATTTTCATACGGTTATTTTTTATTTTTTACATTAATGCACATATGGAACTTGTTCCGAACATCAGCACTCGTTTCATAATCATGTTATAAGTAGTACAACAAATATACTGTCACTGCCGTGTTTTATTTTATTTCATTTGACATTACCAGAAGAGAGAGAACTATAGTAGTGTAATACAAAAAACCTCTATCTGATAATATATGACATTATTTCTTGGTTTTTACTTCTATAGTCTGTCTCAAATGACTTAAAGATTCAATTCACATAATGCTTCTATAACATCTTAGTTTTCTCATCTTCCCGTAACTTCCTGATTTTCATCGACAATTAACTATTTTTTTTAAATATCTCAGTTATTGTCTTTTACAAAAATCACAGAAACAGCACCTAAGAGCAAAAAGACTCCCGCCATTAACAATGCATACATGGCATCGTTATGAAAAATATGTTTCACAATAGGACCATTCAACAAACTACTTACAATTTGGGGAATGGTAATGAACAGATTAAATATACCCATATAAACACCCATTTTTGCAGGTGGAACAGAACCGGCTAAAATGGCATACGGCATTGCTAAAATACTTGCCCAGGCGATACCTACCCCAACCATAGACAAAATAAGCCAATAAGGAGAAGTAATGAAATAGATCGAAATAAGCCCAAGTCCTCCGAAAAATAATGAGATGGCATGCGTGATTTTTCGATTCGTTTTAGCCGCAATGGATGGCAATGCCAAAGCAAAAAACATGGCTACCAGATTGTAAACACCAAACAAGATACCTACCCAATCGCCCGCCTGTTGGTATGCAGGTGAACTTGCATCAACAGCACCATAAACATGCAAAGCCACGGCAGGTGTTGCGTAAACCCACATGGCAAAAAGGGCAAACCACGAGAAGAACTGCACTAATCCAAGTTGTTTCATGGTGAGGGGCATGTGAGCAATATCTTTGAAAATATCCATGAATTTGGCTTTGTGTTCGTGTTCGTGGCTTTGCTCACTATCAGATTGAAAAGATCGCTGAACCTCAGGAGGATATTCTTTGGTATGTGTGATGGTCCAAACAATGGCGACAATCATTACAACAGCACCTGCATAAAATGACCAGATAACATTGATTGGAATCTTTCCGTCAGGAGTATTTTTCCCAATGCCGAGCCATTCTGACAGCACATACGGCAACCATGATCCTACCACAGCGCCAATACCAATAAGAAATGTTTGTATCGAAAAGCCGCTTGTTCGTTGGTTATCAGGTAAAATATCGGCGACCAATGCACGAAACGGTTCCATTGCCACGTTAAAAGATGCATTCATGATTGTCAGCATACCCGCACCAATCATCAAAGGAGCCATCAATGCCGACAAAGCGCCCGCATTGGGCATAAAAACCAAGGCTAAAGCGGCTAAAATACCTCCTGCCAGAAAGTAGGGTTTCCTTCGTCCCATGCGACACCACGTCCTATCGGAATAATGCCCGATAATGGGTTGAATAATCATACCTGTAAGAGGAGCAACGACCCAAAACCATGAAAGAGACTGTATGTCAGCACCAAATGTTTGTAGAATACGACTTGCATTGGCATTCTGTAATGCGAAGCCAAATTGAATGCCCAAAAATCCAAAATTCATGTTCAGGATTTGGACTGTAGAGAGTCTGGGTTTCGTCTTCATGGTATATTCTTATGTTTATGACCTGCCTCTAAAGGGCATGGAACATTCCCGTTTTAATGGAGGTTTATTTCAAATATTAATAACAACAAAAATAGGGTGATTTTCTTAATTATATAACGCTCTCAAACAAAACTTTCGAGAATTAGTTCACTCGTTCATTATCGTCCGGTTTCAAAAATCATGGTTCTTATCTGATCATTCAACGCATCACTTTCCAGGAGTTGCTCCAATGTCAGATGCATACGGTAACGCCAGTAATGATGAGGATTGGAAGGCACATTGATACGTTCTTCCTGTGGGTTAATACGCCTCATCTTACCATCAATCGACAGCCAGTCCTGCAACGGCAAAATGGCCAACATAGAAGGTGCCCACAAATGATTTCGAACAATCGCTTTACATATCCACGGCTCGGCGTAAAACGGAGCCTCACCCCACTGACCCAACACCTCGTTGAAATAACGTTGCCGTATATCACCGTCTTCTTCCCACCAACCTCTTAGAGTATTCATATCATGCGTAGATGTGGTGCAAACCGAAAGGTAAGGATAATGTCGCGTATCAGCGAATGTCAGCGTCGCATCTTTCGGCATTCTCTGTATTTCAAGACTCAACATTTGCAACTGATGCATCACGTAAGGCACGCAAGCCGGTATCATTCCTAAATCTTCAGCACACACCAACATATCGGTTGAAGCGATCAGATCAGGCAACTTTTGCAACGCTTGTTCCGACCAGAAATAGTTGTGCCGTTGATAATAAAAATGATCGTAAATGCGGTCGAAGTTATATTTTTCGCTGTCGGACAATGCGCGATAACTATACGTGTATTGTGCCGTGATGCGCGGATGATATTTATTCTTTTCCCGCTTATCGCGCACAAAAAGCACATCAGCTACCAATGCATAGAGACCGTCACGAATATCAGGATCGCCCTTATTCACGTTAAAATAATGCTCAATCTTACGTTGTGTATCAAACTCGGGTTTTAAATCAAATACTCCATTACCCTTATCGATCAGGAATTGTTCAATGATCTGATCAACCACACTCCCAAACATGTCACGAAGCTGATAAGAACGAATATAGGGTTGTAGGTGAGACGTTTCATCAATCCAAAATCCGTTTGCCTGTAGCTCTTCACGTGACATGGGTAAAGCCGGACTAAAATGGCCTAACAGTCCTTGTACGGCATCCATCGGAATCTCCCAGATACGGAAAAAGCCCAGCAAATGATCAATACGATACGCATCAAAATAGTCGGCCATTTTAGTAAAACGACGACGCCACCACCGAAAGCCATCGGCATGCATTCGCTCCCAATTGTAGGTCGGAAAACCCCAATTTTGTCCTGTGAACGAAAAGTCATCCGGTGGTGCACCTGTCTGCGCATCCATATTGAAAAGATGCGGATCAGTCCAGGCATCAGCGCTATTCGGACTAATACCAATCGCTAAATCTCCCTTCAACACAACACCTTTGCTTCGGGCATAATGCGAAGCTTCGGACAATTGCTTATCCAAAAAATATTGCAAAAAATAGTAAATGGCAATTTCATCATAACTCTTGGAATGACCATGACACAAACCCTCGATCTTTACACGGTCATACGTAGCATAGTCGCCCCACTGACGAAAATCAACCGTTTTGTAGGTGTCTCGCAAATAGCAAAAAGCAGCATAAGGCACCAACCATTCACTATTATCACTAAAAAACTGTTGATAACTTTCGGTTTCAAACACTTGTTTTCCCTGCTCCTTATAGGCTTTATGATAAAATTCCCATTTTGCTTCTGAAACCGCTTCATAATCCACTTTTGAAAGTGCATTCAACCGTTTTTGTAAACCTTCAAAATGGTGATTTGTTTTTTCATTTTTGAAAGGACTAAACACATTCACATCCAGATACAGCGGATGCAAGGCAAAGATTGAATTAGCATTATAGGGATATGAATCCGTCCATGTATGCGTCATGGTTGTATCGTTAACCGGCAATAATTGCACAATACGCTGACCCGTTTTTGCCGCCCAGTCGATCATTTTTAGCAGATCACCGAAGTCTCCGATACCAAAACTCTTTTCAGAACGTAATGCAAAAACGGGAATCGCCACACCCGCAGCTCTCCACGTCGGATAATTACCTCGAAACACACCGTTGGTGATCACACCATGTTCTCCCTTTTTGGGTAAAACAGATAGACGGCGGTTGTCTCCGTTTTCCCATTGCAATGCTTCCATCTCTTTAGGATCAACCACTACAAATTTATAATCTAAAGGGGCCTTGCATTTTGACAAATCAATTGTCACTTCCCATTCGGGGAAATGAGCACAGCTCATCACACGCGCTTTTGCCACGTTCCATTTACCAAGCACGGTTTGATTGCCTACCACAGCCAATACCTTTCCGGGAACTACTTCCGGTGCAAAAACTTTTAATGTTAACGCTGTCACATACGATTTGGGAGTCTCTTCTTTTGACCGTTCACGTACAAAAAAACCATGTACAAATGCCGATGAGAAAAAAGTGCTGTCATAAGGCATTCCCATCCATTGATCACACAAATGATACACCTTCGTTTGGTCATTTGCCGAAAACATACGCGGTTTTCCCCATTCACGCACAATGCTTCCATCGCTGTTTTGAAGATAATATGAATATGTAAACACTTCAACACTATCGGGAACTTCAACCTCCACTTGCCATCGCCCATCATCCTTATAGTGCATTTCTACTTCGTGTAACTCCTGCAAGGAACCATCGACACCAACCACTTGTCCCCAAACAGTGCGATAATCAACTGAAAAATAAAGTATCATGAGAATATATTTCTGCTAAAGCATTGTTAATCTATAATTTCAATTTTAAATATTGAGTTGCAAGATAATAAAATATTCAACATCCTGTATCGAAATTGCAGGAGTTGCATGTTAAGGAATAAAGATCCGCTCTTCTATCGTGTTGTTTCTCTTATTACTAATTTAGTCCGTATTATACGATTTTTCAACATCGTATCAGTTCCTTTGTAACGAATACGTTCCAATAACAACTCCATAGCACTCACTCCGACATCAAATCCGTTTTGACCTACGGTGGTCAGCTGAGGATCGGAAGCAATGGCAGCAAAACCATCGGTAAATCCACAAATAGATACCTCATCAGGTATTTTTAAATGCAAATGTTTTGTTGCATGTAAAACGCCCAAGGCTGTTTCATCATTCACAGCAAAAAATGCATCGGGGCGGTTATCCGACTGCAGCATTTCTGTTGCAACAGGAATCGCATCGTCATAATTATCACATATCTTGATCAAGTCATTATCCACTTGTAACCCATTCTTTCGCAGAGCATCCATATACCCTCCCCGTCTGTTTTTAGAGATTTCAAGGTGCATAGGCGAACAAAAAAAAGCAATTTTTTTACAACCTGTACTAATAAGATATTCCGTAGCACTTAACGCTCCGGCATAATCATCTATCACTACCCGATTAGAAGGAATATCGACACAAATACGATCGAAAAAAATCACCGGAATATCATTGTCAACCAACTCCTGAAAATGATCATAACGCGTTGTCTCTTTAGCCACCGATGTTAACACACCACATACCCGCGACGATAACAACCGCTGTACGCTACGAACTTCTTTATCATACTGTTCATGCGAACGAAACAGCAATACGCTAAATTCTTCACGTTCGGCAACTTCTAAGATGCCTTCAATCACGGAAGCAAAAAAATGGTGTGTTACTTGAGGCACAATGACACCAATAATGGTGCTTTCTCGCCTCTTAATGCTTAAAGCCAAAAAATTAGGATTGTAATGATGCAACTTCGCATAATCTTGAACCTTTTGTTTGGTTGCTTTACTTAAATCAGGACTATCGTTTAAAGCCCGAGATACTGTTGAAATTGAAACTTCAAGTTCCCGGGCAATATCTTTAATGGTTATTTGTGGCTTTGGCATTGAATCTAAGTTAACGAACATGTATAGAAGAACAAATCAATGTATTCGAACAGCCCGATAAAAGACTGTCCGATAAAAATTACTGTTTACTTATTTTTACCACTTGCGAGGTACCGTCTGCAAAATGAATTCTACCTAAATACATACCTGCCGGTAAAGTACCAAGTGAAACAGTATTGGTTTCAAACAGTTTATTGAGCATCTCAATGCCACTAAGACTGATTATATCAATCGATAGCGCAGTACCACCCGAAACGAACAATTTATCGGATGTTGGATTCGGATATATTTGCACCGTTTTAGTAGTCACATTAGTTACGGCTGAGCTGACAGGCAAATTCGTATAAATACTCAGACCGAACTCCGGCAACGTGATGGACATGTTTGGATCCGTTACAGTTAGTGATTGCCCAGAGATAAGATCATACCATATACCGGTTTCTCCGAATGCAGGATAAGCCGTAACAGGGCCAGTAGCCGTAAAATTCCCCAGCACAACGGCTGTAATTGATCCATTGGTTAAATAGACCCGTCTGCCATTGTTCCAATCGGTGGTTGACACCTGCCAACTCCAACTTGTAGGATTTGAAAATAAAGTCGGATACTGATCTCTAAAATTAAGCACTTTAGCATATGTATCATGCAAGGCTTTACGCGCCGGAATAGTCAGATAATTCCAAAATGCCGGCACAGGACTTGTGATATTGTTTCCGCTAGCATCTTTCGAATCATAATCAGCACCCAATTCTCCGAATTCCCACATCATACGTGGACCCGGACTTAAAAAAGCAAAGGTGCCGCATACTGCCAGTTGTTTCATGACATTTGTTGTATCCAATACATCAGACACTCCATATGTAATCGCTTTATAGCCCATTCGATACTCATCATGACTTTCAGCATAAGAAACTCTGTTCGTTGGAAGTGTCACCGTACCTCCTGAATTTGAGGAAGAAGCTAAAGTGGAGAAATCAGAACTGGTTGAATAACCCATAGCTGCCTGTTGAAACGCATTCGATACATTTCTCCATAACATAGTACTATCATAGGCTGCCAACGTGTTTTCTTCCTGATCCACACAGAAATGTTCAAGGATGGCATACGCTTTTGGATTGGTTGCTTTAACAGCATTGACATACGTTTCAATGTTATTGACCCTGCTTTGATCGTAATCGCTACACTGAACCGTAGAATTTGAATTTACGGCACCACCATTTGATACCGTCTGTGTAAATCCTTTGCTTAGATCAAAACGAAACCCATCCACCTTATATTCCGTAAGCCAAAATTGCAAAGCACGCGAAAGCCACGATTTAACAGGTTGATAAGTATGATTAATATCATTTCCAACACTGTAAGGGTGAGGCGCTAAAGCATTATAATAGGGATTTGTTGCTGCAGGTCGATTGTTTACAGCATCCCAATAAACCATACAATAGGGGCTTAATCCCCAGGTATGGTTGAACACAACATCTAAAATGACTGCCAATCCACGTTTATGGCATTCATCGATAAATTGTTGATAATCCGCTTTTGTTCCATAAGCCTTATCCGGTGCAAAATAAAAGTTTGGATTGTATCCCCAACTGTTGTTACCATCAAATTCCATAATTGGCATCAATTCAATAGCATTAACTCCTAAACTTTTGATGTAATCCAGCTTTTGAATGGCGGCTTGTACTGATCCTTCCGTGGTAAAATCCCGGAACAAAAGTTCATAGATTGATAATTGATTTTGCGGAGACGGAATAAAATTTGATGAATATTGCCAATTATAGACTGTCGGCTTCTTTGTAAAGCAAGAAAGGATGCCGCTTGCCAAGCTCGATGGGTAAGCTCTTAAGTTTGGATATATAGTGTATGTTTGATTGATATATTGATCATTATTCGGATCAAGAATCTTTTGGCAATACGGATCTCCCACTCTGACAGGACTCGTGCTCGTCAATCCGGTTACATAATATTGATAAGCATATTCCGTAGTATCTTTCAATCCACTCACCGTTAACCAATAAAAATAAACAGGCACACCATAAGTCGTACTCTCAGCTTGCCTGTTCATCATATAACTATTATCCAGTCGAAAGTTATTAAAATCACCTAATAGAAATACTTGGGTAGAACCGGAAACCGGTGCTGCATACCCTAAAGAGAAGCAAAAGGTGACTGATCCGTCAGAGTTGACCGTCACGCCCTCTTTCAACCCTGTTGGTCTGGCAGCTGATACTTGTGTCTGAGGTACACATACATAAGATGTGTCATATGCTGTGATGTTATTCGAGGTAACTTTTGCAATGATATAATAATTACCCGGAGTAGTATAAGTATAGGAAGTTGTCACCGTATTCGTACCAGTAGCGATAGGGGTGGTACTTGTAATATTAGCGGTAGTTGTAGTACCTGTGTATAGATTCGTAGTACACGAGTTTGTACCATTTGAAGCATTGGCAATGATCGTTGTTGCGGTATTGAGAGCGACTAACGAATTGTTTGTTGGAGATGCAATTTGAAGATTCAACCCCGGTTGATAGACCGGGACATAAATATTGCTGCTTTGCAACGTACCTGCAGCATTACGAAACACAAAAGCTAATTGAGTAACCACGGTTCCGGCAGTTAATCCATAAAAAGTATTGATATCAGGAGAAATAGTCAATTGCCATTTGGTAGTGGAACCTGCCACCTGAGTCAATGTGTTGGCGGTAGTATTCGCTAATGTGCTGTTTGTGCCATTGGGCCAGGGTGTAATTACATTTTTCCAATCGTTATTATCAACGCTGGCAGTGGTAATAACGCCTGTATGAGCATATATCGGGCCTGCAATACCATTTAGAGCAGATACTTGAGATTCATCAAACGTAATGATAACAGCCGATCCGGCTTGTTGGACGACGATTGCAGGAGATGAGGTAACCTGAGCTGACAGATTCCCTAAACAAAGCAGGAATCCAAAGACAAACAAGAAAAGGAAGCGTTGCTTCATGGCGTAACAAGTTAATAAAAAACCCGATAAAAGGCAAAGATATCACTTTTTTATCGGGTTTTTAAAATTTAAGTTCCATTTTTAGTTATACAAGGGGAGTCATCGTGAGCCGAGTGCTTTGATAATCTCCGGCAAGCTTAAATGCTTACCGGAAAAAATCACATCATCCTTCATCAATTCTTCACCCATGTAAAAAGTCGCTCAAATGGGGTTCTGCCTAAAAAGGCAGAACCCCATTCATTTTTATTGTTTAATAAAGTAATAACAATCGTCTATATCATTAAAGCAAACGGTATAGGTACCTGAAGTATATGGAATATTTGAGCCATTTGAAATTCCGAAACCATAAGGAAAGCTCACACTACCCCAACTGTTAGCCCAACTATTATAATTAAATTTTATACCGGGTGCCGATGAAGCAGGTAATGTTACAGTGGCGTACCATTGATGATTGTTGGTTGTTCCAAAACCCGACATAGGATTGGCTGTTCCTGACCAAGCATTCCAATCTCCCGACAAATCCATCGTCGCATACGAAGTTGCAGGTATGGAAGCCGTAATTGTCGGCACAATGGAAAGCGTATTGGCAATTGAATTCAATGTAATCGTATAATATCCATCGGCAGGAACTGTGAAATTTTGTGAACTTCCAATTTCAAATTCCGGAGTCAAAACGCCATCAGAACTACCCCATTGAACACTCCATGTACCCATATCACTTGCTTTGCCACTTACAATCTTAAATCCGTGAATGTGTTGGAAATAACCGGTATACGTAAATGTACCATCACCGCTATTATCATACGCATTACTCGATACTAAACTTAATGGAAACATGGAAACGCCAATACCGGCTGCCGAATAAGTCCACGTGCCATCTCCTAACCCAATAATATACCAAAGATTTATAGTTGGTACCATTGAAAATGGCTTCAATGCAGGTAATGGATCTATCATCAAAGTAAGTACATTGGTATAGGTTGGTTGTAAACTGGTGCCTATAGTCGTCTTCACGCGTACGTCAAAACTTGTTTGTACTCCAACTGTAGCATTAAGTGTAGCATTTGTAACAACCGTATACAACTGAAGGACTGACACAGCAAAAGTATCTTTTGTTGCAGTGGTAATCGTTTGAGCGTTAGCAAAATTATCACCGGTTTTATCAATTTGCAAACTATAGGTAACCGTCGTACCAACACCATAATTAGCCGAAGTTCCCATAAAGGTATCAGCCAAACCGGTACTATCCATATTCAATATATAAGCAAGCGAATCTTTGATATAAGCTGTAGTTGAATGACTTGGTGTACTTAAAACCGGAGCTACAGGATTAGCCAAAATCATCATTTTGGGATCATTATTACACGCTGCAAGCAATATGAGTGCCACAAGCGGGAAAAATATTCTAAATTTCTTCATAACTTTATGTTTTTATAAATTGATTATCCGACCAGGTTGCTTGCAATTATAGTTATAACTGCAAGCCCTTAGCCAAACACAAATCAGTTGTAACCGGGGTTTTGTTTCAAGTTTGGATTGGCACCCATATCTGTAGCAGGAAGTGGATAGACATTGTATTTGCTATCAACACCTTGACCATTTTTAATTCCGCCTTTCCATTGCCATAAATAAGTAGATGAAGTTAAATCACCAAACCGCACTAAGTCCGTACGACGGGTTGCTTCAGAAAACATTTCACGGGCGCGTTCTTCTAAAATAAATGGCAATGTCAATTGACCGGATGTGATTTCAAGATCGGTGAAACCACTGCTTCCTTCAGCTCTGTCACGCAAAGCATTGATGTATATCAAGGCTTGAGCCTGAGTACCACCCGTTCCGTCGCGCAAAACAGCTTCTGCATACATTAAATAAATATCACCCAAACGGAAAAGTGGAAATGCGCCTGTGGCAAATGAAGCGGTATTCTTAACACCCGTACTACTGTAATTGGCAAATTTCAAAAGCGGTGTTCCTTGCTCATACTGAGTATTATCATCAATACTTGGATGCTTAAACCCTTGATATACCATGGAATAGCGTTGATCGAGTTTGTAATTAGTTTCCTCGGTGAATCTACCTACAAACTCTTGCACTGCTCTATCACCACCCCATGCACCGGGAGCATCTATGACAGCTTGATTAGTACCATCTACCATAGCACATTCCAAGAACATTAAACCACCCCATGTTGTCAAATTGGTTCCATCATAAATATTCGGGAAAATCATCTCCTTCGATTTGTAATTATCCGTTACAAACAGATTTTGATAGGTTGGTTCCAATTGATACCCTGCGGCAATTACCTTGTTACAATTTGTCAGGCATGAATCATAATATTGCGTCGAACTCGTTCCAAGATAAGTATTGGCATTTAGATACACCCGTGCCAACAGTGACCATGCAGCAGCTTGATTGGCATGACCATAAGTTGGTCCGTTACCAATAGCAGGAGCACCCAAATCGGATTGACAAGCATTCAATTCAGTAGTGATGTAGCTAAAAATTTGTTGTGCTGTTGCATACGGTGGCAGTGTGGAAGAACCTATTGGACTGGCATCGGTAACAAGTACACCACTACGATACAGGTCTAACACATTGTCATAAGACAATGCACGTAAAAAACGAGCCTCGGCACGGAATGTATGAATGGAATCGATCAACGATGTCGAACAATTGCGGGCAGCCAATTGCGCATCGGTTGTTTGTTGCAAAAATGCCGTAGCAATGGTGATCTGATAATACAAGCGTGCATAGAAGGCCTCGACATAGACGTTAGAAGAAGTCCATGTGAAAGAGTGAAAATCCGGGACTCCAGGATCATTCCAACAACACATAGCTTCATCGGTAGGCAGTTCTTCCAGATTCCACAACGGACGCAGGTAACCGGCCTGGCTACCCCCATCATAACCCGAAATATCAACTTGATTATCTTCGCCCTGAATACCACCGGTTGAAAAACCGGCATAAATTTTTGCCAAATATTCAATATAAGGAGTTGCCGTATTATTGAAAGTAGTGGCAGCGGTCGATATATTGGTAGCCAATGGCGTTACATTCAAATCGTTTGTACATGAGCTAAGAGACAACATAGCCAGTGCAACCGCTGAAATTATAGTCAGATATTTAATTCTTTTCATTGTATATGCTATTTAAAAATTAACTCGTAAGCCTAAGATAAAAATTCGCGGCCGAGGATATAAATTATTATCAATTCCTCCACTTACTTCAGGATCCAATCCTTTATATTTGGTAATTACAAACGGATTTTGCACGGTGCCATACAAGCTGGCTTTCAATTTAGAATTGAAGAAATTGTTGAAATTATACCCGAGTGTCATGTTATCCATACGCAAGAAAGAAGCGTTTTGGATAAAGTAATCGGAAAAATATTGTATGGTATTAAATCCGGTAGCCACAGCGCTATGCGTAGTGTTCGATAAATACCCTAATGAAATATAGGAATATACCAAACCATCTTGTCCTGCTGCCGTGTTGTTGTAATTGTAGTTACCAATATCAGCATGCATGGCAAAGTTGAAGAACCAGTTTTTATAATTCATTTTCGAGGAGAATCCCATCGTTACCGGAGGCGTACCGGTATGTTTGCTGATGTATAAACCACCATTTCCGTAAGCTCCTTCAATAGGCATTCCTTTCGAATCGTACAATTGATGATATACATAGTAAGCTCCCAATGGATGACCTACTGCAATCAGTTCAATATTGTTTCCTGTTCCACCACTAATGGCACCTGCAGGGATACCCGGATAGTTTACAGTACCGGCACGAGTCAACTGAATTACATCATTATAGTTGTAACTTGCGTTAAAATTCACATCCCAGGTAAAGTCACGACTTACAACGGGTCTTCCTCCCAAAGTTAATTCAAGACCCTTGTTTTCAAGGCTACCGATATTGGATATTAAATTATTTGTAAAGTTGGTACCGGCAGCAACAGGAATTGAATTCAATAAATTAGTAGTAACCCGTTTATAAGCATCTATACTTCCGGTAAATCTCTGGTTAAGAAAACCGAAATCCAAACCTACATTATATGTTGTACATGTTTCCCATTTTAAAGTGGTATTGTAATAATTTGGACGAATCAACTGATACCATGTACTTCCAAATTCGTATGCTGCGCCATTGTTAGCACCGCTGGTAGTAAAACCTGGAAGATATTGATAATAACCTCCTGGTATATCTTGTTGACCAGTTTGTCCATAACCAAGACGTAATTTCAAATCACTTAACCAATTGACATTCTTCAGGAACGACTCATCCTTCATCTTCCATGCAAGAGCTAATGATGGGAATAATCCCCACTGATTACCAGGGGCAAAACGAGAAGTTCCATCATTACGTATAGTGGCTGTCAATAAATATTTGTCCATCAAAGCATAGTTCAAACGACCATAGAAAGAGAGTAAATAATACTCTTCGGGATAATCCACCCGTGGCACATCCTGACCGGCATTGGTTGCGTACGTAGCTGAACTCCAACTCGTATCAAAATATTTTTGCCATGAATAACCACCCATAATATCTAACGCATTAACACCTAATGTTTTCTTATAATTCAGATAAAAATCCAATAAAGTATTAGTCTTAGCTTGATAATAAGGAGCATATTCTGCAGAACCGGTTTTATCCGATCCCCAAATATATGACATGGGAGAATTTGCGGCTATGATTTTTGAACCATTTGAATTCGACAAATCGTATGCTAAATTCAAATTGGCATGTAAATCAGGTAACCAATGAACCCTGTAATCCAATTGCATGCTACCTGTGCTTTGATATACCCAGGAATCATTTTGTTCTTGCGTCAATACTGATAAAGGATTGGCAGTTGCCAAAGAAACAGGTTGTCCATTACTTCCCATCCACATAAAATACCCATTCCCATAGTTCTCGTTAATCGCTGAATTAATTCCATTCGTTGCATACACAGGTTGGGTTGGATCCATTGAATAAGCAGCTCCGATGGCACCGGTTTCACCAAAACTGTTGGTAATATAAGCGCCGGTCAGGTTGACGTTCATTTTCAAATCTTCATCCAAAAAGGTGGGACTTAAATTCACAGCAGCCGTGGTACGTTTAAAATTAGTGGTTTTTAAGATACCTTCCTGATCGGTATAACCTACCGACACCCGATAAGGCAATTTACCAACTGAACCTGAAACACTTAAATTGTGATCCTGACTAATGGCTGTTTGATAAATCTCTTTCTGCCAATTTGTGTTTGCCGTACCCATCAAACCAGCTTCGGTATTCATACCCGTGGTAGGATTTGTCCAATAGGTGTCAATAAAACTACGGTATTGATCTGCAGTAAGAAGATCCATTAACTTTGAATTCGTGCTGACCGAAGTATTCCCATCATACGAAATAGCAATCTTCTGTCCTAATTTACCTTTCTTTGTAGTAATCAGGATAACGCCATTAGAAGCACGCGATCCGTAAATAGCGGTAGCAGAAGCATCTTTCAACACGGTAACCGTTTGAATGTCCTGAGGATTGATAAATGAAAGCGGGTTTGCTTCACCATTTACCCCTTCAGGAGTAAGAGGAACTCCATCAACGACAAACAGAGGATCATTGCTTGCATAGATAGATGAACCTCCACGCACCAGGATCGAAGCAGAACTACCCGGAGCGCCACCACCTGTCGTAATATTCACACCTGCAATTTGACCGGCTAACAAATCAGTCATCGAAGTAGCTAACCCTTTAGGAAGACTGGATGTGTTAATAGCAGTAACAGATCCCGTTAAGTCACTTTTCTTTACTGTACCATAACCGATAGCCACTACTTCATTCAAAGCAACAACTGATTGTTTCAAGTTGATAACAAAGTGAGATTTTCCTCCGACAGGTACATCCGTAGTTTGGTACCCGATATAAGAAACACTTAATTTGGCATCGGCAGGCACAGTCAACATAAAATTACCATTGGCATCGGTAATCGTTCCTGTTGTGGTACCTTGCACTACAACGTTTGCCCCAATAATTGTTTCCCCCGTAGCGGCATCTTTTACGACACCTTTCACAGAAATGTTTTGGGCAGTCATACTCATCACAAAAAGCAATGAGACGAGCATCATACCCACTCTACGCAACGTTAGCGCAGAAATAGCATTCAAGTTCTTCATGCATTAATAAATTAATTGTTAACACTCTAAAACAACTTATCATGAGTGAACAAGTTCACAGGGATAAATTCCGCTACAAATATAGAGGGAGAAACACCGTTTAGTAATGCAAACGATTCTTTTGTGATAAAAATATGATGCAAACGATTGCTATACGCAAATTAGCAACAAAAGGGAAGGAATTAAGTTAATTTACCGCAAGTCGTTCACTGAAATGCCCCGATGTGCTTTCACATCAAAAATAAAGGCATGTTCATCCAAAGCGGGAAGCTGTTGAAATGAATGAAGGGTAATATTGGTACGTGTTCCATCGCGTCCAAAAAGAATAATAGCTTGAGGATAATTTGTTTGTTTATTCAATCTCAATTCAATCTTAAACTCGTTAGCTGCCCGATCACCCGGAAACAGATCAATCACCTCTTCCAATGTGGTTATCTTTTCTCTATCGAAGATAATTTTTGTCGACTTGCTTTCATATTCCGACAACACGGCAAGAGGGTTCAAGGCTCTTTGTTCCTTTCCTGAAATCGACGCAATCGTCACCTCATTGTTTTCCGGTTGATATACCCATTCGGTTTTCCCGTCAAAATAAGAGACAGAGCCATCTATAAGCAACTTAAACTTATTTCCCTTCATCCACAGCGTGCCCGATATTGCCTCTTTCTTTTGAGCGGATTGCATGGTTATCAGCGTCGAAAAGTTAATTTTCACGCTCGAGTGTTTCATAATAGCTACAGCTTTTTCAAATGCTACTTTAGCCTGTGGTTCTTGTTGTGCCATCAACACAAACGATACCAAACAAAACGTCATTAAACACAATCCTTTCTTTATCATCTCTTCCAATAGTTAATCTGCATACACATCATGCAATAGTTAATAGTTTATTCGCTTTGTGTTGCACCATGACTATATCCGTCATTGTAGCCACAACACCCACTCTTACCTTGTCTAATAATGAAACGAGAATGGTTAACTTAAGAACATTGTTTGTTTCGTCAACTGTAAAACAACACTGTCCATTGTCTAATAAGTAGTAAAAAATAAATAGTGTCGTAAACCTTCATAGTTGAAATCGGCAACGTTCCACATAAACCAAACGAATCCATTTTCCTTCTCTTTTGGAGAAGGTGCCCGAAGGGCGGATGAGGTCAGAAAGGAAACCAACGACCAGAATTCAAATCACGACATTATATTGTTCATATTACTTAATAGGAGTATCTGGTATTTATCCTGAAAACATTTCTTGTGAAACACATACATAGTGTTGGATTTGTCCGAAGGACTAAATATGCATATGTAGTTATCAACCACTTTATGGTTGAATGTGAATCAATTCGGCTTTTTTGTTGCTGCAGGAATAAAATGCCTTTCCTGCAACCAGTTCAATAATAAAGTTCTCCATTCCTGCCAAAAAGAGATCGTCATGTTCATCCCCCAACCATGACCGCCGGAAGGGAAAACAGAAAGAGAAGCAGGCACATTGTTCGCATGTAATGCCTGATAAAATTGAATGCTGTTGATTGGCGGAACTGCGTTATCATCGTCACTTAACAGCAGAATCGATGGAGGTGTATTCTTGGTTACCTGCAATTCGTTGGAATAATAGTCAACTTGCTGTTCCGTAGGATGCATTCCCAGCAAATTCTGTCTCGAACCAAGATGTGTATCTCCAAGCTTCATTGTGATAACCGGATAGAACAGTAACATCAGATCAGGTCGGGTTGAATAACGATTCAACGGATCAGTGGCCGTTGAATCACCAAGATCATAATGGGTTCCAAGTGTCGAAGCCAAATGGCCGCCTGCCGAAAAACCGGCAACAGCCACTTTGGTCGGATCAATATGCCATTCTACAGCATGTGCTCGAATGATGCGCATGGCCTGCTTAGCATCTGTGATTGGAATGTCATCATGGCCGTTTGGCAAACGATATTTTAATACAATACCGGCAATACCGTGTTCGTTGAGCCAATCGGCAAATTGAAACCCTTCATGATAAATAGCTTCCCCCGAATAACCCCCGCCCGGGCATATCAAAACAGCTGCTCCATTTGCTTTGCTTGTTTCGGGAAGTTGCACCGTAATGCCTCCTTCCGAAATATTGAACAACCCGAAACTATTTTTGGTTTCCTTTGTAGTGATCCCATTATTTTCTGCAGCTCCGTTAGGCCAAAGTGGCAACATAAGCTTAGTTTGTCCCATCAAAGGGAAAGACAAACTACTCATTATCAGCAATAGATTAAATAGAATTTTCATACCTAACCAATTTATTTATGAGTATCAGATATTTATCTTAAAGTTATTTTTAGACAATCGTTTGCCAAATTTGTCCGAGAACTAAATGTGCATATGATAACTTGACGGAAACCTCCAATACAATTTGGAGGGCTTTCAGATAATCATTTTTTGTTTTTAATAGTCGTATGGACCTCGTCCCGAATATCGGACTCGTTTTAATCAATGTTATTCAAACAACGTTTCTACAAACTTATCTTTATCAAATAGTTGTAAATCTTCCATCCGTTCACCCAACCCAATATAACGTACAGGAATATGAAACTGATCGGAAATACCAATCACGACGCCTCCTTTGGCCGTACCATCCAGCTTTGTAATGGCCAATGCAGTTACCTGGGTCGTCTTTGTAAATTGACGTGCCTGTTCAAAAGCATTCTGACCGGTCGATCCGTCAAGCACCAGCAATATTTCGTGAGGAGCGTTCGGAATCACTTTTTGCATCACATTTTTTATCTTGGTCAATTCATTCATTAAATTGACTTTATTATGTAACCTACCTGCCGTATCAATGATGATCACATCTGCATTATTGGCCTTGGCTGATGTGAGTGTATCAAACGCTACCGAAGCAGGATCGGAACCCATTTGTTGTTTAATCACAGGCACCCCGACCCGCTCTCCCCAAATCACCAGTTGCTCTACCGCAGCAGCACGAAAAGTATCGGCAGCTCCAAGATAAACCGTTTTGCCGGCCTTCTTAAATTGATAAGCCAATTTACCGATAGTTGTCGTCTTCCCTACCCCATTCACACCAACCACCATGATGACATACGGTTTATGTTCAATCTCAGCTTCAAAATTCATTGTCGACTCCTGATTACTTTCCGACAATAATGCCGCTATTTCTTCTTTCAGGATAGCATTTAATTCAGCTATACCTATATATTTATCACGCGCCACCCTTTTTTGAATCCTGTCAATAATGCGCAATGTAGTTTCAATTCCAACATCTGAAGTCACCAATACCTCTTCAAGATTATCAAGTACTTCGTCATCAACCTTCGATTTGCCGGCGACCGCCCTCGAAAGCTTTGCGAAAACACTGGTTTTTGTCCTTTCCAGACCTTTGTCAAGCGTCTCTTGTTTATCCTTTGAAAATAATTGAAAAATTCCCATGCAATCTATATGTTTTAGCGAATACGCTTAAATCATTTTTTGACATACAAAGGTATAAAAAATCAGCCACTATTCCACAACAGAGAAATCCTTACATGCTACAATTTAATGTTCATCAGACATTAAACTTGTCTTGACTTTTTAATCTACTGACCCCCAACCCGAGAAGGGGCTGTAACTATTGTGAATTGAGCAATAGTTACTCGTTTTACAGGCATTTTCCTCTCTCTTTTGGGGAGGTTAGGAGGAGGTCAATAAATAAACTTAACAAACAACCCGATTTCATGTGAATAAGTCTGAAAGTCAAGATGACTTCATTATGAAATTGATTAAATGAACACATTGAGTTTAATTTTTAAGAGATCCTATTTCTGCTATCTCAATTTTACAGATTGAAATGTCTATGAAGAAGAACAAAGGACAATAGTGAGGTAAACTCAATAAAAAACATACTCCGATATGGTGTTGTTAACCATATCGGAGTATGTTTGAATACTCATCATAAAAGCATGGTATACCTTCAGTAGAAACCAACAGCCGTGTGTCTGCTAAGAATACCGCTATTCAACCACTGTTTTCCCTGTTTTCAAAATCGTCTTTCCCTAAGTGAATTCATAATTGTAGAGACCCGTCGACAGGTTGCCTTTACTTAAGTAGTAGAAACGATTTATTGTCGTATCATTTCACTCCAAACCCATAAAGGGGCTTCTGCTGTGAGCATCACAAACGTCTGTAGAGGCGGAAGTCCCCTTCAGGTGATTTAAGGGTAAATGCGACATTATTTCATTCTTATTACTTAGCTTTTCACTGTTTTTTGTCTCAGTATGAAATCATTCCCAAAATCATTATTGATTTATTTATTAAGCAATTAAATTACCAATTAAGAAAAACTTGAAAGCAATAATCAATCGTTAATTATTAAATTATCATAAAATGTTATTTTGTTATTTCTTATTCTAATAAACAGTTCTATCTTTGCAGTGTATTAATACAATGATACACTAAGATGATTATTCACAAGAACAAAAAGAGCATGTTTACGTTTCAGGTTTAGTTTACAATCTATTGTTTCAGAAATAATAGATATCGATTCATCCAAATGCGTTTACGACTACGTCTAAAACAATATTCACCCTTAATTTTACATGATTGATATGACGAAACGATTATTTTTATCTGTATTCGCGTTAATAAGCTGTACATTTATTTTTGCAGCAAAAAACGCAGCCGACATTTCTGCTACAGTCAAAGACAGTCAAACCAAGGCACCCATAGAATTTGCCACCGTAGAACTTCTTTCAGCGAAAGACAGTTTACTCCTTGGTTGTATAACTGACTCAAAGGGATACTTTGAAGTCACCCCACCTCAAAAAACCACTAAGATCCGCATCCGGTTTATGGGTTATAAAAGTTATGAAGTGGCCTTTAAAGATCGTGATTTGGGTACCATATTAATGGAAGAAGATGCGAAACAACTCGATGAAGTTTCCGTGAAAGGGAATGCACGACAAAACAAAATTGATCGGGATGTGTTTACAATAACCAAAGAGTTACGTGCCGGAACAGCCTCATCTTCGGAACTGCTTGGAAAACTCAACGGAGTGAATTTTAACCGTTATGATAAATCGATCAGCGTTGACGGCAAAACCAATGTGCTTATATTAATTGACGGCGTTGAGAAAGACCAGCAAATGGCAAAGAATCTTTCTCCGGATCGCATCGAACGTATAGAAATTATCAAAGATCCGGTTGGTAAATATGCTACCGACGGATATAGCGCCGTTATCAATATTGTACTTAAAAAAGATTATTCAGGCGTTGACTTTTTCATAAGCAACACTGCTTTTTTCGATGTTGTAAACACAAATGGAAAATTTCCTTTTGCTCAGGATTATGGCAACATGAACCTAACCTATACCTATAAGAAATTTGATTTCTACATCTCAGGATGGGGGTATGGTGGTAATATGGCATTACCGTTTGAATATACTAAAACTTACGGAGCGATAACATCTACAACGCCTCCATTTAATTATACCGACCCCAACAGCGTTATTCGTAATCGAAATGCCAGTATTAGTATTGGTGGCGATTACACTTTAGCCAAAGATCATACCCTGTCAGCTGAAGTAAACTATTACGGAGATCATGAAAATGACAATATTTGGTATGATCTGACCAACTCGATAAACGGCACAACGATAAATGAAAATTCATCGACAACCCAAAACCGCAGCAACACCGATCAATGGCAGACAACGCTTACGTACAATGGCAAATTCAATGATAAAAGTTCATTAGAAAGCGACTTACGCTATAGTCACAACGGCAATGTGAATAATAGCGAATTCCAACAGGATGCTTTTGAAAGTAACAGTCACATAAACAAAAACACAGATTACGTTCGGTTCAACGGTACGTATACATATCAATTTACACCCACTTTCTCAACGGATCTGGGTTATGGTTATGTAGGACAAAACAGTGTCAGTAAACAGGGTGACAGCACATTTACATATAAAGAAATGCGCAATCGTTTCTCTCTATATGTGAACTACCAACCAGCCAAGCAATGGCGTTTGAAAGCGGGTGGTATTTTAGAGCTTTATACACAAAAATATCAGGGAGATGATCGGGCACAGAGTGCTTTAATGCCCTATTTAAACATACAATACATTCCAAGTCAGAAATTCAACGTGATTGCTAAATATCATGCCTCAGCCAATTATCCGGGTATCGATCAATTGTCACCTTTCAAAACCGCCATTGATTCATTGATGTGGTCAATAGGAAATCCTGCATTGAAAACTGCGATCTATCAAACAGCCGGGTTGGAATTTCACATCATGAACGCCATCACCATTGAACCCTACTACAACTTTGACAACAATCACATTGCCACCTACATCAACAAAGAAGGAAACCTTTATTATTCCGGCAATGTCAATGCAAGTTATTACGATCGGTACGGGGTTCAATTGAATTTTACCATTCCTTTAGCCAAAACACTTTTCTGGCAAAACTGGATGGATATCTTCAACAACCATATATCCTATAATGATGAGGGCACTACACAACATAATTTTAATTTCAATTCCACCCTTGTTTATGTCAATCAGAAAGCAGGAATAAACGCCGGGTTGGCGATTCAAAAACAGATGTACAAAGAAGCTGCCATTCAGGGTTACACATCAGACAATAATGATCTGGCCATCTTCTTCTTACAAAAAGCGCTTATGAAACAAAAACTGAACATTACTTTGATGTTTATGCCTCCAATTAAAATGGGAATGAAGTATGAACAGGATAATTTAACTCAAGCAGCTCAATACTATCAACTGTCAAGCACCAGTCTTAATGTCATCAAGAATCTTGTTTTCCTCGAAATTAATTACCATTTTAATGCCGGTAAACAAGTAACAAAAAAGAGCCCACAAACTGATCAAGATGAAGTAAAAAAGAAAAGCGGAGGATTTGGATTATAAATAGGCAAGAAATAAAAAATAGAAAAACAACAAAAATTGAAGTAGTTTTTATTCACGGGGTGACTGGAAAGGTCACCCCGTGAGATTTTAAAAAACACTTTCAAAAAAAACGGTTGCTATCTTGTTTTTGCCCCATAAAATGATCATCTTTGAAACGGTATTTAAATGTACTTTAAAGAACTTAGCAAGGAAAATGAATCATAGTCATGAAGTTCATTGAATACTGAAAACGAATGGCTGTTCGTGCAAGATGACAGCATCTTTCGTACAAAGAGAAGCATGTAAATATAATCTCAAGAAAGTATTTTTATGAACCATCTACAAACAAAAACCATCGATTTACGTAAGGGTCAACCTGAAGCAAAACAAAAAGAGATCCTCGATTATTTTGAAAAGACGTGGGAGATCGACGAAAAGTTATATACCCAATTAAAATCTGACGAGGTATTTTATCATCGCGGTGATCCGTTGCGACATGTGTTGATTTTTTATTTAGGGCACACTGCCGTGTTTTTTATCAACAAATTGCTATTAGCCAAACTCATTGACACACGCATTAATCCTGAATTTGAATCCATGTTTGCCATTGGCGTTGATGAAATGAGCTGGGATGATCTGAATGAAAAACATTATAACTGGCCTTCCGTTGATGCGGTACGCGATTATCGCAACAAAGCCAAGCAAGTAGTGACTGACGTTATTCATCAAGCTCCGTTAACCCTCCCAATCACGTGGGACGACCCATTCTGGATTATCATGATGGGCATTGAACATGAACGCATTCACCTCGAAACATCTTCCGTGCTGATTCGTCAGCTACCATTGGAAGAGGTAGTTTCAGGTTTGTTTGGAAAGATATGTAATGAATATGGAGCTGCTCCGCAAAATGAATTACGACCAGTTTCGGGAGCAACTATAACATTAGGCAAACCATTTGATCATTCACTTTATGGTTGGGACAATGAATATGGCAATTATGTCGAAAAGGTAGCTGATTTCAAAGCTTCTCAAATGTTAGTCTCGAATGGAGAATATTTTCATTTTATACTTGATGGAGGCTATCATACACAGTCATACTGGACGGAAGAAGGCTGGAATTGGCGAACCTATAAACAAGCGCAGATGCCTCTTTTCTGGCGAAGTGATGGAGAGACATATCGATTACGATTAGTTGCCGAAGAGATTGCCATGCCCTGGAATTGGCCTGTGGAAGTAAATTATCTCGAAGCAAAAGCTTTTTGTAACTGGAAAAGTGCAAAAGAAGGAAAATCTTTCCGTTTACCAACAGAAGCAGAATGGATTCGTTTAGAAGATCTTTGTCAGGTACCTGATGAGTTGGAATGGCATGTTGCGCCTGGAAATATCAATCTGGAACATGTTGCTTCTCCTTGTCCAGTCGATCGTTTTCGCATGGGTGATTTTTACGATGTCATTGGCAATGTATGGCAATGGACTGAAACACCTATTAGCGGATATCCGGGATTTAAAGTACATCTGATGTACGATGATTTCTCCACGCCCACGTTCGATGGCAAACATAACCTGATCAAAGGAGGTTCATGGATCTCTACCGGCAATGAAGCGACACGCCATGCACGTTATGCTTTTCGCCGACACTTTTATCAACATGCCGGGTTTCGCTATGTTGAATCGGAAACCCCACTGGTAATTGATAATGATGAATATGAAACAGATGTTGAAGTGGCAAATTCATGCGAAACTAATTGGGGGGACACTTTTGCAACAGCGCCAAACTTCTCTCAACAAATTGCACAAATAATTGTTGAAAAGTTGAGAAAGCAAACTATCCGACGTGTGCTCGATTTGAATGCAAATACCGGACGATTAGCATTTGAATTGGCTGCCCATTTTCCAGACATTACAGCGCTCGACTTCTCTGCACGTTTCATCCGGATGCCTATTCAACTGCAGGAAAAAGGTTTTATGCGTTACATTGTAAAAGATGAAGGCGAGTTAGTGTTCTATCGCGATGTGGTTCTCTCGAGCACAGAATTGGACAAAGGCAAAAACAACATTCTCTTTATGCAGGCTGATGCCAACAATTTGAAAGCTATCTATTCAGGATATGATCTGATCATTGTCTCTAACTTATTGGAAGAACTGCGTAACCCTGTTCTTTTTCTACAACATATCCACGAACGAGTGAATGAACAAGGGTGGCTGATTATTACCTCCACGTATGAGTGGAGCGAACAACAAACTAACCGTGAATCTTGGCCGGGAGGTTTTAAGCAAGATGGGGAATCAGTCACTTCCTTCGAAGGCATCCAGGCCATTCTTGATAAACATTTCACACTTGAAGAACCGCGATTTGATATTCCGTTGATACTTCGCAAATCGTCACGCCTAACGGAACAACGATTAGCGGAAGTATCTGTCTGGCAAAAGAAACAATGAAACTCGTCCCGACATTCGGGACGAGTTTCATACGTCTTTTAAAAACAAATTATTCACCTATAAAATAATCACTCAATATCTTTGAAAAGATTATATTACTATAAAAAAGAAGCTCTTTATATTGAAAAGTAAAGATTGAATCTAAATTTGTAAAGGAGTATACATGCAAGTAACAAGTTTTCGCAAGCACAATGGACAAAAATAAAAACGATTGCAAAAATTCATATGTGTAATCCTGAATCAGAATATTTGAAATATAAATAATTTACAAATGAAAGCAGTCAGAATTCATCAATATGGGAATGCAGATGTTCTTCAGATAGAAGATATTTCTGTACCGGACATAAAAGAGGATGAGGTTTTAATAAAAATTCATGCCACATCGGTTAATCCTGTGGATTGGAAAATAAGAGAAGGCTATTTGAGAGCGATGAACCTGCATACTTTACCATTGACGTTAGGGTGGGATGTATCAGGTACAATTGAAAAAGCAGGCAGTGCTGTCAATAATTTTCAAATAGGTGATGAAGTGTATTCACGACCAGCTATAGAACGAAATGGTTCGTACGCTGAGTTCATTGTAGAAAAAGCAAATGAAGTGGCACGAAAACCAAAAACAATGACTCATCTTGAAGCCGCCTCCATCCCATTAGCTGGCATCACAGCCTGGGAAACATTAGTTACTACAGCACATATTGCAAAAGGACAAAAAGTATTAATACATGCTGCTTCCGGTGGCGTGGGAACACTGGCGGTTCAAATTGCCAAAGCAAAAGGATGCTACGTGATCGGAACAACCTCCGAGACTAACATTTCAATGGTAAAAGAACTGGGAGCCAACGAAGTAGTTGATTATAAAAAACAAGATTTCAGCAAAATGTATTCTGATATTGATGTCGTATTAGACACCTTGGGTGGCACTATTCAAGATCAATCATGGAAAGTGATTAAAAAAGGAGGCATATTGGTTTCAATTACACAAAATCCAAGTATTGAAGTTGCTGACAACTTAGGAGTAAGAGGCGCCTTTGTATTTATTAGTCCTAATGCCGCTGTCTTGAATGAATTAACAACATTAATCGATGCAGGCAAACTCAAAGCGGTCGTTAGTAGCGTGTTTAGTTTAGATGAAATGAAGCAAGCACATCTTCTTAGCGAATCTGGAAGAGTAAAAGGTAAAATCGGCATTAAAGTAATTCAATAAAGAAAGCATATTATTTATCACAATACATTGAAATGATGAATCTTTCAAATAATACGATTTTAATTACCGGCGGAGCTTCGGGTATTGGACTAGGTCTCACTGAACGGTTCTTACAAGATAATAACACGGTGATTATTTGCGGAAGACGAGAATCTGCATTGCAGGAAGTCGTCAGGAAACATCCTGCTGTCATTACTAAAGTGTGTGATTTATCAATAGCAACAGAAAGAGAACAACTCTTTCAATGGATTGCAGAAGAACATCCCGACCTGAATGTGTTGATAAACAATGCAGGTATTCAACAATGGATGTCAATTACCGATGATGATTTTTTTGAACGTGCTCACAAAGAGATTTCCATCAATGTTGAAGCTCCCATTCATTTGATTTCGATGTTTCTGAAATTAAAGTCATTAACCACGATCATGAACGTGACTTCAGCGTTAGGCTTTGTACCAATGACCAAAGTAGCAGATTACTCTGCTACAAAGGCATTCTTTCATTCATTCACAACTTCCATTCGGTCATTGTTAGAAGCACGAAACATCGAATTGGTTGAAATCATTCCGCCGGCGCTCAATACCGATCTTGGAGGGAAAGGTATACATGACTATGCACCACCGGTAAATGAATTTATCACTTCGATTTTTGAACAATTGAAAGCTGGAAAAACAACGCTTACCTTTGGATATAGCGAAGCGCTTAGCCGAATTGGACAAGACGAACTTTACCAGGTATTTGTGAGAATGAATACACCTCGCTAATATTTATTCCAATCAAAGAAAAGAATTTCTCTATGATTATTTATGATAATGTAATGCTTCTGCAATAGCTTGTTCAGCTAATGGCATCATGATCTCATAACCGGCCTTGTTGGGATGTACTCCGTCAATCGTATATTCAGATTTAAACCCATTTTGATTATCTACCACATGTGAGAAATAATCGAGATATACCAATCCATTCTTTTTTGTATACGCTTTGATCCATTGGTTTAGAGCAATAATCTTTCCGGAAGGTTGTAATCCTTTGTGCCAGGGAAAATCGTAGACAGGAAGCACTGAAGACAGCACGACATGAATGTTATTGGCTTTTGCCAACTCACACATAGAAGCTATGTTATCTTCAATCATTTTCAACGTAGAAGGACCTGTATTACCGGCAATATCATTGGTGCCGGCTAAAATCACTACTACTTTTGGATGCAAATCGATGACATCAGCACGAAACCTCAATAACATTTGAGGGGAGGTTTGTCCACTGATACCGCGATCTAAATAATCGTGAGAAGAGAAAAAATCCGGACACATCTTGATCCACCCATCTGTTATGGAATTTCCCATAAAGACAACACGCGTCTCATTAGGCCTGAGTGCTCCGATCGAATCATTTTCCGCACTATAACGGGTTAAGTTTGCCCAATCCTGAGCTTGTAACGATGAACTTGAAAACAGAAACATAACAAAGGCAATAATAGAAGTACTGGTTTTCATTTGTATATAATTTTGATGTTAAAGGACATATGAAACCTATCCCGAATCGGGACTCGCTTCATAAGGCTGCTTTTTTTACAGATTAAACAGCTTCAAAAGTACAGAAAAAGCCCGAAAAGAAATATTGCCAAAAAGCATCTTTTGCCGTACCTCTTTTGATACTAAAACAACATACCACTGGTTTCGCATCATAAATCATAATCCGATCTCCATATTTTAATATGAAATAAGCTTCAAAATCTCATCGGGTGATTGTACAAAGCGCACAGCTCCTTTTGCCTCTAATTCTTCTTTGGGCCGAAAACCCCACAAAACAGCCACAAATGGCAAATCGGCATTTCGTGCCGTCAACACATCCACTCCGGAATCGCCGACATACAAAACCGCTTCTTTAGGTATAGCTGTTTGTTTCAGGATAGAAAGCATAATAGCAGGGTCCGGTTTGACAGGAATCCCTTCTTGTTGTCCCAACACCACCGAAAAGGGAATATCAGGAAAAAAATGTTTGATTATTCTTTCAGTTGCCTCATGTACCTTGTTGGAAGCTACCGCAAGCTGAATGCCTTTTTGGTGCAACGCTGCCAGCAACTCAGGAATTCCCGTATATGGGCGTGTATAATCTTCCGAATGTGGAATATAATGCAATATAAAGTCCTTTTTTACCCGCTCGATAGTCTCAGCATTCTTTTTATCATCAGGCAAGGCTCGCTCAATAAGTTTTGTCACACCATTGCCCACGAAACGACGGTAAGTCTCTACTGCATGCAATTGGAATCCATTCTTTTTCAGGGCAAAGTTCACACTATTGGCCAAATCCTCAATCGTATCAAGTAGTGTACCATCCAAATCAAAAATCACTAATTGTGTCATACATTCAACGTTTATGCGCAAAAAATACATAGATAAGTAATATGAACAATATAATGTCGTGATTTGAATTCTGGTCGTTGGTTTCCTTTCTGACCTCATCCGCCCTTCGGGCACCTTCTCCAAAGGAGAAGGAAAATGGATTCGTTTGTTCATATGGAACTTTGCCGATTTCAACTATGAAGATTTACGACACTATTTATTTTCTACTACTTAGGATATCTCCGACGCTTATTTCTGACTATTTTTCCAAAAAACTTGCAACATCTCGTTCATTTCAATGATGCCATTATCTTGCAAGTAACGAATCACTCGATGCAACTTTTTTTCCTCAAAGTAGCTTTGCACCATGATTTGTTGAAACGTCAGCGGAGCACATTTCAACATTTTCTTCAACTCCTTCTTGTATGTTTCAAATTCGTCATCCGAAAGTTCCGTTCTCTTTTTCCGTAAACAAACATCACATTGACCACAGCTCTTCTCATGTTGTTGATCGAAATAAGCTAACAATTGCTGACTCCGACACACATTTTCTTCTTCAGCATAAGCAATTATCGCGTTAATTCGCTTCTCAAACTGGGATAAGCGTTCCTCATATACCTCTTTCGTAAGATGCACATAGCGTTCATCTTCGCGTGATTGAACAAAAGCCACAAAAGGCGTTTTACGTGCCGGAATATATTCCATCACACGATCTTTGGATAATTGCGAGAATGCATTATATACTTCGTCGCGTGTGGCTCCCGCCCGCTGCGCAATCATTTCTTCGCTGATATGCACGAAATCGGAAAACAAACCGGTATATGATCTCAAGGTGACTTGCAGAATAGCATCCCACGTAGGATTATCATGCCGCAACAGGTATAAATCTTCTTTACGTACAATAATCATCAATCGCGAAGGATTGTCCAATTCGTCCGTTAGTTCAATATAGCCGGCTTGTTCCAACAGTTTAAGAGCATGAAAGGTGCTGTTTAAGGGCAAATGATAAGCCATGCAAAACTTAGACAAATCAAAAGGATACACCACTCCAAAGCCTGATCCGACAGCAATTTCATAGAAGTTACCCAAACAATTATAGGTATGAATAACACGTTCTTTGGCAGGAAACGCATCAGAAATCCGCCTCTTTAATGTAGCATGATCATTTTTGCTGTAGATTAACACGGCATACGCTTTTTCGCCATCCCTTCCCGCTCTTCCGGCCTCCTGAAAATAAGCCTCGACCGAATCAGGAAGGTCAAGGTGAATCACCAACCGGACATCCGGCTTATCAATCCCCATTCCAAAAGCGTTAGTTGAAACGATAACACGTGTTCTGTTTTCTTTCCAGGCCGTTTGTTTTGCCTCTTTTGTTTCACGCGATAAGCCCGCATGAAAATGATCTGCGGAAATAGCTTGTTCTTTCAGATAATCAGCCACTTCTTTCGTCTTCGATCGGGATCGCACATAAACAATAGCGCTTCCTCCGACGCGTAACAGAATATGAACCAGATAGGGCAATTTATCATCAACATGCCGAACAACATAAGCCAGGTTTGTCCGTTCAAAACTAACATTATAAACATTCGGTTCCTTAAAACGTAATTGCTTTTGAATGTCAATAACGACTGACCCTGTGGCGGTAGCCGTCAATGCTAAGATAGGGACGTCGGGCAAATAAGAACGTATCCCGGCTATATTTAAATAGGAAGGACGAAAATCATAACCCCATTGCGAAATGCAATGTGCTTCATCCACCGTAATCAAACAGACATTCAGGTTTGGTAATCGACCTAAAAACAATTCGGTAGATAACCGTTCAGGAGAAACATAGAGGAACTTGTAATTGCCAAAAGTACAATTATCCAACGTGGTAAGAATCTCCGACCGACGCATCCCGGTGCAAATCATGGCTGCTTTAATTCCCAGTTTTTGCAGATTTTCCACCTGATCGCGCATCAGGGCAATCAAAGGCGTTACCACTAAACAAAGACCCTCCTGAGCCATCGTGGGGACTTGAAAGGTAATCGATTTTCCACCACCAGTGGGCATCAATCCCAACGTATCACGACCTGATGAAATGCTTTGAATGATATCACTTTGCAAAGGACGAAAATCATCGTATCCCCAATAGCGTTTTAATACCTCACGATAGTGCTCCATTGACTTCGATTCCATGACAACAAAATTACACTTTTTCTACCAAGTTTCAAGTTAGCTTAACACGATTAACACCTATCTTTGTAGAATAATTCTGTTACTATTTGCTTTATGAAACTAACCCCCGATGAAAGTGGAAAAGTTTCGTTTGACTTTTATAAAAATAACGCATAAACAGATGAAATTACGTGGGCTTATTTTTGCTTTGTGTGCGTCCGCATTTGTGTCTGTTTTCGGACAACAAATCAATTACGACGAATGGGTAAACGATTTACAGCGCAAGCAACAAATATACAATGATTTATCATATACGCTTCATTTACCTAACAAAAGCAAGGTTTGTGCTTACCAAATAAACGGGAAAGACACCCTGTTCCTTTTTACATTAGGCGATCTCTATTGTTTTCCTCCCATGAAGTTTGTCAATAAGAAACAGGAACAATTTTATTGGAGAACCGTTCGTGATGTAAAACGCGTACTACCTTATGCACGGATAGCATCCCGCATGTTGGCTGACGTTAATCAACACTTAGCCACATTACCTAACGACCAAGAAAAAAAAGCATATCTAAAATCGATAGAAAAAACCATGTTCAAACAATATGACAAAGATTTGCGTTCAATGTCAATTAACCAGGGGAAACTATTAGTCCGTGTCATTGATCGGGAATGTAATCAAACAGCTTACTCCATTATCAAACTATATAAAGGATCTTTGACGGCATGGTTTTGGCAAGGCGTAGCCAAACTTTTCGGCTCTGACTTAAAAGCTGAATATGACGTTCAAAATAAAGACCGTATCATCGAACGTGTCATCACGTTGGTAGAAGCAGGTCAACTGTAAACACCCCGTTTTTCAACAAAATCACATTCATATTTCAAGTGTAAAAATCGCCGCGCTTTTTCTGATGAAAACAACGCGTTTCATTTTTCAAAATCGGCAAAAACCATTATCTTTGCATATTATTAACAATTAACCACATCATGGCAAACATACGACCTTTCCAGGGCTTACGCCCTCCAAAACAATGGGTTGAACAAATAGCATCGCGTCCCTACGACGTACTAAACTCCGAAGAAGCCCGTATTGAAGCTGCTGGTAACGAAAAATCGCTCTACCACATTATTAAACCCGAAATCGATTTTCCCCTTGGTACCGATGAGCATGATGCCAGCGTATATGAGAAAGCTGCCGAAAACTTCCATCGTTTTCGCCAAAATGGTTGGCTATTGCAAGATAACCACGCAAACTACTACATTTATGCCCAGGTGATGAATGGTCGGACTCAATATGGCCTTTGCGTTGCAGCATCAGTGGAAGATTACATGAACGGAAGCATCAAAAAACACGAACTGACACGCCGCGATAAAGAAGAAGATCGTATGAAACATGTGCGCATCACGAATGCTAACATGGAACCGGTGTTTCTTGCCTATCCTCATAACGACGAAATGGATGATATTGTCAGCCGAATAACCAGGTTACAACCAGAATATCAATTTAAGGCAACTGATGGTATCGAACATCTGTTGTGGGTTGTTGAAGACACTCAAACCATCGGGAAAATTACTGAAATCTTTGGCGGCTTTCCTGCCATGTACATTGCCGATGGTCATCACCGCTCGGCAGCCGCCGCTCTGGTTGGAAACGAAAAGAAATTGAATAACCCAAACCATAAAGGCAACGAAGAATACAATTTCTTCATGGCAGTCTGTTTCCCGGACAATCAACTTACCATAATGGACTACAACCGATTGGTTAAAGACCTCAACGGATTAAGCGACGAAGCTTTCCTGTCAAAGCTATCCGAATTTTTCACGATCACCGAAAGAGGAACAACACCTGTCAAACCCAATGCACTTCACCGCTTTTCGCTCTATCTGTCTGGTAAATGGTATGGGTTGGAAGCACATCCTGATACTTACAACGATAATGATCCGATTGATGTTTTAGATGTAACGATTTCGTCACGCTTCATTTTAGATAAAATATTGAACATTAAGGATCTGAGAAGTGACAAACGCATTGATTTTGTAGGAGGTATCCGTGGTCTGGAGCCTTTGCAGCAACGTGTTGACAATGGTGAAATGCGTGTGGCACTGGCACTTTATCCGGTATCGATGCAACAACTGATTGATATTGCTGATAGCGGAAACATCATGCCACCTAAAACTACGTGGTTTGAGCCAAAACTACGCTCGGGATTGGTAGTTCATTCTTTAGACTAAGAATAAATAAATAAAACAGCCGCTTCTCTGATAAAAAAGAAGCGGCTGTTTTTATTGAAGACCCCATCTATCGAATAATAATTTTATGCGTTTGATCGCCAATACGAACAATGTAATACCCTACCGGCAAATCTAACGAAAAATCTTGTCGATTATAAATAACTCTCTTTTCTACAACTTTTGTACCCACTAAACTAAAAATCTGTAACAACGAATTTGCAGGAGCATTCGTAACCGTCATTACATGTTCTTCATTCACTACAACAATAATTCGTTGTGATGTATTGGACTGCTCCACGTCAGTTTGTTTGCTTTGCGCTTGCAAAAAGCTGAAGTTCAGCAAAAAAGAGCACGCAAAAATAAGGTAGAGTAAACGATGTTTCATCCGTATTCTTTTATTTACAAAAGTAATCTTTCTTTTTGAGAAATGTACCATTTAAGAGAGGAATTTTTATCCTCCTGCAAGCAACTGCTTGGCATTATCAATCGCCGCTTGTGTAACGGATGCTCCACTCAGCATGGCTGCAACCTCCCCTACCCGCTCCTGGTCAGTAAGTTGTTGAATCGTTGTTTCGGAAACTCCATGTTGCGTGCTCTTAAAAACCCGGTAATGGTGAGTCCCTCTGGCAGCAATTTGTGGCAAATGCGTTATGGAAATTACCTGCATCACATCACCCAATTGTTTCATAATAATCGACATGGCATTAGCCACTTCGCCTGAAATACCCATATCAATTTCATCAAAAATAATGGTTGGAAGTGATTTGGTATGTGCTATCAATGATTTAATACTCAACATAACACGCGATATCTCACCACCTGAAGCAATCTGTGCTACAGGTTGAGGCTTAACCTGAGCATTTGACGAGAACAAGAATTGGATCTCATCACGTCCCATCAACGACCATTCGGTTTGTTGTTGCTGATCAATCTGAAAAACGACATGCTTCATGCCTAACTGCCTGAGTTGCGTTTCCACATGCTCGACAATCACAGAAAAAGCATTTTTTCGCCCAACAGTTAACTGTTCGCCCAGAGTTTCCACTTCATTCAATAATTCGGCTGTCTCTTTCTCAAGCAATGCAATGTCATCATCATACGCATCAATACGTTGTAATTGCTCTGCCAACCGGTCACGAAAAACAATTAAGTCCGGAAGAGAAGCAAGCCGGTGTTTTTGCTCCAACGTGTAAATTTCATCCAATCGATGCCCGACTTGTTCGGTTCGCTCAGGTTCCACTTCAACCGACAACTGCTTTTTATTAAGTTCTTCGGCAATATCTTTCAGTTCGATCACCACCGATTCAATACGTTGTTGCAACTCGTTAACGGCAGGATAAACCTGTGCTGCATGTCTCAACGCAATGACAGCTTCCTGCAAAGGCGATAAAACAGAAACTTCCTGTCCGTCAATAATATCAAACGCTTTATGCAAATGGACTTTGATCTCTTCAGCATGCTGCAACACTTTCAACTCTTGTTCAAGCAACTCTTGTTCATTTTCTTCCAGATGAGCTTCATCCAATTGCTTCCACTGAAAAAGCAGGTATTCACGATCAGCCTGTTTCTGTTGTGCCAAATGACGTAAATCTGCAAGTTGTTTCCGTTTTCCCTGATAGGCATGAAAGGCTTGTTGATATTGCGCTAACAACGAAGCAGTCTGCCCCACCGTATCCACCACATTCAACTGAAAAGCGCTGTGTTGAAGCAACAGGTTCTGATGTTGCGAATGGATATCAATCAATCGTTCCCCTAACTCTTTCATTTGCTGCAACCCTACAGGGGAATCATTGATAAACGAGCGCGACTTTCCGGAAGCATATATCTCGCGTCGAATGAGCGTCACGTCTTCATATTCCAACTCGTTATCATTAAAAAACGATTGCAAATCATACGCTGCAATAGAGAAAGATCCTTCGACTACACATTTTGCAGCTCCTTCACGAATCACTTTCGAATCGGAACGTTGCCCGAGAATCAGCCCTAACGCACCTAAAATAATCGACTTCCCGGCTCCGGTTTCACCGGTAATAACCGAGAATCCCTCATCAAAATCGATTTTGAGATGCTCAATTAAAATGTAATTTTCAATCTGTAATGAATATAGCATAACTAAGTTCTCATCCGTTTTTTTGTATCTTGTCAAAGCGATTCTCTAATGAAGGGGCTACTTGCATCAACAATTCAAACACACTACTCCGCTCATCTGAAGTCCCCTGACTAAAAATATCGGCAATTTCATCAATTTTAGCATCCAAGAAAGAAGCGACTACAATATTACCGGGGAGATTTGTGTTTGCCTCAGCCAGAAATTTTAATGCTTGTGCAACAGCTGCCCTCCCGTTGTCGGAATTATCAGCCATCATATCCAAACCCAACCGGTGATAATCGTAATTAAACGTACGCATTCCGGCTAATCTCGGATCTAATATATCATTGATCACCGCATACCGGTTTTGGTCACTTTCAAACGCTTTCCATCCATTTTCTGTAGACGATTGCATGGCGTTCGCTATGGCTTCGGCACGTTGGAAAAAAGGCGTTCCGCCCAACGATGCAAACGAATCGGCATCCTCACCCAATATTACATAGCCGTAAAACATCATGACAGCCATCAAATTATTATCAATCTGATTTTCATTCACCTCGAGGGATTGGTTTTCCTGGTAGTTAAAGTTCACATTCTTATCCATAAAGTTAAAGAGAGAAGTCTCATACGATGAGTTATACACCGGACGTCGCGACTGTATCTGCAACTCTGTCGTAAAATAATCATTGGAGTATGCTTTCACGGTAAACACGAAATTACAATCAATCCGTTCATTAGGCGCAAACACACGATTGCTCCATATCCGGGCATTCATCCAATCGTTCAGCGACTTCTCAAGTGTCGTAAAAACCTGTTTATTCGTTCCCTGAATCAGACTGGAATTCACTTGCACGCGACAATTCAACTCTTGCGCCGAAAGAGGAACAAGAATAATAAGACAAAAAAGCATCAACAATCCTTTTCTCATACAAGGCAGTCATAAAGTCTGTCAATCAGCACAATCCATCTCTCAACACGGACCGGATTAAAAGACGAACCCAACACACAGACAAAATTACGACAATAATTTCAATAAACCATTCGCAGGGATTGAAGGACTTCATAAATTGATAATGAGATAAACTGATAATACGGAATACTGGTATTATTATACAACGACCGGCACTTGGAAGTTTCAGTCGACCTAAGTCTCAATCTATTTGGAATTCAAACAAAAAGATGTTGTTGAAAAATCAGCGCACGTTTCAGTCGACCTAAGTCTCAATCTATTTGGAATCATAAAGACTAAATCTTAAAAATTGGTCTTGCCGTTTCAGTCGACCTAAGTCTCAATCTATTTGGAATTCCTGATTATTTGGGCCGGATTGATTATAATTTGTTTCAGTCGACCTAAGTCTCAATCTATTTGGAATACTGGGACAGGAGGTGAACCTGTTGGAATTACCTTTGTTTCAGTCGACCTAAGTCTCAATCTATTTGGAATTGTCGGGTATTGGGTTTGATAAAAACTCAATTATGTTTCAGTCGACCTAAGTCTCAATCTATTTGGAATTTTAACGGGAAAGTCTTTCTGGCAGATGGCAGTAATGTTTCAGTCGACCTAAGTCTCAATCTATTTGGAATATTGGGACAGGTTATTGTCCAGAAGCTATAGCTTGTTTCAGTCGACCTAAGTCTCAATCTATTTGGAATCAAGTGTAAATGGGAACAATGCTGAATTTAGTGTTTGTTTCAGTCGACCTAAGTCTCAATCTATTTGGAATAATAGATTTAATGGGCTATTCCAAGCATGCTGCTTTTCTCATAGTAGGACTAACGACAAATATACTACATGGAATCAACACTTTATACATGTCGCTAAAAAAAGTTCGCAAATAAAGATTTATCTACTGGTCATTTGGGCCATTTGAAATTCCAAATACGTATGAAACATTGTAAAACAGATATCTATAGCTCATTTGATTTTCGCAAATCATTTGATGAATTTCATAAAACGCCATTCTCGAAAAAGGGACTTATCGGTCTATATTTTTATGTTGTATTTCAAACATATAGCAAATTACATTCCCTGTTTTTTCGCAAATGCTACACAACATAATCCATTTCATTCCTTTTTGCGAAAAATCAGTATCTTTTGCCAGGAACAAACGACCTCAGAGAACAGCGCAATCTATTAATGAACAGATCACAACGCATTTCCATCTTCTTTCGCAAATGGATTCAGATCATCACCATTTCAGGAAGAAGCTTGGGTCTATTACCAATATTTTCTCGCTTCATCACGCAATTTTTACACAAGTAATAATACAAAACGCTATCTTCTCCCTCATCAACAATCTTACTCAATTGAAGTTTCATTTTTTGAATCTTCGCTTCGGTAAGCAAACATTCGAATACACTCTCGTTGCATCGCAGTCCGTATTGTTCCAATATGTTGGCTGTTTTTTGTCTGCGCCGATCGTCTGCTATGTCATAAGCCACTACCATAAATTGTTTCATACGAATTTGTTTTAGTTTTTACACTATGGACATATGGAATTCATTTCATTGCTATTTTTGTTTGATAATGTATGATTTTATGTGATTTACCATTTAGGCATATACGGCTTATACGATTTTGTCGTTCCATCCAGATAATTTGCTAAAGCAACGGCCTGCGTCTGAATAATCTCATAAAATCGTATTTCTCTATGATGAAATTTCTCAATGGTATCGAGCCTGGCAATGATCTTTTGAGCAACTAATTTTCTCGTTTTGTCGTCCATCAATCCATTTTCAATTTTCAGGTTTTTGTTTTTTATCACCAAAGCAATGATTACCCTATCCACTGCTTGTTGCCTGAATTCTTCAATAAGATCAAACACTAAGGAAGGTCTATTCCCTTCAGGTTTATGTAAATAACTTAAACAGGGATTTAACCTTGCCCGAATGATTGATTCAGTAACACGGGCATATAACATTCCATAGCCATAATTCAACATGCTATTCACTAAATCGGTTGCCCCTTGTCGTTCTCGTCCCTGAAAAGGGACTTTTGACCGAATTAATATTTCAACCATATCCCAATAATTTGCAGAAGCCTGTCCTTCGATTGCAAACATTTTCAACCTGAACTCATCAAGGTTTTCATGCTGCATGTTCATAGAAGAATCTGCCAATTTCTCCATTGTGGCAATAAATGCAGGGAACGCTTTTTTAAATGGTTCGAGACGCTTGAGATAATATTTTCCGTAATACTTGATCAAATTTGTCTGATTGTTGATTTTTCCAAACACGAACAGTCGAATCATCATAAAGCCTTTATCAGTACGATAGGCGTCCAATTGTGCAACTCCGATCTCAGAGCTAAAAAACGAAGGTGGTATAATCAAGGCATACGGCATCCCGTCTTTGCCAAAAAAATCAATGGATATTTTATTCTCAGCGCAACTCTTCACTAAGTTCGACGAAAAGCTAATGCCATCGGACAAGATAGAAATGTTTTTCAGATTAATCAATGGTATTTCTTTCACAACAAGACCATGATTGTGCACTGCAACCATTTTATCCTTTTTGCCAAGAAATAATCCTGTCTCTGTAATCGCCAAATCAAATCCGGCTGCTTCTAATTTTTGATATTCATGCTTTCGAAATAATACGGCTTCTCTGCTTTTCAGCGTTTTTGACCTGCCTTTTTGATGCTTATTTTTCTTTTCTAAAGTAGTTGAGGATAATCCGGATTGCTTGCGAATGTATTCTGTCTTATGAATAATATGCTCTTGTGCGAGTAATTGTAAGGTCTGTAATTGAGGGAGAAAAGAGCTCTGTTTGTTTTTTCCGTTCTGTAAGGCATCACACCGTAATCGAAGAATGGCCATTAATTCGTCATCCAAATGTTCTAATTTATCCTGTGGAACTAATTGTCCGTAAAAATTTGCAATTCCCTGAACCGTTTCTTTCAACTTGCCCGTAATGACACCTTGTCCTGAACCGGCAGCTTCGGCCATTTTTGCAATCAAGCGCTTGTACTTCTTTTCCGACAAATCAATTTGTCCGTTATTGAAGAATATTCCCAAGAATTCAAAGCCTTTGCTGACCGGAATGACAACAGCTTCTTCGTTGAGCGTAAGCTTGAGATCATGCGTTATTACTGTCATTGCTTCAGTCATCGCTTTTTTCGCTTCTTCTTCTGTATGACCCAAAATGACAAAATCGTCAGCATATCGAACAAATCCATATCCCTTATCTACCATTAATCTATCAAGTGGATATAAATAAAAATTGGCAAGCAAGGGCGATACGATGCCTCCTTGCGGAATACCTTTCCTGCTCTCTTTCCATTGATAATGCTTGTTGACCCGTCCCATCATTACAAACATTCGGATAATCTCCGTCGTCCCGGGACTTTTCAGATAGGATGACAGTTTACCAAACAGTGCATCGTGAGGAATGGTATCGAAGAAGTTATCTATATCGCAGGAAGCAAGCCAGGCATAACGTTCGTTGGTGATCAGATGTCGTACCTGATGAATTGCTTTAACCGGTCCTTTATTGCTCCGATAGGCATAACTTACTTTCAGAAAGCCTCGTTCAATGATAGGCGTCACCACAATGGAAACGGCAGTCTGAACAATCTTATCATTTACAGTTAACAACCCCAAACGTCGCTTTTCAGTGCCGTTTTTGGGTATAAAAACCTCACGATAAGGTTGCTGAATATATGTGCCCGATTGAAGCTGTTTTACCAATTCATCTAAATTCTTATCAATGGTTACAGCATATTCCTGTACCGTTTGAAGATCAATTCCTCCTGTGGTATTTTTTTCTTTTACCCTAAGCCATGCCGAATAGAGGGTTTCCCTATTGCAAACTGAATTAAAAAGAGAATCGTCCATAATTGATAGATTGCATAAACCAACTCATTTACCATTTATTCATTTACAATGTACCATTTGCCGGAGAATGCAGATTCCTAAGCAAATTAGCAAATCAAACCTTCATCCCATTTCCAAATCTTCAAATTGCAGATTCCTTCTGCCTTAACCGCTTCAGTCTCCGTAGTTTATTCAGTCGACTTAAGTCTCAATCTATTTGAAATTCTGGAAGATGATATTGAGATTTGGGAAGTTGAAGTGTTTCAGTCGCCCGAAGGCTCAAGTTGTTTCATCATGTCAAAGAACATTCCGCATCGGAGCGAACTTTATCGGTTCATCAGCCGGGCATGATGCTATATTTTCCCAAGCCGAAAGTGGCGGTCGATCCCACATGCAACCAACTTCCCAACGTAAGCAACATTATCCAATCGTTTATTCCTTCGCCTTCATACGTAATATCACCAACGATCCCATCGAAATTCATGGTCGTATCCTGTGTCCCTGAATATCGTCGCCAATCAACTTCCAGAATGTTCGCTTCTGCAATTTGAATACCTGTGGGTTTGACGGATAGCCCCCATTCGGATTCGGACCAGGGAGCGCTACAATGAAAATGCGCCAGCAAACCCATACGCAAAACCAGCCGTTCGATCAAGAACTCAAAAGAGGGCGGCGAAAGCAGTAATTTGCCATGCTCCATCATCCGGAGTGGATTTTCTAAAAGCAGGGTAATCCTTCTTTCAACTCCCGGAGATGGAACGGCAGCAAGCGAGATCGTGTCAGCTTTTCCGAAATAAGGCAACGCATCATATTCCAACCCGGAATTGAGCATCATAACCTGCACAGGCTTAAACCGGCCGCGCCCTTTTCCGATACCGGTGCTCCCCATCCGTTCGAACACATGAAGCAACAGCGGCAAATGTTCGCCGGCTGTCCCTATTAATGTCAGCTCGAACCCGAAGGTGTCGCCGGGTTTAAATTCGGTTTGGTCGTTAAGCAATGGATTTATAATATATGGATGGGGGCTTTTGGTATATTTTCGTCGATGGGGATGCTGCGGCTCCACATACGAATTGAATAATTGTGAAAACGAACAGGAATACCGTTGGGGGCATTGGTCACACTCTCCTCCTTTATATTCGCAGACTCCCGAGCGCAAGGCTTCACCCAGACAACCCCTAAAGGTGGAACCTTTGTAGACAGGCAAAACAATGAGTTCTACCGCTTCAAAAACCACCCGTATGCGGGTGAAATAGATGGATGAAAGAAAAGATAAATCAGACATAAATACATTTACCATTTAGATATTGACTATTGACCATTTTGAATCTGCATATTTTCAGATTCCTGCTGTCTGCTGCCTATTCCCTCTTGCTCTGTGGCGGTACGATATGCGATGCTCCGAAGTGCGCAACCAATATCGGCCATTTGACAATGATTTTAAAACAGACAATTGCACATCTACATTGCTATTCATAGCTTGAAAAAATTAAATCTAACGTATCCATACACCCGGGATAGCAAAGAGTTTTTTTTGAGAAAGGGTTATGTTAACTCTCGTATAAAACCAACCTGAAGAATTTCATTCTTCTTGTTTACTGTGTTAATTTTCACTTGAACAACTGTTCCATTTTCGGGACAATTTGTTACAGCCATTTCGGGAAATAACTCTTTCCCTTTAACAATCGCTTTTACCAACTTTTTCGATTGATTAACTACAATAGCTTCGAGCTTCTCATTTTGGTTTATTCTTCCAGTAAAGGGAGAAGGTTCTTTCTTTTGCATCGTCTCAGTATTTGTTTCTTCATCGAGTGGCCAATCCTCAAAACCCTCTTCAAACTGTCCGTACCCCACGTTGGTTTTGGCGCCGATACCGAAATCAAGTAATAACCGACGGAAGAGGTCTTCTTTTTGCCCCTTCGTCAACAATCCATCTTTTAAATCAAACTGAAACTGAATGGTCACTTCGGGAAGGATTTTCAGGAACATCAATGGAATTGGATTAGTAAAAGGCGATAATTCGGGTTTCTTCCGGTTGATGTGCGGAGTAATATAATCATCGCCAATAAATGGCTTAGGATTTCGATAGGTTGAACGATTGATGGCCGGATGATTAGTCAATACAATATACCCGTCAAAAAAAATGTCGCGTTCGTAAATAGAGATAGGTTGATATACAATTTTAGAATCTTTTTCTTTAGGTATGCCATCATTATTACGTTCCGGCCTTTCACCATCAAAAATTTCCCTTTCAAGAATATCAATGAATTCCTTTCTTTTCGTGTGCTCCTTTTGATCAAAGTCTTCTCCTAACTCATTTTTTACAATAGTCTCTTCCTCCAAACCAGGCAATTCGCGAATAACAGAAGTCAGATAGTTATACTTTTCTTCTTTATCGGCTACATCTTTATGTTCTTTCTGAGGAAACATGCTGCGCAAACATCCTTTAACAGTACTTCCCGGAATGCAGGGATATCCGGTAGCATGATCGAAGAAGAAACCCAGTTTGAATTCTCCCAGTTCACCTGTTTCATGGGTGTAGCCGGTACCCAAAGTAAGGCCGGGGTAAGTGGTTCTGAAACGTAGTTTTTCATTGGGTGAAATAATTCTTAAGTATTCATTCACAGTTGCATCGAATGGTTTGCTTAGTATCTCATTATTTTTTTTAGAGAGATGTTGTTTAAAATACTCATCGCGCCGTTCGCCTTTTTTTTTCAGAGCATTCCGAAACAGTTGCATCGGATCATTATTTATCCGCAGATAGTCTTTAAAATAAAGCCATCCAATATTAGGTGTACTCATAGTTCTTCGAGTTTAAAGGTTCGGATAGCTAATTTTAAGGCAATCGACGCATTGAGAATTTCTTGCTTTGCTTTCTCTTGATCCCTCGCCTCCAACGCATAATTAAAAAGATCATTGTTATTCCTTTCGCTGGGATGATAATACTCCTTTATTACATACATAATAGCGTTCAACAATTTGCCCGTATTGGCTTTTTTCTTGTCGCTGTCTTCATTCCCCTTGTACATGGCAAGAGTTGGGAGCAATCCACTTTGAATAATACCAGCACCAAGTGATGAAATGTATCCTTTATAAGCTTTGTTGACCACTCCTTTTTTATTTTCTTCTTCCATCTTAGATTTCTTTACCGCCTTTATTGCAAACGGAATCATTTTTTCGACTGTTTTCATGGCTCAAAGTTTTATGAATTTACAATAGCCGTACCCAATGGTGGCGTTGGCTCCAATCTGGAAGGTATTATCCTTATTTACCAACTCCGACAAAAATTTATTGATCGGTTTTTCTGGATCAATCTCTTTTTCATCAGGAACCAGCATAAACTGGAAGAAACGGGAGAAGCGGGGAACCACCTCTTCGTACCATAGGTTCTTGCTCACGCCGTTTTCCAATTGGTTGCGGGCAATTACAGGCAACTGGTTGCATAGCTCTGTAAAGTTTCTTGAGTTAAACACAGCTAAATTACCGCCTGTAATATTCTCAAGTTCTGTTATTTTTACTTTATCATTTACTTTGGCTTTCCAATCTTCGAGGGTTACATTCAAACCAAATTTGCTTGTAAAAATTATAGGTTCACCTTCATGAAGTATTTCTTCTCCGTTTACCTTAAATAACTCGATTATTGAATCAATTTGGGCGACAAGATCTGGGGTTAATGCAAACCCCGTGCTTTCAGCTTCCTGCTTTAGTTCTTTCAGCACATCGACCGAGGTAGCCATAAAATAAGGAATTACATTGCTGCGAACAGGGAGTGAAAGCAGGTAAGCTGCAAGGAAACGGCATTTCCCCGTTTCCATATTATTATCATTTTGATGTGATCCAAAAACTTCACATACAAATTCGTTGGTTATTACTTTGTCATCTTTTTTTACAGGAGGGTTTATAAATTCAAAATACTCCCTCAAGGCTCCTTTTAATGAAGAACTATGAATGATGGGACGATTCGTGGCCGGTTCGCGTTGAACCAGTTTGTCGATAATGCCATAATTAGCATCTCCACTACCTGCATGCAGATTGGTGTTGAAATTCAGGACGAATCCTTTTGAAACTAAATTTGCCATAGTTGTATCTGTTTTTTATTGTTTTTGAATGGTTTTGAAATAATTGTAACCGATTGCCCGGTGCTGCGGTTGATTGAGTGAGGTTTGTACTGTATTCAAAAGATCATCATCAACCCAAAGCACAGAACCTCGTTTCAATAATTGGTATTTTTGACTACGCACCGGAGAATTATATTGGGATTTATCGTTTTCATACTTTTTATCCATCCGATTGTAGTTTGAGGTATTAGACACTTTACTTCTCGAATTTCTGAATTCAATCATAGTATTGCTCATGAATGCCACCTTGCAGGCCAACTCGTCGCTCACAATACAATCACTGAGGCAAACAATTTTATGGAAAGAATTATGTGACCGTTCATACAAACCGGCATAAAAAGCCGAGTTTTCATCGAATGGGGAACCTTTCCCTTTGAATTCTTCAACCACCATATGGAAGGCCGACTTTTCGCCCCCTAGCATAATGCGACCCGATTCGAAATGTTTGGCTATATCGCGGTCAATTTCTGCAAAGAAGATAAAGCAAACATCATTGGGAAAAGAGAACGAAAATTGTTTGTAAAAACCCTGGTCTTTTTGCCCCTTCTGTTTCCGAAGCGATTTCTGAATCCCAGGCTTACCGGTTTCGATAAACATACCGTTAGCAGGCCAGTTTTTTCTCTCTTTCTCTTCCTTCCTTTCTTTAGAGCAGAAATAATCATACTGCTGGTTGTTTTTCGTTGAAACAAGCAACTCTTTGATGTCATATTTTCCCAAATAGGACTCTCCAACCGATATGATTGATGTCTTTTCTATTTCTGGATAGATCAGCGTTTGCCCGGTTAGGGTTTTTACTTCAATTTGGGAAAGTTTCTTCGGTGCATTCTTTTTGTCAATATAAAATTCATAAGCTTCAGGAAACAACAACTCTCCAGCATTCGAGATGAATAGCGGCGAAATTTTCTCTATCGCGCCAAACTTTAATTCACTTTTTTCAATGTTATAACTTTCATACCCAATTAATGAAGACACAGTACCACTGTTCTTTTTTGTAATCGGCATACAATCGTTTTGAATCAACAATTGGTGGCGGAGCATTCCCAGCACCCCACTTTGCTGTGGGAAGTAGTTGGAACGTACAAAGTAGTTGGCATCCTCGTCTTCGCCAAAATGTTGTTCTCCTCCGAAGAAGAACACATCCATTGGCCTTAAATCAATTTTATAGGTTTTTATGTTACTCATCGGATTTACTGTTTAAGAAGTGGATAAATCGCAGTGTGGAATAGGTTTTGTCGATGGCGGTTTTCACCCGTTCTTCGTGGGCTTTTTTCTGATCAACATTGCTTGGCAAAACAGTATCATTAAAAGCTTGTGTTAGCATGTCACGTACAGAATGTACAAAATCCTTTTTGCTGGAATGAATTTCTTCATCGAAGAAGTTATCGAAAAAATTCTCAACTTTTTTGGGATAATCATTATCATTGAATATTTCCCTGAGCAAAGTTTCATTGCCAGAGATACGGTATTGCAGTGAACTGATGAAATCGGCATCCGGTTCAAAAGTTTTTTCGATCATTTTTTTGAAATGTTCTTTATAATCGGTTTTGTCTTTCCCAAACGTAACACCAAAGGATTGGCCGGAATGTTTGGTCACTTGAAATGCTACTGCGTTTTTGCCTTCGTAGCTTTTTGCCTTGTCAAATAACAATTGACGGCTGGTCACAATAGCTTCCGATAATGGAAATTTGTAATAGGAAACGGAAACACCCCAGGAAAGGGTTGGCCTGTCTACTTTTGCAATTTTTATCAATTTATCGCTAACAGTAGTTTTAAAATGAGCATCAAGTTTATTAATCAAATCGAAGATCGTTTGATCTCCATTTGCGTTTACGGTAGCAACCGGAGCAAAAAACAATAAATCGTCGCCCCCGGCATACACATTTGTGCCACCATACTCTGTAATAGCATTTGCTGCATCGGAAGCGAAATTAAACAACAAAGAAGAAAGGTCTTTTACATCTTCTGGCGTGTGACCAATGCTTGAAATGGTTTTACCAAAATTATCGCCATCGGCATGGACAATTGCAACGTATTTGTGGTAGTTACTGAAAGTATCTTTGAATAGAGAATCACCTGCCAAATCGTCGATAAAAGTATCCTGTACTTTGGTAACTTCTTTTTTCTTCAGTTTTACTTTATCTTTCTTTTCTCTAAGCTGTACATCTGTAATATCCCTTTTAACTAAGAAATCATATCGGTCTTTCGTTTTGCCATACCTTAACCCTCGTGAAGAAATTTCAGGAATAGATCGGAAGAAAAAATCAAAATCACCTCCTTTAGTAAAGGCATCTTTGTAAAAAAGTGAACCATTTAAATCATCAATTACAGAAGGCCAGTCAATCTTATAGGCTTCATGAAAGATTGGATTTTGCAATTCCAATGAATCGAGATAATTGGTAATAGTTTCAACAATGTTTTTCCCATCCTCCAAATCGAAGATTACTGCATTCAAACGGAAATAAGATTGCAAAATGAACAAATCCATTCCTGTTATTGTTGCCATCTTCCCCAAAACTTCATCTGCAACCTTTTTGAAGACGTTTAATGCCTGTTCTTTTTTATCGGGCTTGATTTGAGCGATCATCCGGTCGTGATATAAACCGGTTCCAACCTTTAAGTCATCATGTTTGTCCCGGTGTGGCATCAGAATATCATCATTGGAGATTGTGGTTTTTTTAAGCATCCCTTTAATGATTTCACGCATGATCCACGAAAACATGTAACTCCCACCCCAAAACTCGCGGGTTCGTTGTGCCTGCGATAAGGTTTTATATATGGGGCCGATGGTAAGTGCGAGGTAAGTATTCATGTTTATAGTATTGATACATTGATTAATTTTTCCCCTTTAAAATCAATAGCAGTAAAGAGAGTTCCTAAACTTTTGTTGTATTCTTTGATTAACAGATTAATATCAATTCCATTTGAGGGTGTATATAGTATTCCTACTCTACCATTTTCTTCAAAACTGAATTGTTGGTTACAAATTGGATCCCAAAATCTCTTTTCTGCTAAAACATAGATTTCTGTACCCTTATTTGTAATTATAGGCTTGAATGTTATAGGGGATTTATGCCTTGAAATATTATCACTTTTTACCTTTACTCCAAAATTAAACATTGGATATGTTGCTGGTTTTAGATTGCAAGGATTACGTTTTGTTTTGAATTCAAACGTTTGAGAAAGGCCAAGAAACGCTCTTGCAAATTTTGGATTATTCAAACTTCCAGAAACAGGGAAGAACATTTGTTTCAACCATGGCTTCTCCCATTGAACAGAATGATGGATATACATAAAGTCTCTAAAAAATGATGGATGATAATGGCAAAATAAACGGCCAGTTCTTATGTCATTGTAATTATAGTTCACTCCTGACTTTAGCCGTTGATAATAATAATTGACAACAAAAAGAATACTTCTCCAATCTTGTTGATCTATTTTTAAGTAAGGATTTCCTTTTAAATAATGACTAATTGGAAAATACTCATTCTTATCATCTTTATGAAAGGAAAAAGAACCATATCCTTTATCTTGCCTTGTTCCAAAGTTTATTCGTGTAATAAAGAAAGGGAAATTATCCTTAATGGTTAACCTTAGTTCTTGGTTCAAGCACAAAACAAAAATCTTAACCTTTTCACATGTAATAAGGCACATTGGCTTATCGGCATATTCTTCGCCCATATTTCCAAAAAACATAGGAACTTTATCCTCTGTTGAAATTATTTCAACATTTGTATCTTTAACAAAAATACTAATCTTATAATCCAACGCCACATGCTCATTCTCTCCTTTTCCAACCAACCAGTTTTTCCAAAGATGATCCGTTCCATCTTCTTGCTTAGATAAGGCTTTTTTCTGAAATTCTTCTCTGATTTTGTGATCTGGAATAGTTGAATCATTAAGTAGTTTCTTCATAATGAAGAAATCCAGCTTCGGTTTCACCTCCGTAGCTCGGAGGGTTGCCCCGGCCTGATCGTGCTGGAAGTGGATCAGGGGGGTGTGTTGTTTGAGAGTAAATTCTAGTTTGTACATAGCTATGATGTTTTGGAAGGTTGCTTTGGTATGAACTTTTGATACTGATCGATTAGGTTAGCTAATTTATCAGTATTCATTATTTCGTTTTTCTTTGTGAAAACGTCTTTATTAATTTGCTTTTTTACTTCTCCTTCTTCTTTTTCTTTTGTTTTATCGGTTATTTCCTCAGGTTTTTCTTTGGCCAATTCGAATAAGCGGAACATATCATTGATCTGGTTCCGTTCCCTGTCAAATGCTCTTCTTGTTTCAACCTCTTCGATGAGCCAATTGTGTTGTTTTTGTTCTTCTTCTTGCTTCTTCACATGCCGATTGTGATAAGCGAACTCGTTTATCCATTGTCTAATAATATAAAATGCAAGGGACATGGTTCCGAGAACAATCAAAACCGAATTAATTCCAAAAAACCAAATTAGCACAGAATATTGATTTTTAATTTGACTGTTCGGAATAAACGCAGGAATAAAAGTGACGGCAATCGCAAGAAAAATCATTATACCGACGGCAACTATTATTTCTCTCTTTTGAATAAGTCTTTCTGTTTCCATAAATTATTATTTTAAGTAGTTAATGATAAGTGCAAATGCAAAAGCGACAGCTATTACTCCAACAGTGAACAAAATCAACCATACCATCCATTTTTTCGCTCTTTTGGGGTCAATCATGAAATAGATAATTGGGCCTATCAATAAAAGCAATGCAGGTAAAAATTGCCACAGATATAGATGATAACCTTGAGGCTTAAATTCGGGCATTACGATCAGCCCAAGAAAATTAATAATGAAAGTGGGCAAAATAAATAACGCGCCAATGATCGTCAATAATTCAATGTTGCGGCTTTGTTTTTGATCCTCCATTAGTGACACATAGGAGTGTAGCTCCTTAATTTCCTGATCAAGTTCTTTTACATTGTTCCCGATTTTCATGTATTTCTGCATCATGTCATAAAGCTCAATGCCTTGTTCCTGTGCAGTTACTTCGCGGAAGTATATCTTGTTGACAAAACGCAGATATTGTTGATTTAAATTCCCTACTCGTTTGGTCAATGAAATTTTTTTATGCTCTTTCATCGTGGAAATTCCGGCTACTTCATCAGAAAACCTCAAAAGGCAAGCACGTTGTACAAGGCAGAGTTCAGCCATCTTGTAATACATGGTCTGCATGTGATTAACTATGAAAGAAACATTGTTATTTTTTAGAGTATCAAGCCTACTTGTCAAACAAACAAAGGAATACCGATTCACGCCATAAAATGTTCCATAGCCACTCCATCGGGTATAAGTATGTTTTTTGATCAAGTCCTTTTTCATTTCTTCATTCTTGCAGGTGATGTTCTTTTGGTCATTAAACATGAATTTGTACCACCAATCATTGTGCTCATAATTTAGCGCCTTAACATGATTGATTGTATCAATTTCTTCCTTTTGTAATTCATTGCTTTTATCATCATTGCCATACCAGCATACGACAAACATCCGGTCGTCAATCAGCGGATTGATATATACTTTTCGATCTTTACCCTTAAAATCTTCTTTATCCACGGTTAAAGGAATACCTTGAAATAAAAAACTGACATGTCTTGGAATTTGGAATGGATTGGCCTTGAAGTTTTCAGGGTTCCGGTATTGGCTAAAATCGTCTGATTGCAGATTGGAAATAACCGAGAATTCAACTGCAAGTTCATTGTGTTGAACAATATCCAGTCCGGATGAAAAATCGTTGAATTCAAATTGAGCCTGAGTGCCAACCAGATTGCTATCCATACCAAAAAATGGAGGATATAGCCTTCTTCCGGCTTGATTTATATTAAGAATGTCATCCGGATCGCTTTGTTCTTTCAGTCGGTTGTTTAAATGAAAAGAAAGCACGCCAACTCCCGTGGAATAAAGATGCAGAAGTATAGAATCAATGTGAAGTGAATATGACCTATATGGTTTCTTAAACCCATCTGGATATACTTTAAAATTGTAGGAATATGTATCCGGCGCAATATCATACGAAAGATTCCCGATAATCGCATGTCTAAGATCTTCCCCTTCATCAAATAGGACTTCACGCACCATACTATAATAGTAATTGTACTCATTATAATTAAGGACGGTATCTAACTTGTATTCCTTTCTTTTCCATTTTGTACCATCAAACAAAGCGATCAATTCTTTTAAGCATGTCCGTTCTTCAAGGGTTTTATCATGCATTTCTTTATTGGCAAACTGCCATTGAAAAGGGAACAAAAAAACGTGATAACTGTAAAGTTCCATTGTGGTTACTGTATTAGGTGGGTTAGTATTGAAATCAATTTATCTTTTACTTGCAGCAACTCTTCAGAAGAAAGGCTTTTGCCGGCAATGCCAAAAAATCCGCTTTCTCCACCTCCATAATAGGCTTTATGCGTTTCAACTAAAGAATAAAAGGATCTTGCAATTTCTTTCGCATGTTGTCCGTAATAAGTTAATTTTTCATCTGAATAAATCAGGAGCATTTTATTTGGGAACAAACGGTCGGTAAGAGTAGAAAAATGAGGGGTGAGTGATTTTACTATTGTTATTTCATGTTCAATCGTAAGCTTTTCCCGAACCGACAGTTCTCCCAGCTTTTCATCTTCCGCAGTCACGCCTTGAGCTTCCCGGTCACGATGACGTATATCAGCAATCTCTTCCGCTGTCGCACCTATCCTAAGCATAGCTGGAATGTAGCCTTTATCATTAGCTGCCACCAATTGTTGATGCTTATTTAATTGGACACTTAATATTGAAGCTACTTGTTCAATGCTTGAAGCTTTGTTTGAATTTTCATTATGATGATCGACCAGTAGATAATTCGACGGAAGATCGATATCTGTCACCAATTCAATGCCAATGAAGTAATCATTATTGTTCAACCTTTCACTGTACTGACTAAGTTGCGCATTATTCCATTGAAGATTTTTATCATAATAAGGAATACCTCTTAATAAAAGAATATCCCTTATCTCCATCATCTCCAGATCATGTCCTCCAAGTAAGAAAATAGAATTCTTAAAATTACCCATTGCTTCCATAATTTGGCAAATTACTATTCTTTTATTTGCTTTTTTAGCTATTGTTGAATGTGTCGCTTGACGTAAAAATCACACGTATGTTTCATATAAATCGACAAAAATTTTACTTTTCAAATTTTGATCTTCTCCTCGTAGTATATTGAATTAAAGAATTAAATCTCATCTAGAATTTGAGCTGATTGAGAAGATATAGAGTGAGATTTCCCCTTTCATGGGAAGTTTTCATGAGAAGATATGAAGGGTTTCATGGATATTTTAGTATGTCCAAAGATAGATATTTTTCATAAAATATCATTATACTTCAACAAAAATTCAAATCCACTAAAACATATTGCTATATCTTTCATGAAATGGATGTTTTTTATATGAATTCGTTTTATTTCTTACACTTTGGTCATATAAAACTCGCTTACAAATTCATCGTCATTGGTGAATCGTTTATTAGCTACGCTGACCGTTGGTTCATGCTCGTTTCATACTTATTTTCCCAATTAACTCTAATAGTTAATATGTGTCGTTAAATCTCTTGAACTATTTCTATTTTCAATTCATCCTTAAATCGATTGCTCTTGTCTTCATTATTCTGTATTTTGCTTACTTCACTTGTCAGCCTATTTCAAAACTAAAAAAAGTTACATACTACAACTGACATTCACGAACAAGACCATCGTCTTTTCTTCGATGCTCCCTCGTAACCGGTTCATAGGTACTACGAATTATAAACGTATATGACACGTAGATAATACCTATATAATACCTATCTATATAAGTAGGTATTATATACGTTTTATATAGGTTTTATATACGTATTATATAGGTTTTATCTCTGAATGGGAATAGAACGAATATAGAACGAACACTGGAGCATTATCGATGAATAAACAGCGTGTTTATGAATACACAACATCGAAGGTAATGTTGTTGAAACAAAACGTGGCGATGTGTAGTGAAGGAAGTGTTGGTGTTGATTTGCCCTCTGCCTAGGCGGGTGCCGCAGTCCATTGCGGATCTGCTTTGCCACGCCTGGCATGAGTGCAATCTCAAAAAGTCAGTACGTTAGTTTGTTTCAACTTTAGTACGCTGACCACAGGCTTAAATGCCTTCTGAAGAAGACCCTGCCTCCCGGTATTGCGAGTACCTCTGGCGGGGCTTTTTTGTGTATGTGAAACACAATTTGATATGCAAATGTAATACGTTTTGTGCGGTATTGTAATACATTGTACCCTTTTCTCAAAAAATATTTTCTATCGGGAACAAGATGAAATCACCAGATTTATCTAAAAGGTAATAAGCCAATTAGTAACGAATGAATAATAAAAACATGAATGAGCATGATGCAGGAATGATCTTTACATGGGAGAGAAAACAAAAACCGGCCAGTATGATAGACCTTCAAAAAAAATGGTTTCACTGATTTATTGCTATCTTTGCATAACAAAAACATCCGAATCATGACACAGAAACTTGATATTAAAGCCATCCGAAATGACTTTCCCATTCTTTCACGCACCATTTATGATCACCCGCTCATTTACCTTGATAATGCAGCCACCACCCAAAAACCCCGTTGCGTGGTTGAAGCCATCGAGCATGTCTATTATCATCAGAACGCGAATATTCATCGGGGCGTGCACTATTTAAGCCAACGAGCTACTGAGGCTCATGAGGCTGCCCGCTCCACGGTACGCGACTTTATCCACGCCGCCTCATCGAATGAAATAGTTTTCACACGTGGCACGACGGAAGCTATCAATTTATTGGCAACTTCTTATGGAGAAACGTTTTGCAAGGAGAACGACGAGATCATCATAAGCGCTATGGAACACCACGCTAACATTGTTCCATGGCAAATGTTACGCGACAGGAAAGGGATTAAACTCAGGATTATCCCATTAAACGCGCTGGGAGAATTAGACATGACGGCATTCGAACAACTACTTTCCGAAAGAACCAGATTAGTTTCGATTGCACACATATCGAATGTGCTGGGAACCATCAATCCTGTGAAAGAGATCATCGAAAAAGCACATGCACGCAACATTCCCGTACTCATTGACGGAGCGCAGGCCGTATCGCACCTAACTGTCGATGTGCAAGAGCTCGATGCCGATTTCTACGTCTTTTCAGGCCACAAAATGTATGGCCCCAATGGCATTGGAGTGTTGTATGGTAAAGAAAAATGGTTGGATGTATTACCACCCTATCACGGAGGAGGCGAAATGATTGCTAAGGTCACTTTTGAAAAGACCATCTTTGCTGAACTTCCCTTCAAATTTGAAGCGGGAACACCCGATTATGTAGGATCCGTAGCACTTGCAACCGCTATTAACTATTTGAATAAATATGGAATGGAAAACATCATGGCTTATGAAAACGATTTGCTGCATGATGCAACGGAAAAGATGATGAAAATTGATGGAATGCGTATTTATGGAAATGCTCCTCACAAAAGCAGCATCATCTCCTTTCTCGTCAACGACATTCACCCCTTCGATATGGGAACATTATTGGACAGATTAGGCATTGCCGTACGCACGGGACACCATTGCGCCATGCCGTTGATGAGTGTATTAGGCATTGACGGATCGGTCAGAGCCTCCTTTGCATTCTACAATACACGCGAAGAGGTTGACGCATTGGTTGCCGGCATCGAACGCGTTATCACAATGTTTTAATCATCAAACAGTACATTATGACTATTAACGAAAAAGAAGATCAGATCATAGATACCTTTGAGGAATATACCGATTGGATGGACAAATATGCCTATCTCATTGAACTTGGAAACGACCTTGCCCCCCTTGCCCCGAAAAGCAAGGTAAATCAGAACCTGATTGAAGGGTGCCAAAGCCGGGTTTGGCTTGATGCCGAATATCAGAATGGAATCATTCATTTCACAGCCGAAAGCGATGCGGTTATTGTCAAAGGCATTGTTTCTTTGCTCATTGATGTGCTTTCCGATCACACACCGGATGAAATATTAAACGCAGATCTTTACTTCATCAAAAAAATAGGGCTTCAAGAGCATCTTTCGCCAACTCGCGCCAACGGGTTACTGGCAATGGCCAAGCAAATGAAACTCTATGCCCTTGCTTTCAAGGCTAAAGCATAAGCAATCATATACTATTAAAATATAGTTAAAACTTCGTCGCGACAATAACCCTGCCAACACCTGATAATTTCTGTTTTTTACACAGAACAAATTGAATCATATTAAGTTGTGTGTTAACGCCCGGAACTTTCTATCATGGAATGTTTTCCGATAGTTTTGTCCTCCGGTTGTTGCCATAACGGAATAAAATGAGTAATTTTGTTGGCTTTTTAGCACACAACGCTATTATTCTATTATTATGAGCGAAGAACAAATCTTGAGCGAAGAAGAACAAAAAACATTCGATAGCAACGCATACGGTGCGAGCAGTATTCAGGTTCTTGAAGGATTGGAAGCCGTCCGGAAACGTCCTTCCATGTATATTGGCGATACCGGAATAAAGGGCCTTCACCACCTGGTGTATGAGGTCGTTGATAACTCCATTGATGAAGCGATGGGAGGCTATTGCGACACAATTGACGTAGCAATCAATGAGGACAACTCCATCAGTGTTAAAGACAATGGACGTGGCATTCCCGTTGACATGCACGAAAAAGAGGGAAGATCGGCATTGGAAGTTGTCATGACTGTTTTGCATGCCGGTGGTAAATTCGACAAGGGCAGCTATAAAGTATCAGGCGGGTTGCACGGCGTAGGGGTATCGTGTGTCAACGCCCTTTCTGAATTACTGCACGTGGAAGTCTATCGCGACGGGAAAACGTATGTTCAGGAATACCAAAAAGGGAAACCGCTGTTTTCGGTTAAAGAAGTAGGCACCTCACAGACAACAGGTACATCAATCACCTTTCATGCCGATCCGGAGATATTCCCCGACGTTATATTTCACTACGATATTTTGGCTGGTCGTATGCGTGAATTAGCCTACTTGAATGCAGGTATCACCATTACATTGACAGACTTTCGCGTAAAGGATGAACAGGGGAACCCTAAAGTGGAAAAGTTTCATTCAGAGAAAGGATTGGAAGAGTTTGTGCGATTTATCGATGCCGGTCGCGAACAATTGATTGACCACGTGATCCATATTTCGACAGAGAAATTTGGCACACCGGTTGAAATTGCCATGACTTACAACATGTCGTATATTGAAAATGTTTTTTCGTATGTCAATAATATTCACACCGTTGAAGGTGGAACACACGTGGCGGGGTTTCGACGTGGTCTGACACGCACCCTCAAGAAATACGCAGACGAAAATAAAATATTAGAGAAGCTAAAGATCGAAATTAGTGGTGATGACTTTCGTGAAGGACTTACTGCCATCATTTCGGTAAAAGTTGCTGAACCTCAATTTGAGGGACAGACAAAAACCAAGCTTGGCAACAACGACGTAATGGGAATTGTCGATCAGGCTGTTGGCGAAGCTCTTGGAAACTACCTGGAGGAAAATCCCAAACAGGCGAAGACAATCATCGAGAAAGTGGTTTTGGCAGCCACTGCACGCAATGCGGCCCGGAAAGCCCGCGAAATGGTGCAACGTAAATCACCTCTTTCAGGCGGAGGATTGCCAGGTAAGTTATCCGACTGTTCGGAAAAAGATCCGACACTGTGCGAAATTTACTTAGTGGAAGGTGATTCTGCCGGAGGCTCTGCAAAACAAGGACGCAATCGTCTCTATCAAGCTATCTTACCTTTACGTGGTAAGATTCTTAACGTGGAGAAGGCTATGTATCATAAAGTGCTCGAAAGCGAAGAGATTCGTAATATTTACACGGCATTAGGCGTGACTATCGGCACCGAAGATGACAGCATGCAACTTAATATAGCCAAGTTGCGTTACCATAAAATCATCATCATGACTGATGCCGACGTTGACGGAAGCCATATCGACACGTTAATCATGACCTTTTTCTTCCGCCACATGAAAGAGTTGATTGAAAACGGGTATCTCTACATAGCCACCCCACCCCTCTATCTTTGTAGAAAAGGGAAAGCGGAAGAATATTGTTGGAGTGAAAATCAACGACTTGCCTTTATTGAGAAATATGCTGATGGCAATGAAAACGCGGTACATATTCAACGTTACAAAGGGTTGGGAGAAATGAACCCCGAACAGTTATGGGAAACTACGATGAACCCCGAAAAGCGTACACTTCGCCAAGTAACCATTGAAAATGCAGTTGATGCTGATCATATCTTTTCAATGTTGATGGGAGATGATGTTGGCCCGCGTCGTGAGTTTATTGAACAAAACGCAACATACGCTAATATAGATGTGTAATACCTTCAACGGTCAGCTCAGCTAATCTCATCATTCTATTTATGTAATGCAGGAAGTATGAGTTTACTAACTAATATGTAATGCTAATAATAAAGAGGCCATATCAATGATTACGTTGATTTTGGCCTCTTTGCATTGCTACCTTCACAAAGATGAAAAACAATAGTGTAAAACAATCAACATCATCTAAACTCACTCAGAAAACCGGATTTAAAGGCATGTTCCGATCACTCGAAAGCCGTAACTTTCGACTCTTTTTCATGGGACAAAGTATCTCTTTGATTGGTACCTGGATACAACGTATCGCCATGCCATGGTTGGTTTACGACCTGACACATTCTGTATTTCTGTTAGGCTTGGTAGGATTTGCAGGTCAGATTCCGGTTTTCTTGTTAGGACCTTTCGCAGGTGTACTTACTGATCGATGGAACCGGCAACACCTGTTACTATATACCCAGGCATTTGCAATGGCTCAGGCACTGGCAATTGCTGTTCTGATTTTTCTCGGTGCCATTCAAGTATGGATAATTGTTGTTCTAAGTATCATGTTGGGTTGCATAAATGCTTTTGACGGGCCGGCACGCCAATCTTTTCTATTGGAAATGATTGGTAAGAAAGATGATTTGGGCAATGCCATTGCATTGAATTCAACCATGGTAAATGGTGCCCGTTTGATCGGCCCTTCCATAGCCGGCATCCTCATTGCAACTACAGGTGAAGGCATTTGTTTTTTGCTAAATGGCATCAGCTATTTGGTGGTCATCGTTTCGTTACTTCGCATGCGTCTTCCGTCTAAGGCTGAAAAGCCCAAACAACGACAATTTATTGCACAGTTCAAAGAAGGATTTTCTTACACGTTTGGTTTTGCACCCATCAAAGCGGTAATTTTATTGCTTGCCCTTATGAGCCTGATGGGAATGCCCTACACGGTACTTATGCCTGTCTTTGCCAAAGAAATACTCCATGGCGGAGCACATACTTTTGGATTTATGATGGGTGCTTCCGGTTTAGGTGCACTTATCGGAGCACTTTATCTGGCATCCAGGAAAAACGTGGTAGGTCTGGAACGATTGATCCCTTTGGCAGCAGCGCTATTCGGCATTGGACTTATTGCTTTTTCATTCTCAAGATTTCTGCCACTTTCTCTGTTTTTGCTGGTCTTTACAGGATTAGGCATGATGATGCAAATGGCTTCAAGCAATAGCGTCATTCAAACCATTGTAGAAGATGACAAACGAGGCCGCGTGATGAGTTTCTACACGATGGCTTTGATGGGAACCACTCCTTTCGGAAGTCTCCTTGCCGGTTCATTAGCAAACTGGATCGGCGCCCCGAATACATTAATCATTGGAGGTGCTTCCTGCGTGATTGGGGCTATAGTGTTTACACAAAATCTCCCCAAAATAAAAACACAAATACATCCCATTTATATTCAACAAGGGATTATGGAGCCACCATTAGAACTATTAGAAGAATAAAAAAAACCACAAAATTAGTATGAAAATAGGAATCATTGGTACAGGAGGCGTAGGCGGCTATTTTGGAGGAAAATTAGCCCGGGCAGGGCATGAAGTAATTTTCATTGCCCGGGGCTCTCATTTAAAAGCTATTCAACAAAATGGACTTCAGGTAAAAAGCATCAATGGCAATTTCACCATTCAACCCGCCAATGCAACCGATCATTTAGAAGCGCTAAAGGGTGCCGATCTCATCCTTTTTGGCGTGAAAGCATGGCAAATAAAAGATATAGGTGAACAACTCAAAGGAATCATAGATGGGAAGACGGTTCTTCTTCCTCTTCAAAATGGGGTCATGTCATCCGAAGAGTTGCAGGTTATACTTCCCGGAAGCCACGTGCTTGGAGGCTTATGCCGCATCATCAGTAAAATAGAATCACCGGGTGTGATTTTGCATATTGCCGTTAATCCGACCATCACTTTTGGGGAACTCACCAATGAGACAACCGAAATAGTGCTTCGTATCAAGAAAACGTTTGATGAAGCAGGAATAGAATCGTACCCTGCTAAAGACATTCAAGCCGAAAGATGGAAGAAGTTCATATCCATTTGTGCCAGCGGATTGTTAGCAATCACCAAAACAAACTACGGAGAGTTGAGAACCATCCCCGAGACGCGTCAATTGATGATTCAACTGATAACCGAAGTTTACAACGTATCACAAGGAGCAAAGATTAAATTGCCTGCTGATTTTGTTGAAAAGACTATAGCAATGCATGATTCCCTGCCTTTTGACTCAAATGCTTCGATGGCTCGCGATATTTGGGAAGGAAAACCCTCTGAATTAGAATATCAAAATGGCTCTGTTGTACGTTTAGGAAAGGAATACGGCATTGAAACACCTGTAAATCAATTTATATATAGCTGTTTGTTGCCTATGGAAATCAAAGCACGTGAGGTATAATCTTCTTATTCAGACTTACCTTGGCGAAGCATGAATTTGCGTAATAAAGGAATAAACTTGGGTACCTGTTGTTGGTAGGCAACATAATCAGGATATTTCTTACGGCTTATGCTTTCTGTCAATGACGAGCTTCCGGCAAATAAAAGAATCAGTAACAAAGGGCCTATCAATGTACAATTGATCCATTGACCGGAAGCGGCTACTCCAATAAAATAGAATGAGAACCAGATTGCTTGCTCTGACGCAAAATTTGGATGTCGCACATAACGCCATAAGCCTTCCATCAAAAAACCTTTACTCAATGAGTTTGTGAATTGTCCGTCGAGTGGAACCTTACGGTATTTCTGCTGTTGAAACCTAAACAATTGATTATCCGACATAGCTTCAATAACAATGAAAAGAAGCACTAAAGAAGCCGCCAGATAATCCAGCCAGGTTAACCTGGCATCAACATGTTTTGCAGCCAGAAGGAGTGGTGATGAAATGAGCAAAATCAGTAAATGTTGATAAAAAGAGATAAAGAGTAAATTGAATAAGGTGAACCGTAATCCGCGTTGCAGTTTCGGATGCTGTTGTACGACTCTCCAACGATAATCTTCTTTTCCTTTCCAGGGAAGAAGATCATATCCTCCTTTTCGATAAAAATTGTAGCTTAAACGAATACCCCATAATAGTACTAATGCCGTCATCAACCATAAGCGGGGCGAAGAGGGGAAAGCAAACAATGTAATTAAACCATACACAATCGGCATAAGGCTCCATAATTTATCCACCTGACTGTAATTTCGGGTACACTCGCTCACCACAAAACAAAGCAGAGCAACAGATAACATAACCATTATCCATGTATGAAAGAGATGGCTGAAAGGAGTGTTCCCATTTGAAATAAAGAAGCAACTTCCTCCATGTAAAAGTCCTACGATTATATTTTGAACCATTGCTTAATGCTGAATTATAAATTAAACACTTTCATGAATTAAGTAATAAAAGACACATGCTATCACCATCAATGATATTTTGATGCCACCATACTTTTATCTGCAAATATAACCATCACTTTGGAAAATAAAACGAGAGAAGATTGGATAAATAAAACCTGTTTGTATCTTTGTCTTCATTAAGATCAGTCGTAAAAAATTGTTTCTCTTTGAGGCAAACTAACAATCAGATTTTCAATTTTACAACCATGAAGCATTACCCAATTTCACTGGAAGAACTTAAAAAACGTGCACGTCCCATTTTCAATGTCAATACGAAGCAAAATGAACAACTAACACCGCTGAAAAGATTGGCCTTATGGATCACTATCAGGGTCGGAAGCATGGGGTTCTTTCTCATTATTTTTGTATGGACAATTGTTTGGCTGAGTTGGAATACTTTAGCACCAAGGGTTATGCGTTTTGACCCTTATCCTGCATTTGTACTCTGGCTTTTTATTTCTAACATGATCCAAATATTTTTAATGCCTCTGATTATGGTAGGGCAAAACCTTCAATCGGATCACGCGGAACTACGTGCCCAATCAGATTTTGAGATCAATAAAAAATCGGAAATAGAAATTGAAACCATTTTAATGCATCTTGAGAATCATGACGAATTACTCCGAAAAATCATGACCATACTCGAACCTTCTAACTCACAAGATGTTCCTAACGGCAATGATACGCCAAACATTGAAGAGCATCAACAGACTTGAAATAGAGATATCAATGTTATTTGTTTATCCATTTTTAATTTGATTGTTTATGTATGAGTATCTTCATTCATTTATTCATTTAGTTTTCATCGGGTTTATTGCTTTATTCCCAGTTGTAAACCCTATCGGAACCGCTTTTATTCTAAACCCTTATTTCTCCGATTTAACACGCAAAAACAGGAAAAAGGTAGTTAAAAGGATTGTCTTTTATTGTTTTAGCCTCAGTGCACTCACGTTGATCGGAGGCCACTGGATATTAGAACTCTTTGGTTTATCGGTTCCCGTGATTCAATTAGCCGGAGGAATTATGATTTGTAAAATCGGATGGGAGTTTCTTTCTACCGATAAACCTAAGGAGACTAACGATCTTGTAATAAAAGGCTCTGAACAATCACACATAATAACACTGCAGGAAAAGTTATTTTATCCCATTACTTTCCCCATGACTACCGGTGCAGGTACTATTGCCGTACTTTTTACATTGAGTGCCAATAGTGAAGCAAATACGCTCCCTCATTATTTACTGAATACCGGAGCATTGTTACTTTCCATCATCGGCATATGTATTCTGATCTATATTTTCTATGTTAATGCCAAAGGACTTATTAATTACATGGGATCGCATAGTGAAAAAATCATCAATCGCCTAAGTGCATTTCTAATCTTTTGCGTAGGACTTCAAATTGCCATACAGGGAATTACAAATTTAATCAAGGGATAATCACCTTTAAAAATAGTAGTTGGAATACGATTCAAAATCACACTTTCACTCTCATTTTTATATCACAATATCCAAACGAAGCAAGTTGCGCAACAAACGTCAAAGTTTACGGGCAAATACAGCAATGCAAAACGATGAACGATAGCAATGTTGCATGCGGAGAATATTTTACCGTAAAGATTAATGATGTAAGATGGCATAACATAAACAAAAAGATATCAGATAATAGCTTATCAGCACGCTCTTGAAAAGCGCTTGCTGGCTATTGTTCACCAAAAATATTATCGCTACATTTGTGCACCCATTGGAATACTCCGCAAAAGAAAGATAATCATTTCTGAATGAATCATATACGAAACTTCTGCATTATCGCTCACATTGATCATGGTAAAAGCACATTAGCTGACAGGCTGCTTGAGACAACACAAACCATTGCCGGTAAGGATTTGCAGGCACAAGTGTTGGACAACATGGATCTGGAGCGGGAGCGTGGCATAACGATTAAAAGCCATGCAATTCAGATGTCGTATTTGTACCACGGTGAACACTACATACTAAATTTGATTGATACTCCGGGGCATGTGGATTTTTCTTACGAGGTTTCACGTTCCATTGCTGCTTGCGAAGGCGCCTTACTGATCGTTGATGCCACACAAGGTATTCAGGCACAAACTATTTCAAATCTTTATATGGCCATAGAGCATGACCTGACCATTATTCCGGTGATGAACAAAATGGATATGGATAGTGCCATGCCTGACGAAGTTGAAGATCAGATTGTGGAGTTATTGGGGTGTAAACGGGAAGAGATCATTCGTGCAAGCGGTAAAACAGGTTTGGGCGTTGATGAAATATTGGCCGCTATTGTTGAACGCATCTTACCTCCTGTTGGAGATCCGTCAGCACCGCTTCAATGCCTTATTTTCGATTCGGTATTCAATTCATTTCGCGGCATCATTGCATATTTCAAAATTGTCAATGGTACGATCCATAAAGGTGACTGGGTGAAATTTGTTGCTACAGAGAAAGAATATGAAGCAGATGAAATAGGCGTATTAAAACTTACCATGTCACCCCGCGATGTTTTAAGCGCCGGCGATGTTGGATACATCATTTCGGGCATTAAGACTTCCAAAGAGGTAAAAGTCGGTGATACCATTACCCACGTAAAGCAACCATGCGCAAACATTATTGCCGGTTTTGAAGAAGTGAAACCAATGGTCTTTGCAGGTGTTTACCCAATTGATACGGAAGAATTTGAAGAGCTTCGCTCTTCAATTGAGAAATTACAGCTTAACGATGCATCTCTGACTTTTGAACCTGAGTCATCTTTGGCCCTTGGGTTTGGTTTTCGTTGTGGATTTTTGGGTTTGTTGCACATGGAGATCATTCAAGAGCGGCTTGATCGGGAATTCGACATGAATGTGATTACAACTGTTCCAAATGTGAGCTATCGGGTACATACAAAACAAGGAGGAACGATTGAAGTGCACAACCCGTCCGGGTTGCCAGAGCCCACGTCTGTCGATTATATTGAAGAACCATACATAAGGGCTTCCGTCATTACCAAAACTGATTTTTTAGGACCTATTATGACCCTTTGTCTGGGTAAAAGGGGTATTTTATTGAAACAGGATTTCATTTCGAGCAATCGGGTTGAAATCATTTTTGATATGCCATTGGGAGAAATCGTGTTTGATTTTTATGATAAACTCAAAAGTATTTCAAAAGGATATGCTTCGTTTGATTATCATTTGCATGATTATCGTGAATCGAATCTGGTGAAGTTGGACATATTGCTCAATGGTGAACCGGTTGACGCGCTATCGTCACTAACACATGTCGATAATGCCTATTCATTAGGCCGCCGCATGTGTGAAAAGCTGAAAGAACTGATACCCCGTCAACAATTCGACATTGCCATTCAAGCTGCAATCGGAGCTAAAATCATTGCACGCGAAACGATAAAGGCAGTGCGAAAAGATGTCACGGCAAAGTGTTACGGTGGCGACATCTCACGAAAACGTAAGTTGTTGGAAAAGCAAAAGAAAGGAAAGAAGAAAATGAAACAAATTGGATCTGTCGAGGTTCCACAAAAAGCATTTCTGGCTGTATTAAAGTTAGATTAGTCCACTTACTGAATTGATTTTGGTGGAAAATAATGAGCAACTATGTTTGCCACAACCTTATTTTTTTAACTGCATCTATTAATTTATTGCTGAGCTATGGCAAAAAAAGAGATATCCCCACGAACAAAAAAGTTTATCAAAGCTTTTTGGATTGCTTTTGCGAGTTTCATTCTATTGATTGTCATGATTTTTGTCGCAATTGCAAATGGTTGGATTGGTTATTTACCTCCAATAAGTGAGCTCCAAAATCCCAACAACAGGTTTGCTTCTGAAATCTATTCGTCGGACATGAAGCTCTTAGGAAGTTTTTCGTTAAGTCAGGGCAATCGATTGGCTGAATCATATCAACATCTTTCGCCTAATATTATTAATGCATTGGTAGCCACTGAAGACTCTCGTTTTTATGAGCACTCAGGAATTGATGGATGGGCATTAGCCCGTTCTTTTATTCTACGTGGTATTTTCCAGGTAAAAAGTGCCGGAGGTGCCAGTACCTTAACACAGCAATTAGCGAAACAATTATATTCGCCACCAGCTCAAAACTTCTTCATTCGAGCTTTACAAAAACCGATTGAATGGGTAATCGCCATTAAATTGGAACGGCTCTACACCAAGGAGGAAATTTTGAACATGTACCTCAATCAATTTGATTTTCTAAACAATGCCGTTGGTATTAAATCAGCTTCTCATGTATATTTTAGTACCACACCCGATAAACTGACCATTGATCAGGCTGCCATGTTGGTTGGCATGTGCAAAAACCCCGCGTTTTATAATCCGTTAAGGAACAAAGAGCGTGCACTTGGAAGACGTAACACAGTACTTCTTCAAATGTATAAGGCAAATATGCTTTCGAAAGCGCAACTCTATTCATTGAGTGCTCTGCCTCTTGAAATTAAATACCAACGCGTGGATCACAAATTAGGTTCGGCTCCCTATTTCAGAGAATATTTACGACAAATAATGACGGCTGAGAAACCCGTTAAAGCTGATTATGCCGGTTGGGAACATCAGGACTATATAGATGATTCAATAGCTTGGAATACAAACCCACTCTATGGATTTTGCTATAAAAACAGAAAACCAGATGGTTCGTTCTATAATTTATACACCGACGGGTTGAAAATTTACACGACCATTGATTCACGCATGCAGGAATATGCAGAGGAGGCAGTACACGAACAAATGACATCACTACAAGCTAAGTTCTTCAAAGAGAAAAAGGGACGTAGTTATGCTCCATTCTCACGCACACTCACACAATCGGAAATTGGTGACATCATGAACCGTTCGATGAGGCTTTCGGATCGTTATCGGAAAATGAAACAAGAAGGGGCTACTACAGATCAAATTAATCGTGCCTTTAATACAAAATTGCCCATGCAGGTATTCTCTTATCATGGAACGATTGATACGGTGATGACTCCTTTAGACTCCATCCGTTATATCAAATATTATTTACGGTGTGGTTTTATTTCAATGGATCCAACCAATGGACACGTAAAAGCATATATCGGAGGCCCTGATTTCAACATGTTTCAATATGATATGGCTACAGCAGGAAGGAGACAAGTGGGATCGACTGTAAAACCATTCCTGTATTCATTGGCAATGGAAGAAGGTTATTGGCCTAGTAGCGAAGTAATGAACGATACCATTACTTTTCAACTAGGTAATGGACAATATTGGTCACCACGAAATGATAATAATAATCGCCGAGGTGAAATGGTTTCCCTGCAATGGGGGCTTGCCCAATCAAACAACTGGGTTACAGCTCATTTAATGAGAAACTTTACACCAATGGCCATGGTACGCATGATGCGGGCATTTGGCATTCAGGGATATATTCCTGCTGTATGGTCTTTGTGCGTCGGACCTGTTGAGGTCTCGGTTCAGGAGATGGTTCAAGCCTATACAGCATTCGCCAATCGAGGCATTCGCGTGAACCCTGTTTATGTAACACGTATCGAAGATAGTAACGGAACGGTGATTGCTTCGTTTAGCCCACGTATGACTGAAGTTTTCAATGAATTAACTTCATATAAAATGCTCACATTACTTCGAGGTGTTGTGGATGGCGGAACAGGAAGTCGATTACGTTATCAATATGGATTGAAAGGACAATTAGGAGGAAAAACAGGAACGACACAAAATAATTCTGATGGTTGGTTTATTGGATTCACGCCAAGTTTAGTTTCGGGCGTTTGGGTTGGAGGAGAAGATAGAGCCGTTCACTTTGATTATTTAAGTGAAGGGCAAGGAGCCAGCATGGCACTGCCAATTTGGGCATTGTTTATGAAGAAAGTCTATGCTGATCCATCACTGGGTTACTCGGAAAGCGAGTCATTTAATATGCCGAGTGTTTATGATCCCAACGGCAGTAATGGATCAACACCTGATCCTGATGACTCACAATCATCACCACCCGCTGAATCATATTAAAAGATTTATACATGGTGATGCGCATGACACTTTGTGTGCTTGATATCTTAATTTATTGATTGTGCGAGAATAATAATATGGTATGAAGGCTAAATTATTGGGCTTATTGTTGATGATTATTTCTTTTGTCGGGGTTTCTGCTCAAATTAATACTGATCGTGTGATGGCGATTGGGCAAAATGCATTATATTTTCAAGATTATGTGTTGGCTATTCAGTATTTCAATCAGGTTATTACCGTTAAGCCTTACTTACCGGAACCTTATTTCTATCGGGCCATTGCTAAGATTCAGTTAGAAGATTATGTTGGCGCCGAAGCTGATTGCACCTCTGCTTTAACTTTGAATCCGTTTATGCCAGGGGCTTATTATGCCAGAGGCTTTTCTCGCGTTAAACTCAACGATTTGACAGGCGCTGAAGCTGACTTGGCCAAATCATTGGAATACAATCCGGAAAATCCGGACCTTTTGCGAATCCGTTTATGGGTATATGAACTCGAGAAAAACTATGATAAAGCATTGGCAGATATTGATGCTTTAGTAAAAAGAAACAAAAAAGAAGACAGTCAATTGTCCATGGATAAAGGGCAGGTATTGCTTGAAAAGGGCGATACTTTAGGCGCTATGCAAAGCTTTACGACGTCTATTGATGCCGATAGCACCAAAAACTATGCCTGGAGTGCCCGCGCTACTTTGAAATTACAGATGCATGACAATACAGGTTCATTGTATGATCTCAATAAAGCAATAGCTTTAAAATCAACGTATGCAGGTGATTACATTAACCGCGGATTGCTCAATTATTGGAATAAGAATTACCGAGGAGCATTTGCAGATTATGATAAAGCAATTGAATTGGATGGGCAAAATCTTACAGCACACTTCAATCGAGGAATGCTTCGCTCAGAGGTAGGTGATTTGAATAATGCCATTCTTGACTTTAACAAAGTCATTGAGCTTGATCCTGAAAACTATGACGCATATTATCAACTTGCATTATTAAATAGTGAAACAGGTGATCTAAATTTAGCTATCAAAGACTATAGCAAAATCATCCAGCGTTATCCAAACTTTTCGCCTGCCTATTGGGGAAGGTCTCATGTAAAGCAACTGCTTCGTGATGCAAAAGGAGCTTATTTGGATCAAGTGACAGCACAGGACATTGAGAAAAAACGTCCTGAAACAATAAAGAAAGAGACTGTCAATACTTCGGCTAAAATGGCTCAGAGTGCCAAACCGGCAGAGGCTAAAGCGGCAATTTTTAATGATCTGCTTGCACGCACCGGAAAATCGTCTGACAATAAAAATGAACAAGAAGATGTACGTGGTACGATTCAAAATAATAATATCGACATCGCTAATGAACCTAATTTTGTAATTAGTTTTTACAGCAAGGAAAACCAATTGAAACGACTCAATTATTTTTATGAAGAATTGGATTTGTATAATAAGAAAAATGGGTTGAGTGCTCCGCTAAAAATTACAAATACAGACATTGCATTGACTTCAGATATGGCACAAACTCATTTTGCTACCATTAAAACATTGGGAGACAGGATAAAATCTAACCCTTCGGATGCAGATAATTATTTCATGCGTGGTATTAATTATGTTACTGTGCAAGACTATTCAAATGCATTGGATGATTTTACACATGCAATTGATTTACAGCCTGATTTTATGTTAGCCTATTTCTGCCGCGCCAATACTTTGTATAAATTGCTCGATTTCAAGATGAATAATCCTGATGCAAACAGCAAAAAGGATGATATTTCGTTAGGAAAACTATATAAGCATGATTTTGATGTCATATTAAACGATTATAATAAAGCGATTGGACAAGCACCTAACTTTGCATTTGCTCGTTTTAATGAAGGTAATTTACTGTGTCAGGAAAAAGATTTTCAATCCGCTATTGATTGTTATACGGAAGCTATAAAAGCACAATCGGATTTTGCTGAAGCTTATTTCAACCGTGGATTAGCCTATCTTTATATCAATGATACAAAAAGAGGGATTGCTGATCTAAGCAAAGCAGGCGAGTTGGGGATTTATCAGGCATACAATGTAATGAAACGCATTTCTGAAAATTAATCATTGTATGCGTGCAATCTTTTTGCACTTTTTGTAACTTTGTACTTTATTTATTGACAGGAGAGGAGCATCACCCCTGTCAATTTTTTAAATTTTGCTCTATGATGAAGACAGTCACCATTAAAGACAAAGAATTTGCCGTTTCTATCTCTGCAGAAAAAATTCAGGAAGCGGTTGACAACATTGCCGAACAGATCAATTGGGATTTGGCTGGAAAAGATCCTTTGTTTTTAGTTGTTCTAAACGGTGCTTTTATGTTTGCTGCCGATTTGATGCGACATGTCACCATCCCTTGCGAAATTACCTTTATTAAACTCTCATCGTATGAAGGCACTCAAAGCACAGGAGTTGTAAAAGAAATTTTCGGACTCAATGAAAGTGTAGCCGGACGTACTGTGGTGGTGATAGAAGATATCGTCGATACAGGCATTACGATGGAACGAATTGTAAATTCATTACGCGAAAAAGGTGCAGCTGATATTCGTGTTGCTACTTTTTTCTTGAAGCCGGATTCATTAAAACGTCAGGTACCTCTTAATTATGTTGCATTGAAGATTCCGAACCAATTCATTGTCGGATATGGGCTGGATTATGATGGATACGGGCGCAATTTAAAAGAAATCTACACCCTGATACCTAAGAATAATTCTTAACCGTATGTAACACATGCATCATCTAATTTTGTTCGGCGCTCCAGGATCCGGCAAAGGGACTCAAAGTGCGCTTATTGCTGAAACATATCAATTGAAACATATCTCCACAGGAGATCTGTTGCGATCAGAAATTGCACAACAATCGTCATTAGGCAAATTAGCAGACAGCTATATTTCTCAAGGTCTTTTATTGCCTGACGAGGTCATCATCAATTTACTAAAGCACACATTACAACAACTGAGTGATAACTGTAAGGGAGTAATCCTGGATGGATTTCCACGCACAGTTGCACAAGCTCAGGCTCTCGATTTGTTAGTTTCCGAGTTACACCAAGAAATACGATCGCTTGTTGAAATTACAGTCGAAACACCTGAACTCATTGAACGATTGATTCTACGAGGAAAATTGTCAGGTCGTAGCGACGATAATCCTACCACTATAAAACATCGATTAGAAGTATATCATCAACAAACAGAACCTGTTGTTGATTTCTATAAGCAAATTGATAAATATTATCATGTCGATGGTAATGGAACCATAGAACAAATTTTTGATCGTATCCGTACCATTTTAGACCCATTAATGGCTCAAACTATATAAATATATTCCACATTGTCATAATTGCCAAAACATGAAGACTTCCCAAGAAATTCGCCAATCTTTTCTTGATTTTTTTACATCGAAACAACATCATATTGTTCCATCCGCACCAATGGTTATTAAAGATGATCCTACGTTGATGTTTACCAACGCAGGTATGAATCAATTCAAAAACATAATTTTAGGGAATGATCCGATCATATATCCACGTATTGCTGATAGTCAAAAATGCTTACGTGTTAGCGGGAAACACAATGATTTGGAAGAAGTTGGACATGATACATACCACCATACAATGTTCGAGATGTTGGGCAATTGGTCGTTTGGTAATTATTTCAAGAAAGAAGTTATTGAATGGGCTTGGGAGTATTTAACCGAAGTATTAGGCATTGACAAACAACGTTTATATGTAACCATTTTTGAAGGATCACCATCTGACGGGTTGGAACGAGATCAAGAAGCAGCAAGCTATTGGGAACGGCTTATCGATCCTAAACGAATTATTAACGGGAACAGAAAAGATAATTTTTGGGAGATGGGCGATACAGGGCCTTGTGGTCCATGCTCTGAAATTCACATTGATATTCGTCCTGACGAAGAACGCGCAAAGGAAGACGGTCTCATATTGGTGAATCAAAGTCATCCGCAAGTGATAGAGATATGGAATTTAGTATTTATGCAATATAACCGCAAAGCAAATGGCTCACTCGAACCACTTCCGGCAAAAGTAATTGATACCGGCATGGGCTTTGAACGTCTTTGTATGGCTATTCAAGGGAAGCTATCGAATTATGATACCGATGTATTTCAACCTATTATCCACGAAATAGCATCAATGTGCCATATTTCTTACGGCAACCATGAAAAAACAGATATTGCTATGCGAGTTGTGGCTGATCATATTCGTACAATTGCATTTGCAATTACAGATGGTCAATTACCTTCGAATGTAAAAGCCGGCTATGTTATTCGACGCATCTTACGCCGTGCAGTACGCTATGGATATACATTTCTCAATCAAAAGCAACCTTTTATGCATTTGCTGTTGCCTTCTTTGATACAAACGATGGGAGAAGCTTACCCTGAATTAAAGACACAAAAGACGTTGATTGAAAAAGTAATTAAAGAAGAGGAAGAATCTTTCCTTCGAACGTTAGAAACAGGTATACGATTGTTGGATAAGGTAATGGATGATACTAAAGCATCCGGACTCACTATGATTAGTGGTCATGACGCTTTCACATTATACGACACCTATGGGTTCCCTCTTGATTTGACTGAACTGATTCTAAAAGAACATGAGCTTTCTCTTGATACAGCTGCATTTCAAGTCGAGATGCAACAACAAAAGGAACGTGCTCGAAATGCCGCTGCAATTGAAACAGGTGATTGGGTGATTGTACGAGAGGGAGAAACAGAGTTTGTGGGGTATGATAAAACTGAATGTGAGGCGCGAATACTTCGCTATCGTGAAATCAAACAAAAAAACAGTAAATACATTCAGATAGTACTTGATCATACACCTTTTTATGCAGAAATGGGAGGACAAGTTGGTGACAAAGGGTGGTTAATCAATGACAACGAAAAAATTACTATTGTCGACACCAAACGGGAAAATAATTTAGCCGTTCATCTTGCCTCACAATTACCAGATGATCCATCAGCTTCATTTGTAGCAAAAATAGATACCGTTAAACGACAAGCTACTGAAAACAATCACTCAGCAACACACCTATTGCATGAAGTGCTTCGACAGGTTTTAGGAACACATGTTGAACAAAAAGGATCCTTTGTATCACCCGATGCACTGCGATTTGATTTCTCACATTATCAGAAACTGAGTGATGAAGAGATACAACAAGTAGAAGAACGTGTGAATCAAAAAATCCGTGAAAACAGATCATTGAATGAATATAGGCATGTTCCTATTGTTAAAGCTCGCGAAATGGGAGCAATGGCTCTTTTTGGAGAGAAATATGGCGATGATGTGCGCGTGATTCAATTTGGTTCTTCAGTTGAGCTTTGTGGGGGAACTCACGTGTCAGCTACGGGTGAAATCGGATGTTTCAAAATCATTACAGAAAGCTCCGTAGCAGCTGGCATTCGTCGAATTGAAGCTGTGACTGCTGGAGGCGCCGAACAATATACGAGAAACCAGCAAGAAGTGCTTAAGACAATACGTGAGAAATTGCATCATGCTCCAAACATTTTACAAGGATTACAAAAAATGATTGATGAATATGCCTTGCTAACAAAACAAGTTGAACAATATCGCCAAGAAAAGATTGAGCAGCTGCAAAAAGAACTCATGCAGCAATCGACTATTATGAATGGCATTCGTATTATATCATGGCAAGGAGAAGCTCATCCTGATGTTGCACGCTCTGTTGTGATGCGTCTAAAGAATGCCTTTTCGAATGAGAAATTAGCTGTAGTACTCGGAACTTTATATGAAAAGAAACCTACTTTAACCATTTTATTAAGTCAGTCATTAGTTAATGCAGGGTACAACGCTTCGAACATCATTCGTCAGGTTGCTGTTGCCATTGATGGACGTGGTGGAGGCCAACCCTTTTTAGCTATAGCAGGAGGTAAAAACTGTGATGGACTCGATAAGGCCATTGAACAGGTCAAACAAGCATTGAGTAAATAAAAATGCTTAATATCAAAACCATTAATTTACAGGAGCCATAAAGGCATCTTCAATATGCAATATTTGAAAGCTTTGTTTGTTGGGAATTACTGAAATAACATCGAATCTGGTTGGCATATCAATTTGAAAGTGTTGAATATAACCATTCGCTGCAATTACTATACGTTTTATCTTGCTAAGAGTAATGGCTTCTTCAGGATGTTCAAACGTATCCGTAGAACGAGTTTTCACTTCCACTACAATTAACCAGTTATCCTTTTCAGCCACAATGTCCAACTCCATTTTTCCATAAAACCAGTTTGTGTGTAAGATCCGATAGCCATGTTGTTTTAAATAGTCGATTGCATGAGTTTCACCTTCTTTACCCAACTCATTGTGTTCTGCCATATTTTTGAATTTTAAAATTCTATTTATACTTAAAACAAATCATTATCAGCTTACCTGATGAGGCATTCTCTCGGCCAAAACAGAAGCAAAAAACGGCCATAAATCTTCATGAGGTTTCACAAGATAAGTTTGAAAACCAAGTAAAGCTGCCATTGATATGTTGGCGTCACCATCATCTAAAAACAGACACGCATTACTTTTCAAGTTTGTGTCTTGTAACACAAATTCAAATACCTCGCGTTCCGGCTTTGCCAAATGCATTTCATTTGAAAGATAACACTTATCGAAGTAATCGTTAAGCATCTTTCCATTCCCGCTAAATTGAGGATATAAGCTACATTCGACATGAATTACATTCGTATTGCTCAAGAGAAAGATTTTAAAGTATTGATGAAGTTCGAGAAGCAGCTGTTTCTTTTCTTTCGGGACATTCAAAAGAAATGAATTCCACGCTTCATCAATCGATTGATCACTTGCAGATGACCCGGATAGATACCGAACAGCATGATGAAAATCGTTGGCAGAAGCTAATCCCAGTTCAAATCGCAAAAAAATATCAGATTGAAGATAATTGCCGATCATTGGTGAAAAATCATATCCTGTTACTTGTTTTAGGTTATTAATACATTGTTGTTTATCAAGGTCAATCAACACCCCGCCAAAGTCAAAAAAGATCGCTTGAATTGGTGAGAAATCAATCATGATAAAAAAACTATCCTTTTGTTGGAGAAATTGCCAAAAAATAATACCTTTGCGTTCGCTTTGCAAAGGTACGCATATTTTGCAAATGAGGGCCCATAGCTCAGTTGGTTAGTAGCACCTGACTCATAATCAGGGGGTCACTGGTTCAAGCCCAGTTGGGCCCACATTAAAAAGGGGAAATGATCATTTTGTCATTTCCCCTTTTTAATATTTTATACGTCCTATTCTTTACTCTAATTCGCGGCCTGATCTGTTTTTCACACGAAAGAATGAGTGAAATAATTTATTTGATTTGGGGTTATTGATGGTTATTGTGTATTTACTCCAGACCAAACATGCCATAATTTATTTATTCCCTGATGCCTGAACCACTTTTGCATTCGGTGCTATGTCAGTCTCTATCCAAATATTTCCCCCGATTACAGCTCCTTTTCCGATAGTAATTCTTCCCAAAATAGTAGAATTTGAATAAATAATCACATCATCTTCAATAATTGGATGACGAGGTATGCCTTTAATAGGATGCCCTTTTTCGTCAAGAGGAAAACTTTTAGCACCAAGAGTGACCCCTTGATAAATCTTTACATGATTACCAATAATGGATGTTTCACCAATAACCACTCCGGTACCATGATCAATCGTAAATGAACGACCAATGACAGCTCCCGGATGGATATCAATACCTGTCTCTGAATGTGCTAATTCGCTTATGATACGGGGAATCAAGGGAACTCCAAGTATGAGCAATTCATGAGCAATCCGATAATTGGAAATAGCACGGATATCAGGATAACAAAAAATAACCTCTCCATAGCTTTTAGAAGCAGGGTCACCGAGATAAGTTGCAATCACGTCATCAGCTAACAATTGACGGATTTGAGGTAATCGCTCGATGAATGTTGCAGTAATTGATGAAGCCTGTTCCATTGGTGGCGGTGAAGAACATGAAAAACAGAGACCTGCCATAATTTGTTCGGAAAGAAGATGATATAAACGCTCAACTTCCATACCAATATGGTATTTTATGGTGGCTCTGTCAACAGCAGCATGACCATAATAACCGGGGAACAAGATGGAACGAGATAACAGAACAATCTCTTCCAACTTAGCTATTGATGGCAAAGGTGTGCCTTCATGCTGCTGATGGTACAAAACTTTGAAACTCTTATAATCAGAGAGTTTGTGAATAGAATCTGTAATAATTTCAGAATGAATCATGACGTTTATTTTTGATCAGTCTTCAATTTCTACTTTATCTTTGTGTTATTCATTGTTGCTCCCGGAGAGGTCAACAGGTGGGTATATTCACCTTGCTGTTGCAAAATATGAATAGCTTTCTGCACAATTTCATTGTCTGTATTCATAATACGATAATAAGCTGTCCTATCCCAAAGATCATTTGCTATAAGAGCTTTTAATTGAATTCCCAACAATGGCTTTGAAAGTTGATACTGCTTATCATTAAATGTAATTTTTTCTGCCGTTGCTGAAGTGATAATATCATTCAAAACGACTTCAGGGATGATATACTTTGATGCAAAATCATTAAAGTCAGAATATTGTTTGTGTAACTGAGCGCGATTTTCATCGATATATTGCATAATAACCTTGTTAACAATACCTTTTGCAATAATTTTTCGCAGGTAATCCGTAAAAGTAATAGTGTCTAATGGGACAAAAACATCCGGCATAATACCTCCACCACCATACACTGTACGACCCAAACGAAGTGTTTTGTATTGTAATGAATCGGCAAAATGAATGCTGTCAGCATGTTGAAATTCGCCCCGACGATAACGGGTCATTATGTCTTCATCATATTTTTCAAAGCCATCTTGGTATGATTTCTGAATACAACGTCCTGAAGGAGTAAAATAATGCGCAGTTGTCAAACGTAACATTGATCCATCAGGAAGCATCACAGGACGTTGTACAAGTCCTTTTCCAAAAGATCGCCGTCCAACGATTAATGCTCTGTCCCAATCTTGCATAGCACCTGTAAAGATCTCACTTGCCGAAGCTGAATATTCATCAATAAGAACAACCAGCTTACCGTGTTCAAAATCACCCCTCCCTGTAGCATAACTGTCAGTCCGTGGTTGATGTAAACCTTTCGTATAAACTATCTCATTCCCATTTTGCAAAAATTCATTGGCTAAATCAATGGCTGCATTCAAATATCCCCCTCCGTTTCCTTGCAAATCAATCACCAAGTTTTTCATTCCTCGTATTTTCAACGTATCAAATGCTTCTTTAAATTCTTTGAATGTAGTTGCTCCAAAACTATTAATTTTGACATAACCAGTTTCGAAATCTATCATGTATGACGCATCAACGCTATAAAGAGGTATTTTATCGCGGGTAATACTAAAGTCAATCAAAGAGGAAACACCTCGGCGTAATATTTTTACATTTACTATCGACCCACGAGGGCCACGTAACCGTTTCATAATACTTGAATTCTGCATTTTGACACCTGCTACTAAAGTATCTTCTATTGAAATGATCCGATCTCCGGGAAGCACACCCACTTTTGCGGCAGGACAGCCTGAAATGGTTTGTACCACATAAAGCGTATCTTCTAACATTTGGAATTGTATGCCAACGCCATCAAAAGAACCTTCGAGTGGCTCATTCATGCTTTCCACTTCTTCTTTGGGAATATAAACAGAATGAGGATCTAAGTCTTTCAACATACTGACAATGGCACTGGCAACTAACTTCTTCTGATCTACCTGATCGACATACAAAGCATTAATCGCGTTGAGAGTATAAACCAATTTTGCACTGTTGTCGTTAAGCGAAAATTGAGACTGTGCATGAACTGGAACCAAAGATGACAAAAGGAAAAGGGAGAAAAAAAATTGTTTCATGTGGTTTTGATTGATTTTTTGTATTAAAGACACATAAAACTTGCCCCGATTAATCGGGACTCGTTTCATTGAAAATGAGTATGAATAAAAAATGAGAACCTTTTTAAGTTACTAACACTGTGTTGTATAATAAAGCAGGATCTTAAAACGTAACTAAAAAGCAGGTCTATAAGCCGGGTTCTGTATTCCGACGAGCGGAATGCTTGTCATTTATCTAGGATTGTTGTCTCCAACAACCTCTTGCGGCCTACCCTCCAACATCGGACGAGCAATCCTCAAACGTTGGTATACATGGCCTTACAACCCATAAGACGTACGGCCACCCATGTTACCATGAATGCCGGTGAGCTTTTACCTCGCCTTTTCACCCTTATCCCGCCAAAGCGAGACGGTTCTTTTCTGTTACGTTACTCTGCCCTCACGAACAGCTTCCCGTTAGGAAATATGGTGCTCTGCGTTGCCCGGACTTTCCTCTTCGACAAGCGAAGCGACAAGCCGACCTGCTTTCTAACGACAAAGATAGTTCATTTCAATAACACTGCATACACTCTATATTCTGAACTTTTATTCCCGGCTATATAACTTGGTTTCATAATGTATCAAAACTTAAGCATGGTGCTATTATCATATAAAAAAAGAGGACAACAACCAAGACAGCACAATAAAACATATCAGCGAAATAAACGAAAACAAAGCGAAGTTTGTGAAAATTGAACCATTTATCTATATAGCAGTGTGGTTCTTTTCTTCAATTTAACATTTCGACTTGGAGAGTAGCAAAAACTTCTAAATCACCAAATCGAATTGTTAAATGAGTCGAAAGTCAACATTCTTTAGCACCTAAAAAGAATCATATCTTCTTTTTTTGATGATATTTGCCCTTGATTTTAAGTTAAAAAGTAATGTATTTATTCATTCAAAAACATGTAAACTTATGAAAATTAAAGTATTAAGCGTAACACTTTTGTTTGTCGGTTTGATTTCTACAAACGCAGAAAATCATCCAACGGTGCACGGCAATGAGATTGTCGCAACTGGAGGTTTTATTCAAACTCCTATTTCGAATGTTGATTATGTAACCTCTGGTCGCAACAGCAATAATGGCCCAGATTTTACGGTAGCAGCGACTAATACTGTAAATGCTGTAGTACACGTAATGACAAAATTGAATCCATCGTCCCAAAGTATGGGAAACAACATGCAACAAGACCCATTTTTCGGCTTCTTCTTTGGGATACCAAATCAACCGCATCAAGTAGAACCTCAAATGTCCAGTGGGTCAGGTGTTATTATTTCAACAGATGGTTACATTGTAACCAATAATCACGTGATTGAAGGTTCAGACAACATACAGGTGGTACTTAATGATAAGAGAACATTCGATGCCACTGTAGTTGGAACAGACCCAAATACCGATTTGGCGTTGCTGAAGATTAACTCGAAAGATCTCACAACAATTGTTTTTGGAAATTCAGATGATTTGAAGGTTGGTCAATGGGTGCTGGCTGTTGGAAATCCATTTAATTTAACCTCAACAGTAACAGCAGGCATTGTGAGTGCAAAAGGGCGAAATATCAACATTATTTCTTCAAAGATGCCTATAGAATCATTTATTCAAACAGATGCAGCCATAAATCCCGGAAACAGTGGCGGAGCATTGGTCAATACGCGCGGTGAATTAATAGGGATTAATACAGCTATTGCATCTGAAACAGGCACATACAATGGATATGGGTTTGCCATCCCGGTAAGTATCGTGAGTAAAGTAGTAGCTGATTTGAAACAATATGAAGAAGTTCAACGTGCTGTTTTAGGCGTTACGATTCGTGATATAGATGCTGATTTCGCAAAAGAAAAAGGGCTGAAAACACTTCAAGGTGCTTATGTATCAGGGTTCTCAGATCCAAGTGCAGCGATGGACGCAGGCATTAAAGAAGGAGATGTTATTTTTAAAGTGAACTCAACACTTGTTAATTCTGTGGCTGATTTGCAAGATCAAATTGGCCGTTGTCACCCGGGTGAAAAAATAAGCATTACTTATAATCGTAAAGGTAATGATAAAACGGTGGATGTTACTTTGCGCAATGCTTCAGGAGGAACTAAATTGGTAAAAAACAAAGGGATTGAAGCATTAAACGCTTCGTTTGAAGAGATTAATAACACGTTGAAAGATCAGTTGCATCTATCTGGTGGAGTTCAAATTGTAGGATTGGAAAAAACCAGTATTTTAGCTCAAGCAGGAGTAAAAAAAGGATTGATAATCATCAAAATGAATAATCAACCAGTACGTACAATTTCTGATCTTCAAAACATTGTAAAGGACATTAATAATGCTTCTGCTAAAGATAACGGATTATTCATTACCGGCGTTTATCCTGATGGAGAGGTAGCTTACTATGCTATTGATATGTCAAAATAGATAAAAGGGTGTACTTGTTCTTAACCGGATTAAAATCCGGTCTTTCAATTGATCTTCTTACCAATGAAGTGAGGAGATCAATTTTTTTGTAAATTACTCCATTCTGTCGATTCGAAGATTTTACAATTTATAAAAGAGGTTCGTAAGTTGGGCTTGAATTACATCAATGTGAACATTTAGCATATTGTTTTAATTAAGAGACATGTTCAAGCTGCTGTTTGTGCAGTATTAGTGGTCGGTTCGGATATTTTCGCTAATTTTGTATTCCGAATAATCAACAACATACATATCTCATAACTCATAATATTTCATGGAATTAGATAGCAAATACAATCCTTCGGAAGTAGAATCAAAATGGTATCAATATTGGTTGGATCGTGGTTTTTTCCATTCAACACCTGATAAGCGCGAACCTTATTCCGTGGTCATTCCACCACCTAATGTAACCGGTGTCTTACACATGGGGCACATGCTGAACAATACCATCCAAGATATTTTGATACGACGTGCCCGTATGCAGGGGAAAAACGCCTGTTGGGTACCCGGCACTGACCATGCCTCCATTGCCACAGAAGCAAAAGTAGTGGCAAAATTAGCCGACGAAGGGGTAAAAAAGAGAGACCTGACTCGTGATGCCTTTTTAGAACATGCCTGGCAATGGACTGATAAACACGGAGGTATTATCCTTGAGCAATTGAAAAAATTGGGTGCATCATGTGATTGGGATCGTACCTGTTTTACAATGGATAAGGTACGTTCCGAAAGTGTGAACAAAGTGTTTGTTGATCTTCATAAAAAAGGATTAATTTATCGGGGCGTTCGCATGGTGAATTGGGATCCGAAAGCCTTGACGGCTCTTTCGGATGAAGAAGTGATTTACAAAGAACAACAAGGTAGTTTGTATTATTTAAAATATAAAATTGAAACCCCTGAAGCCTCCAAAAAGAATGAATATGCTGTCGTAGCAACTACCCGGCCGGAAACAATTCTTGGCGATACAGCCATGTGCATCAACCCGAACGATCCTAAGAATGCATACCTCAAAGGAAAAAAAGTAATTGTTCCCCTGATCAATCGCATTATTCCCGTTATTGAAGATGAATATGTGGATATTGAATTTGGAACGGGCTGCTTGAAAGTAACTCCGGCTCACGATGTAAATGACTATATGTTAGGTGAAAAATTCAATTTACCCATTATAGATATTTTCAACGACAACGGTACATTAAATGAACATGGGCAAATGTATGCAGGGATGGATCGCTTTGAAGTACGCAAACAGATTGTCAAAGATCTGGAAGCAGTAGGTCTGCTTGAAAAGGTAGAACCTTATACCAACAAAGTAGGCTTTTCCGAACGTACGAACGTGGTGATTGAACCAAAACTTTCAATGCAATGGTTTCTCAAGATGGAAAACCTTGCCAAGCCTGCATTAGATGCCGTGATGAACGACGAAATTAAATTAGTGCCTCCAAAATTCAAAAACACCTATCGGCACTGGATGGAGAACGTGAAAGATTGGTGCATTTCACGGCAATTATGGTGGGGTCATCGTATTCCTGCATATTATTTACCTAAAGGAGGCTATGTAGTAGCACTTACAAAAGAAGAGGCTTACAAGAAAGCATTGTCAATTGTCAATTATCCATTGTCAATTGATGATCTGATTCAGGATGAAGATGTGCTCGATACATGGTTTTCTTCATGGTTGTGGCCAATTTCTGTTTTTGATGGCATCAATCATCCCGATAATCCTGACATAAAGTACTATTATCCCACTGCCGACCTGGTAACGGCTCCTGATATTCTCTTTTTCTGGGTAGCCCGAATGATTATTTCCGGATATGAATATCGTCAACAACCTTGTTTCCATCATGTTTATTTAACCGGTATTGTGCGTGACAAACTGGGACGAAAAATGTCTAAGTCTTTGGGTAATTCACCCGAGCCTCTTACGTTGATTGAAAAATATGGCGCCGACGGAGTACGGATGGGCATGATGCTTGCGGCTCCTGCAGGTAATGATATTTTGTTCGATGAATCATTGTGCGAGCAAGGACGAAATTTCAATAACAAAATATGGAATGCTTTGCGTTTGATCAAAGGTTGGGAAATAGCTAATATCCCCCAACCAGAATCGTCAATATTAGCAATACGCTGGTTCGATGCCAAATTGAGTCAAACCATCATTGAAGTAAATGATCTATTTGATAAGTACCGTATCAGTGAAGCTTTGATGGCTGTTTACAAACTCTTTTGGGATGAATTTTCTGCGTGGTACTTAGAATTAATCAAACCCGCATATCAGCAGCCTATCGATAAAATAACGGTAGAAATTACTATCGAATTCTTTGAAAAGTTGCTTAAATTACTGCATCCTTTTATGCCGTTTATAACCGAAGAGCTTTATCATGCATTGAAAAAACGCAGTGAGAATGATAGTATTATGGTTAGTTTGCTGCCTCAAGCAGGAATCATTGACACAACATTATTAACTGCTTTTGATAACGCAAAAGAGATTATTGCTGGTATTCGTACTATCCGACTACAAAAAAACATTCCTAACAAAGAATTTCTTGAATTACAAATAATGAACGAGCAGCAAGTATCATTGCCTGCTGTCATATTGAAAATAGCTAATCTCAGCAAGATTGAAATTGTCAAAGATAAAGCCTCTGGTGCTTCATCTTTTATGGTTGGAACCATAGAATATGCTGTTCCTCTAGGAAAAATGATCGATGCTGAAGTTGAAATTAAGAAATTGAATGATGAATTGAATTATCAACAAGGATTTTTAACTTCAATCGAAAAGAAACTCAGTAATGAAAAATTTGTTGCCAATGCAAAACCTGAAGTTGTTGAAATGGAGCGCAAAAAATTAGCTGATGCAAAAAGTAAAATTGTTTCAATTAAAGAAGCCATGGCAGCTTTAAAAACTTTATAAAATGGATTATCAAGCACTTTGTCTTTCAGTTTGCATACATGCACGTGTTGCTGGCAAGTTCATAGCCAACGAACGCGCTCATTTCGATCTGAGTAAGGTTGAAAATAAAGGATTACATGATTTAGTGAGTTATGTCGATAAAACTTCAGAAAGGCAACTTGTAGATTCACTACAAAATCTATTGCCTGAAGCAGGCTTTATTGTCGAAGAAGGAACATCAACCAAACGTGGCGAACGTTTTAATTGGGTTATTGACCCTTTGGACGGCACCACAAATTTCATTAGCGGAGTTCCTGTTTACGCAGTTAGTATTAGCCTTTTAGAGGCTGATGAATTAGTTTTGGGAGTTGTATATGAAATTGGACATGATGAATGTTTTTATGCCTGGAAAGGGAGTAAAGCATATCTAAACGGTGAGGAAATTCATGTTTCCAACACAGCAACTATTCCTGATGCATTATTGGCTACCGGATTTCCATATTCCAATTTCGAACAATTGGACAATTATCTGGCTTTATTGAAATGGGGCATGACTGAAGCACGCGGAGTTCGTCGTCTTGGCTCGGCGGCAACTGATTTGGCTTATGTTGCCTGTGGTCGTTTTGATGCTTTTTTTGAATATGATCTTAAACCGTGGGATGTAGCAGCCGGAGCTTTCATTGCACAACAAGCCGGTGGCAATGTATTTGATTTTTCAGGTGGAAATCAGTATGTTTTCGGAGGAGAAATTATTGCTTCCAATCCCTTGATATCAACAATCATGCTAGAACAAATAATAGCCTTTATGAAATGATTTTGAACTGTTATTTATAAAAAAGAGACTGATCAAGGTTTTATTCCTTATTCAGTCTCT
>Ga0255354_1000018_pt1 | contig 108489 bp, 94 predicted proteins | sample HBST50metaG_FD_189942 | JGI IMG/M metagenome (GOLD analysis project Ga0255354, IMG submission 189942) | Peat soil microbial communities from Stordalen Mire, Sweden - H.B.S.T50 | ecosystem: Environmental > Terrestrial > Soil > Wetlands > Peat | place: Sweden: Norrbotten County, Stordalen Mire...
CCTCGGGGGAGGAGGGCCGCTTCCGCTACGCTCCAGCGTCCCTCCTCCCCCGAAATCCCTGCCTCAACCCTCTACTGGCTCCCTTTTACTTCGCCTCAGTGGTCCCCTTTTACTCCGCCCTTGACAGGTACGGGAGGCTCTTCAAGACATCCCTGCTCTCTTTAAGGTAGATCCGCTTCTGGCAAAAACCAAACTGGCGGAGCATTTGGAACGCATCACCATGTGCCCTCAACCGGATGGTACGTATTCAGTTGAGGGGGAGTGGGACTTGCTCGGCGCGGGATTTGCGCCACAAATGGTTGCGGGGGCTGGATTTGAACCAGCGACCTTTGGGTTATGAGCCCAACGAGCTACCGGGCTGCTCCACCCCGCAAATAGAGTCTATCAACTCACTGTACTGCGGGTCAAATTGACAAGGTAGGGAGCAAATCACGGTCGCTGCCAGCCGCATCCGGTAAACTGGCTGGAATCACCTACTGTGGCGAGGAAGCCTGCGGATGTCCCATCTTTATGTCGCTGTTCTGGTTGCCATTGTGGCCGTACTGTTGGCGGTGGCGCTCTATCGCACCTCCCTGGTGAAGACCAAGGCCGACTACTTGGTAGCCGGACGCTCACTGCCGGCCATCGTGCTGGTGTTTACCCTGCTGACCTCGTGGATCGGCGCCGGGTCGCTGTTTGCCGGGGCGGAGAATGCCTACAAGAACGGCTTTGCGTCGCTGTGGCAACCGGCCGGCGGGTGGCTGGCGCTGCTGCTCATCTACTTCATCGCTCCCCGCGCACGTAAATTTGCGCAATTCACGCTGCCCGACCTGCTGGAAGCCCGCTACAACCAGACGGCGCGCGTGCTGGGCACCTTTGCCATCCTGTTTTCCTATGTGGGAATCACCAGCTACCAGTTCAAGGGCGGCGGCAACGTGCTGCACCTTATCTTTCCCGACACGGTGACACCGGAACTGGGCACCTACATCATTGCCGCCTTCGTTATCGTGACCACGGCATTGGCAGGCATGTCCTCGGTGGCTTATATGGATCTGGCCATCGGCTCGCTGGTCACCGTTATCTGCATCATCGCCGCCCCGATGCTGTTCCTGAGCGCTGGTGGCTGGGCAGGCCTGCACGCTGCGCTACCGGCGTCGCACTTTCAGGTGCTGGGCAAGCTGACTCTGACACGAGCCCTCGAGTTTCTGGTGCCCACGATGCTGCTGATGCTCGGCAATCAGGTGATGTACCAGAAGTTCTTCTCCGCGAAGAGCGAGAAGGACGCGCGCATTTCAGTGATTGGATGGATTCTGGGAACCGTGCTGCTGGAGACGTTGATTGTGGCCATCGCCGTCATCGGCTCGGCGCTCTATCGCACCGGAGAAGTGGCAGCACAGCCCTACGAAATCATTCCCTACACCGCGCGCCACGGGCTGCCCGCATTGATGGGCGCGCTGCTGCTGGGCGCGGTTTTTGCCAAGGTCATCTCGACGGCCTCGAACTACCTGTTTTCCCCGGCGACCAACCTGGTGGAGGACGTTTTTGTGCGCTACATTGCGCCGGGCGCATCCAATAAGCGGGTTCTGATTATTTCGCGGCTGTCTGTGGTGCTGCTGGGCTGCTGGGCGCTCTACCAAGCCATCTATGCCCCCAGCATTCTGGAAAAGATGCTGTGGGCCTACACCATCTACGGCGCCGCGCTGACGCCGGTGGTGCTGGCGGCCTTCTACTCGAAGCGGGTGACGGCCTGGGGCGCGGTGGCGGCCATCGGCGCCGGTACGGTGGTTACTCTGGCCTGGGATCTGCCTGGCGTGAGAACGTGTCTTCCGCCCACTCTGGTCGGGCGCGACGCCATCTTCCCAGCGCTGTTCGCGTCCGTCGCGGCGATGATCGTGGTGAGCCTGTTCACGCCCAAACCGAAGCCGGAGCAACTGGCGCGGTTTTCGGATTAGTACCGTGGCCGTTTGAATTTGTCGTTCCCAGGTCCCAAAAGCGGGACCTGGGGCACCCAGAGTTCATGGTCATGAGTTCCGTTCCGGGCCTAAAGGCCGCGATCTTTGGCCCCCTGCTCCCTCCGAGTTGCCGATCTACAACTGTGGTCCCCCCCCACCCCTATTTTGTAGGCAAAATCCTTGTTTTCTTGAGCTTACAGACATGGTTGCGCTGTAAAATCGTGAAAACAATGAAGTTCCCTGCAAAATCGTCCAGTGAAAGGAGTTATGCGTACTTTTAGCCTCTGGCGGCAGCTTCTGGCTGGAAGACGGCGACGTGCCGGGAAGAAAGACTTCCAGAATCATTGTGCGACGGGGTGACGGAATTATCTGCAAGCACCCGCCGTACGGCAGGTGGGTGAAATGTGGGGATAAAAAGCTACAAAAACTGCGAATATTGCACATGAAAGAAGCTTCGAACAAGTCTCAATGATCCAATCCTATAGGGCTATAGCATTTTCGGAATTGGCGTAGACCGAAGCCAGGCTGCTAAGTGGCTTTTTCCTCAAGAAAAAGCCACCGCCAGATGCTATTGAAAAGGCTACATGTATTCCGAAAATGCTCTGAATTCCTGGTTCCCCACCCATTTCACAAAAGACGTGAAATGGATGGGGCACGGAGCATCCATCCATCATCTGTGAAAATGCATTCAAGCCCGCGTCTTTACTTTGTCGCAGTTACGGCACGACTATCGATCCGGCAAGAAAACATTGACATCGTATTCCCACCCATTTCCGCAAAAGACGCGGAAATGGATGGAGGCACCCTGACAGTATTTAGTTGCCGGATCAATAAGAGCTTATCCGTAAATTGAAAATGAATTGTGGCGTTGGTCTTCAAACCGGCTGTGCTGGTGGAGTCCACGCCGTCAGATGTTTTCTGTGGGCCGGGAGGCCCACAGTACAGCCGACCGGGAGGTCGGCGCTACCCATTTACGGATAAGTTCTAAAGCCACTGCACACTGAGCGGCTTTCTGGGCGGCACAAGCCGATACGTGTACTTGCGCTCGCCGATCATCAGGCCGCCGCAGACGACGTACTTCTCAGGGACTGACAGCGCCTCACGAAGCGGCGGATGAATGGCGGCGATGCGGGTCAAGAAACCGGCCCAGCAAACACCGAGACCGCGAGCCTCTGCCGCCAGTTCAAGAAAAGTCAGGGCAATGGCGCAATCCTGTTTTCCAAAGACATATTCCTCCGGCGCGCAGGCCACAACAACCGTGGGAGCGCCGCGCAATACCCGGTCATCTCCGGCTTCCCATTGCGCCACCATGTCCACCTGGTCGCCCGAAGCGCGCATCCAGTCGATCACCTCGGCGGACAAGTCATGCACCTTTGCCGGATCGTTTATGACAATCCAATGCACCTTTTGAGAATTGGAAGCCGTCGGAGCCCGCCGGGCCACGTCGAGAAGCGCCTCCAGTGTTTCTTTGTCGATGGGCTTCTTCTTGAACTCCCGCACTGACCGTCGGCTGTTCAAGAAGCTGTCCATCAGCTCTGGGGTGGGCAGGGTATTGGTCACAGGCAAAAACTCCTCCCGCGGCAGGCCGGTATGGATCAGAGCGTCATGGGGACACGCCGCTACGCAGTGGCCGCAGAGAATGCAATGACTGTCCGGAACCTCTTCGGGAAATCCTTCCTTGCCTAGAACAAGGACCTTGGACGGACAAACCGCCACGCAGGCACCGTCTTTCTTACACAAATCCGTATCCACGATGAACTGACTCACAATCAATTCCCCCTTGTTTTTCTGGCCCGAACGGCCGAAAGACCTTGACCGCAGTGTACCCCCATGGGAGTTCCACATCGTAACCCGCTGAAGAGAATGAAAATAAATTCTTCCCACAGGCCGCAACCCGTCCTACACTGACGGTATCAATCAGGTGACGCCATGCCGGTCGCTCAACTGACCTTGGAAATTCGCATCGAGCACGCCCATTCGCTCAAGGACAGGCGGCAGGTGGTGCGCTCACTCAAGGACCAACTACGCCAGGACTTCAACGTCTCAGTGGCCGAGATGGACGAAGCAGTGACGTGGCAATCGGCCACGCTCGGCGTGGTGGCCATCTCCCGCTCCCGCGACTACCTGCACGGACTGATCGAAGAGGCCGAGCGCGCCGCCCGCCGCATTCTCAACGAACATGGCGCTGAACTGGCCGACTCTTTCTGGGATTACATCGAGAGCGACGAAAGCTCGGAACAAGTGCTCTAGCTTTGGTCCGGGCCTAAACAGGCTGCGGGAAAAGTCACAGAATCAGACTATTCGGGAAGGCCGGTTTGGCAGGGGCTAAAGCCCGCATCTTAATTTTGTTGCAGTTGCGGCACGACTAAAGTCGTGCCCTGTTACAAAACATGGCCTCACTGGAGTTTTTCCGCAGCCTGTAAAGGCCTCGATCCTTGGCCCTCTTTTCAGGGGCCTGAAGGCCCCTGCTCCCTCCGAATCGCCGATCCACAACGGGAGAAACAGGAAGGCTCTGAACAAGTTTTCTGGAAAGGCCAGCATTCCCTTGGGGGCTAAAGCTCGCCTTGATTTTGCAGGTATTATGTACGGGTTAAAGCCCGTACCCTTCAAAACATCGGCTTGTTCAGAGTTTCCCTAGCGATAGCAATCCAGGAGATAAGGCCAGGGGGCCAGCTTTTTCTTTTATTCCTTTCCAAATCGAACCATCCAAAAGGCCGAGGAGCAGACTTCCTTGGATTGATCTCGGCTCCCCGAGGCTGCTATAGTGACCTCTTTGTCCATATTCATCCTGGCATTTCAAGTACCTCTGCTATCCTGAATGTTTCACTTATGGAAAAAGGGGCAGGAGGGCTTTATGCCGGAACACAGAGGAAGAAAGCACCATCAGGACCGGGTGGCGGAGACGCTGCGCGAGGAGATTGGCGCCATGATCGAGGGCGAGTTGGTCGATCCGCGCATCAATCTTTGTTATGTTACCGAGGTGGTGCTGAATTCAGGCGCCAAGTCGGCGCTGGTTTACGTGGCGATCGATAGCGCCGTCAAGGATATTGACAAGGCGGAAAAGGATACTGTGGCAGGCCTGGAGGCCGCCAAGGGCTACATCCGCTTTGAGCTGAAGGAACGGATGGGCGTGCGTTTTGTGCCGGAACTCAGCTTCCTGGCCGACCGCTCGGGCCGCTTCCAGGCGCGCATCGAAGAACTGATGGACCGACAGCGCAAGCGGCAGAAAACACCCGCGCAGGAGACGCCCACCGAACAGGGGCCCGCGGTGGAAGAAACGACCACACGGGAGTAGCAAAGCATGGATGATTGCAGCCAAAATCCGGATTTTCAATCGAAGATCTATGCGCCGGACCCCACGCAGGCTTTTGCCTCGGGTCCCGCTTCGGCAAGCCGGATTGAAAAGATTCTCGAAATTCTGCGCCAGGGGCAACGGTTTCTGGTCTGCTCGCACAGCCGGCCGGACGGCGATGCGGTTGGCAGCGTGCTGGCCATGGGCATGTTTCTGGAGCAACTGGGCAAACAGGCCGATCTGGTGATGGCGGACCGGATACCGAAGATTCATCAAGAACTGCCGGGCGCAGAGCTGATCCGCACCGCCCAGATCGTTCAGGGGTCCTACGACGCCGTGATTCTGCTGGAATGCGACGGAGTGGAACGCACCAGAGTACGCAATATGGAGCGGTTCTTCCTCGTCAATATCGATCACCATGCGACAGGCCGCGAGTACGCCAACCTGAACTGGATTGACCGGGGGGCGGCCAGCGTAGGCGAGATGGTGCACCGGCTGGTGAAGGCTGCCGGGGCCAAAGTTACACCGCAAATGGCCACATGCCTCTACACCACGGTGCTGACAGACACCGGCGGCTTTCGCTACGGCTCCATGCAGGCTTCCACCTTTGGCCTGGCGCGGGATTTGGTAACGGCCGGAGCCGATCCCGTTCATATTGCCCAGAATGTGTATTATTCGACACCCACATCAAAGCTGCTGCTGCTGGGCGCGGCGCTTGGCAACCTGAAGCGGGAAGGCCAGTTGGCATGGCTTTGGGTCACCCATCAGGACATGGAGCGTACCTGCGGCACCGAGGAGGACTGCGAGGGCATTGTCAACTTCGCGTTGTCCGCCTCAGGGGTGGAAGCTGCCGTCTTTCTGCATGAGACGCCGGAACAGTGCATCCGGCTGAGCCTGCGGAGCAAGGGCCGGGTCAACGTGGCGGCGATTGCCGCGCGACTGGGCGGCGGCGGCCACAAGAGCGCCGCAGGCTGTACGCTGGAGGGATCACTGGCGAGCGCACTGGATAAAATTCTGGTCCAATTGCGCTCCGGCGTGGCCAGTCTGGCAGATGGCGGGGCATGAAATTCATTGAGATTCCACGAGAATCTGTTAGCCTTTTCCCTGTTGACACATAAAAGAATCCCGCGCCTCCCCTCTGCGCGGACCATCACCAGGCCGGGCTGCTCCCCAAGCGCTCAGGCCTGAGATGAAATCATTATTCTGAGCGGGACGGCCAAGAGACCGCCCGGTGGAGAAACACTGCAAGTGGAAGAATCTTTGAAATCGTCTATCCCCGATCCGCCTCAGAAACGGCGCAAGCAATTCCGGCCGCCCGAGTGGTCCATGGCCTACCTCGAACCTTTTCTGGAGCCGCCCGATCCGGCTTCTCCCGAAGAGCTTCACTGGCGGCTTCCGCCACGGGCAGGAGTTTGCGAGGCCGCATTTTTCCTTGCGTTCGCCATCTTCTTTCTGGCTTACGGGCTGACGCCAATCTTCGGCGGCGGGGGCTTGGGCCTGGTGGGAGCCGATGAGCCGCGCTATGCACAGATTGCGCATGAAATGCTGGACCGGGTTGACTCCGCGCAGACCCTGAAGGGACGGCTGACCGCCTGCGTCACCCCTTTTCTCTACGGCCATCCCTGGCTGGAAAAGCCGGCGCTCTACTACTGGCGGGCGATGTTCGTGTTCAAGGACTTCGGCGTGCATGACTGGGCCGCACGGGTGCCTTCGACCAGCTTCGCTTTCGTCATGGTGGTGCTGATCTACCTCCACATGCGGCGATTCCGCCCTGGCGGGCACCTGGACGCGGCGATCATCACGGCCGCCAGCGCCGCCATTATTGGATTTTCCCGCAGCGCCTCGACGGATATGCAGATGGCGGCGCCGCTGGCCATCGGCCTGCTGGGCTGGTACGCATGGTATGAGACCGACTCAAAATTCTGGCTCATCGACATCTACTTCTTCACCGGCATTGCCACGCTGGCCAAAGGGCCGGTGGCGCCGTTTCTGGCCATCGTGATCGTGACCGTCTTTGCCGGGCTGCGCGGCGAGTGGTCACTGCTGAAGCGCTCGTTCTGGTGGCCGGGAGCAGCACTTTACTTTGCCATCGTGCTGCCCTGGTTCATCGCCGTGCAGCACCTGAATCCTACCTTCTTCCGCGAATTCTTTCTGGAACACAACCTGGAGCGCTTCGGCAGCAATCGCTTCCAGCATCAGCAGCCATTCTGGTACTACCTGGCAGTGGTGCTGCTGGCGGTCATGCCGTGGACAGTGATCGCGGTGCGGGCGCTGGTCGACAGCATCCAGACCTCGTTGCGCGAGTGGCGGACCCTCCGCTCCAACGGCTGCAAGGCTTGCGCAGGCCGCCCGGGGGATGCTTTTCCCGAGTTTCTGGTGGTGTGGGCGCTGATTCCCATCATTTTCTTTTCCTTCTCGCAATCCAAGCTGCCCGGCTACATTTTGCCCTCGATTCCGCCCATGACGATTCTCACGGGCGACTATCTTTTTCGCCGCAGGCAGCAGGGCCTGAGCCGCTGGGTTTTAGTAGGCCATGCGATTCTTTGCGGCGTGATGACCATGTTTGCGCTGCTGCTGCCCTGGTTTGTGGCTCATGGTCCAAAGATGCCGCCCCTGCAAGCGGTTGCTGTGGCGTTGGTGGCCTCCTCCGGCGCTGCGCTGCTGATTATCGTCGTGGTCAAGGGATTCGGCGTGGTGCGGCTGCGGATAGCGACCACGGGCGTGCTGGTGGTGCTGGTGCTGTTCCTTTATGGCGTAGGCCCGTTCTTCGGCATTCCGGCCATTGGCCAGACCCAGAGGGTGATTCACCTGCTGGACCGCTCCTACTCCGCGCGCCCGCTGGCCGAACGGCTGGGCACGGTGGCTCCCGGCAACGAAACAGTCGCGGTTTTTCGCGTCCGGCGCGATGTTGAGTACGGGCTCGCGTTCTACCGTAATCGCGAGGTGGTGAACTATGAGCAGAGCGGCGTGCCCGATGAGCAGCATCTGCTTGTGGTGCGGGTGACCGGCCGCGGCGGAGTGGACTTGCACAGCCAGGCCGCGCTTGAAGAGTACCTGGAGGGCCGGAATTATGAACAGCTCTTCAGTTGGCCGGAACAGGATCTGGTAATCTATTCGGTCGGCAGCCGGTAAACTGCCAGTGGACAGCAAACAGTAGACAGCTAACAGTTAGCAACTGCTCAACGCGTGCTGGTAGCTTTTTGCTTTTCAACTGTTTGCTGTAAGCTGTCTGCTGTTTGCTGGCGGATACAGCCAGAGGAGAAGCATGGCATCGGGTGTTTCCATCGAGATCCTCGACCTGCGGCACTTTGCGTCGCCGGCATTGTGTCCTGTGCTGGAGGCGGAGGGCGAGGTATGGAAGCAGCGCCTGCATTGGGACTACCAAACCTCGGCCAAGCTGCTGATGCAGTTCCTGGACAGCCATATGCTGCCCGGCTACGCGGCCCTGGAGGCTGGTCAGGTCACAGGGTATGTCTTCTGCGTCTACGAGGGCGCCAAGGCCGTCATCGGCGACATCTTCGCGCTACCCAGCCTCAGTGACGAGGGCGGGAGCGCCCAGGAAATCGAGGAAACGCTGCTCCGCCACCTGCTTGAGCTGCTGGTGAACTCGCCGCAGACGGACCGCGTGGAATCGCAACTGCTGGTACACTCCTCGGGTTTTCACACCAGCGCCTTCCGGCAGGCAGGATTCCAAATCTACCCGCGGCTTTTCATGGTGCGGCCACTTCAAGGCTCTTTCGTCGCGCCCAGCGTCGATTTGCCCGCCGGACTGGATCTGCTTGCCTGGAGCGACGCGGACCTGACGCCCGCCGCGCGGCTCATCGCAGCGGCTTACAGCGGCCACCCTGACAGCGTGGTCAATGACCAGTACCGCACGGTTTACGGAGCGCTGCGCTTCCTGAACAACATCGTCCACCACGCCGGTTGCGGAAGCTTTTCCGCGCAGGCCTCGCATGTGGTGGTCGATCGCGTGAGCAGGGAACTGGTGGCCATGGTTCTGAGTTCGCGGGTCAGCCCGGAGAGCGGCCACATCACTCAGCTCTGCGTCCATCCCGAGTTCCGCCGCCGCGGCTTGGCTCGAATGCTGCTCAACTTGTCCATTTCAGACTTTATGCGCCAGAGCGTCAGCGAGGTCTCGCTGACCGTTACCGCAGCCAACACCCAGGCCATCGCTCTTTATCGTGCCGAGGGCTTTGATTGCGCGCACACCTTCGACGCCGCCGTATGGGAGCGGAACCGCATTGCCTGAAAAGGGAGTTGGAAAACCGGATGCGTCTGGGCCTATTGATCCGGCAAGAAAACAGTGACATCGTATTCCCATCCATTTCCGCAAAAGACGCGGAAATGGATGGGGCACCATGACAGTATTTAGTTGCCGGATCAATAAACAGGCTGTTCGGAAAGGAAGATTTGGCAGGGGCTAAAGCCCGTCTCTCTGTTTTGTTGCAGTTACGGCACGACTAAAGTCGTGCCCTGTTACAAAGCACGGCCAGAATCAGCCTTTTTCCGCGGCCCGTAAAGGCCACGTTTTTTCGGCGCTTACAGCACGACTGAAGCCGTGTCCTTTCAAAGAGCCTGCTGATTCAGGGATTTCCTACTAATGTCATGCCTACATGAATTGGTAATTAGCCATGGACAAGCGCGGGCGGGGACGCCCGCACTACAGCCGGCCGGGAGGCCGGCGCTACACTCATGCAATTACCAAATCACGCGGTCACGGTACTAGCGCGCGATCAGATACATCAGCCAACTGAGCACAACGGCCGATGCCACGAAGAGGATAAAGCAATAAATCCCGTAGCGGACCATGCGCCGGGGCGTTTCGCGCTGGGTGATGCCGAAGACGACCGAGGCGAAGAGAGCAAAGAACACAACCGCCGCAAAATGGGTCATGACTTCCTCCCGGTGCGAAGATTGTGCGCGTCCACGGCGGCAATCACGTTCAAGAGGCCAGCCACAACGATGAAACGCGTGCCATAATCGCCGGTGGTCACCTGCACCTGATCTGCGCCAAGGCCCAGAACCCGGCTGACGACGAACAGCAGTCCGTTGCCCAGATCGCCCGCCAAGCCCAGAATGTCCAGAATGTCGTGAGCGTTCGTGTAGAGCTTGCCGTGCATGGCAAGCCCCATCGCAAACATGCCCAGAATCGACGCCGCAAGCAGCGCCCCGCGGCCCCATTTGCGCAGCAGAAAATGCCCAGCGCCGGGAACCAGCCAGCCGGCTATCAGGGGAAGGTAGACAAAGCCGCCTTCCGCCGCGGCGTTCTTGTTTTCTTGAGTTGCCATACCTTTTTGACTATACCGCAACAGAACAGGGAATAGGGGTTAGGGACTAGGGACTAGAAGCCGATCCAGTTCAATCGCATCCGCTCTCGCTAATTTGTGAAGAAGCAATCGTCACATCTCGAGCCGGGAGCGAAAAGCTATTCCCCAGGAAAACTCTGATTAAGCCTCATTTCACATCAAGCATTTCCTCAGGGGCTAAAGCCCGGATGATTTGATTCGTTTGCGGCACGACTAAAGTCGTGCCCTGTTACAAAACCTGCGAACAATTCTTTATCGAACTTCAGACTCAGAACACTAGTCCCAAGTCCCTATTCCCTAGATCCTTACCAGTTCCTGCTGGAGCCGTCCCGTCACCCAGGCCTTGCCCGGCGCGGTCAACATGTCGATCTCGCTGCGCACGCCGAACTCCGGCAGGTAGATGCCTGGCTCGACCGAAAAGCAGGTGTTGGGCAGAAGGAGCCGCTCATCGTGGGTTTCCAGATTATCCAGATGCGCGCCGGGGCCGTGAATCTCGTGCGTGATGTTGTGGCCGGTGCGATGGGTAAAGAATTCGCCGAAACCAGCCTCGCGGATCACGTTGCGGGCCGCATCATCGGCCTCGAAGCCGTGGATCGACCGCCCCTCAGAGAAGGCCTTCTGCACGAAGGCGATGGCAGCGTCGCGGGCGTTGCGCACGGTTTCAAAAACCAGTTGTTCCCGCGGCGTCGGCTCGCGCCCCACGACGCCAGTCCATGTGATGTCGTAGTAGACGCCGTCGGGCTTGTCCTGCCTGGCCCAGATGTCGATCAGCATAAAATCGCCTTCCCGGATGGGGGACGAATGCTCGGCGCTGGCCTCATAATGCGAGTCGGAAGTGTTGGCGTTGACGCTTACGTCGGGGCCATCATCCCAGACGAGGCCCTCGCGGCCCATGGCCTCGCGCAGCCACAGCACATGATCGAACTCCGTCAGGCCGCCCTTGCCGCCGTTGGCCGGGCGCAGACGCCGCCCAACCTCTTTCCAGCCCTCGGCCACAATGGCATCAATGGCCTTCTGCGCCACGGCGTGGCTGGCCTTCTGCTCCTCGCTGAGCACCGCTTCGAACTGGGCCACCAGATCGGCGGAACTGACGATCTCCTTGCCCAGCCCGCGCAGAAACTCGACCGTTCCGGCATCCACCATGGAAACGTACATGATGGCGTTGTTGGGCGAGTACTGCATGGCCAGCCGGTGCGCCCCGTCCAGCATTGCTTCCAAGCTCGCCGCCAGCTCCTGCCAGCTTGAGTACGGCACTTTGGAGCCGGGCAGCGTGTCCAGCCGTCCCTGCTCAATGCGATGCACCAGCTTGCGCGGCTCGCCCACGGCGGGCACGAAGTAGTACCAGCGCCGCGTAACCATTGCCTTCTGATCCAGCCCCAAGATTTGCCCGCCGATGGGGTCGCGGTGATGATGATCATAAAACAGCCAGCCGTCGAAGCCGGCCTCGCGGATTGCCGTCTGAATCGCTTCAAGGTTCATACCCGCCATGATAACGCGAGCCGGTGGAACAAGCATTTTTGGCGGGTGATCAGCTCTGGACCATCCGCCGAATATCCCTGGTCTCCAGAATCCGCTTCTTATACCCCCGCCGCGCCACGGCCAACATTGCCTGGCCGACCTCGCGCGTCGATAGGACATGATTCGGCAGCGCCCAGCGAAGCAACGGCAGCAGCGGCTTGGCGAACCGGTACAGGACGCGGTAGGACGGCGTCTTCGATTGAATTCCGTCGAGCGGCTGAATGATTCCCGGGCGGAACATGTAGGCCTTGAGCGGCAGCCGCAGCAGGGCATTCTCCGTTCGTCCCTTGACGCGCGCCCACATAACGCGCCCTTGTCCCGAGCTATCGGTTCCCGCGCCGGAGACATAGATGAAAGTCATCCCCGGATTGAGTCTGCTGAGCGTTTCGGCGGCGGCCAGCGTGAGCCCATAAGTAATGCGCTCGTAATCAGCTTCCTTCATTCCGCTTGACGAGACGCCGAGAGGAAAGAAGCAGGCGTCGAAGCCGGCCAGTTCTGCCTCAACGGGCGCAAGGCTGGTCATCTCCTCCTGCACAATCTCACGCAACTTCGGGTCGTGCAAGCCGGTTGCGCTGCGGCCGACGGTCACCACCCGTTCCACATCCGGAGCTCGCAAACACTCCCGCAGAACGCCTTGCCCCACCATGCCCGTCGCGCCAAAGATCAACACTTTCATTGCGTTCCTCTTCTCTGTTTACCGTGCTGAAGCCAAGTATAGCCCGAGGAAAATTTGTTCCGGAGACATGCAACGGCTCCACGGCTTTGTAGCATACGACTCTGACAATGAGATGCTTTCCATGGATCTTTTGACAATCGCGACTTTCGGGAAATGCTTTTTGTTGCCATTGCAACATTGAACGAATAAGTTAGTACCATGCGGGAGATGAAGGGCATGAGAACCTTTGCGGGCCTGGTCGTTTTTGGTGCGATCAGCATGGGAATCTGCGCGGCGCAACAGAAGGCAGCGGCACCGGATGTGACGATTGCGCCTAAGTCGAGCGCGGCAGTGACCGCGCATGTCATCGACCCGGCCAGTGAGCCGGCGATCTCACAGGAGGAGAAGCTGCGGCTGATACAGAGCCGCATCAAGTACGTTTTTGTGCTCTTCCAGGAGAATCGATCCTTCGACTTTTACTTTGGCAGCTACCCGGGCGCGGATGGGCTCTATGCGGGACCGGAAGGACCGTACACCGCCGGGCAGGTGGCGGGATTCACGCAGGCGATTGTGAATACCGACGGAACGGTGGGGACGATTACGCCGTTCAGGATTCCGGCAACGGTCGTCGACGCCAAGGGCAAGACGGTGCCGCTGTATCCGGCGGACATTGCCTCGGTGAACCACTCGCATGTGGGCATTGCGCGCAAGATTGCTCTCGACCAGAACGGCGTGGCGGCGAACTCGGAATATGCGTTGACCGAAGAGGGCGTCACACTGAAGAATGGCAAGCCCTCGAACACGCCGACGCTCGAACGCAAGCAGTTTGGCGAACTGGTAATGGCTCACGTGGACTGCGACACAGCGCCCTTCCTCTGGCGCTACGCGGACCGCTTCACGCTCCTTGACCATTTCATGGATACGATCGTCGGGCCGTCAACGCCCAACGCGATTGCCATGATCAGCGGCCAGGGCGGCGAAACGCAGTGGATGCTGCATCCGGAGCAGGCGACAACGGGCGGCAAGGGCAAGAATGCGGTCGTGCCGATGGTCGGTGACCCCCAGCCCTACTGGGGATCGCCGCTGGACACTGCCGACCGGTTGAAGCAGCCGCAGGCGGTGCATCCCTTTGATGGCGTCTCGAAAAACCTGACCTTTGCCACGCTGCCGCTTTCTTTCATGGGCAGCGAGATCAAGAAGACTACGGCAGCCGATTACGATCCGGCCTTTGATCTGCCCGATGTGCGCGAGGATATTGAGAAGATCGCCGGGCACGGCGTCAGCGCGATTCACTGGGGATGGTATCAGCAGGGTTATGACCACGAAAGCAACGATGCGCAGGGCAAGGCTTCGCACGAAGGCTACATTGCGCATCACAACGCGCCGCAGTACTTCGGCTACGTGGCGAACAATCCCGTGGCCAGCACGCATCTGCATGGGCTGAGCGAATTTTTCGGCGATGTCGCGGCGCGGCGGCTGCCTTCGTCAGGCGTATTTTATGTGCGCGGCGGCTACGGCAACCTGCACAACTGGCAACCTCTGGACCCCAACCCGAAGCTGGCCAAGGTTTTCAACGGCAATGACGATCATCCCGGCTACTCCGACACGCAAATCAGCGAGGCGCTGCTGGCTGAGGAGATCAACGCCATCGCCAGCAGTCCTTATTGGAATGAGAGCGCCATCATCATTGCTTATGACGAGTCGGACGGTCTCTATGACCATGCGCGGCCGCGCATCCGTTCGCACGACGCGGCCGGTCTGCCGCTGGAACAAGGACCGCGCATTCCGGCGCTTGTAATTTCTCCTTACGCCGTGGCGCATGGCGTCTCTCATGTGCCGTCGGAGCACAGCTCGATCATCAAATTTGTGGATGAGCTGTTCGGCTTGGTGCCGCTGGCGGATCTGCCGGACGAAGAGCGCGCACGGCAGATTGGCGCGGAGAAATTCGGCCAGCCGAACCTTGGCCCGGCGGACGATAAGGTGCCGGGCGTGGGCGACATGAGCGAGGCCTTCGACACGCTGCGGCTGCTGGGCAAGCGCGCGCCGTTGAGCGCGGAGTACGCGAAGATTGCGCCAGCGGAGATCGCGCATTTTCCTCATGCGAACGGCGCGGGTTGCGAGCAGCTTGAGATCACGCCCACCGACAGCGGACGGCCCAATCCCGTGCCGGCGGACTTCAATCCGCGGCCCGATACGACGCCGGGCATTCCAGCGGCGGGCGGATGGCGGCCTTAGAAAGTCTCTGCAAGAGTCGATGTTTGAAGGGTACGGGCTGAACAGGCTGCGGAAAAAGGCCTGAATCAAGCTGGTCGCGAAGGAAGGTTTGGCAGGGGCTAAAGCCCGCGTCTTTATTTTGTTGTAGTTACGGCACGACTAAAGTCGTGCCCTGTTACAAAACCTAGCCTCATTCGAGTTTTTCCGCAGCGTGTTTAGTCCCCGAGGGAATGTTCGTTCAGCCAAGGAACTTATGCCGATTTACCTTAACTGCAAACACTTATTCAGACATTCCAAGATACAAGTCTTGGTTACTTGCTTGCCGTTGGTCTTATTGATCGTAGTCTGCAACTTTGCGAACGCGGCCGGCACATCCTCTACTTTGGCTCGCGTGCGCGCGGCCGGTGTGCTGCGTTGCGGCATGGATGAGGAGCAAGCCGAGTATTCAACCCTGGACGATCATGGCAATCGCGCGGCCTTCGACGCCGATCTCTGCCGCGCCGTCGCGGTGGCGGTCCTGGGCAAAGACGCACAGATAAAAATCATGTCTTATCCTGATGACCGCACGGCCATGAAGGGCCTCAACGACGGCGAGGTCGAGATGGCGCCTACGCTCACGGATGACTTTTCTCATGCTGTGGGAACGCATCTGCAATTTACGTGGCCGGTGCTGTGGGATGGCGTCGGGTTTCTTGTGCTGGGTGGAAGCCCGGTCGCGCAGGCGCGGCAGTTGAGCGGAAAGAAAATCTGCTTTCTCGCCGAGACCACGGTCGAGGAGAGTGTGCGCTCCTGGTTTGCCCGTGAGCATCTGGATTTTGTGCCCTTTCCGTTTCAGGAAGAAGGCGAGATGCAAGCGGCCTTTGCCACCGGCAACTGCGGTGCGCTGGCCGGCGACCGGACGCGCCTGGCTGAGACGCGCGTCACTCTGGCGTCGAGGCTGAGAAAACCGGCTCGTCTGCTGCCGGAGTGCATTTCGAAAGACCCACTGGCGGCGGCGGTTCGCGACGACGATCCGCAGTGGGCTGCCATCGTGAATTGGGTCACGGAGGCGCTCGTTCAGGCTGAAGAAAGCGGCGTCACGCGAGCCAATGTGCAGGCCATGCGCGCGCGTGTGGCGCAGGCCAATGGCGGTGATCCTGCACTGCGTTTTCTGCTGGGCGCATCGCACGAAATTGGCGGCACGCTGGGGCTCGATGATGATTGGGCAGTACGCGTGATTGAAGCGACGGGGAACTACGGCGAGATGTATGAGCGCGATCTCGGCGGCAGCTCGCCGATGAAGCTGCCGCGCGGCGAGAACAATCTGCGCGAGCATGGCGGCGCGATGATGGCATTGCCCTTTAAATAGATCATGACCTGGCGAGTCGGTGGATCCCAGGTCCCAAAATCGGGACCTGGGGCACCCGACGTTGGTACATCTTCAAGTGTGAGAGACCTGGCAGAGAAATGCGAAGATAAGAGCAGGGCTCCTGCCGACATTCTCGCGTCGGGCGCGGACTCCTTGGAGGAACTCGCGTGCGGCGCGTTGCGCTCATCTACAATCCGGCATCCGGCCAGCACTCGGCCAATACTCACGCCGCAATCGACAAGGCGCTCACAGTACTGCGTCACGCCGGCGTTGCGGCTGAGGCGATGGAGACGCTCGCGCCGGGCAGCGCCGGGACGCTAGCTGAGGAGGCCATGCGCCGGGGCTGCGATACGATTCTTGCCTGCGGCGGCGACGGCACGGTCCATGAAATTCTGCAGAGCCTGGTCGGCACCGACGTGGCTTTGGGGGTCGTTCCGCTGGGAACCGCCAACGCGCTGGCGGCGAATCTGGGTCTGCACTCCTCTCCGGCGAAGACGGTCCGCAAGCTGCTGAGCGCCAACCCGGTGTGCGTTTCCGTGGGCAAAATCTCTTATCGGGACGCAGCGGGAGCCGAGCAATCGCGCTACTTCACCGTGGCGGCGGGCGTGGGCGCAGATGCTCTGTTCCTCTCCCGGCTCGACCCCAGCCTTAAGCGGCGATTCGGCTATCTTCTCTATTTGGCCGAGGGCTTTCGCGTCTGGGCTACATACTCTTTCCCGCTATTTCAAACGGCTTTCGTGGAACGCGCCAGCGCCAAACCGCGCGTGGAAGAGGTCTCGCAACTACTTGCGGTGCGGATTCGCGACTTTGGCGGAGTCCTCCACAATTTTGCTCCCGGCGCCACGCTGCACAAGAACGGCCTGCGCCTGGTGGCTTTCAGGACTCGCAGCCGCTTGAGTTATTTCCGCTTTTTGCTTGCAGTTCTCTTTGGCCGCCAGACCTTCTCCCGCGAGATCGAACTGCTTGACGCCGTCTCGGTCGAATGCCGTCCGTACAACGGCTCTTCCGCGCACGTATACGCCGAAGCCGATGGGGAGTTGCTGGGCGATCTGCCGGTCCGCATCGAAATCGTACCGCAGGCTGTCACCTTGTTGATTCCGCCCAGCGCCCGGCCGTGAGGTTTTCGCTAATCCGCATCTCTGGCGCTGAATTCGAGATCGTCGAACCGGCGCCATTTATAAAACGCAATCGATAAAATCCAGCTCAGGCCAAACAGCGCGACGATGCAGTAGCCAAGCACGCCGAAGTTGTCATTGAGCTTGGTGACAAAGCCCCACACTCCGCCCGTCAGGTGAAGCTTGTCCGCCAACAAGCCCAGCGCTTCGATGCCGCCCACCGCAAAGGCAATGACCACCGACACGGAGGTGATCGTGATGTTGTAATACAGCTTGCGGACGGGCTTCGTGAAGGCCCAGCCATACGCTCCCAACATCAGGATATTGTCCGTCGAATCAATCAGCGACATGCCCGCGGCAAAGAGAACCGGAAAAACCAGAATCGACCAGAATGACAGTCCCTTGGACCCTTCGGCTGCGGCAATGCCCAGCAGACCAATCTCAGTGGCGGTATCGAATCCGAGGCCAAACAGAAAACCCAGCGGATACATGTGCCAACTGGAGCGGATCAGGTTGAACATGGGACGGAAGAAGCGGGAAAGAAAGCCGTGATTGGCAAGCAGCAGGTCAAAATCTTCTTCAACATAGGGTTCTCCGCGCCGAACCCGCATGAAACTGCGATAGACCGAACGGAGAATGATCAAATTGACAATCGCGATGGCGAACAGGAAGAAGGTCGACACCAAGGTGCCGATGACACCTCCGATTGCCCGGACGCCATCAAGGCGATGCGCCAAGGCGAGCGCGGTGGCGGCGATGGCGATCGAGCCCCCGATGACGATGGTGGAATGGCCCAGCGAAAACATGAGCCCCACGGCAACCGGCCGCTTGCCCTGCTGCATCAGCTTGCGCGTAACGTTGTCGATGGCCGCAATGTGATCCGCGTCGACGGCATGGCTCAGCCCAAAGCTGTAAGCCAGAAACGCCGTGCCCAGAAGCACCGGAAACTGCTGAAAAGCGATGAATGCCCAGCACCATACCGCCAGATTGAAGGTCAGCAACAGGGCGTACAAGGCGACCACCTTGGCCTTGGTGCCGCCGGGTTCGTCATTGAACAGAGCTCGCAGGAGGGCTGGCATCGGGTTCCTTCAGGCTGCGCGCCACCGTCACGGATCAAGCCGCGCAATGCGTAGCACGCATTCTAAAAATGTATCACCTTTGGCCTTGCCTGGCCAAGAGAGTATGGGCGTAAGGTCTTCCGCACAAAATCTTCTTCCGCTCAGCATACGCCTAAAAAATGTATGCGCATACTGTTTGCAAATTCGTGCTACCGGTGCGACAATCAGACCCAGACAAGCCCACGCCTACCGATTTGTCCAATACTTTTCCGGGAGCCAGTGCAGATGCTTCTCCGCAGATTTGTTCCCTTTGCCCTGTTCTCCGCGGCCTCGCTGCTTACCGCGCAGCAGTCCGCGATCAGCGGGCATGTACTTGATTTGCAGGGGCATGCGGAAGCCACAAGTGATAAGGCTTTTCCGCGTCAGCTATCAGGAACTGTCGTTGACACGTCTGGCGCGGTGATTGCCGGGGCTACCATGCAGGTTTGGCGTGCGAACGGAACGGTACAAAGAACGGCGCAGTCGGACAGGAACGGCTTCTTCTTTCTTTCTGGACTCGCGGCGGGTAGTTATCGACTCGTCGTATCGAATCCCGGTTTTGAAACCAAGGAAATCCCCGTCACCATAGGGACCACTGAGGCGCCAGCACCGCTGCGCATCTCTCTGGCAGTGGGCTCGGTGAGCACCTCCATCAACGTGCAAGGCCGAGAGGATGACCTCATCGGAATTGCCGAATCCGGTACCCAGGGAACGGTGGGCGCAACGGAAATCCAGGATCGTCCAATTCTTCGTTCGGGAGAAGTTTTGGAGACGGTTCCCGGCCTCATCATCACGCAACACGCCGGCGGCGGCAAGGCCAACCAATACTATCTTCGCGGCTTCAATCTAGACCATGGCACAGATTTTGCCATCTTCATCGACGATATGCCGCTGAACCTGCCGTCGCATGCGCATGGCGAGGGCTACTCGGACATGAATATCGTCATCCCAGAGTTTGTGAAGCGGGTGAATTTCGAGAAAGGCCCTTATTACGCCGATATTGGCAACTATGGCTCGGCTGGATCGGCCCATGTGGAATATTTCAAGACGCTGGCCCAAAACTTTTTCAAGATGGAAGGCGGCATGTATACCTACGGGCGGGCCGTTTTCGGCGCATCGCGAAAGCTCGGTTCGGGCAATTTGCTGTACGGCGGAGAAGCGTATTACGATGACGGCCCATGGAAGCATCCGGATGCTTATAACAAATACAACGGCCTCTTAACTTATAGCCAGGGCAGTGACGCTGCGGGTGTCAGCATCACGGCCCGCGCTTACCACGGAAAATGGCACTCGAGCGATCAGATCCCCGTGAACGCCGTGTCCCTCGTTGGTTTATACGGCACACTGAACCCGACGGACGGTGGCCACAGCCAGCGTTATAGCTTGCAGGCTGAGGGGCATCGCCAAGGAACAAATTCCGAGTCGAAACTTGTGGCCTACGTGTTCTATTACGATCTCGATCTATTTTCCGATTTCACTTACTACCTGGTGGACTACAAAAAAGGCGACCAGTTCGAACAGCAGGATAGACGCTGGGTGGCCGGGCTGGACGCACACCACACAATTTTCAGCCAATGGTTTGGACGCAAGGTGGAGAATACATTCGGCCTGCAATTCCGCAACGATTGGATCAACAATGGCCTTTACCGGACGGAAAATCGCGTGCGCGTGGACAAAACTGATTATTTCGCTACCGGCACCTCTTTGCCCACCTGCCTCGCCCCCACTTCGCTCAGTTGCCCAACTTTGCCCGCGACCACGAACCGGGATCGCTTTACGGACACGGTAACAAGTTCTTATGTGGAAAATAAAATCCAGTGGGCGGAAAAATTCCGCTCGGTCGCGGCCATTCGCGGCGATCTGGATTACTTTGACGTTACGAACCTGGTTCCGGATACGACGGAGGCCAAGGCCAATACCGGCACAGCCAGCAAGTTTCTGCCCAGCCCAAAATTGAATTTGATCTTCGGCCCGTGGTCCAATACTGAATTCTATTTACAGGGAGGATTCAGTTTTCACAGCAACGACGGGCGTGGCGTGACGCAAACGATACAACCGGTTTCGCCGGACAATCCTTACCCCGACACGCAAGCCACGAAGATTCCCGCCCTGATCCCAACCAAAGGCGGGGAATTTGGCGTGCGCACAATGGCCGTTAGCCATCTGCAAAGCACTTTTGCGCTCTGGTATCTCCACAGTAATTCCGAACTGATGCAGGATGGCGACACCGGAGGCACATCTGCTTCAGCACAGCCGAGCAACCGCTACGGCCTCGAGTGGGCGAACTACTACACGCCACGGGAACATTTGGCTTTTGATTTTGACTTTGCGGACTCCAGAGCCCTGTTTACAACAGCCGACGAAGATGATGCGGCGCCAAGCAGCGCGGGTGGCAAGCGTGTGCCAGAAGCGGTTAGGGTGGTGATTTCATCGGGCATCAAACTGCACGATTGCAAAGGCTTTTCGTCGAGTTTGCGCCTGCGCTACTTTGGCCCGCGCGATCTGACGTCTGACGGAATTTTTCGCTCCAATCAAACGGTGATGCTCAATGGGGAACTCGGTTATCAAATTAGCAGGAAATGGCACGTTTCGGCCGAATTTTTGAATATGCTTGACCGCATCGATAGCGACATTGACTACGCCTATCTCTCCCAAATAACGCCAACAGCCACGCCGGCATTCACACGCGTTGCCCACCCCGTCGAACCGTTCCAAGTGCGATTCGCGTTAGGAAGAAGCTTCTGACAAAAAGCGGCTGAGGAGTGACACTCCCCAGCCGCTTTTCTTTTTGACGGGCGCATCAATGCTTATGCGAGAGCTTGTGCGCTTTGCCGGAGGGCGGCGTCAACGCATGCTCGGGAACGGTCATGACCAGCCGCCCGTGCTGCACGCCCTTGAGGCCAATCAGCCGGTCGGCGAACTGCGTCACCTGTGCCGATTTTCCGTGCACGATCAGCACCTCAAGGCAGGAATCGTGATCCAGGTGCGCATGGCTGGTCGAGACCACCAACTCATGGTGCTCGTGCTGCAACTCTGTAAGCTTTTCTGTAATGCCGCTGGCGTGGTGATCGTAGATGAGCGTGACCGTGCCCACGACGATCGAGCCCGGCGCAGCGGTCAACTCCGTGACCAGCCGGTCGCGAATCAAATCCCGAAAGGCTTCCGAACGGTTGGTATAGCCCTGCCGCTCAATCGAGCGGTCAAACCGTTCGAGAAGTTCCGAATCCAGAGCTACACCAATTCTGCTCAGAATGCCCACACACACTCCCACAATAAAAACCGATTCTCAAAAAGACAGTTCATGCTAGCACAAAGAAATCGATCATGCTATCAATGCTTCTATCCCTACCGTAGCAGGGCGGAAGCTGCCCACAGGACCGGAGCCTGTCCGTGAAAATCTCCGGTGCGTCGTCGCCGGGCCAGATAGTAGTCCAGATCGTTCAGCTTGCCGGTCCCTTCGCAAACGCTGGTCACGTCCTGGTTCTGATCAATGTAGCCGGCCACGGCAATCCAGCCTTTACGGGCCGCCGGTCCGTAGGTCGCGGGATCGAGCCAGCCGTTTTTGACGCCGGTAATCATGGCGAAGGTGAACATGGCTGAACTGGAACTCTCCGGCCAAGCCTCATCGTGATCAATCAACTGCCGCCACATTCCGTCCTTGCCCTGGTACTTCAAGAGCGCGGCCATCATGCTTCGGTAGCCGGCCAGAATGCGCGCTCGCTGTGGATGATCCTGGGGCAAATCCCGGAGCATCTCGGCCATTCCCGCGGCCACCCAGCCGTTTCCGCGCCCCCAGTAGAAAGGCACATCCGGCGCATGGAAGAAGAGACCGCTGGGCTGCTGCAGCTTGTCGAGATAGGCCGCCATTTCCTTCGCGTCGCGGTCCAGATACGCGCGGTCTCCGCTGGCACGATAGGCCTCCAACTGGAGCATCGTCAGCATGTACATGTCGTCGATCCAGAAACGCGTTTCAGCGGAAAGCCCATCGGGCCGCGGATTTTCCCACTGCCGGTCGGCCCATCGCTTGCCTTCGACCAGATATTTCGGGTTCTTGGTCTCAATGGCAATCTCCAAGGGAACGACGCCAAAGATGGAATCGTCCACATGACGGCGAAGCGGAATCCGCGCGGCCTCGGCTCCGCCCGGCATCAGCGGCTCGAACTTGCGAATCAACTCCTTTTGCAGGGCGTCATCGTGCGACCGTTGAGCAAAGCTCAGCGCGCCGTACCAGGTGGCAACCTCAGAGTAGTGAAGGGTGGCGGTGTACTGATGCGGACTGGTGACAAAGTGCTCGGCGAGATTCTTGCCCACTTCCTGAGGCGAGACGCCCTTGGGCCAGTTGGTGAAATAGTCGTCCCCTTGCGCAAACGCAGGCATGGTCAGGCCGAAAACAAGTGCAGCCAAATACAACGTGTTTTTGATTTGCTTCTCAACGCTCAATCTGGTCTCTCCAAGGATTGCGATGAACTTCGATTCTCTGCAAAATACTGAGATACTTGCAAAATTGCCTTCAGACTGAAGATATGCGTCAGGGCGCGACTGAAGTCGTGCCCTGACACTTCGTGCAATCTCCATGGATTTTCGCAAGTGGCTCTACTGATTACTGATCCGGCCCTAAAGAGTGGAACCGAGGTATCCCGCCCATTTCCGCAAAAAACGCGGAAATGGACGGGGCACGGAGTCTTAGCCTATTGGGCCGGATCAACAAGATTACTTGCTTGCGCCGGCTGCTTGCCGAGCAGAATCTCTACCGCCGCCGGAGGCAGCGGCTTGTCGGCGGCGGACACCAGCAGGCTCACCTGCCACATTTCGTTTTCGGTGAGCACGCCCTTGTAGGATGGCATTCCCGTCAGCCGAATGCCGTTAGCCACTTTCCAATATGTCTCGCCCGGCAGGTCGTCGCTTACGCCCACAATATCGTTGTCGTCGTGCTTCTCCCAGAGCGGCGGCGCTTGGGGAAACATGCGCGGGCCAAAAACAGAAGGCTTGCCGTGAAGTCCATGGCAGACGATGCATTTCTCGCTGTAAACGTGCGCGCCCGCTATCAGGTTGCCCTCATCGGGCTGGATGGGCGGAATCTTCACCAGTTCGCGATCAATGCGCGTATGCAGCATCATCCCGGCAAGCCGCTGCTCTTGGGGCAAGGGCGGATCGTCCACCGCCACCGGCACATGGCCACGCCACAACCACCCCAGCAAAAGAAGCGGCACAAGCACGATCCCCAGAAGGATTCCCAGCAAAATACGTCCCATATTTTGTTCCTTTTCCGTTGGACTTCATCGTAGAGCATTTTTTAGTCTTTTTTGCAGAATTACGATTCGATTTCGCTATAAGAAAAGCAGAAAGAATTCGCTGGACAACGGCGTCTTGATTTGGCACAGTTTGTCCACGCCGTTTGTGGTCCTCCTCTACAGACAGGAAAGGATACTCCCATGGCAGATCACTCGAAGATGAATCTCCCACCCCAAGAGGCAAAGACCGCCTCCTGGGGGCCCTGGAAACTGGGCCGCAAGGCCATCAAAACCGACACGCGCACCCTGGCCCTCGGCGACTACCTCACCCCGGCGCTGCCGCCACCGCCTCCGGCCGTTGACTGGACCAAGGGAATCGCCAGTTGGGGCATGATGCTGAACGACCAGCTCGGCGACTGCACCATCGCCGGATGCGGCCACGCCATCCAGGTATGGACCGCCAACACCGGCAGCGAAACCACCGTCCCCGATTCCACCATCGAGAGCTACTACGAGCAATGGGACGGGTACGTCCCCAGCAACCCGAATACCGACAATGGCGGCATCGAGCTGGACGTTTTGAAGGACTGGCAAAAAAACGGCCTTGCCAACCACTCGCTGGTGGCTTTTGCCGATCCCAAGCCCGCCAGACTGGTTGAAATCCAACAGTCCATTGCCCTGTTCGGCGGCGTCTACATCGGATTGGCGCTTCCGATTACGGCCCAGACACAAGAGGTGTGGGACGTGGTTCCCAACGGCGGCGCCAACGCCAGAAAGGGCAGTTGGGGCGGCCACTGCGTCTTCGTACCCAAGTACGACGCAAACGGCTTCACCTGCATCACATGGGGCCAGCAGAAGACCATGACCCTGGCCTTCTGGAAGAAATACTGCGACGAAGCCCACACGCTGCTCGGCCAAGACTGGATGGCCTCGCAGGGCGCACCAAGCGGCTTTGATTTGGCCCAGTTGCAGGCTGATCTGAAGGCTATCAAGTGACGCTTTGGGCGCCGAATCCGCCAGCAGCGCGTGAAATCCGGCCCCGCTCCCCCTCAAGGCTCCCCCCAAGGTGCTTTAATACCTTAGGGGGGAGCACTGCCTGCACGGATTGGCTGCTTCCGTACTCCCGTGGAGGTAACCCGATACCGATGTCTTCTTCTCGCCGTCTTGCCCTTCTGCTGGCTCTGGGCTTCGCAGCCGCAACCGCCGCTCTGGCCCAAAGCTCAAGTTCGAGCAGCAACCCCGCTCCCGACCAGGCTCAGAGCGAGCAGGCCGCCGCGCAGTCGCAGGGCCAGATCAGCGTTCAGGCCCGCATCAAGGCGCGCCGCGAACAGCGCCGCAGCGCAGCCATCCACGAGGCCTATGCCCATCGCTATGAAGCGTATACCGGCATGGGCTATCTGCGCTTTGTCCCAGGCGGAGGGACGCCCGCTTTCGCCGCGACATCCACTACCCCCGCCATCCCCCATGGTCATGGCCTGGAGCGTGCGCACGAGTACGCGTGGACCGTTGGCTTCACCCGCTACCTGGACGAACGCCTGGGCGTAACCGCCGAGGGACGCGGTTACTATGGCACCGCTTTTACGGGCATCAAGCTTACCACCACCAGCACCGGTGGAACTCCCCCCGTCACGACCACAACCACGACCACGAACCCGTTCACCAATCCGGCCATCAGCGAATACACCGCTTTGGTGGGGCCAACCTATCGCTTTTATGTGCAGCCCAAGTTTTCCGTCTCCGGCCGCGTCATGGGCGGCGTCATGCGTGGAATATTCTCAGGCGATACAAACCACAGCACCGTCCTATCCACCGATCTCGGCCTCTGGCCGGATGGAACGACCTACGCAGCCAGCGCCAGTATTCCCGTGGATATCAACGTGACCCCGCACCTGGCCGCGCGCGTTGCCCCCGAATACTTTTTCAGCGGCTTCGGCTCGACCCAGCAGTATTCCAAGGCCTTTACCGTTGGCCTTGTCTACCGCTTCGGCAAGCAGTAGAAGGACAGGGACTAGGGATTAGGGACTAGGGACTAGGAACAGCGAACCTGCGCGGTCAGCCGGAACCGCGCAGGTTCGGAGCAAGCAGGAGCAACACGGCGAGACAAAGTTGCGACTGGCAGTCGGACACTCTGCTGCATAGGCTGATCGTCTGATATGCTTTTGAATTATTGGAGTGCAAGAACATGGCAAGAAGCGTAAACAAGGTCATTCTCATCGGCAATTTAGGCAAGGACCCAGAAATTCGGTCCACCCCCAGCGGCGTCATGGTCGCCAGTTTTTCACTGGCTACGGCTGACCGCCAGAAGGACGCGCAGGGCAACTGGCAGGACCACACCGAATGGCACAATCTGAAGGCCTTCAACCGCACCGCCGAGGTCGTCCGCGACTACGTGAAGAAGGGCTCCAAGCTGTATATCGAAGGCAAGATCACGACCAATAGCTGGGAAGACAAGGAAACTCATCAGAAGCGCTATCGCACTGAAATCCTTGTCAACGATCTGATCATGCTCGACAGCCGCGGTGAGGGTGCGGGCGGCGCAGGCGGCTATAGCCGGTCGGCAAGTTCGTCGAGTTCGGCGGCCAGCTTTGACCAGCGGCCTCCGGCCAGCCAGGATGAGGTGGCTCAATCCACCCAGATTTCCGACGACGACATTCCGTTTTGACGCGAACCTTCGACTGGAAATGTAAAGTGTAACCGGACCGCCCTGCTTTCAGGGCGGTTCTTCTTTGCTCCTCATTCTTATAGCTTTCCTTGTTCCGGTTGTCCGCTGTGCCAGCCGCCACGCTCGATGGCCTTTTGCCGCCAAGGCTTTCTCCGTTTGCGGAGAACGCCAGCTTATGCGCGGATATGAGATAATTTCTCGTTGACTCCCGCGTGGACAATCTCATGAAAATTCCGACCCAGGGCGATTCGATTGCGCTGTTGGAGTCTCTCTCTCAGACGAAGTTCGCTGACTGCTATCAGTGCGGCAAGTGCACGGCTGGCTGTCCGCGGTCGGCGCACATGGACAAGATGCCGAATCAGCTCGTCCGCCTGCTGCAGCTCGGCCAGGTGGATGCGGCGCTCGGGAGCGACGCGATCTGGCAATGCGTTTCCTGCGAGACGTGCACGACGCGATGCCCGAAGAAGGTGGATTGCGCGGCCGTCATGGACGCGTTGCGGCAGGTGTCGTACGAGCGCGGCTTGACCTCGAAACAGCAGGCCGCGGTGGTGCTTTTTCAGAAGGCTTTTCTGGACAGCGTGCGGCGCAATGGGCGCGTGAACGAGGTCGAGATGATCGCCCAGTACAAGATTGAGGGCTTCGCGGCGATGCGACGGCTGGGATTCCTCTTCGATGGCGCGCTGCTGGCGCCGCAACTGCAAATGCATCGCAAGCTCCATCTCATCGGCGAAAAAGTCCGAGACCGCGACCTGGTGCGCCGCATATTTGCGCGCTGCATGGAGGTCAAAGAATGAATCTCGGCTACTATCCCGGCTGTTCGTTGCACGGCACATCCGATGACTATCAGCAATCGCTGAAGGCGTGCTTCGGCGCGCTCGGCGTCTCGCTCACGGAGTTGGATGACTGGATCTGCTGCGGCGCGACGGCGGCTCACATGCTGAATCGCAAGCTTTCGATTGCGCTTCCGGCGCGGAACCTGGCGCTGGCCGTCCGTCAGGGATGTGACGAGCTGGTGGCGCCCTGTTCGATGTGCTCGATGCAGTTGAAGAAGGCGCAGCGGGCGATGGTGCAGGACGCGGCGCTGGCCGAGGAAATGGCCACGATTGTCGAGGCGAAGCCCGGCGCCACGCGCGTGCTGAATCTGATTGATGTTTTTGAGCGCGTGGGGCTGGAGGCGATCAAAACGGCCGTGAAAGCGCCACTCAAGGATCTCAAAGTTGCGTGCTATTACGGCTGCCTGCTGACGCGCCCGCCGGAAGTGGTGGAGTTTGACGATTGCGAACAACCGGAGTCGATGGACAGGATTGTTGAAGCGCTGGGCGCGACAGCGGTCGCATGGAATTACAAGACCGAGTGTTGCGGCGCGGGTATGACGATGGCCAACGAAGAAACGGTGCTGGAGCTCTCGCACAAGATTCTGGCTGACGCCGCCGCGCATGGCGCGCAGTGCGTCGCCGTGGCTTGCCCTATGTGCCATGTGAATTTGGACATGAAGCAGGCGGCAATTGAAGCACGTTACGGAACAAAGTACGGCATGACGATCTACTACCTTTGCGATCTGGTGGGACTGGCGCTAGGGCTCACGCCGCGGGCGCTGGGAATCGATCGGCACTTCGCCGGGAGGAATGCCTGATGTCCAGAATCGGCGTCTTCGTGTGCTGGTGCGGAGAAAACATCGCTCGCACGGTGGACGTGGACTGCGTGGTTGACGAGGTGGCCAAGCTGCCCGGCGTGCGCTGCGCGGTCAACTATAAATACATGTGCTCGGACCCCGGCCAGACGATGATTCGCGAGAAGATCGCGTCGGAGAAGCTGGATGGCGTGGTGGTGGCTTCGTGCTCGCCGCACATGCACCTGAAGACCTTTCGCAAGGCCGCGCAGACGGCGGGACTGAATCCGTATCTGCTGGAGGTAGCCAACATCCGCGAGCAGTGTTCGTGGGTGCATTCCGACCGCGACGAGGCTACGGAGAAGGCCATTGAACTGATTCGCCTGTCCGTGGCGAAGGTGAAGAACAACCACGCGCTGGAGCCGATCAAGGTTCCGGTGACGCGTCGGGCGCTGGTCGTTGGCGGCGGCGTGGCGGGCATTCAGGCGGCGCTGGACATTGCCGACGCCGGATACGAAGTGGTGATGGTAGAGCGTGAGCCCTCCATTGGCGGCAAGATGGCCGGGCTTTCGGAGACCTTCCCCACGCTGGATTGTTCGCAATGCATTCTGACGCCGCGCATGGTCGACGTGGGCCAGCATCCGCGCATCAAGCTCTACACCTATTCGGAAGTGGAAGCGGTCGAGGGCTTTGTCGGCAACTTCGAAATTACCATCCGGCAGAAGGCGCGCTATGTGGACATCACCAAGTGCACCGGCTGCGGCGAGTGCGCGAAGGCCTGTCCGCTGAAGAAGAACAAGAGCGAATTTGATTTTGGCATGGGCACGCGGTCGGCGATTTACATGCCGTTTCCGCAGGCGGTACCGGCGCGGCCCGTCATTGATAAAACCGTGTGCGCCATGCTGACCCGCGGAAAGTGCGGCGTCTGCGCCAAGAAGTGCGCGGCCGGCGCGATCAACTACGAGGATGAAGACAAGCTGGTGAAAGAGAAGGTCGGCGCTGTAGTGCTGGCCACAGGCTACAAGCTCTACAGCATCGGCAAGCAGGACGGCCCGGTCGCGGGCTACGGCGAGTATGGCTACGGAAAATACAAGGACGTGATCGATTCGTTGCAGTTCGAGCGGCTTCTGTCCGCCTCCGGACCCACCAATGGCGAGGTCAAGCGGCCCTCGGACGGGAAGACGCCGAAGAATGTCGTCTTCATCAGTTGCGTGGGTTCGCGCGACAATGCCAAAGGGCTGACCTACTGTTCGAAGATCTGCTGCATGTACACGGCCAAGCACACCATGCTCTACAAACACAAAGTGCATGACGGACAGGCGCATGTCTTCTACATGGACATTCGCTCGGCGGGCAAGAACTACGACGAGTTCGTGCGCCGGGCCATCGAGCAGGATGGCGCGAAGTATTATCGCGGCCGCGTTTCAAAGATTACCGAGCAAGACGGCAAATTGATTGTGCGCGGCGCGGACACGCTGGCCGGCGAGCCGGTAACGATTGAGGCCGACCTGGTGGTTCTGGCGGCGGCGATGCGCCCGGCGGACGGCGTGACGGAGCTGGCGCAGAAGCTGAACGTCGGCTGCGACCAGTTTGGATTCTTGATGGAGAGTCATCCCAAGCTGCGGCCCGTTGAAACAAACACGGCCGGGGTTTACATCTGCGGCGCGGCGCAGGCTCCCAAGGACATTCCGGAGTCGGTGGCGCAGGCGTCGGCCGCGGCCAGTAAGGTGCAAATCACGCTGTCGTCAACGGAACTGACGCGCGAGCCGGAGATTGCGCACATTGACGAAAAGATGTGCGCGGCGTGCTTCCGCTGCTACGAGGCTTGCCCGTATCACGCCATTGAAAAGGCCGAGGTTCGCAATCGCAAGGGAGAACTGGTGAAGCGCACGGCGCGCGTGAATGCGGGCCTCTGCATGGGCTGCGGCACATGCGTTTCGGTTTGCCCGTCCAAGAGCGCGGACCTTGAAGGATTCACGGAGCAGGAAACCTACGCCATGATCGAGAGCCTGATATGAGTGAGACGAAAGCTTTCGAGCCGAAGATTATCGCCTTCGTCTGCAACTGGTGCACCTATTTGGGCGCGGACCTTGCTGGCACGTCGCGGCTGGAGTATCCGGCGAATGTGCGCCTGGTGCGGCTGCCCTGCACGGGACGCATCGATTTCAACCTGCTGATCAAGGCCTTCGAGATGAAAGCCGACGCCGTGCTGGTTTCGGGCTGCCATCCTGGCGATTGCCACTACACCAGCGGCAACTATCATGCGCGGCGCCGTTGGATGCTCTTTCGCGATCTGCTGGATTTGCTGGGCTTCGATATGCGGCGGATTTACTTCTCATGGATCTCGGGAGCGGAAGGGCACAAGTTCCGGCAGGTCATTACGGAGATTACAGAGGAGACGCGCAAGCTCGGCCCCTACAAGCTCTACGAGGGCAAGCCGGTTGCGTATCCGAAGTTTTCGGAAACCGTGATGCCGCTGGGCGACTTCAGCACGGAAGCCGAGATGCGCTCGACGGCGCGCACGCTGCTGAGCGATGGCTCGGTGCAGGTCGTTATCGGATACGGCGAGCGCGGGCCGGTTTTCGTGACTCATGCGAAAGACGCGGGCAAGCTGGTCTGGAATCGGAACTGCCTGACGAACCTGACCGCCTATCTCAAGCGCAAGGAAATCAAGGCGCTGGGCAAGGCCGCGATTGTGGTGAAGGGATGCGACGAGCGCGCGCTGCTGGTGCTGGAGCAGGAATCGCAGATTGAGCGCGAGAATCTGCACGTCATCGGCATGGCCTGCGAGGGACTGGGCATTCCGAAGTGCGCGGGCTGCATGGTTCGCCAGCCGCGTTTCGCCGATGAAGTGATTGGCACGGCGAAACCGGCGGAGGCGATTGACCACTACGCCGCGCTGGATGTTTTGATGGCGATGTCGCCGGAGGAGCGCATGGGTTTCTGGGCGGAGCAATTCGACCGCTGCCAGCGCTGCTATGCGTGCCGACAGGTCTGCCCGATGTGCTTCTGCGAACAGTGCCTGACGGACAAAAACCAGCCCCAGGAGATCGACACCTCGGCGACACGGAAGGGAATTTTCGCCTGGCAGATCATGCGGGCTTTCCACCAGGCGGGCCGCTGCGTGGGATGCGGCGAGTGCACCAGAGTGTGCCCGGTGGGCATTGATCTGTGGGCGCTGAACTTGGCTCTCGAACGCAGCGCGGAAAAGAACTTCGGCTACAAGGCAGGCATGGAGAAGTCGGCGGGAAGCTTGATCGGCGCGTATTCGACTCGGGATAAGGAGGAGTTCATCCAGTGAGCGAAATCATCTCTCAGGATCTTCTCCGGCAGTGCGTCGGCGAGTGGCTGGCAGCGGGGAAGCGTGTCGCCGGTCCCCGGCAAGTGAGTTGGAACCGCGTGCTGTACGCGCCCCTGAAAACTCCGTCGGAGTTGCTGCTCGATTTAAACGAGCGCCCGGTGAACTCCATCAAGGAATTTTTCTTTCCCAAGCATGAGCAACTGTACGGGTACAAAATCGAGGGCAACGATATTCGGTTGACCGACCCCGAGGAAACACTGCCGGAGCAGGTCATTTTGGGCGGGCGTCCGTGCGATGCGGCGGCGCTGCCGATTCTCGATCACATCTTCAATTGGGACTTCAAGGACTCGCAATACAACGCGCGTCGTGCTGTAACGACGATTGTGACCGTCGCCTGCACCACGCACGACGACGCCTGCTTCTGCACCAGTGTTGGCCTGGCCCCGACTGCGGAGCGCGGGTCGGATGCAATTCTGCTGCCCCTCGGCGACGGCAGCTACGAAGTGCGCTGCGAGACGGAAAAAGGCAAGACGCTGTTCGCTGGCAAGACAACGCCCTCCGACAAGACGGCGACGGAGTACGCGGGACCGGAAAAGAAGATCGACCCGGCGAAGGTGGGCGCCTTTGCGCGCGACCACTTCGAAGATCCCCTCTGGCAGCAACAAACGCTGGCCTGTCTCGGCTGCGGCATCTGCGCCTACAATTGCCCGACCTGCCACTGCTTTGACATCGTGGACGAAGGCAACGCGGCGGGCGGCGAGCGGGCGCGCAACTGGGATTCATGCCAGTTTCCGCTTTTCACGTTGCACGCCAGCGGGCACAACCCGCGCAACTCGCAGCCCAACCGGCAGCGGCAGCGCGTCTATCACAAGTTTCATATTTATCCCGAAAAGTTCGGCGAAGTGCTCTGCACAGGGTGCGGCAGTTGCACGCGCAACTGCCCGGCCGGCTTGGGCATAGTAGGTATAACAACCGAGATCAGCCATGGATAACATCTACCAACCCGACCTGATGGAAGTGATCGAAACACAACAGCAGACCAGCGACGTGAAGCTGGTCAAGCTGCGCTTTCGCGACCCCGAGCGGGCCAGAAATTTTTCGTTTCGCGTGGGACAGTTCGGCATCTTCTCGGCCTTCGGCTACGGCGAATCGACCTTCAATATCTGTTCGAGCTCGAACTGGAAAGACCACATCGAGTTCTGCTTCCGGCGCGTGGGACGCGTGACCGAAGGCCTGTGGAAGCTGGAGCCGGGCGACACGATGGGCTTCCGCGGCCCCTATGGAAACGGCTATCCGCTCGACGAATGGCGCGGAAAGGATCTCATCTTTCTTGGCGGCGGCATCGCCATGCCGCCCATCCGCTGCGCCATCTGGCAGGCGTTGGAAAGCCGCAAGGACTTCGGCCAGATCAGCGTGGTCTACGGTGCGCGCACGACGGGCGACCTGGTTTTTAGAAACGAGCTTGTTGAGTGGGCAAAGCGGGAGCGCACGCGAATTGTGCAGTGCGTGGACCCAGGCGGTGAAACACCGGACTGGAAAGGCGAGGTCGGCTTTGTGCCCGCGGTCTTTGAACGCGCCAAGATTCCTGCCGGCGCAAACTCGATCATCCTTGTGATCGGACCGCCCATCATGATCAAGGTGACGATGAAGCTGCTCACCGCCATGGGCGTTCCGGCAAAGAATGTTTACACCAGCCTGGAGAACCGCATGAAGTGCGGCGTGGGCAAGTGCGGACACTGCAACGCCGGTCCTGTGTATGTCTGCAAGGATGGACCGGTCTTCTCAATCGAGCAGTTGAACGCCCTTCCGATGGATTACTAGGTTTCTGACCTGATGAAGAAGTTTCATTGAGTTCGTACTTTCCCAGGTCCCAAAATCGGGACCTGGGGCACCCAGCATTGGTACATCTTCAGGCGGTCAGAGACTTGGTCGTTTCGTGCCTCACGTCGGCGCCGCGAATCCAGAAGATGACGTCGATGGCAATGTCCGAGGCATGGTCGCAGATTCGTTCCAGGTTCTTTGCCACCAGGATGCCGCGCATGGCTTGCTGTGTGTAATGCGGCTGCTCCTCAATGAGATGGAGCAGGTCGTTGCGAGCGGACTCGTTCATGCGGTCAATCTCGTCATCCATCGCGCGCACCGACTCGGCCAACTGCGCGTCGCCCGTCAGCAGCGATTGCACCGCCGAGCGGATCATGCGACTGGCAAACTCGCCCATAGCCGCATAATCCACCGGCAAATCAACCTGCTCGTGTTTCATGATTTCTTTGGTGCGGCGCGTAATGCCCATCGCCTGGTCGCCAATCTGCTCCAGGTCGCCGTTGATCTTGATGACCGCCAGAATGAAGCGCAGATCGATGGCCATGGGCTGTTCCTTGGCCAGCAGTTCATAGGCCATTTCGTCCAGCTCCCGCTGCGCCATGTTGATGGCCGTCTCGTTCCGCTTGACGTACTTGCAGAGGCTCTTGTCGCGCTGCAAAAAGGCATCTACCGAGGACTCAACCGCCTGCTGCGTCAGGGCAGCCATGGCAAGGAGCTTGTCCTTGAGTTCGGCGAGTTGGAGCTGAAAATGAATGCGCGGCAAGACCGTCCTCCTTCTACTGATTGTGCATCATGCAATGTTACTATCAGGCAAATTCCAAGTCACGCGCCAGAACCGTCACGTCTGGCGGAACAATGTAGGCTACCAATATGGACGCCTCAATTTCTTTACCAAACCCGATGCTAAGCCTGAATCCGGCGGATTACCAACCCCGGCAGGTTTACAAATTGATGACCGGCATCATTGTGCCGCGGCCGATCGCGCTGGTTGCGACGATGAGCCGGGAGGGTGTGGCCAATCTGGCCCCCTTCAGCTTCTATTCCGGCGTGGGCTCGAATCCGCCCACGGTGCTTTTCTGCCCGGCGCTGCGCTCCACGGAGCCGGCGGATGGCGATCTGCGCAAAGACACGCTGCGCAACGTCGAGGAAACAGGCGAGTTCGTCATCAATGTGGTCAGCGAAGAGATGGCCGCGGGAGCCAACCTCTCCTCAACCGATGTGCCGCCAGATGTGGACGAGTTTCCGCTCTCCGGGCTGACGCCCGCTCCGAGCGAGGCCGTTCGGCCGTTCCGCGTTGCCGAGTCGCCCGCCCAAATGGAGTGCAAGCTCCTGCAGGTGATCTATACCGGCCACGAGCCTCGAAGCGGCGTGATTGTGTTGGGGCAGATCGTTCGCTTCCACATACGCGAGGATCTGGTCGAGGACCTCCGCGTCGATCAGGCCGGCCTCAATGCCGTGGGCCGCATGGCGGGCCATAGCTGGGTCCGCACCCGCGACCGCTTTGAAATGACTCTGCCGAAATAAGGGATCAGGCGGGCGTCCGCTATACAAAAAGCGGTGGAGATGGCCTAGAATTCCTTTGCATGGGCAAGACTGCTGAGAAAGGGCCACGGATGCGCGTGACGGCGAGTGTCGGCAGATATTTTCGGAAGGCGTCGTGGGGCTTTGCGGCCGTCGTGCTGCTGGCGGTTGCGACGCTGCCGGCAGGCTCCATTGTCAGGAGGCAGGCGATGAATCTAACCAGTACCAGCTTTCAGGCGAGCCAGATTCCGGCGAAGTATACCTGCAATGGAGCAGGCGTTTCGCCGCAATTGGCCTGGACCGCGCCCCCGGCGGGCACGGCGAGTTTTGCCTTGATCGTTACCGATCCAGATGCGCCTCGCGGGACGTTTGGGCATTGGGTGCTCTACGATTTGCCTGCTGGAACGCGGATGCTTCCCGAGGGCCTACCAAACCAGGGGCAGCTTGCGGACGGCGCGCGCCAGGGCCGCAACGATTTTGGCAATATTGGCTACGGAGGACCCTGTCCTCCGGGACATTCGCCCCACCACTACGTCTTCACGCTCTATGCGCTCAATGCAAAGCTGAATCTGCCTGCGGGAGCAACGCACGCTCAGGTGGAATCGGCCCTGCAAGGGCATATCCTGGCGCGCACAGAGCTGATTGGCCTCTATAAGCAGTAGGCCGCAAGATATTGCGTCACTCTGCCGCTCTTTCCTGCGTAGGGCCGCGGGCAGTGTGGCTTGGCTGAATTATATTTGTTGCAACAAATATCCTTTCTTTTGCATCTCATAAAACGAAGAAGGATTCCACGCAGAACGCTATGGCGTTTTCTCTTCTTTCAAGCGCGTACGGCACGCGCATGCAATCAGCCGGCAAAACTCCAGCGGCCCAGCGGCCTGCTAAAGAAAGGATTCAACGATGAAGAATTTGGCATTTGCAGTTGGCATTCTGGCCCTTGTGGCACCTCTGTCCCTGGCGCAAAACTCTACCTGGACCAGCGATGCGCAGCACAGCGAGGTTGACTTCAGCATCCGGCATCTGAGCGTCTCGAACATCCATGGCCGTATTGGCAATGTGGCGGCAACTATTATGCTGAACGATGCTCACATCGCCAAATCCAGTGTGACGGCCACCATCGACGTAAGCACCATCGACACCGGCGTCACGCCCCGCGACAACCACCTCAAAACCGCGGATTTCTTTGAAGTTGCGAAGTTCCCGACGGCTACTTTCACCAGCACCAGCGTCGCGAAGAAGGGAAGCGGGCTAACAGTAACCGGCAACTTGACCCTGCATGGCGTTACCCGGCCCGTGGTCTTGGACGTGGAAAGCCCCAGCGCGCCGCAGGAGAGCGTCATGGACCACAAGCTGCATCGCGGCTTCACGGCTACCACGATCCTCAGCCGTTCTGCTTTTGGCATCGGTCCCAAGTTTCCCGCCGCCGTTGTGGGCGAAGAGGTCAAGCTGACGATCGAGATCGAAGCCATCAAGCAGTAGAGCATTTTCAGGACTCTGGCATGGAAGAAGCAAAGAAAATGCTCGTTCAAGAAACATCTTCACAGCATCTTATTGCGGGAGGGGTGATCCATGGCGGAACTGAAGCTGGAAATCATGCAGGATCGCCCCTTCGCAAGCCTGGAGGAAGAAGCGATGCTGAATCTGCTGCGTACCTCCGACGGCATCCATCGCGCGCTTCAGCTTAGACTTCGCGATTGGAACATCACTTCGACCCAGTACAACGTGCTCAGGATTCTGCGTGGTGCACAGCCGAACGGGCTCACCTGTTCGGCCATCGGCAGCCGGATGATCAACTCCGAGCCGGACATTACACGCCTCCTGGCGCGGCTAAAGAGGCTCAAGCTGATCCGCCAGCAGCGCGACCAGCACGACCGGCGTGTGCTCTGGACGCGGATCTCCGATGTGGGGCTTGCACTGCTCAAAGAGATGGACCCGATGATTCTCCGCTTTCCAGGGGAACAATTGGGGCACCTGAGCCGGGCGGATCTGAGGGAGTTGATCCGCCTGCTGGAGCTGGCCCGCAAATGCAAGGAAGAGACACAGGCTCAACCATCGTATGACATTTAATGTCAGGCGCATTCCGGCGAGGTCTTTGGCAGCATAATTATGTTTCACCGGGCAGAGAAGCGCGGGCGGGGACGCCCGCACTACAGCCGGCCGGGAGGCCGGCGCTACATTTCAGATAGGAACATCTTCACATTGTCAGAAACCAGATAGCCGGAGGGAGTTATATCTTACTTGTCCACGACCTTCTGAGCCACCAATTCCTCATCCGAATCGGTGTTGATGATCTTGTTATGCAGGCAATAGAGGGCTAGCTCAAGCCGGTCGCTGACGCCCAGCTTGTCGTAGATTTTCCGCAGGTAATTCTTGATGACTTGCTCGGTGGTTCCCAACTGGAAGGCGATTTCCTTGTTGCGCTTGCCCTGGGTGATGCAGGTAATGATGGCCATCTCCTTGGGCGTGAGCTTTGGCTGGGTACGCGGGTTGACCAAGGCAGCAGCTTGGGAACGATAGGCTTCAATGACCCAGCTGACCGATTGATTGTCGATCCAGGTTTCTCCGGCCGCGATCCGACGTATGCACCGGACCAGCAGATCGGGCGAAATGGAGCGGGAAACGATGCCGCGGACACCGCGACGGTAAAGTTCGACAGTCTGGTTCTCGTCGGCCTCCACGGCCTGCACAACCAGCTTGACATCCGGGGCGATGCGCAGCAGTTCGGGGATGATGTTTGCCGTGCCGTTGAGCAGGCTCCCCTCCATGAGAACGATGTCGGTAGGGAAACGCTCGATGGCCGACCGCAGGTTTTCGATGGAATCAGCCTGTGCCACAACGCGAAGATCGTCTTCGAGCGCGAAAACCTTGCGAATGCCTACGCGGTAGATCGCCTGGGAATCCGCCAGAATTACACGAATGATCCCCGGCTGGACAGGAGTATCGAGGCCTTCGTCCTCTGCGGAATGATCTAAAGAATCCATATGCTGTTCTTGTCAAGCCTAAAATGGTTATTACCGAGCTGATTCAGGCTGCTACTGCTCGGCGAATTGATAGTCGTCAATGGTGGCAGCAGCTTGATAGTTACTTTGGTGCTGTGTGCAGCGTACCACACGCCCCTGACACTGAACCAGAACATCATGAGGAGTACCGAGCGCTGAACTGGGCATGCGCATGGAAAAACGAATCTCCATCCCTGCCTGCACCGGCCTGTTCATCTCGAAAAACACGCCGCTGGCGGACACATTCTGAGTGAGAGCGGAGATCTTCCCCTTATCGGACAACAAAACCACGGGTAGCGAGACCGGAAAACGCACGGCGCAGCGTACTTCCTGATGATGACAAGCCAGCGGGGAGCGAGCCGGGTTAAGCGGCAACGCGGATTTTGGAACATTCACTGACGGCATTTCAACCCCCAAGAAGGCACAATTACTCTATCTGAGATGAACCGCGAGTTCCAGGGCACCGAAGTTCTTTCAAAGGTAACCATTCTATCTCGCGTGCAGGCTCGATACAAAAAACTTGCACTCAACCATTCAACTCCATTCATGTAATTTCTGCACGTTATTGAGAAAAAAGATTAAAAAATCGAGCGGCGGGCTTCCGGAACAGCGCAGGCCAATCGATTTTTCTGCCTCCGCGGCGATTCTGCCGGTCAAACCTTCCTCTGCTTTTTACGGCTTGATCTCTGCGACGTTTACTCTTTTTGCGGCGGGCTTCTTCCTGGCTGGCATGGCGAAGACCGCCCTGCCGCCAAGGAAGGCTGACCAGCGCAGTTCATGCACCTGCGGCGCGGCCTTGGCCTTGGCAATTGCCAGCTCCGCCACCTCTTTGACAATCCAGTCGAAGTTCGTCTGGCTAACGGAATTCAAGTCGGCATCCGGCACGGGGTTCATGAAGTCGATGGCATAAGGAATGCCGTCTTCCACGGCAAACTCGACGGTGTTGAAGTCGTAGCCGAGAGCGCGGCAAAGCTTGAGCGCGTCCAGCCGGATGTGCTTCAGCAGCCATCGGCCATTGCGCGGCGGCTCCGGCAGGTAGCGCTCGGCATGAGGCTTGCGCGGATCGTAGGCCATGATGCGGACCTTCTTCTGCCCCACAACGTAGCAGCGAAAGTACTGCTTGAAATGGACAGCCTTTTGGTAGACCATGCACAGATCGCGGGTCTGATCGTAGGCTTGGAAAAACTCCTCACGGTTGTGCACTTCATACACATTCCGCCATCCTCCGCCATCGATGGGTTTGAGAAAGCCGTGCTCGCCAACGCAGGCAAAGACTGCCTCCCAGTCGAGAGGAAATTCCAGGTTGCGCATGGAGCGGTCGGTGGTGCCCTGCGGAAGCAGTTTATGAGGCAGGATGACGGTCGGCGGCACCGCGACGCCGAGTTTTTCGGCCAGCGTATAGTTAAAAAACTTGTCGTCGGCCGAAGCCCAGAAGGGATTGTTGATGACGACCGTTCCGTTCAGGGCGGCGTGCTTCAAAAAGGCCCGGTAAAAAGGGACGTCGTGGGAGATGCGGTCAACAATCACCGTGTAGCGCGGCGCCTTGTCGAGATGGACGGCGCCGATGGTCACAAACTCAGCCTCGATGCCATCGATATTCCGGGCGTTGATGGCTTCGACCAGGGCGCTGGGAAAGCTGTTTTCCACGCCGAACAGGATGCCGATCTTCTTCATGGCCGTCCTCCCGATGCACTTCCGCATGCCCCCTGATGCAGTCGCGGAGGTGTACGCCTACAGTGTACGGCAGGCATACTGACGTGCAACTGGGACAAAATTCATGCGCCACACTGCAAACAGGCCTTCAAGGCGGTGGATGTCCCACGCCTTCGAACGTTTCTCCCATGCGAGAAAAGAGAAGCGGTCAGGCTGCTCACTCGTCCAGGTTTGTAGCCCCTTCCAGATTGCGATCAAACTGCGGCAAGGAGGAGGTCGCTTTTGTGAATTGTCGTATTTGTAATATATATTCTTCACTGAATTAAAATTATTAATAAATTACATTGCATAACTTAACATAATGAAGTATTATTCTGGAAGTAAAAGAATCGAGCTTCTTCCATGGCCTCTCACTCTCAATCCGCTTCCGACTGGCAGGAACTGCTACGCATGGCGCAAGGCAGCGCCATGGTGGTCGAGCGTGTCCGTTTGCCGGAGAAACGGGTCGCCATCGAAGGCGAGTTTACGCTGCCGGTACTGGCTCGCCTCAGTCTGGAAGATCAGGTTTTCATCGCTGCTTTTGTGCGTTGCCACGGCTCCATCAAGGAGATGGAGACGGTTTTCGGGGTGAGCTACCCGACCATCAAGGCGAGATTGAACCGTATCTCCAGCCAACTGGAGTTTGTTGACACCAATCCGTCTCCCTCCCGCGCGGAAGTGCTGGAGCGACTGAAGAACGGAGAAATGACCGCCGACGAAGCGGTTCGCGCGCTGGAGGCTCTCAAATGACGCCGAATCTAGCTCTGATCGGTATACAAACTCCAGCCAAACGTGGATTCCGGCTTTGGCTTCCGCTTTTTCTGCTTTGGGTTCCAGTTTTATTGCTGGCGCCACTGCTGTTTCTCGCGCTGTTGATGCTGTGCCTGGGCAAGCGGGTCAATCCATGGCGCGCCATTGCAGTCTGCTGGGCCATTGTGTGCAGCTTGCCGGGAACCGGCATTCAGGTCCAGACGCCCAAGGCGCTGATTCAAGTGCGCGTTCTATAACTGTTGGCCTGCGCGCAGAGCGCAGACAACAACCCAAGGGAGGAGTTTTTATGAATGAGAATCGTCGTCAAATTCTGGAGATGCTGGCCACGGGAAAGATCACCGCAGAGGAAGCCGAACGCCTACTGGTTGCGCTGGAAGATGCTCCATCCACAGCGAATGAGGGCGGTGAGGCGGAGAAACCGAAGCATTGCGCCAAGTATCTCCGTGTGCTGGTGGAAGCCAACAAGAACGGCTCTCCGGCAACGGTCAACGTCCGTGTTCCGATGCAGTTGTTGCGCGCCGGTGTTCGCCTAGCCAGCCTGATCCCACACCAAGCCCACGAAAAACTAGACGAGGCTTTCAGCAAGCATGGTGTGCCGCTGACCGTCTCTCAGATCAAACCTGAGAACCTGGAAGAGCTGATCGAACATCTGAATGACTTTTCCGTCGATATTGATGCTGCCCCCGAAGGGGATCAGCAGGCCAAGGTGCGGGTTTTCTGCGAGTAAGCAGATCTAAAGCCGCCGCAGCGCGCGCAAATTATAGTCAGCCACAGCGTGGGCGACCTCAAGGGCCGGGGCTCGCTGGGCTGGGTCCTGCTCCATCCAACTGGTAAGAGATTCAAAAACGGCGCCGACCAGGCAGCGGGCGGCCACGGCCGGGTTTGGAATGAAAACTGCGTCCGAGGCGAGTTCGAAGGAGTGGCGGACCTGGTCGGCCTGCTGGCGCAGGATGGCGCGTCGGGCCTCCTCCAGGCGTGGACTAAGACCGGAGGATTCAACCGTCAGGATGCGCGCATCTCCAGGATTTTCAGCCAGAAACATGAACAACGCTTCGACGCCCTGGGGAATCCCCTGGATGGGATCGGACGGAACGGCGTCAGTCTGGTGGACGATGCCGGAGATTTTCTGGCCAAGCATATTGAGAACCGCGGCAAAAACGTCTTCCTTATTGCGAAAGTGCGCATAGAAGCTGCCGACTGAGCTTTCTGACTCAGCCACGATCATGGGCACAGTGGTGGAGTGATAGCCGTAACTGCCGAAAAGCCGGGATGCTGCGTCCAGAATCGTTCTGCGGCGGGCATCCTTGCGAGCTTCGGTAGCGAGGGTCTTGCGATAAACCATTTTTTACTCAGTCCTCTTGTCAAGAATAGAATGACGTGTCATTCTATTCTTGTCAAGGATGAAAAACAATGAATAGACTAAGTGCTTTTGATTCCGATTTGCAGACGGCCGCGAATGGCCTCCGCTCCTGGCTGGTTGTTCGGGTGGGCGTTTCCGCCATCTGCCTTCTTGTCCTGCTGCCCCTGGCGGGCTGCAAACAGAAAGCGCCGATAGCGGCCGACCAGCCGGTGGCGGTGCGGCTGCGTGCGCCAAATCACGTTCAGCAGCCGGTTTCCGTGGCGGCCAGCGGCGCGGTGGAAGCCAATGTGACTGCGCAGGGCGCCTTCCAGATTGCAGGGCGCGTGGCGCGGGTTCTGGTGGACGAGGGCCAGCCGGTGGCCAAGGGGCAGGTGCTGGCCGAGTTGGACGCGACCGACTACCGCAACGCCTACGACGCCGCCAAGGGACAGGCCGAAGCGGCCAGCGCGGTCAGCAGCAAGGCGCAGGAAGGCCTGCGTTCGCAGGAGCTGGAGCAGGCGCGCATCGATTACGAGCGCTGGCTGGACGAGTACAAACGCATGAAGTACCTCTACGACCACCAGAGCCTGCCGGCCAACGACTTCAAGAAGATTGAAGCCGGCTATCAGGCAGCCCAGCAGCGTTACGAAATGGCGCGGCAGGGCACACGGGTGCAGGACAAGGAAGCCGCCAAAGGGCAATCCCACGCCGCGACGGCCGGGATGCATGAGGCGCAAAAGCGTCTGGCGGACTGCCAACTGCGGGCACCGATTGCAGGCCTTGTGGGCATGAAGCGCATTGACGTGGGCGACACGGTCGGCGCAGGAACGCCGGTCATCGGCGTGCTGGATCTGAACCCGGTCAAGGTGCGCGTGGCGGTTCCGGAGTCCGAGATTGGCAAGGTGCAGCAGGGCGCACGCGCCACGGTCAGCATTCCGTCTCTGGACGGGCGGCAGTTCGAGGGCAAGGTGGAGGCGGTGGGCGTGGCGGCCGATCCGGCCTCGCGCACGTATACGGTGAAGATTACGGTGGCCAATCCGCAGCACGTGTTGCGTGCCGGGATGGTGGCCGAGGCGCGGATCTACGGCTCGGCGATTGTGAATGCGATTACCGTGCCCGGAGACGCTGTGGTCCGCGATGCGCACGGCGTCACGAATGTTTACGTCTACGAACCCTCGCGCCAGCGTGTGTATACGCGGCGGGTGGAAGCAGGCGCGCCGATCAACAACGAAGTCGAGATTCGCAGCGGACTCAACGGCAGTGAGCAGGTGGTCGTGGCTGGCCAGCAGAACGTGCATGAAGGCTCGTCGACCAAGGTCATCGGAGGCGGCGAGTGAACCCTGTCCGCGCTGCTCTGCGCTACCCCCAGGTCACACTGGTCCTCTGCGGCATGTTGTTCGCGGCCGGCTTGTATTCGCTGGTGACGATGCCCCGGCGCGAGGACCCGAAGATTACCATCCGCACCGGCATTGTCGCCGCTGTTTATCCCGGCGCGTCGGTCGGAGAAGTGGAAGATCAGGTCACCAGCAAGATTGAGGAGCGGCTTTTCCGGTTTGAGGAAGTGCGCCGCGAAAAGACCTTCTCCACCAGCCGCAACGGCATGGTGATTATCAATGTCGAGCTGAACAAGTCGGTCAAGGACCCGGATGAGTTCTGGTCGAAGCTGCGCCTGGACATGGCGCAGTTGAAGGCCACGGGGCTACCGTCCGGGGTGATCGGCCCGATGGTCGATTCCGACTTCGGCGACACGGTCGCAGCGCTGATTGCCGTGCATGGCGGAGGCTACGGTCCCAGAGAACTGAAAGACCACGCGCAAACCGTGGAAGCGGGGCTGCGTACCATCCCGGCGGTCTCGAAGATCAAGCGCATCGGCGATCAAAAGGAAGAGATCGACGTCAGCACATCCTCCGAGCAACTGGCGCAGTATGCCGTCAATCCGCTTCGGATCATGCAGGCGCTGGCCGGGCGCAACACGGTCCAGTACGCGGGCCGCGTGCCAGCCGGCAGTAACAAGGTGCCGATTGAATCCAGCGGCAGCTTCACGGCTGAAGATCAGATTCGCCAAGTGACTGTGGATGTTTCGCCCACCGGTCAGCCGGTTCATATCGGCGATCTGGCCGAGGTGACGCGCGTTTACAAGGACCCGACCGAGTATGCGCGCCGCGAGGGCGAGCAGACCATCCTGCTGTCGGTGGAGATGCACGAGGGCAACAACATTGTCGACTTCGGCAACACGCTGCGCGACAAGCTGAAAAGCATCCAGACGACGCTGCCCCCGGATGTGAAGCTGGATTTGGTGGCGGATCAGCCCCAGGTGGTTCACGACCGCATCCACGATTTCTTTATCGAGTTCGGCATCGCCATCATCGCCGTTATTTTGGTTACCATGCTGCTGCTGCCGATGCGCGTGGCGCTGGTCTCGGCCATCGCCATTCCGGTTTCGGTGTCGATGACCTTCGGCCTTCTGGAAGCCTTCGGCGTCGAGTTGCAACAGGTGTCGATTGCGGCGCTGATTGTGGTGCTGGGCATGGTGGTCGATAACGCCATCGTGATTGTCGACAATTATGTCGGGCTGCTGGATCGGAAGGTTCCTGTCGAAGAGGCGGCCGAGAGGTGCGCCGTCGAAATGGCCGTTCCGGTGCTGACCGCGACGCTGGCCATCATCGCGGCCTTTGTTCCGCTGCTGATGCTCACGGGCGGTGTCGGCGAGTTCATTCGCTCGCTGCCGATTACCGTGGCGATTGCTCTGTCCACTTCCTACGTCGTGGCCATGCTGCTGACGCCGTTGATGGCGCGTTTCTTCATTCATCAAGGGTTGCGCGACCACGAGCAGGAAGCAGTCACGGGCGAACGCAAGCTGACGCCTCTGGACCACATGCAGCGGTACTACAACAGAATCATCAGCTGGGCCATGCAGAACAAGAAGCTGGTTCTGGGCTTCAGCGTGCTGGCCGTGGTCGTCGGGCTGGGCCTGCTGGCCCTGGTGCCAAAGCTGTTCTTCCCGCTGGCCGAGCGGGACCAGTTCGTGATGGATGTGTGGCTGCCGGAGGGCACGAAGATCGAGTCGACCGACGCCACTGTGCGGCGGATCGAGGCGGTTCTCAGTCAGGAGTCGCTCATCAAGTCGTACACCAGCTTTCTGGGCGAGAGCGCGCCGCGTTTTTATTACAACGTGAACCCGCAGGCGCCGGCATCCAATTACGCGCAGATCCTGATCAATACCAAAAAAGTGAAGGGAACGCCGCAACTGGTGGCTTCGCTGCGCCAGCGGCTGCCCGATGTGGTTCCAGAGGCCAAGGTCTACGTCAAGGAACTGCAACAGGGCCAGGTGATGGAGGCTCCGGTTGAAGTGCGCATCGTGGGCAACGACATCTCCACGCTCGAAACGCTGGGAAACCAGGTTCAGAATGTGCTTGAGCACACGCCCGGCGCTACCTATGTTCATACCGACTGGCACGAGGATGCCTTGCAGATGGGCGTGAATGTGCGCCAGGAAGTCGCCAGCCGGTTAGGGCTGACCAATGCCGCCATTTCGCAGCAACTGGCCGTGGGCTTTGAAGGCGCGCCGGTGACGACCTTCTGGGAGGGCGATCGCGGCGTGGATGTGGTCCTGCGCCTCGATCCTGCCGAGCGGCAAAGCTTTCAGAACGTGGCCGATACGTATGTGATGTCTCCCGTGACTGGGGCGAAGGTTCCGCTTTCGGCTGTGGCGTCGCTTACTCCCGACTGGCAGCCAGGGCGGATTGTGCGCAGAAACGGCGTGCGCACGCTGACCGTGCGCGCTTTCCCCAGCGGCAAACGCCTGGCCAGCGAAATTCTTGGCGACGCACGCAAGCAGATCGACGCCATGCCGCTGCCGCCGGGCTACCGCATCGATTACGGCGGCGAGTCCGAGAACAAGCAGGAAATCTCCGGCGAGATGACCAATGCACTGCTGATCAGCATGTTGCTGATCTTCCTGATTCTTCTCTTCCAGTTCCGTTCGCTGGCTGATCCGCTGATTGTGATGGCGGCCTTTCCTCTGGCGCTGCCGGGTGCGGCTTTGGGCTTGCTGGTGACCAACAACACTTTCGGCTTCACGGCCTTTATCGGCGTTGTGAGCGTGGGCGGACTGGTGGTGAGGAATTCCATCATCCTGATCGACTACATCTATGAACGGATCAAGAGTGGCGCGGGTCTGGAGCAGGCGGCGCTGGAGGCCGGGGAGCGCAGGCTGCGGCCCATCTTCCTGACTTCGGCGGCGGCCGCCGTGGGCGTCATTCCCATGATTCTCTCCGGATCGAGCATGTGGTCGCCGCTGGCCAGCGTGATCGCTTTTGGCCTACTGGGGTCCATGTTCTTTACCCTGATTGCCATCCCGGTTCTCTTCGTGGTGGTGCATCGCAGACTCCGCTTGAGGGCTCAGGCAAGGGCCGCTGCCGCTGTCGCGTTGCTGCTTGCCTGTCTTGCGCTTACCGGTGTTGCGAATGCCGAAACGCGGCGCATCACGCTCGATGAGGCCGTTGCCCTGGCTACCAAACAGAATTCCATGGTGAAGATGGCGCGGTTGAAGACCAAGGAGATGGATGCGAAGGTGACCGAGGCGCGCGCCAACTATTTTCCGGTGCTGAGCAACGAAAGCGCTGCCGCGCACCTCCAGGCGATTGAACACATGGAGATCCCGATGGGAGCACTGGGCGTGTATGCGGTTCCCGGCCCCATCCCAGGGGCAAATGCGTCACTTCCCCTCGGGCATCACAACTTCATTCTGAGTACCACCACGGCGGCTCAGCCGCTTACGCAGTTTTTTAAGATTCACGCTGGCGTCCGGGCGGCGCATGCGGATGCGGGAATTGCACGAGACAATGCCCGGCAAGCGGAAGACGAAGTCGCGCTGAAGATGAAGCAGCTTTACTTCAATCTTCTGTCGGCCGAGCGGCGTCATCAGGCGGCGGAACTGACGATCGAAGCGGGGGAAGAGCGGCTGACCGAGGCGCAGCATGGCGTCGAGGCTGGGGCCGTGCTGGAGTTGAAGGTTCTGGACGGCAAGGCGCAGATTGCCGATGCGCGTCACAAGCTGGGATCGCTGGAAGATGCCATCTCCGACATGAAGGTGGAGTTTAACGACTTGGCTGGATTGCCTTTGGACACTGAAGTCGCGTTGGTGGAGCCGCCGGTGGACAGTACCGACGCGACCGCGGGCGACCTGGAGGCCGAGGCGATCGAGCACAATCCCGACGTGGCTGCTGCTCGCGATACGCTGGCCAAGGCGAAAGCCGGGTTGAGTGCGGCGCATGCCGAGTTCATTCCGGAGATTGGCGCCTTCGCGCAGTATATCCATCAGGACGGCGTGCCGCTGCTCACGGAGAACAACGGCGGGGTGGGCTTGCGCATGAACTGGACAATGCTCGAGTTTGGCAAGCGCAGTGGGAAGGTTCATGAGAGCCGGGCCCAGGTGGCTGAAGCGGAGGAGAATCTTCGCCATGCGGAAAGCCGCGTGCGCGTGGAGATCGAGAAGAGCGTGCGCAAGGTGCGCCGCGCGGAGACCGGCCTGGAAGCCGCACGCGAGAGCGTCGAGGCGAGGGCGGAGATGCAACGCATCACGGCCAACCAGGTGGAGGCGAAAACCGTGAACGCCTCCGCGCTGAAAGAGGCTACGGCGCAGCTCGTCGAGGCCCAGGCCCAGCTCTTTCAGGCTGAGGCGGAGCGGAGCACGGCGCGGGCGGAATTGTTAAGAACCCTCGGACAGGAGTAAGTTGGACTGTTAGAGCATTTTCGGAATACATGTAGACTTTTCAAGAGCGCTGGAAGGTGGTTTTTACTTCCACCCCAACGAGCAAAGATCGCTCGCCGGGGACCACGTTGAGGAAAAAGCCACTTCGCAGCATGGCTTCGATCCACAGCAATTCCGAAAATGCTGAGCTTTTTTTGCGGGAGGAAATGTGGGATACCGCGTACTGACAGTCAATCGGGAGTTCGGCAGCGGCGGCGGGCGCATTGCACAAACCATTGCCGAGTGGCTCGGTTGGAAGCTGCTCGATAAGGACATCATTGACGCCATCGCCTATGCAGCCCATGTGGATGCAAAAGTCGTGCGCCACTACGATGAGCACGTCGATTCCTGGCTGCGCCGCATCAATCAGCAGGCCATGCGCTCGGCCGCCCTTGCCGCTGGCCTCGAACTCGGCGAGAACTCCGTCTTCGATGCCGAGGAGATGGTGAAGATTTCGCGGAAGATTCTTGAAGAAGCACAGGTCGAGGGCAACTGCGTGATCGTGGGTCGCGGTTCGCAGTGCGTGCTGCAGCACAAGCCCGATGTCTTTCACGTCTTCGTCTACGCGCCGTGTAAAGAGCGCGTCGCGCGTCTGAATCTTCGCCTGGAGAAGGGCGCCTATGCCGAGCAGCGCATGCGGCAGGTGGATGAGGAGCGTGCCAAGTACCTGCTCCAGTACTTCGGCAAGCACTGGAATAATCCCCATCTCTACGACCTGATGATTTCCTCGAGCACGGATGAAGACGCGACAGCGCGGACAATTCTCTATGCGATGACCGGGCATGAGCTGGTCAGCGCCCCGCAGATTTGAATCTGCGCGCTTGTTTCCGTCAAAGCTTCGATTCTGAGAGAGGTGAAGCCGCCCAGGCTGTGCTCGCGACCCGGACCACAGCCTCGGACTCGCCCTTGTAACCGAGCGCTCCAGGTTTTGCCTTTGAGACCAGATAAACTGCCAGTTGCGCAACGGTTTTTCCCCATCCCGGAACCATCGCCAGCGGCGCAATCTCGTTGAGCGGCACCAGCACGAAGGCGCGCTCTGCCAGCCGAGGATGAGGAATTTCCAGGTCAGGCTCGCTGATTGCGAGGTCGCCAAGAAGCAGAATGTCCAGGTCCAGCGTGCGGGGTCCGTTCGCAATGCCCGCTGAACGATCGCGCCCAAACTCCTGCTCGATGGCCAGCAGCCCCTTCAGAAGCTCTCTTGGGGCCAGTTCTGTTTCCAGCGCCACCACGGCATTCACGAATCGCGGCTGCGCCGCAAACCCCACCGGCGCGGTCGAGTAAAGTGAAGACCGGCTGACCACTCGTCCCAGCGATTCCAGGCGACAGGCCGCCGCCGCCAGAGTAGCCTCCGGCGTACCCGCCCAACTAGCCATGTTTCCGCCCATTCCGATGTACGCCGTCCGCATGATCTTAGGTTAACGCGATCCTGGTTTTCTGGGTGGCGCGCACGAAGCGCGCGTTGGGCATAATATGATTGCCAGCATGGATTTGCGAGGAATGGACGCCTATGGATCGTTCCGAAGCCAATAAATTGTATGCTCTGGTGACAGCGGGCCTTTTGATGACGCGCAAGGAATACCGCCTTGCGATTCCTTACTGCGAGCAAGCCATTCAACTGCTCTCCGGGCAGAACGAGCCGCTGGCGCTGGTCGATATGTTGTGGCGCGCGGGATATTGCTACAACCGTGTAGGCCTGCGGGACCATGCCGCCGTTTCTTTGCGTGCCGCCATGAACATTCTGCGCGATTATCCGCACGATCCGCACCTGCCGGCAGTCCTGCTGGATCTTGGCAATGCCGTGCGAAAGGAAGATCCGGCCGAAGCCGAACGATGGTACCAGCAAGCGGCGGCGGTCCATGTGGCCAGAAACGAGCTTGAAGCCGCAACTTCCGCCTGGGTCAATCTCGGCGTGATGTGTTCGGAACAGGGACGCTTTGACGAGGCGCTGACACACTATGAGAGGGCTCTGAAGGTGCGGGAACAATCGTTGCCGACCGACCCGGCCCGCATCGGCGTGTTGTTGAACAATATGGCGAATTGCTACCGCCGCATGGGCGATTTTGACGAGGCGCACAAGCTGGCTGACCGGGCTGGGAAACTCCTTGCGGCAGAGGGCAGTTCCGCGCTCGCCGCGGCCTTCGGAACCCGCGGGCTTATCTATCTGGATGCCGGATGCGATGCCGAAGCCGTGCAATGGCTGCAAGAGTCCTACGCCGAGCGCAAGAAGATGCCCAGTCCCGATTTTGAAGCTATCGCGGAAAACTTGGAAAAAGAGATCGCAGCGCTTAAACGGCTGGGCAGAGCGCAGGAAGCGAAACTCGCCGAGGAACGGTTGACGATGGCGCGCGCCGCCATGAAGGAGATTCCGGATCCCTCCATCTGCTAGCATCTTCTTTGGAGAAATTTCAGCATGGATGCTATAACCACTGCGAGCCTAGGGGCCCGCTGCAATGAAGATATCGCCCTCGATTTGCTCAAGTTCGTTTCCGTCACGGCTGGCGTCGGACGGCCTGCCACGCCCTCGACCGGCTTCAGCGGTTCTGTCGCCCCCAAACCCGAGGAGCATGTGGATCAGTTGCTTGAGCTTTATAGCCGCTGCTTGAAGGCTGTCGAAGGCAAACAAACAGAGCCTGCGAAGGTTCAAGCGCCGGAGCCGCTTGCCAGCGTGCCGCAGCAGTGGGTGCCTCAACAGTGAGCGAAACCATACTGCGCGTTGCCGTTGCCGGGACTGGCTCCTTTGGCCGGAACCATCTGCGCGTCTACCGCGAGTTGGAAAAGGCGGGCCTCGGTGTTGCTCTGGTTGCAGCCGTCGAGCCGAACTCAGCCCGCGCAGCCGAGACCGCGGCCAAGTACGAGATCCCTGTTTTTACCACGGCCGACGAACTGCTGGCCGCCGATCTGAAACTCGACGCCGCCACCGTTTCCGTTCCCACCGTGCACCACCAGGAGGTCGCCTCGGTGCTGCTCGATGGCGGGCTCGATGTGCTGGTGGAAAAGCCCATCGCGACGAGCCTCGCGGAAGCCGATGATCTGATTGCCCGCGCCGAAAAAGGCAAGCGGGTTCTGCAGATTGGCCACTTGGAGCGCTTCAATCCTGCGATTCTGACCGCACAGCCGCGACTGATCCGGCCCATGTTCTTCGAGTCTCACCGGCTTTCCATCTTCACGCCCCGCTCGCTGGACGTGGATGTCGTGCTGGACCTGATGATTCACGATCTGGACATTGTGCTCACCTTCGCCAATTCGCCGGTGCGCGAGGTGCGCGCCGTCGGCTTGCCGATTCTGTCGCCCAAGGTGGACATCGCCAGCGTTCGCGTGGAGTTTGAGTCCGGCTGCGTGGCCAACTTCACCGCCTCGCGGGTTTCCACCGAGAAGGTGCGCAAGCTGCGCTACTTCGAACCGCGCCAGTATGTCTCCATCGATTACGCGCGGCAGGATCTGCTGGTCATTCGCCTGGATGCTGCGGGCGTTGCGGGCGCTCTAGCCGGTCTTCCGCCGGAGATCGCCGCCGCCATTGCCGCTGGCAAAGCCGATCCGGCCCTGCTGGCCAAGCTTGCCGCCGCGGGGAAGGGTGGTCCCGCGCCGGGATTGTCTTTTGCCAAGCCGCCGGTTACGCCCGGTGAGCCGCTGAGGCTGGAGCTTCTTTCTTTCCTGGAATCCGTGCGGACGCGCCGCGAGCCGCATGTGACTGCTCGCCAGGGCCGCAATGCGCTGGCTTTGGCGCTGGAAATTCAGGCTGCCATGGCCGCTCATGCCGAGCGCGCCGGCCTGGAAAGCTTTTTCAAAGGCTAGCTTCTAGGTCTCTGACAAGGTGAAGATGTTCTTATCAGAAATGTAGCGCGGGCGTCCTCGCCCGCGCTTCTCTGCCCGATGAAACATAATTACGCTGTCAAAGACCTAGCTTCTAGCCACGTATTGCGGGTGCTTGCGGATAAATTCCCTGCTTCGTCGCACAATGATTTCGGAAGTCTTCTTTTATCATCCTCCCGGTTCGTCTTCTTCGTGTAGCCTTCCAGCCGAAAGCTGCCGACAGAGGCCGAAAACTGAGCGTAACTCGTTATCCTGGACGATTTTGCAGGGAACTTCATTGTTTTCACGATTTTACAGCGGCACTATACCTGTAAGCCAAAGAAAACAAGGAATTTGCTTACAAAATATGGGTGGGGTACCCGATGGTCCAGCTTTCACGGCAGAAGCGGTTCTCAGCTGACAAATCTTCACGCAATCCCCAGCACCCGGTTCAAAAAGCCCACAATGTACTTCCACACCAGATAGTAGCCGGCCAGTACGGCCAAAAAGACCGGCGCAATGAGCGCGTAGGGCACCTGGCAGGCATGAAACCACGTGACTCCACGGGCGCCCAGTTCAAGCACGCCCAGGCAACTGGCTGCAGTTGCACCCAGAGGCATCATGAAAATGGGCAGGAGCGGTCCATGCAGGCCGATCGACAGATGCGTGCGCTCATGCGAGCAAAGCCAGAGCATGTTCCACAGCCCGAAGAGCGAGGGCACAATGGCCATGGGAAAGATCATGCCCCGTTCGATGGGAACCGGCACCTGCAGCACCAGCCGCACCACGATAAACACGGCCAGCAGCAGCGGCAACACAAGCGTGGGCACAAAGACTCCCGCCAGATAAGCGCGAAGATAAGGATGGGTGTTCATAGCTTCCTCCAGTTCTTGCGAGCGCGTCGCTCGCGGGTTCACAGATAAAAGAGAAACACGGGGATCGATGCCGGGAAGAAGGCTGCGAGGGCCACAAGGCCGGCCAGCAAGGCCGCGTCAAACCATGCTTCGCTGAAGCAGGCCCATGCGGGCGATTGTTGCGTGGCTGGCTCTGCATCCAGCCGCCTCAGCATGGCGGGCCACAAGTCGCGGCCTGGTTCCGCGCCGCCTTCCAGCGGCGGCAGCGCTTGCCGCAAAAGATCTTTCATGCGCTTCTCTTTGTCTGTATTCATGGTGTGATTCCTTGCCTTTCGAGATCCTTTCTGAGTAGGCGAAGCGCGCGGAAGACGCGCAGTTTGACCGCCGCAACCGAAATGCCTAGCGCCGCGGCCACATCCTTTTGCGGCTGTTCCTCGATCACCGCCAGCGTTGCGGCAATGCGCAGCTTGGGCGGCAACCGTCCGAAGGCCTGCGCGGTCTTCAGGCGAATTTCCGCGGTCACGGCTGGGTCGGTCTCAGCGGGGTTCGCCACTTCGGCGGTGAGTTCGCTGTCCGGCCGCCTTGCGCGCATCCAATCGAGCGCAGCATGCGTGGCGATGCGCCGCGCCCAGCCCTCGAAGCCCTGCGACGGATCAAAGCGCGCGTGGGCCTGGTGGATGCGCCAGAAGCTCTCGATGGTCAGATCCTCGGCCGCCGCCGGGTTGCGGACGATGCGCAGAATCCAGCCGTAGACCGCGCGCTGATGAAGGCGAAAAAGCGTCTCGAAGGCGGCCTCGACAGTTTCGGAACTGCCCTGCTGAAACTGGTTCAGAACGTCGCTCGCTTCGTTCTGCATTCGCCTTTCCCCCTCTAACTATGCTTACGGTCCCGGCACAGAAAAGGTTACATGCAAGCGGCTCTGGCTCGCTTCTTTTTTATTTGTTAGTTAGTCCCTGGAACAGTTTGACTAACTCCGGTGTCTATCTAAGTACAGTGGTTCTGATTGGGATATGCGGAGTGCCTTGAGCACCGCTCCCCGCGCCGGTTTGACGCGTTGGGCGGTAAGCCCCATCGCGTCTGAAAAGGCCCTCTAGCTCCCAGCCGGCGCGGCTGAATTGGTTCTTCAGGGAGGCAGGCCATGTTTGAAGATGCGACTTTCGATACCACAGGCAGGATTCAAACGCGCAGCCGCGGCTGGATGATCGCGGCCTTCATTTTCGAAGCTTCCATTCTGCTGGCGCTCGTTCTGGTTCCGCTCATCTGCCCCGAGGCGCTGCCGCGTCAGGTCACAGCATTTCTGATGCCCGCGCCCACGCCGCCGCCCGCGCAGGTACCGCGTCCGCAGCCAGCCGCCGAGACGGTTCATACGCCATCCCAGATGCCGGACGGACAGCTTTTTGCGCCGCCAAAGATTCCGAATGGAATTGTCATTCTCACGAGGCCAGAACCGGCGCCGTTTGTCGCTTCTGGAGGCTGGGAGTCCGGCACAGGCGTTCCTGGCGGTACGGGAGATCCCTTCCGCGGCCAGCCCACGCCTCAGCCCCACGTCGTTCATCCTCCTGCGGTGACGGCTCCGCTGCGCGTCTCCGGCCTTGTCGTGGAAGGACTGCTGCTCCGCAAGACGATGCCGGTTTATCCGCCTATCGGCGTGGCCATGCATGCGGAGGGCACGGTGGTTCTAACGGCCACCATCTCCAAGACAGGGACCATTGAGAATCTGCGCGTCGCCAGCGGGTCTGCCATTTTGCAGCAGGCCGCTCTGGACGCCGTGAGGACTTGGCGCTATCGGCCGTATCTGCTGAACGGCCAGCCCGTCGAGGTGGAAACCACCGTGAATGTGACTTTCACGCTGAGCCGGTGAAAAACAATGCTGGGGGAAGCACTGACGATTAAAAGTCCGTGCTTCCCTCCAGTTCTCCTGCTTAGTGGCCGTCCGGCCTGGCTGCGTTGAGTCCTGCGAAAACCGCGTCATAATGGCCGCCCTCCACGGCGAAACGGAGGGGCTTGACGGTTTCCACGCAGATTTCAGCCGGTGTGGGCTGGGTTTTTAGAATTTCCATCACTTCGGTGATGAATTTTTCCAGCGGCATGGCGCGCGGGTCGTCCGCGCCATCCATCAGGTGTGTGGCCACATAAGGCGGAACGAGTTCTAGAACTTCGATCTGGGTTGCTCTGAGCTGATAGCGCAGCGACTGAGAATAGGAGTGAATCGCCGCCTTGGTAGCACAGTAGGTTGGCGTCAGCGCCAGCGGAACAAAAGCCAGCCCGGAGGAGACGTTGAGGATGGTGGCGTGGGGCTGCTTTTGCAAGAGCGGCAGCAGCGCCGCCGTCAAACGGATAGGGCCGAGCAGGTTGGTGGCGACAGTGGCCTCGGCGTCGGCCAGATCGTCCTGCTGGGCCAGCAGGTCTTCGGGCCGCATGATGCCCGCGTTGTTAAAAAGCACGTTCAGCGCGGGAAACTCGGAGGCCACGCGCGCGGCAAAGGAGCGAATCGCGGCGGGGTCTTCAATGTCCAGCGTGAGCGACTTCATGCCGGGATTGGCGGCCGTGGTTTCGTCGAGCGCTTGCTTGCGCCGCCCGGCGATGATGACCTGATTGCCAAGTTTGTGCAGCTCTTCGGCCAGCCTGCGGCCGATGCCCGATCCGCCGCCGGTGATGAGAATGGTGTTGCCGGTAAGGTTCATAGAGAATTTGTACCTCCACGAGCCATGATAGAGGCTTTGCATGAACCGCAGGTTTCGGAGGCGGGCAGGTAGCCCAGGTCAATGTTCCCTAAAGGATGAATGCCCCAAGTCTCAGAAGAGACTTGGGGCATTCATCCTTTAGATCCATGAGGAGTGGAACGATTGGCGCCGCTTACTTCTTCAGCGGCTTGCGGGCGAAGTAATAGAGCGAAAAGGCCAGAGCAAGGAAGGCCACGACCGAGACGCCATTGTTATAGAAGACAGTGTGCGGAATGGCGATGGGGTTGTCCTTGCCGAAGGTGGTTTCGTAGAGCTTCAGGGCTACGCCGAGCAGGCCGATGATGCCACCAGCGGCGATCAGTCCCGAAGCATAAAGCGAACCGGGCGAAACTTCGCCTTCCTCATTCGCGTCGCCTCCGGCCCGCTCGACAGCCCGGTCTACCAGCCAGCGCACAACGCCGCCGGTGAAGATGGCCAGCGTGGTGCCGATGGACAGATATGCGCCCACGGCAAACGAGAGCGATGGAATCCCGAGCAGTTCGACGGCGATGACCAGAAAGACGCCCAGCAGCACCAGTCCCCAAGGCAGCTTGCGGCTCAGAATGCCGTTGATGACCGTGGCCATCAGGCGAGCCTGCGGCGCGGCGGCCTTCTCACTGCCGATGCCCGAGATCCACTGCACCTCAATCCGCTTGGTGGTCGGCGAATAGAGGTATTTGCCGTCGGCCAGCTCGGGCGAGCCGAGGGCGTTCAGCACAATGTATTCGCTCTTATGGTGAATGGTTTTGGTCTTGTCCGCGTTGGTGACGGGAAACTGCTCATTGAGCCCCGCCGTCTTTTGCTGGACGCTGACGCCATCGTGCGGCACGGAAATGTTCCATGCTTGCGGGGTGGCCTTGAACTCCTGCAAGCCCTCGTTCATCAGCATCAGCGTAAGGCCGATGAAAATGGTGGAGACGACCACGCCGATCAACAGCGCAATCTGCTGCAAGCGCGGCGTGGAACCGACCAGGAAGCCGGTCTTCAGGTCCTGTGAGGTGTCGCCGGCATTGGCCGAGGCGATGCAGACCACGCCGCCGATGGTAATTGCCAGAGCGCCGAAGGCCGGAGTCGTCCAGCCCTTGACCAGGAAGATGGCCGAGGTGGCCATCAGGGTTGCAATCGTCATGCCGGAGATAGGGTTGGCCGAGCTGCCGATGAGGCCCACGATGCGCGAGCTGACTGTGACGAACAGAAAGCCGAAGACCACGACCAGCAGCGAGGCGGCCAGGTTGGCCATCCAGCCCACGTAGGCGCCCGGAACCGGTTTGAACTCCAGAAAGAAGAACATGCAGGCCACCAGCACGGCAGAGCCGATCAGGACAAAGCGCATGGAAAGATCGTTCTCCGTGCGGAGAGGCTTGGCCGCGGCTGCCGTGCCGGGCTTGAGCTTTTTGAAACCCGAGCTGAGTGCGCCGAAGATGGTGGGCAGCGTCTTGATGAGGGTAATCAGTCCGGCGGCGGCCACGGCTCCCGCGCCCATGGGCCGGATGTAGGTGGACCAGAGGTCGCTGGGGCCCATCTGCGCGATGGGAACCGTGCCGGGATAAATTGGGTGACCGAGTTCCTTGCCGAAAAAGTAGATCAGCGGCATCATCACCAGCCAGGAAAAGACGCCGCCGGCAAAGATGATGCCCGCGACCTTGGGGCCGATGATGTAGCCCACGCCCAGATACTCCGGCGTGGCGTCGGCCTTGATCGACGAGCCCTTGAGAATGTGCTGGGAACCGAAGTCAGGCAGAAACTCGGGCGTTCCGGGCCATGCGCCGAAGAGGTTTTCATTCTGGAAGAAGGTGTAGAGCCCGCCCAGGCCGAGGCCGAAGAAGACGCGGCTGGCAAAGGATCCGCCCTTTTCGCCCGCGATTAAAACGTCGGCGCAGGCCGTGCCTTCCGGGTAGCGCAGGTTTTCGTGCTCTTCGACGATGAGCTGGCGGCGCAGCGGAATCATGAACAGAACACCCAGCCAGCCGCCGATCAGAGCCAGCAGGAAGATGCGCGAGTACTCCAGATCGAAGCCGAGAAAAATCAGCGCGGGCAGAGTGAAGATGACGCCCGCGGCAATCGATTGGCCAGCGTTGCCCGTGGTCTGGACGATGTTGTTTTCCAGAATCGAGGCGCGGCCGAAGGCGCGTAAAATGCTGATCGAAAGCACTGCGATGGGAATCGAGGCGGCCACCGTGAGGCCGGCGCGCAAACCCACGTAAACCGTGACGGCGCCAAAAACGATGCCGAAGAGCGAGCCGAGCAGAACTGCGCGGAAGGTGAATTCCGGCGGGTGCTCGCTGGGCGAAACAAAGGGTTGAAAAACGGGTGGGTGAATCTCTGGCACGAAAAAGCCTCCAAGCGGCTGCGAACAGTTCTGCTGAAAAGTCCTGAACTAAAAAGTTTATCAGTGCAGGGTGGAGACAGCGGAATGGCTTGGCGGAAGATTGGCTCGGAGCGCGTCTCTTGAGCAGACGGGAAAACCCTAGTTTGCCTGCACGCTTACCTTGACCGGCCGGAAGAGCCACAGGTTGAGCAGAGTAAACAACAGCCCGCCAACCGTGAACTTGAGCCAGATGGGGGCTGTGGAGGGAGAGAAAAAGCCTTCCAGTGTTCCGGCGATCACCAGCAGCGGAATGACGCCGCTGACCAGACGCGTGGCTTCAATGCCGCCGCGGGCAACTGACTCCTTCCAGCGCAGCGCGCCGGGGAAGAGCATGGCATGGCCAAGGCGGAATCCGGCTCCGCCCGCAATGATGATCGAAGGCAGCTCCAGCGCTCCGTGCGCGGCTACAAAGCTCCACAGCGCCAGCGACATGCTGTAATGGTGGCAGGCCGCGCCGATCACGCCCAGCATGATGCCGTTCTGGAAAAGCGCAAAGAATGTTCCCAGCCCAAAGACGATTCCCCCGGCAAAGGTGATGAAGCTGACCGAGAGGTTGTTGGTCATGATCCAACTGGAGGCCATCGGCGCCACGCTCACCACGGACTTGGTCCACATTTCGTGGCGTTCCATGGTGGCGATCATCTCCGGGCCCACAAAGTGGCGCATGAACTCAGGCCGTGCCGTGGTCAGCGCCGCGCCCAGCAATCCAAAGGCCACGGAAACCAGCAACGATGCCGCAACATAGCCGATATGGCGCTGGAAGATGGCCGGGTATTCGTCGCGCAAGAAGAGAAAAAGCGTTCGTAAATTGGTCTTGCGGCCGGAATAGATGATATGGTGGGCGCGAGCCAGCAATTGATTCACGTACTGCGCATAGGTGCGGGAAGTCGGGTCCTGGCGCAGCACAGAAAGATCAGACGCCACCTGCCGGTAGAGAAGGGCCATCTCCTGCAACTCCGCGCGGGAGAGTTGCCCCAAGCCGCTGGCATCGGATTGAGCCAGCAGGGATGACAGCCGGTCCCAGTGGGGCCGACGCTTGAGAATCCACTGGTTGGAGAGAATTTGCGCCATGGAATTGAATTCAGACCAGATTAACCCAGATCAGCTTAACATTGACACGCCGGAATTGGTGGCAATTGAAATGCCCCTGGCCGGCATCGGTAGCCGTTTTATCGCGCTTCTGGTCGATTACCTGATCTGGGGCGTCGCTTTTCTGGTGCTTGGACTGTTGTCTCTGTTCCTTTTGCCGGGCATCAAGGCTTTTTCACGGATTTCAGGACAATGGGCCGCCGCCCTTTTCATTTTCGTCGTTTTTCTTTTTAACTGGGGCTATTTCACACTCTTTGAGGCCTTCTGGAACGGGCGCACGCCGGGCAAGCGCTTGGCCCACATTCGCGTCATCCAGCGCTCAGGCCGCGCCATTGGCCTGTTCGAGTCGATGGCCCGCAACCTCGTTCGCTATATCGACCAGATCCCCTTCTTTTATCTTGTGGGTTTCATCGCGATGTTTGTCACTCGCCAGCACCAGCGGCTGGGCGATCTGGCCGCGGGCACGCTGGTGGTGCGCGATTGCGAGCAGGAGGAGCCGCTCTGGGGCAATTCCGGAGCCCGAACCTTCACGGCGCAGATTTTTGCGCCCAGTGCGCCGCGTCCGGAGCCGCACACGGCTTTCTCGCTGCCGGCTGCCGGTATCGCGAAGCTGTCGACTGCCGATCTGGAGGTGCTGGAGGGCTTTTTCGCGCGGCGGCTGGACATGCCCCTCACTACGCGCCATGCGCTGGCCGAGCGGATGGCCGCGGCTCTCCAGGCAAAATCCGGGCTGGAGCAGCCGGCCGGCGCCAGCGTTGAGACCTTTCTGGAGGCCACGGCCAGCCAACTGCGGGACCAGGCGCGGATGCAATAGACTTGCTCTAGAACTTTTGAGTTTGTCGTTTCCGGGTCCCAAAATGGGGATCTTTACCCACTGGATCACCGGGCCCCCCCCCACCCCTATTTTGTAAGCAAATTCCTTGTTTTCTTCGGCTTACGGGCAGGGGTGCGCTGTAAAATCGTGAAAACAATGAAGTTCCCTGCAAAATCGTCCAGGGAAATGAGTTATGCGTACTTTCCGCCTTTGCCAGCAGTTTCCGTCTGGAGGATGGACGGACCGGGACGAAAAGCTTCCTGAATCATTGTGCGACGAAGCGAGGAAATGATCCGCAAACGTCCGCGATGCGGAGGACGCGCTTCGCGCATGGGATTTGTGGGCTTCTATCCGTAGCAAAATGCGCAGAAATGGTGTTTTTTGCGCGGGTAGGGCATGGACAACAAGGGGGAAAGCTATAGAAAGCGCATAAGGTGGAACTATAAATATCTCATCTTCTTGATCCGGCAAGAAAACATTGACATTGCTTCCCACCCATTTTCGCAAAAGACGCGGAAATGGATGGGGCACGCTGACAGTATTTAGAGCATTTTCGGAATCCATGTAGACTTTTCAATAGCATTTGAAGGTGGCTTTTTCTTGAGGAAAAAGCCACTTAGCAGCATCGCTTCGGTCTACACCAATTCCGAAAATGCTCGAGACGACTTCTATAGCGTGTTTCAAAAATGCTTCGGCGGATTTGAGAGGTCATTGCTCAGGGGCTAAAGCCCCTTGATTTTGCTGACTTTATCGGCACAACAGAAGCCGTGCCCTGTTACAAAACTTAGCCACGCTGGAGCTTTTCCGCAGTCTGTAAAGTCCCTTGATTTTGCTGACGTTATCGGCACAACTGAAGCCGTGCCCTTTCAAAACATAAATGACCATCTGTGTGGCGGACTACACTAGCACCACCCTTCCACATGGGCACGGTACTGTGTTATTTGGCGATACGTTCTGGTTCGGCGGCTTCGCGGGCCACTTCGAGTTCCAGCAACTTCGCCAGCGCCTTCTCTGGACAGATGTGCCGGGCTTCAATCTGATCCATCTCCTTGCCTGTTTCCACACAAGAGGCGATGGTCATGAAGCAGTAGAGGCAGCGGGTGTTGTAGGTCCCGTTCTCGTTTTGGGTGCGACTATACATCGTTCCTCAGGCTTCTCCAAAAGATTGAACGATGTTAGACGGCCTTGCGTTTGCTCGACGTGATGTCCATCACAGGATTATGTTTAGCAGCTTTTCAGAGGGCTACCTTTTCTTGGAAGTGTCTTTATGGAGTCATTCCCTGGTTGGGATTGCGACGCAGTTGCCAGCAGGGGCTTTGGCCCTGCTGGGAAAACAGCGAGATCGAGCAGGGAACGTCAATGGAGCCGAGATAGTCGAACTCCTGCTTGTTGTCCTTGAGCGGAATGGTCACGTAACGGTTGACGGTGACCTTGGACCGAGGCGAGCCGCGCAGTTTGAAGAGGGCCCAATCGCCCGCGTAGGTGACGACAAACGCTGCCACCAGCACCACGAGTACACGTTGCAGCCAACGCACAAACCAGCGCATCATGCGAATTTCCCCTTCTCCTTCAATGTACACAGTTTGTGGAGCAGGGAAGGCTTCTATATGGTCCAGTTGGGAGTCATTTCGGGCGTGAAGACTTGGAAACCGTTACGGCCGTGAGCCTTGACATAGTAGAGGGCTGCATCAGCGTTTCTCATCAGAGTATCTGCATTCAGATCCGTCGCGAAAGCAATGCAGATGCCCGCACTGGCGGAAACTGGCACCAGACGGTCCTTAAAAGAAACGGGAATTCCCAGCTTCTTGACAATATTTTCGGCAATCATCTCCGCTGCCTCTGGTCCGCTCAGGTCGGGCAAGAGCACTACAAATTCGTCCCCACCAAATCGGGCAACGGTATCGCTCTTGCGCACGATTTCCCGTAGGCGGCGTGCGGTAACGCGCAGAACTTCGTCGCCGGCCTGGTGCCCATAGGTGTCGTTCACCTGCTTGAACTTGTCGATATCCAGTATAAGAAGGGCCATTCCTGTTTTACGGCGCCGGACGGATTCCACTGCGATATCCAGCCGATCCTGAAGCAGCGTGCGGGTCGCTACTCCCGTCAAGGCGTCGTGCAATGCCATCTGACGAAATTGCTCTTCACTTTCGCGGAGCAGATTCCGCTGGTCTTCAACGCGCTTGTGGAGCACAGCTACCCAGGCAAGCACGAGCAGGGTGGCGGCCAGCGCCAAGGCCATCAATAAAAGCGCATGGGCCGCCGTCCACCAGGAGGCCTTTTGCAGCACGACAACATCGGCCGGAGAGCGCATAAGAACCCGGAAGGACTTTGTCACCGAGCCGCCTTCTCCTTCCACGACTCCTCCTCCTACCGCGCTGCTCTCAGCATTCACGCTCACCGAGCAGATTCCCGTAATGCGTAGCCTGCTCCCGCTCTCCCATTTGTCTCCATTGGAGAGGCTTTTGGGAAGAACAGCGGTGAACAGGCCATTCCCGGCCCTGAGCAGGAGCGTAGTGTCGGAAGAGGTCTGATCGCGGCTGATCAACTCGCCATCAATCACAATCAATTCGGAATCATGCAAGCCGTGCACAATATCGTAGGCGCTGATGGGCGTGGGCGCGGCGGGCTCCCCTTTGCCCACAGGCCGGTAGACGGCATCGGTCAGGATTTGAGCCTCCCCCATGATTCCAGCAAATCCGGCCACGTCGGCAATTTCGTTTACTTCAAGGGGCGCTTGCTCTTTCGTTTGCGCACAGATTGTGCCGCTCGCGTCGCGAAGGCAGAGAGACGATCCCGGCCAGAAGAGAGTGATTGTCCCGCGCAAATGTACACGGTTTTTCAAGAGGGAGATGTGATCCCAGCGCATCAAGCTGTCCACCGGAGCCACAGGCTGACTGAAAGGATCGCCTGGCGAGGGTTCCAGAATCTCAATAGCCGAAAGCCCCGGCGACATCAGCCGCGTACTGACCATCTGGAACCTGACTCGGCTGAATATGGGAGCGGCATTGCCGCGAATCCTTACTTTGGCGTCTACCAGACTGGAGTAGTTGATGCCCGCCTCGCGCACCATCTCCACGTTGACGTTTCCACCCGGCATCTGAAGATGGAGCGTGATAAGGTGGCCTGCCTGGGAAAAGGAATGAATGACGCCCTCAACCTCGACCCAATCGCCATCGTACAGACCGCTGAACAGGCTGGAGTGAGTCACCGGAATCGCTTTTTCCGGCAAATGAGAATGCCCGATGATGCGCAGATGGGGAGACGCGACAACAGGAGCAAACAGGCCATTGCTGCTCACGCCAGTTACATCGACCAGTGTACCGGCGGTCGGGGAAGCGACCGTATTGGCGGCCAGGTTGACCCAGATGCCTCCTGTTCCGTCGTTCACAAACATGGATACAAATGCGTTTCCTGGTTTCGGATCGTAGTAGGTGACTATTCCCTTCAGATGGATGGGGTAGGCGCGCGCCGCTTCCGTGGAACTAAGGTCATGCGCCTGACGCGCCGTGGTCAGTGTGGGTAATTTGCATGCTGACTTAGTCGCGGATTGTGGCGCAGCCGCCAGAACAGCATACGCCGGGGATGCAGTCAGAAGAGACGCTTGCACGATGGCCGATAGCCAAAAAAGACAGCGCAGGCTAACTCGCCCTTGCTTGTCCCGGCAAAGCCTTGTCGTGTTTTTCATCTGCATGTTTTGTCCCCCACCATTCTAGCGACATTCACGGGGTTCCACGTGTTTACTTGTGCGAACAGCCTTCTTCTGGAGAGTCTTCTTTCAATGCTATGTGCACTAATGACTTATCGGCAAGTTGAGCACGGAGTATCACGCTCTTTGCTGCGGTAATTGCTCATTTTGGAACGGATTGCTCTTGTGGGGCACAGCAGGAAGGGTCAAGGAGGGCTCGGTCAGCTTGCATCAGCTTGTCGCTGTTGAGCGCGGCCAGCACGGCGGCGAGGATGGAACTGGCCGCAGCATCGGCGGGCGTGCAGATGCTGTAGTGCATCCATTTGCCTTCGCGGCGCGCGGCAACCAGGCCGACCTTGCGCAAATAGGCAAGATGCCGCGAGATTTTCGGCTGGCTCTGACCGAGAATTTCGACGAAATGGCATACACAGACCTCGCGGCCGGCCATCAGGTTGAGCAGGCGCAAGCGGGTTGTGTCGGCCAGCGCCGCGAAAAGTCCGGCCAGCGAAAGTGATTTGGAGCCACGGGACATACATGCATTATATACGGATTGACAAATGTGACAGCGAAAGATATATTCGTTTTAGCGAATGTGAGGCGCTTTCATGGAGACGAAGACGGATACGAAAACCCTGGTTCAGGAAAAATACGGAGCTGCGGCGCGGCAGGTGAGCAAGTGCGGCACGGTAGCCTGCGGCGATCCGGCGTTGCGCTGTTGCGACCCGGTCACGACCAACCTTTACAACGAAGCCGAGAAGAGCGGCTTGCCGGCCAGCGCCGTGCTGGCCTCGCTGGGGTGCGGCAACCCCACGGCGCTGATTGAACTGAAGCCGGGCGAAACGGTGCTGGACCTGGGCTCAGGCGGCGGCATCGACGTGCTGCTCTCCGCGCAGCGCGTGGGACCAACCGGCAAGGCATACGGCCTGGACATGACCGACGACATGCTGGCGCTGGCCCGCGAAAATCAACGCCAGGCGGGCGTCGAAAATGTCGAGTTCCTCAAGGGCGAGATCGAGAACATTCCCCTCGCCGATAACTCGGTGGACGTGGTGATTTCCAACTGCGTCATCAATCTCTCTGCCGATAAGGACCGTGTGCTGCGCGAGGCCTTTCGGGTGTTGAAGCCGGGCGGACGCTTTGCCGTTTCCGATGTGGTTGTGCGTGGCGAAGTCCCCGAAGAGGTGCGCAAGAGCATGTTGCTCTGGGTGGGCTGCGTCGCCGGGGCGCTGGAGGAGCAGGACTACAAGTCCAAGCTGGCGCAGGCGGGGTTTGCCGGTATTTCGATTGAACCGACGCGCGTCTACTCGGTGGAGGATTCGCGTAGCTTTCTCGTTGCGGCGGGAATTGATGTGGATGCGCTGGCTTCGCAGATTGAGGGCAAGTTCATGAGTAGCTTTATTCGTGCGACGAAACCAGGCGGTTGCTGCTGCTCGTCGGGCTGCTGCGGCTGAGGAGGCCCGAGAACGCCTTGTGCCCCCATCCTTTCGCGTCCTGGCGAAAGGATGGGAAACCACATGCCCCGGCAATCGCCCTTCCTGGAGACTGTTCCATATGCCAAAACCCTTCAATATATTGCTCCTGTGCACAGGCAACTCGGCGCGCAGCGTCATGGCGGAGGCGCTCATCAACACGCTGGGCGCGGGCCGCTTCCGAGCCTACAGCGCGGGCAGCCATCCGACAGGCAAAGTGAATCCCTTCGCCATCGAGCAGGTGCGGGCGCTGGGCTATCCGGTGGAGAATCTGCGCAGCAAGAGCTGGGACGAGTTTGCGCAGTCAGGCGCGCCGCAGATGGACTTTGTCGTGACGGTCTGCGACAACGTTGCCGGTGAGATGTGCCCTCTGTGGCCGGGGCATCCGGTCACGGCTCATTGGGGCTTTCCCGATCCGGCGGCCGTGGAAGGAAGCGACGAGGTGAAGCGCGCCGCCTTCGCACAAACCATGCGGCAGATCCGTAACCGCTTGCAACTCTTCCTTAGCTTGCCCCTGGAGACACTGGACCGCATGGCCATCGAGAGTCGGATGCGGGAGATCGGGCATGAACCACAGTAACTGCGCGCCTTGCCGCAGAGGAGAGATTGAATGCAAACAGATTCGCAGCTTTGCTGCCCGGCGTCTGAACCGGGCGGCGCTTCAAAACTATCGTTCATTGATCGTTTTTTGACGCTTTGGATTTTTCTGGCCATGGCGGCTGGCGTCTTTTTGGGACGCTTCGTGCCGGGTGTGCCTGCGCAGCTCGAGCGCTTCCAGGCGGGCACAACCAACATCCCCATCGCCGTGGGCTTGATCCTGATGATGTATCCGCCGCTGGCCAAGGTGCAGTACGAGCGGCTGGGCGAGGTCTTTCGCAATCGCAAGGTGCTGGGCCTCTCCTTGTTGCAGAACTGGCTGATTGGGCCGGTGCTGATGTTTGCCCTGGCGGTGACGTTTCTGCGCGGGTACCCGGAGTACCGGACCGGGCTGATTCTGATTGGCCTTGCACGCTGCATCGCCATGGTGATTGTGTGGAATGAACTGGCTCGCGGCGACACCGATTATGCGGCGGGGCTGGTGGCTTTCAACAGCATCTTCCAGGTACTTTTCTATAGCGTCTACGCATGGTTCTTTCTGGCCGTGCTGCCGCCGCTGGTCGGCTTGAAAAGCGTGGTGGTGGATATCCGCATGAGCCAGATCGCGCAGAGTGTCTTCATCTATCTCGGTATTCCGTTTCTGGCCGGGATGCTGACCCGCTTTATGCTGGTTCGGGCCAAGGGCCGTGCGTGGTACCAGACGCGTTTTGTGCCCGCCATCAGCCCGCTGACGCTGGCGGCGCTGCTGTTCACCATCGTGGTGATGTTCAGCCTGAAGGGCAACCTGATTGTCCGGCTTCCGCTGGACGTCGTGCGTATCGCCGTGCCGCTGCTGATCTATTTCGTTGTCATGTTCTTTGTGAGCTTCTGGATGAGCCGCAAGGTGGGCGCGGATTATTCAAAGACGGCCACGCTTTCGTTCACGGCGGCAAGCAATAACTTCGAGCTGGCCATCGCGGTGGCCGTGGCCGTCTTCGGCCTCAACTCCGGCGCGGCCTTTGCAGCGGTCATTGGCCCTCTGGTCGAGGTTCCGGCCATGGTTTTGCTGGTGCAGGTTTCTCTCCGGCTCAAACGACATTGGTCCGGCGAGAACCATCCCGTCCAGGTTTGAGCGGCTGTGAATTTACTGTTCCGTTTCGCGGGATGAAATTTTGTAACCTGTTGACTGTAAACTTGTTAAAAACATCTGCAAGGTTTTGAAAATATTGAGAGGGGGGAGGGGGTACCTTCAGAGATCAGAGATCAAGGGGTAGGGGGGTTAGTAAGGCCCGCTCTCCTGACTCTTTCCATTGTGCGCCGCAGAGCTTTAATCTTCTGCATCGAGCAGAGAAAAGGTTCGTGATTTCCCAGGTCCGAAAATCTGGACCTGGGGCACCCATGTTGGATGTATGATCGGCATCGGGACATGGGCTATCCGCCATCCACTTATTGACCTTGAAATCATAATCTATTTGCGAGCCTCGCTTCACTGATCTTCTAGCAATATGCGGGGTAACTACACGTTCGCACAAGACCCCAGTCAAGTTCCCACGACGGAGCAGTGGACGAAGTGGATGACAGACGCTCCGGTTGAGCAGGCCCTCGGTCTGCGGCAGCATGCGCTGTCTTGTCTGCACCAAAACATCCAAGAACAACGTTGGGGCATCCTCATCGGGATCGCTGGGCACATCCTACGGGTGCGGGGGATCGACTATCGCTGATGCGGCGGTGGTGGGCCCATGTCCACATACCGGTCAACCAACAAATCTGGGTGCCCCAGATCCGGATTTTCGGACCTGGGAGGGACATTCATTCCTCAACACACTTACGGAAAAGACCACACCGGAAGAGTGTATCCTCATCCTCATGACGGAGAGACTTGTTCGTTATCAGCAATGCGGTGACATGCACTTTCTCACCTTCAGTTGCTATCACCGTCTCCCGTATCTCGCCTCACCCGAAGCAAAGAATCTCTTCGAAAACTCGCTGGAGCGAATCCGGAGAAAATACGGATTTGTCGTCGCCGGATACGTGGTGATGCCGGAACATGTCCATTTGTTGATGAACGAGCCACAACGATCCACACTCGACCAAGCAATCAAGGCGTTCAAGCTCTCCGTTACTCTACGGCGCAACGAACGCCCGTTTTGGCAGGCCCGCTACTACGACTTCAACGTATTCACGGAAGAAAAGCGCGTCGAGAAGCTGCGCTATATGCACCGCAATCCCGTGGTTCGCGGAATGGTCGCGAAGCCGGAGGACTGGCCTTGGTCGAGCTTCTGCCATTACGCCACGGGAATTGAAGGAACTGTTGAGATCGAGTCGGAGTGGACCGGATGGAAGCGAGAGCATGGAGGCTAACTCCCAGGTCCGAAAATCCGGACCTGGGGCACCCGCTTTCCGTTGCGGAAGTAGTTAGAATTTGACCGAAGCGGCCCGGGGAGAAATGCCGCTTAGTTCGGCGGCGCGGGCTTCGGCATAGGCCGCGGCACCCAGCAGCGCGGCGCGGCTCTCCAAAATTACGCGCACCGGCATGTTGATAAGCAACTGGCTCAGACGGCCCTTGTCGGTGAAGGCCTTCATGAAAGTGCCATCCTTGAGCTTTTCCAGGATGCGGGGCGCAATGCCGCCACCGACGTAGACGCCGCCCACCGACAGGAGCTTCAGGGCCATATTGCCGGCCTCGGCGCCATAGGCGGAGACGAACATATCCAGCGCCTTTTCGCAAATTTCGCTCTTGGCGGCCATAGCCAGTTCGGTGATGACGGCATTGGGATCTTCAGTCGCAATGCGCTTGGCCAGCCATGCAGGCTCTTCCATGCCGCGCACTTCGCGCAGGAACGAGTAGATGTTGGTCAGCCCCTGACCGCTGATGACGCGCTCATAGCTGATGCGGCCGCTGTACTTCTGTTTCAGGAAGCGCAGAAGGTCGATCTCGTCTTCATTGCGCGGCGCGTAGTCCGCATGGCCGCCCTCGGAAGGATAGGGCACGTGGCTGTGGCCGTTCCAGATCAGAAGGCCCTCGCCCAAGCCGGTTCCGGCGGCGATCAGGGCGCGATTGCCAATCTGGCTGGCGTCGCCCTCGCTGAGGGTGTGGATCTGGTCGGCGGCCAGCTCGGCCACGCCGTAGCCGTTGGCCTCCAGATCGTTAATCAGGAAGACGTGCGTGATATTGAGGCTGGCTGACAGCTCAACGCTGTCCAGGGTCCAGGGAAGGTTGGTGAGGCGCAGGCGGCCATTGCGCACCGGGCCGGGCACGCCAAAGCAGGCCGCCGTTACCTTTTCCGCGCTCAGAAACGTCCTGACAATTTCTTCCAGGCCAGAATAATCCTTGGCTGCATACCGCTCGTCGCGGGAGTATTCAAGTTTTCCATTGATAAAGTCGTACAGCGCCAAGTGAACCTTGGTGCCGCCTACGTCGCCGGCCAAAATCATCTTTCTCTCTCCAAAACTCCACAGCCTGTCTCGTCGGTTGGAGGCAAAAGCGCGGCTGCAGCCTTATCCAGGATGATTGTAAGTATACCGCTTGAAGGCCATATCAGTTGAGAGGGAAGCCGCTCCGGATCATGCGGCCCGGTCAGGACTTCTTTCAGAATGGCAGCCTTTTCCTGGCCGGAAACCAGAAAGAAGACCGAACGGGCGTGGTTGATGACCGGCCAGGTGAGCGTGATGCGACCTGTATCCAACTGAGGTACGTGATTGGCGGCTACCAGGCGGTTCACTTCGTGCAGGGCCTCCGTGTGCGGAAACAGCGAGGCGGTGTGGCCGTCGTGGCCAAGCCCCAACGCCACCAGATCAAAGCGCGGGAGTTCGGCATCCGCCAAGCGGAAGCTGGAGCGCAACTCCGCCTCGTAGCGGGCGGCGGCCGCCTCCGGCTCCAACTCGCCTTCGATGCGGTGGATCTGCGCGGGCTTGAGCGGCACGTGGTCCAGCAGGGCCTCGCGGGTCATGCGGTAATTGCTGTCGGTGTCGTCGGGAGGAACCGCGCGCTCGTCCACCCAATAGAGATCGAGCTTCTCCCAGGGAAGGCGCATGCGCCACGGCTGGGCGTAGTCGGCGAGCAGCTCAAAAACAGCTTTGGGAGTGGAACCGCCGCTGATGGCAATCCGCGCGCGGCCCTGCGCCTCGACTGCTTCCCCGGCCATCTCGACAAAATACTGTGCCGCTTGGCGCGCCAGGGCCGCCGCATCCGGTTCCACATAATAATTGATCTGAAGCTGCTTGCCCATGAGCATCTTCTTCCTTCACTCCCTACGTTACGCCGGGAATCGCGTCAACGGAAGATGGAGTGCTTATCTGCCCAGATAGACGCTGTACTGCGTTTCAAGGATGCCCGCGGCGCGGGCCAAGGCGAGTTTCGACAGATTGTACTGGTAGAGGCTCTCGACCAGATTGCTCTGGGCGGCGGCCAGAGTGGATTGCGCGGTGACCAGAGGCAGATTGTCGTCCACGCCTGCGTTCACACGGTCTGTCTCGTCCGCCAGGGCGCGGGTGGCCAGGTCGACGTTGGAGCGGGCCACTTCGACCAGTCTTGATGTGGCTTGCACGTCCAGCAGCGCCGAGCGCACCTGAAGGTCGATCTGGCCGCGCAGGTCGGCGAACTGAGCGTTAACGGCGTCCAGATGGGCCTGGGCCGCATCCGTGTCGCCGCGCAGGCTGGCCTCGCGGAAGAGCGGAAAGCTGAGTGTGCCGATGGCGGCGAAGTTTCCATGGGAGCCGATGCCGCCGACCTGGCTGACGGCGTAGTTGCCATTGAAGCTCAGGCTGGGCAGCCGCCGGCCGCGATACGCCGTGCGGATGGCCGTGAACTCAATCGTCTGACTCTGGAGTTGCTGGTAGTCCGGGCGGTTCTTGAAGGCAACGGCGCGAAGTTCTTCGGGGGTCTGCGTCGCCAGTTCGCTAAAAGGCGCCGGGTCCGTGAGGAGAATTTTCTGTCCGGGGTCAAGGCCGATCTCGCGCTTGAGCAGAATGAGATTCTTTTCGAGCGTGTTCTGGGCGGCAATAAGGGCTTGCTGCTGGGCCTGAAGCTGAACTCGCGCGCGCAATTCGTCCAGATTGGAGGCGGTTCCGGCCTCATGGGCTTCATGGGCGTGGCGGAGCAGCAACTGATCTTCCGCTTCCAAAGCCTGTGCGTTGTCCACTTCGCTGGCAGCGGCGATGGCGTGCAAATAGGCCGAGGCCACCTGCTGCACCACTTCGCTGCGCGCGTTCTGCCGGGCAAAATCTGCGGAGCGTTCCGCCGCGCCAACCGCCTTCCAAGTGGCCATCACCGGCGCGGAGAAGAGCGTCTGACTGAACTGGATACGGCCTTCGGTTAGCTCGTCGCGCGTGATGCCCGAGATACCCGTATAGCCAAACTTTTTCATGACGCCTGGGGTGAAGCCCATTGCTACCAGATTGTTCTGATGGACGCCGGTCGAGCCGGTCAGCGTGAGGGCGGGCAGAAAGGCTTGGAGGGCCTCGCTTCTTTGTCCCTGAACCGATTTTTCGCTGTTTTCCGCTTCCTTCAGGCCCAGATTGTTCTTGAGGCCGAGGCCAATGGCGTCGTCCAGCGAGAGCTTCAGAGTCTCATCGGTGGCCAGACGGGCCGTCACGCTGCCGAAGAAGGGATTGGCAGCGGAAGTCGGGTTGGGCGCCTGAGCGGAGAGGTGCGCCAAACCAGCCGTCACAATCATGACCGCGAGAACCCCCGGCACGGCCGCCTGCCAGAAAACGGATTGTTGCGCTCGATCCACTGTCCTTATTCTCTCAGATGAGCGGCAGGGCGGAGGAATTTTCCGGAATCCGGGAAAATAAGCCGGATTCTGTGCGAGTCTGCCCGGAAAACTGACGGAATTTTGACTGAGCGATTTTGCTCGTGCGTGCATACAAATTTGAGCTACTATCTTTGCGTCGGTCGAGCCGTCCTGCCGTGTGCCCTGAATAGAAGGGCGGCGAGCGGGCCGGCGGAGGAGAATGATGTTTCATCCCAAGAAATGCGCAAACATGGCCTGTACCTGCATTGCCCCGGAAAAGAAGAAGTTCTGCAGCGATCACTGCGAGGGCATCGGAAGCAAGATGGAGATCCTCTGCCTGTGCGGCCACGCTGATTGCGGAGCCGCGACGATTGAGCCGGGCGCCGCACACGAGTTCGCGGCGCGTCCCGACGCGAATACCCCCCGCACTCCGCCGTTTCGTCCTTGACGGAACAGGACTCCCCTGCCGCATGCAGGGGAGTCCCTGTCTTCACGATCCTGTGCCCGGCGGTCTTCGACTCGTGGTGAATGTTTGAGGCTTCCCATTCTTTATGGGCAAATCAAGGGTGGATACCGCCCATGGTCCTCCCCTCCCCGTATTTTGTACGCAAAATCCTTGTTTTCTTTAACTTGCAGGTAGGACTGCGCTGCAAAATCCTGAAAACAATGAAGTTCCATGCAAAATCCTCCAGGATAAGGAGTTACGGAGAGTTCCATCCTCTTTTGGCAGTTCCCGGCCGAAAAGAGGCGCAAAGACTTCTGGGATCATTGTGCAACGAAAGGGGGAAATAATCCGCAACCACCTGCGGCGGTGCCAGCCACCTGCGGTGGGGCCGGCGGCCTTCGGCTTGTGGGTGAAGGTTTGTGGTATCCCACCCTTTATAGGCGGGTCAGGGGTGGACCCCACCCGCTCATCGCGAAAAAACCGCGATGAACGGGGCACAGTTTTCTATGGTCCATAGTGATTCTTTGAGGCTGATGAACGGGCCACCTGCCGGAGGCGTTTCAAACCAACGACGCCGGCTACATCGCGCGCGCTCTGGGCGTTGTGGCCCGCGCCAAGGGAATGACCGAAATTGCTGGTCAGACAAGATTGTCCCGCGAACAACTCTATCGCTCTTTCAGCGCCAAGGGAAACCCGACGCTGAAGACGACGCTCGCCATGATGAATGCTCTGGGCGTCCAACTGACCGCCAAGATTCCTACTGCTGCTTGACCAGCACCTGCGGTGGGGCCAGCGGCCTTCGGCTCGTGGGGGAAGGTTTGTGGTCTCCCGTTCCTTACCGTTGCGTCTGCATCTGGGTGCCCCAGGTCCGGATTTTCGGACCTGGGAGTTCGCCTCCGTGTTCCCGCCTCCATCCGGTCCACTCCGATTCGATCTCAACAGTTCCTTCAATTCCTGTAGCGTAATGGCGGAAACTCGACCACAGCCAGTCCTCTGGTTTCTCAACCAGTCCGCGAACCACGGGATTACGGTGCATATAGCGCAGTTTCTCGACGCGCTTATCTTCCGTGAATACATTGAAATCGTAGTAGCGGGCCTGCCAGAACGGGCGTTCGCCGCGCCGCAGAGTCACGGAAAGCTTGAACGCCTTGATGGCTTGGTCAAGTGTGGTTTGTTGCGGTTCGTTTATCAGCAAATGGACGTGTTCCGGCATCACCACGTATCCGGCGACTACAAATCCGTATTTTCTCCGCGTTCGTTCCAGCGCGTCTTCAAAGAGACTCCTTGCTTCGGGTGAGGCGAGATACGGAAGACGATGATAGCAACTGAAGGTGAGAAAGTGCATATCCCCGCATTGCTGATAACGAACGAGTCTTTCCGTCATGAAAACGAGAATACACCGGCGGTTCCTCCCAGGTCCGAAAATCCGGACCTGGGGCACCCCGTCTGTCGTTGAAAGCCACAAACCCTGAGCGAGCGGATAGCGAGCAGTTGGCCGCACCGCAGGTGGCTATTCTTCCTCTTCCTCCACTGGTTGCTTGGCGTTGGCCAGGATCTTTTCGGCGACTAACTGCGGGACAATGTCATAGTGCTTCATCTCCATGCGGTAACTACCCTTGCCTTGCGTCATGGAAGTTAGCAGAGTTCCATAAGTCAGCATCTCGGCCATGGGAACTTCGGCATTGATCACTGTGGTCCGGCCCTTGGACTCCATGCCCTGCACGCGGCCACGGCGCGAGTTCAAGTCGCCCATCAGGGTTCCGGCAAACTCGTCCGGCGCTTCAATCTCAACCTTCATAATCGGCTCCAGCAGGCAGGGCTTACAGGACTCCATTGCCTTGCGGAAGGCAAGACGGCCGGCCATCTTGAAGGACATTTCATTGGAGTCCACTTCGTGATAACTGCCGTCATAGACGACGGCCTTGAAGTCCACCACCGGGAAGCCAGCCAAGTAGCCGCGCGCGGCCGACTCGACGACGCCTTTCTCGATGGCGGGAATGAAGCCCTTGGGAATAGCGCCACCGAAGACCTCGTTGCCGAACTGGAAGCCGCCGCCGCGCGGCAGAGGCTCCAGACGAATCTTGCAGTCGCCGAACTGGCCGTGGCCGCCGGTCTGCTTCTTGTGGCGTCCCTGGGCCTCGGCCTTGGCGCGGATGGTCTCGCGGTAGGGCACCTTGGGAGCCTTCAGGTGGACCTCGGCGTGATAGCGCTTCTTGAGCCGGCTGACGATGGCCTCGATGTGCGGCTGACCAGCTCCGGCGATGAGAAACTCGTTGGTCTGCGGGTCGCGGTAGAAACGGATGAGCCGGTCCTCTTCCATCAGCTTGTGGACGGCCGGGCCGAGCTTGTCTTCATCGGCGCGGGTCTTGGGCTCGATGGCGTAGGTCATGGCGGGCTCGGGCAGCGGGACGAGATCGACCTGAATTTCGCCGCCCTTTACCCCCAGCGTGTTGCCGGTGAAGGTGTCGCGCAGCTTGGCTACGGCTCCCAGGTCGCCAGCGTGCAGTTCGGGCACCTCGATGGCCTTGCGTCCCTGCATGACGGAAAGATGGGCCAGACGCTCCTGGCCGCGGCGAGTGTAGTTCTCCACCGTGGCGTCGGTCTTGATGACGCCACTGACGACCTTGAAAAAGCTGATGCGTCCGGCGAAGGGATCATTCATGGTCTTGAAGACCAGCATCGCGGCCGGTTCGCTGTCGGCTACCTTGCGGAAGGCCTGGTCGGCATCGGAGGCTTCTTCCGCCTTGGCCGCCGCCTTGTCAATTGCCGGTTTGCTGACGGCAAAGGGCGGGCGCTCGATGGGTGAGGGCAGGTAGTCCTTGATGAAGTCGAGCAGACGGTCGAGACCCATGTCGGCGAGGCCGCTGGCAAACAGTACAGGGAAGATGCGGCCGTCATGAACGGCTTCATGCAGCGAGGCGGTGAGATGCTCCAGAGGAATGGTGCCCTTATCGAAGTACTCCTCCATCAGCTCGTCCTTGCCCTCGGCCACCAGCTCGACCAGAGCCTCATGGCGGGTTTTGGCGTCGGCTGTCAGTTCGGCGGGAATTTCTCCGGTACTCTTGCTGCGGTCGTCGCCGGGAGTGTAGTAATAGGCCTGCATGGTGACCAGATCGACGATGCCATGAAAGCCCTCGGCATCGGAGATGGGCAACTGGACGGGGATGCAGGTGCGGCCCCAGCGGTCAACGAAATCGTCGATCATGGAGCTCAGTCCGCCTTTGCCGCCGGCCTTGGGGTGGTCCATCTGGTTGACCACCACGATGCGGGGCAGTTGGGCTTCATCGGCATACCGCCAGACCCTGTCGGTGGCGGCTTCCGCGCCATTCTGCGCGTTCACCAGCACCACGGCGGCTTCCGCGGGCAACAGCGCCGCGCGTGCTTCGTGGAGAAACATATGAAAGCCGGGGGTATCGATTAGATTGATCTTTACGCCCTGCCACTCGGCAAAGGCGACGGCGTTCTGCATGGTCACGCCGCGGGCGACCTCTTCCTCGTCATAAGCGGTTACGGCCGTGCCATCTTCCACGCGGCCCTGGGTCGGGGTCATTTTTGCGGCATGCAGCAGAGCGGCGATCAACGTGGTTTTGCCACTGTGCGCATGCCCCACTACAGCTACGTTGCGGATCTCACTTCCCTGGTAGGTCTTCATGGCGTTTCTCCTTGGTCGTGCTAACTTGGCCCCTGCGGCGGGGCCAGTTTGTACAAGTGAGGTATCTGCCGGAAACTGCAGAGCTTTTCCGGCTGGATTTCCGGGCGCAAAACCTGATTCGAGCGCAAAAATGGGATTTTTGGGGGGGAGTGCGGAACATAGTAACCGTGGGAACGCTTGTGAGAGCGTTCAGGTGGCCGGATTTCTGGGCCACGTGTCCCGGTCTGCCGTCTTCCTCATCCATCTGGAGGGTCTCGGGCCGACGCCATGCGAATGAAGAAAGGACGTATTCGCACGGCGTCTTTTACTAAGGACCGGATGCTATCACACGCAGAGTATGAATGTCTCGTGACTTGGCGCACCACTTGCTGTGCGGTTCATTGGTCCCGGCCCTTTGCGATGTGGCGCACCTTAGGCTTCATCGGCGACAATCGCTTGCGTGATGGAAAAACGCTCTCGCCGCAATTTTCTCTGGACTGTTTCCGCCGCCGCGCTGGCCTCTGCCGCCACGCTTGCGCTGGCCAAACCAAGGCTGGTTTCATCGCGACGCCAGCGGGTCTTTGTCGGCTCCAACACGCCTGAGGGCATTCTTGCCTATGACTGGGATCCAGCCGCCGGCAAGCTGATGCCTGCGGGGGGCGCCGCCAAGCTGGCCAATGTGGATTGGATCACCTACTCACAGGACCGCAAGTATCTATTTGCGGCTTCGGAGGTGGATTCTTTCAACGGCAAGCCTACGGGTGCGGTGGCCAGTTTCCGCGTGGTCAACGGCAAGCTGCAACCGGTTTCCGCGCAGAACTCGGCCAGCATCGGCACCTGCCACGTGGCTCTGGACCAGACCGGGCGCGTGCTGCTTTCCGCTGACTATGGCGGAGGCAGCGCGGCCAGTTTTCTGGTAACCAGCGGCCAGTTGAGCCCCGCCGTTTGGACAGAGCACTATACCGGCCACGGTCCCAACGCGGATCGCCAGCAAAGCGCCCACGCGCACTTTGCTTCTTTCTCGCCCGACAACCGCTTCGCCTACATCAACGACCTCGGCGAAGATTGTATCCACATCTACCGGCTGAACGCGATCACGGCCAAGCTGACGCCAGCAGGGACTTATCACGCCAAACCCGGCTCTGGCCCGCGCACGCTGCACTTCCATCCCAACGACCACACGGCGTATTCCATCAATGAGCTGGACTCGACCGTGGACGTGCTGCAGTGGAATCCTGCGGACGGCAGCTTAACTCTGGCCATCCGAATCGAGTTGCTGTCCGCTGGTTACTCCGGTGACACGCACGGCTGCGACACGGTCATTTCAAAGGATGGCCAGTCGGTTTATTTTGCCAATCGCGGCAACAACTCAATCTATCTTTACCATGCCGATGCAAAAACCGGCAGCTTGACGCCGGGCGGACGCTTCGACTGCGGAGGAAAGACGCCGCGCAGCTTTGTGCTGGATCCGACCGAACGCTGGATGCTGGTGGCCAACCAGGACTCGAACCAGATCAGCGTCTTCGCCCGTAACGCCACGACCGGCGTTCTGGCCGAAAAGGGAAAGAGCTTTCCCGCGGCGACGCCGATGCGCATTCTGTTTGCGTGAAAAAGGCAGGGATTAGGGGTTAGGGACCAGGAACAAGAAAGCTGATCAGCCGACAAAGCCCCGTGCCCCATCCTTGCGACTTTTTCTTGTCGCAAGGGTGGGAAGCCGTGAAACTTGCATCGCTTCAAACGCTCATCAAGACCGGGTTGCCCACTTCAGCGTTCGCGCCCGCCTGCTGCGTTTCCTCGGAGGGTTCGTCCTCCATCGGCACATGGGCAAACTCCCAGGCCGAACGGTCCTTCAGCAGCCGCGAAACCAGCGCCGTGTGCATGGCGTGGCCAGCGCGCTCGGCCACCACATGGCCCTCGATGCGCCGCCCGGCCAGCGCAAGATCGCCGATCAAGTCCAGAATCTTGTGGCGCACATACTCATCGGGAAAGCGTAAAGGGCCGTTCTCCGGGCCATCTGCTGTCAAAATGAGAGTGCTCTCCGGGCTGGCGCCGCGGATCAGACCCATATCGCGCAGCTTCTTCTCATCGTCCTTGTAGCCGAAGGTGCGCGCCGCAGCGATGGTCTTTCCGTAGGTCTCGGCCGCAAGGTCAACGCAGGCCGTCTGATAGCCGATTGGCGCGGGGAAGTTGATGGTGTACCGGATGCTGTAGCCGGAGCCAGGATAGACGCCAATAAACTTGTTTCCTTCGCGCACCTCGACCGGGCTGAGAATGCGGACGGTCTCGCGGCGGCGGCGCTGGGTGCGGATGCCCACTCTCAGAAAAGCCTCCACGTAGGGCAGTGCACTGCCGTCCAGAATGGGCAGTTCCAGGTTGTCCAGCTCCGCAATCACGTTGTCCACGCCCATGCCGACCAAAGCCGAAAGCAGATGCTCGGTGGTGGAGATCAGCACGCCTTGCCGCATCAAGCTGGTGGCATAGCTTACCTTGGCCACGTTGCGCGCCGTTGCGGAAATCTCGTAGTTTTCCAGATCCGTGCGCCGGAAGACGATGCCGGACCCGGCCGGAGCGGGCAACAGACGCAGGGTTACCGGCGCGCCGGAGTGCAGCCCGACCCCGGTAAACTCGATCGGCGCGATAATTGTCTGTTCCAGATGCGCGTTATTGGCCAAGAATTCCTTCTTCCAGGGGAATAGAAAACCATGTGCAACCGTTAGATTAGACGCGACTGGTTCTCTCTGTACTGTGGCATTTTTGCCACACTTTGCACCAAATAGGGGACTTCCCAATTGAAAACATCTGCTTTTCCCGTGTCGGGTGGGTACTCAAGTGCCGAATCACCTGCTAGACTTTTGTCAAGAACCATTTGGAGCTTGATCACACCATGAAACACACTGCTCTGATTTTGTTGTTGGCGGCCAGCACCGTGGCCGCAAGCGCCCAATCCACTGCCAAGCCGGTAACTACCACCAAACCGGCCACCACCACTGCGAAACCCGCCACAGCCAAATCTGCCACCAGGGCTGCCAAGCCCGCAGTAACCGCGGATAAGCTGCCCCCGGGCGCGCCCGTGGTCAAGGGAATCAAGAAGATTCTCTATACGGCTTCGCTGCGCTATCAGGAAATCAAGATTGGCGATGGCGTCCTGGCAGAACCCAACAAGTTATACAAGATCCACTACACCGGCTGGCGCGCAGCCGATGGCGTCAAGTTCGACTCCTCGTACGACCACCCCGGACAGCCGCTCAAAGACAAGGACGGCAAGCCGGTGCTGGGCGCCGATGGCAAGCCCAAGCTGGGCGATCCTCAGCCCATGGTTTTTCCTCAGGGCATGGGCCGCACCATTGCGGGCTTTGACCAGGGCTTTGAAGGCATGAAAGTAGGCGGAAAACGCCGCATCTTCATCCCTTGGCAACTGGGGTATGGAATGCGTGCGATTCCCGACCATGGTCCGGAACATCCGGGAATTCCCGCGAAATCCGACTTGGTTTTCGACGTCGAGTTGTTGGCTGTGACAGACATGCCCACGCCGCCTGCGCGTCCGGCCATGATGCCCGGCGGTCATCCGTTGCCTGGCGTAAAACCAGGAGTACAGGCCAAGCCCGGCACACCTGCTGCGCCCACGGTTCCTGCTGCCAAGCCGGCAGCTTCCGCGACTCCGGCAACAGCTGCTCCGACAACATCGAAGCAAGCAACGCCTGCGGCTCCTGCAACCGCTCCGGCTGCCGCCGCTACCCCGGCGCAGACGCAAACCAAATAACGCCGCTTTTTTTGAGGCCTTCCGGTTCAACGATCATCTCCGCAAAGGAGATGATCGTTGAACCGGAAGGCCTTTTTGTTTTTGCGGGACTTAGAGCTTATTCGCAAATTAAGAATGAGTTGTGGCGTTGATCTTCAAACCGGCTGTGCGGGTGAAGTTCACACCGTCAGATGTTTTCTGTGGGCCGGGAGGCCCACAGTACAGCCGACCGGGAGGTCGGCGCTACCTATTTTCGGATAAGTCCTTATGCGATTTTCTTCAGGCCAGGGCGACAGGCAGCTCGGGTGTGGCTGCCAACAGTTGCTGCGTATAGGCCTCTTGCGGGTGGTCGCAGAGCGCCACAGCTTCGCCGGTTTCCACCAGCCTGCCGCGTTCCATCACCGCAATCCGCGTGCTCAGATAGCGCACCAGCGGCATGGCGTGGGAAATAAACAGATAGGTCAGCCCGTGCTCATGCTGCAACTGCCGCAGCAGATTCACGATCTGCGCTCCCACGCTCACATCCAGGGCGGAAACCGGCTCATCCAGAATCAGTAGCCGGGGCCGGAGCGCCAGCGCGCGGGCAATGTTGATTCGCTGCCGCTGTCCGCCGCTGAACTCGTGCGGATGGCGCTCCAGCGCGGATTCGTCCAGCCCTACATGGGCGAGCAGTTCAATCGCCTTGGTGCGTAGCGTCGCGGCGTCCGTCTTGTCTCCGGTTTCGCGCCGATGGATGACCAGCGGCTCGGTCACAATTTCCAGCACCTTCATGCGTGGATTCAGGGCGCCGTAGGGGTCCTGGAAGACGGGCTGCATCTGGCGTCGCAGGTGGAGCAGTTCAGTGCGCGAGGCTCGCGCCACATCAATGCCGTCGACGCGCACAACGCCCAGGCTGGGCTCGACCAGCCCCAGAATCATCCGCGCCAGAGTCGTCTTGCCAGAGCCCGACTCGCCCACCAGCCCCAGCGTCTCGCCAGATTCGATGGAGAGCGAAACGTCCTCTACGACGGCGTGCTGCTCTGTCCTGAACCCCACCCGTCGGGGATAGGTCTTCCAAACTGCATCCACCTCAACCAGCGCCATGCTTCGATGGTATACGCATATCTGGTGGGGCGGAACAAACAGCACGAATGTAATACGGTAACGAGGAGAGTCAAAGACGCCTTTTTTGCCTGGTCCTGTTTCGGAGCGATGCGGCGCAGGTGAGCAAACGTTTTCCACTTGTCAGACACCATCTTCCCGCGATAAACTTGCGTTCTTATGAGTAAACGCTCCTTTGCCCTCGCGTCGCTCGTCGTTCTCGCGCTGCCTTTGACACTGATTGCCCAGGCGCCCTCGCTTGCCATTCAGGTGAATCACCCCACCGCCAAGGTTAGCCCCACACTTTATGGATTGATGACAGAGGAGATCAACTTCTCCTATGACGGCGGCCTCTACGCCGAACTGGTTCGCGATCGCACGCTCGGCGGCGATTGGCAGTCGCTGGCCCACTGGACGCTGGTGGCGCACGGTAACTCCGCCGCAGAGATCTCTGCCGACGACAAAGCTCCCCTGAACAGTGCGATACCAAGGAGCTTGAAATTGCATGTGAGCGCGGCCACCGAGTCTGCGCCGGCTGGCGTGCAAAACGACGGATTCTGGGGCATTCCGGTTCGTCCCAATACGTCCTATAGCGGTTCTTTCTACGCGAAGACCGACAGCGCCGGCCTACCGGTGACCGTCAGCCTCGTGAACGATGAGACGGGAGTCACCGCAGCCAGTGCGACGGTTACCGGACTCACCGGCGAGTGGAAGCAGTATGCCTTTACGTTGAAGACCGCTGACGTGCCTGTTTCGGCGAACAATCACCTGATCCTGACCATTCCGCAGCCCGCGACCGTCTGGTTCGATCTGGTTTCGCTGTTTCCTCCGACCTATCATGACCGCACCAACGGCAACCGCATCGACCTGATGGAGAAGATGGCAGCAATGCATCCGACCTTTCTGCGCTTGCCGGGCGGCAATTATCTTGAGGGCGACCACATCCCCGATCGCTTTCAGTGGAAAAAGACGATTGGTCCTCTCGCTGACCGTCCCACCCATCCCAGCCCGTGGAATTACCGCTCTTCGGACGGCATGGGGTTGCTGGAGTTCATGGAATGGTGCGAGGACCTGAAGATTGAGCCGGTGCTTGCCGTTTATGCTGGTTATTCACTGTCGCAAGAGCATGTGGAACCGGGGCCGGCGCTGGAGCCCTACATCCAGGATGCTCTGGACGAAATCGAGTACACGACCGGCAGCACCAGCACCAAGTGGGGCGCCGAGCGGGCCAAGAACGGCCATGCCGAGCCCTTCCCGCTGCACTATGTCGAGATCGGCAACGAAGATTTCTTTGATCGCTCGGGCTCGTACGATGGCCGCTATACGCAGTTCTACAAGGCGATCAAGCAGCGCTATCCCGAGCTGCAATTGATCGCGACCACGCCGGTCAAGAGCATCGTACCGGATGTGCTCGATGAGCATTACTACATGGCAGCCGAGAAGTCGTTTGCCGACGCCAACCACTATGACAAGACAGACCGCAAGGGGCCGAAGATCTTTGTCGGCGAGTGGGCCACGCGCGAGGGCGAACCAACGCCCAACCTGCAGGCGGCGCTCGGCGATGCGGCCTGGATGACGGGCATGGAGCGCAACAGCGACATCGTCGTCATGGCCAGCTACGCGCCTCTGTTCGTGAATGTGAATCCCGGCGGCATGCAGTGGGAGACGGACTTGATCGGCTACGACGCGCTGACCAGCTATGGCTCGCCGAGCTACTGGGCGCAGGTGCTGTTCGCCAATCATCTGGGCACCGAAGTGGTCGCAAGCACGCTTTCCAACGCCGGGTCGCGGGTCTATACGTCGGTCACGCGCAATGAAAAGCAGCGCAAGCTGTTCGTCAAGATTGTGAACGCGCAGTCGGTCGCCGTGCCGTTGAGCATCGCGCTGGATGGCGTTTCCAAAGCTGGGCAGGAGGCGAAGCTCATCACGCTGAGCGGCAAGTCGCCGAACGCCACCAATAGCATTACGAACCCGAACGCCCTTGTGCCGGTCGAACAGCAGATTCAAATCGCCGGGCCAAAGTTCGAGCAAAGCTTCGCGCCTTACTCGATCAATGTGCTGGAACTGAATTACTAAATAAGAGGGTGTACTTGCCTTCAGACGGCGCTTGTTCTGGTTGCTGCTTCAAGCAACCAGGGCAAGCGCCGTCTTTTGTTGTGGGCGGCATCCGGTCATTCAGGTTCGTGGGGGCCCCCAGCCGAGGTGCCCCCCCCATATTTTGTAAGTAAAATCCTTGTTTTCTTGAGGTTGTAGGCATAGTTGCGCCGTAAGATCTTGAAAACAATGAAGTTCCATGCAAAATCTTCCAGGGAAAGGAGTTATGCGAGGTTTTGGCCTCTGCCCGTTGCTTCCGGCACGAGCATTTCCAGTTTTGCTGTCGGGCGCTTTTATGCCTTCCCACCCTTGCGCCAGGAAAAAAGCGCAAGGATGGGGCACGGAAGTTCCTTAAACTCACGGTGAAAATGTTCTAAAAGGCTGCGGCGTGCTGGGACGATGATTGGAAGGAAGATTTCCAGGATCATTGTGCAACGAAGCGAGGATATTATCCGCAAACATCCGCGGTGCAGGTGGGGAAAAGCTATAAAGAGCTATAAAAAGCTCTATAAATATTCCACCTTAAGCGCGATGAAACTGCGCCGAAGGTGGGGCACCCGCACAACCGGCACGACTAGAGCCGTGCCCTTTGATTCAGAGCTTTCGTAGGGATTGTCGTTCCCAGGTCCCAAAATCGGGACCTGGGGCACCCAATGGCGGTGCGTCTTCAGGCGGTTAGAGATCTAGCTGCAACCGCTGGTGGAACCGCATTCCATGCAGCGGTAGCAACTGCCGTTGCGAACCATGATGGCGCCGCAAACCGAGCAACTGGGCGCGTCGCCCATCTCGTACATGCCGCTCATGGCCTCGGTGGCGTGGAAGATGCCGTTCGGAGCAGCGTCGCTCGATGCCGCAATCGGCTCCGTCGTGCTTTCCGCATTGCCCGTTCCGGGCTGGCCGCTGACCTTGTTGAGGCGACGGGCCACCTCTTCGGCCAGTTGGGACAGATGGTCTTGCGAGAGCTGGTCTTCCGGCTCGCTCTCAGACAGGCTGGGAGAGTCGGGCAGTTGCGGAGACTGCTGGGCCAGGCCGGCAAACAGCGCCAGTTGCTCGCCTTCGAGAAAGCGCAGATGGAGCCAGCGGAAGATGTAATCCATCAGGCTCTTGGCGTAGCCAATCTGCTCGTTGCCGGTCCAGCCGGAGGGCTCGAAGCGGGTGTGGGCAAACTTCTCGCAGAGGACCTTCAGCGGCACGCCGTGCTGCAGGGCGATCGAGATGGAAGTTGCAAACGAATCCATCAACCCGGAGATGGTGGAGCCCTCTTTGGCCATCTTGATGAACAGCTCGCCCGGTTGCCCAGTGGGGTAGAGACCGACCGTGATGTAGCCCTCGTGGCCGGCAATGGAGAATTTGTGGGTGACCGAGGCACGCTCGTCCGGCAACCTGTGGCGAACGGCGCGCGGCGGGCCGTTCAGATCCTGCGCCTCGGGGCTGTCTGGCGAGGGTTGAAGTTCGGTCGCCGTGGCTGCCTTGGCGATCTTCCGCAGTGCGCGCTCGAAGGTGGCGGCGACCAACAGAAGCGACTTGGCGCCGACTTCCAGCTTTTCGCCGGTCTTGGCTTCCAGCGTCTTTATGTCGGCTTCGCTGGCAGGCTCGCCGGCGGCCAACTTGGCCAGCAGGCGGCTGCCGGCGGTGTCCAGCGCCGTGGGCTCGCGCTTGGCGTCCATGCTGACATTGAGCGGCTGGGTTCCCTTGGAGCCGTCGCGGTAGATGGCCACGGCCTTGATGCCTTCGCGCCAGCTTTCGGCGTAGACCTCGGCCACGTCGTCGACAGTGGCCTCGCGGGGCAGGTTGACGGTCTTCGAGATTGCGCCGGAAAGGAAGGGCTGCGTGGCGGCCATCATCTTGACGTGGCCCATGTAGTGGATGGAGCGCGTGCCCTTGGCGGGCTTAAAGCTGCAATCGAAGACGGAAAGGTGCTCGGGCTTGATGGCCGGAGCGCCTTCGATGGTGCCCGTCGCGTCGATGTAGCTGACGATGGCGTTAACCTCGTCGTCCGAGTAGCCGAGCTTGAACAGGGCCGCGGGAACGGTGTTGTTGACGATCTTGATCATGCCGCCGCCGACCAGCTTCTTGTACTTGACGAGGGCCAGATCGGGTTCAATGCCGGTTGTGTCGCAGTCCATCATGAAACCGATGGTGCCGGTGGGAGCCAGAACGGTGACCTGGGAGTTGCGGTAGCCGTAGCGCTCGCCGTAGAGCAGGGCGCTGTCCCAGGCTTCGCGGCTGGCGTCGATGAGGGCGTCGAGCTGCGGCACGGCAAAGGGCTCGCCGCTCTGCCGCGATGCGCCGATGTTGTTGACCTCGGCGCGGTGCATGCGGATCACATCGAGAAAAGGCTCGCGGTTGACGTAAAAACCGGGGCAGGCGCCTTCACTCCGTTGCGCTGGCTCGGAAGCTGCGAATCCGTTCTTGCGATCGACACCAGCGGTCAGCGGCGTGGCTGAGGGAATCGAGGGGCAGTTGGCTGCCACGATGGCCGATTGCAGGTAGGCTTGGCCGCACAGGATGGCGGTCAGCGCGGCAGCCAGGTCGCGTCCGGCGGCCGAGTCGTAGGGCAGGCCGGAAGCCATCAGCAGCGCGCCCAGATTGGCGTAACCGAGGCCCAGCGGCCGGTAATCATGCGAATTGCGGGCGATGGACTCGGTCGGATAGCCCGAGTTGTCCACCAGAATCTCCATGGCCGTGATGATGACCGAGATCGAGTGCCGGTAGCCGGCGATGTCGAAAGTTCCCGACGGGGTGACGTACTTCATCAGGTTCAGACTGGCCAGGTTGCAGGCCGAGTTGTCCAGGAACATGTACTCCGAGCAAGGATTCGACGCATTGATGCGGGCCGAGTTCTTGCAGGTGTGCCACTTGTTGACGGTCGTGTCGAACTGCATGCCGGGGTCGCCGCAGGCCCAGGCCGCCTCGGCGATCTTGCGCATGATCTCGCGAGCCTTGTAGGTCTTCACCGGCTTGTGGCCGTTCACCGTATAGGTGGTAAAGTTGCCGTCGTCCTCGCAGGCTTGCATGAACTCATCGCTGACGCGAACCGAGTTGTTGGCGTTCTGGAAAAAGATCGACGAGTAGGCTTCCGAATCCGGCCCGGAGCCGTCATAACCCTCCCGAACCAACGCGTAGGCCTTGGCTTCTTCCTTGGCCTTGCAGCCGATGAAGTCCAGAATGTCGGGGTGATCCACGTTGAGAATCGCCATCTTGGCCGCGCGGCGGGTCTTGCCGCCGGACTTGATGACCCCGGCAAAGGCGTCAAAGCCGCGCATGAAGCTGAGCGGCCCCGAGGCTGTGCCACCGCCCGAGACCGATTCCTGACTGGAGCGCAGGGAACTGAAATTCGTGCCTGTTCCCGAACCGAATTTGAAAAGCAGGGCTTCGGTCCGGGCCAGCTCCATGATGCCAGCCATCGAATCGTCAACAGAATTGATAAAGCAGGCCGAGCACTGCGGATTCTTGTAGCCAGTCGCGCCGCACTGCACGCCGCCCGTGGCGGGGTCCCAGTGCCAGTTCTCGCCCTTGGCGTCGGGCTCCAGGCGGTCGCAGCCCACGTTGAACCAGACCGGGGAGTTGAAGGCCACCTTCTGGGTCAGCAGCATGTGCGTCAGTTCGTCATGGAAGATGTCCGCATCCTCGGCGGTGGCAAAGTAGCCTTCGGAAAGGCCCCAGGCGCGAACCGTCTCGGCCACACGGCTCACCAGTTGCTTGACCCCGGTCTCCCGCACCGGCGTGCCCAGCTTTCCGTGCAGGTACTTCGAGGCCACAATGTTGGTGGCGGTCATGGACCAGTCGGCCGGGACCTCGACGTTGTCCTGCTGGAAGATGATGTTGCCATCCTTGTCGGTCAGCGAAGCGGTGCGCTGCTCCCAGGTCACCTCGTCATACGGGCTGACTCCCTCGGTGCTGAAACGGCGCGTGAAGATCAGTCCTCGCTGGGCGTTGGCGGCCTTGGGGGCGTCTGCGGAATTTTGAAACTCGACCTCGTTCATAGAACCCTTTCGATCTTGCAATAGCGGTGAAGCTCCGTCTCGGTCCGGCGCTGTGGCGGCCTGGAGAGAGACGGAGAAAAATCTCTGGCAAAACAACGTGAAACGGGGGGTTAAAAATTGCCGTGAGTTCTTTTGTCTCAGCGGTTTCCTGTGGAAAAGTCACACAGAGTTGTTTGCAGTCCGTTTAGTGCTGCATGTGAAAAAATACCCCTGTCTATGGTGTAAGTCAAGAAAAAACCACTATATCTTGTATTTTGTGGCCGTTCCGGGCACCCACTTTGCAAACAAAGGGAAATGCCTGTGGAAAGCTCCGAACGCCCTTGTCCGATGCGGGTTCCCGGCCGCCAATCTGCCTTAAGTCCTGTGCAACCCTTGAGCTGGCGTTGGCATCCATCCCAACCTCAAGCCTAGTCTTCGCCGGGGCCGGGAACAAGGCGCAGAAGCGGTGCATTTGGGACGGAAATCTGTGCAGATGTGGACAATCAGGGACGGATTTCCGGACAGATGAACGTAGGAAGAAGGCGAATGATTGATGTGCAACCGAACGGCGGCGTAGACTTTCCAGCATGAAGCGGATCGTCTGGATTTTCTTGTTAGTCGCTGTTGGGGCCGGCGTGGGAAATGCACAGGAAGGCGCCAATCCTGTACCTGTCTTCGTGATCCACGGTCCCACGATCGTGGCTTTTTTTGCGCCCGAGACAGGGCCGGAATTGAAAAACGACTCCGACATCAACGAGGCGCTCAGCGACTTTCAGCTTTACTACGGTCAGGCAAGCGCGCCACTGCGGAAGGCGGGAATTGATTTTCCCGATACAAATACCCTCTCGTTCAGAATTTGCATTCGAAAGAAAGTCCGGAGATACCGGATGAACAAGACAGGCGTCGGATATTTCTTCATCGCTCCTGGCAAGGAGCCGCATATTGAATACGGCGTAATGACAGATGCAGACCTTCTGGATGCAGCCAGGAAGTATTTTGGTATTGCAATCCGCTGAGAAGGATAGCCGCGCAGGCCTTCACTGCTCGAAGTGGAAGTTGGCAGGAATCATCTGCTGATGCAGGACGCGAACGATGCGGATCCCTTCCGGCTTCAATCGGTAGAACACAACGTGCTTTCCTTGTTTGTGCCTATGCAGTCCCATGCTGATTGCATCGCAGCTTCGACCGATTCCGGGGGCTTCCGCGAGCGTTTGAAAACAACGTTGCAAATCCTGGACGTAGTGAAAGGCTTGTTCCGCGCCCCATTTCTCCAGCGTGTACCTGGTGATAACGCGAAGGTCGGATTGAGCGGGCTTGGAAACACTGTACTTAGGCAACGCTCTCGCCCTTCTCCGCGGCTAGCTCTTCGATATAAGCATCAAGTCTTTCAAAAACGCCATCCTCGGCATCGCCGCTGGCGTCTCCTTCTGCAATGGCCGCCCGGAGCACGGTCATCTTCTGTTCGTACTCCCGCTCTTCCTTCTCTAGCAGGCGCAGAGCGGTCCGCATGACCTCGCTGGCGTTGGCGTAGAGTCCTTCCTTGACCTTGGTGGCGACGAACTGATCCAGTTCCTTGGTCAGGCTGACATTGCGAGTCGGCATAAGGCACCTCAGCCAGAGTATAGAATTCTTGGCCAACCTTGCCAAGCACCTGCGGTGCGGCCAATTGCTCGCTATTCGCTCGCAGGGGATTTTTCACGGAGCGAAAGCTGCACCAGGCAAAGCGGACGCCGCCCTCTTGCGCAAAAAAACGCCGCCCGTTTCCAGGCGGCGTTTCTTCGATCGGCAAGACTTGAAGTTAGTCGTTTACGTTCCCGCCAATCCTCATCCTGTAGTACGACCTCCAGACGAAGGTCATCGAGACCAGGAAGAAGACGACTGCCAGCATATGGGTCAGCATCGGGTTGGATGCAGTCAGCGACACGGCAAGCTCAACAGCCAGCAATCCGAACAAGGTTGTGAACTTGATGATCGGGTTCATGGCCACCGACGAGGTGTCCTTGAAGGGATCGCCGACGGTGTCGCCGACCACACAGGCATCGTGCAGAGGCGTGCCCTTCTGATTCATATCGACTTCCACGATCTTCTTCGCGTTGTCCCATGCGCCGCCGGCATTGGCCATGAAGATGGCCTGATACAAGCCGAAGATCGCAATCGAGATCAGGTAGCCGATAAACAGGAACGGCTCCGCGAACGCAAAGGCCAGAGTGGCGAAAAAGACGGCCAGGAAGATGTTGAACATGCCCTTCTGCGCGTACTTCGTGCAGATCTCCACCACCTTCTTGCTGTCGGAAACGGAAGCTTTCTCCGCGCCTTCCAGCTTGATGTTGGCCTTGATGAACTCAACCGCGCGGTATGCGCCGGTCGAGACTGCCTGGATGGAAGCGCCGGTGAACCAATAGATGATGGCGCCGCCGCAGATCAGACCGAGCAGGAAGGGTGCATGCAGCACGGAGAGTTTATCCACGTTGTAAACCAGTCCGCCGGTCAGTGCCATGATGATCGAGAAGACCATCGTGGTGGCGCCGACGACGGCCGTGCCGATCAACACCGGCTTGGCCGTAGCCTTGAAGGTGTTGCCGGCTCCATCGTTGGCTTCCAGCAGGTACTTGGCGCGCTCGAAGTTCGCCTCGATGCCGTAGTCCTTCTTCAACTCGGCTTCGATGTTGGGAACACTTTCAATCAGCGACAGCTCATAGACAGACTGCGCATTGTCGGTGACCGGGCCGTAGGAATCGACGGCGATCGTCACCGGGCCCATGCCCAGGAAGCCGAAGGCAACCAAGCCAAAGGCGAAGACGGCCGGAGCCAGCATCAGGGTCGCCATGGAAGCGCCCGTCGCGAAGAAATAGCCCGTTCCCATCAGCGCAACCATGCAGAGTCCCAGCCAGTAGGCGGAGAAATTGCCGGCCACGAAGCCGGACAGGATGCCCAGCGAAGCGCCGCCTTCCTGCGCGGAGGTGACGACATCCTTGACGTGCTTCGAGTTGGTCGAAGTGAAGACCTTGACCAGCTCAGGAATGACCGCGCCCGCCAGAGTTCCGCAGGAAATAATGGAAGCCAGCTTCCACCAGAGCGTTCCGTCGCCGAGATCAGGCAGCATCAAGTAGGTGACGAAGTAGGACATGGCGATGGAAAGGATGGAGGTGAGCCAGACCAGCGAGGTCAACGGCTTCTCGAAGTCCATCTCATCGGAATCGGCGTATTTCGCGCGCGCGATGGCTTCGTTGATGAAGTACGCGAACACGCTCGACACCAGCATGGCCACGCGCATGACGAAGATCCAGACCAGCAGTTGGACTTGCGTCTTGGGATCGTGGACGGCCAGCAGAATGAAGGTGATCAGTGCCACGCCGGTGACGCCGTAGGTTTCAAAACCGTCGGCCGAGGGTCCAACCGAGTCGCCCGCGTTGTCGCCCGTGCAGTCGGCGATCACGCCCGGGTTGCGCGCATCGTCTTCCTTGATTTTGAAGACGATCTTCATCAGGTCGGCGCCAATATCGGCGATCTTGGTGAAGATGCCGCCGGCGATACGCAGGGCAGCGGCGCCGAGCGACTCGCCGATGGCGAAGCCGATGAAGCAGGCACCCGCATAATCGCCAGGGATAACCAGGAAGATGGAGAGCATGATGAGAAGCTCGACCGAGATCAGCATCATGCCGATGCTCATGCCAGCCTTGAGCGGAATCGCATAGCAGGAATACGGCTTGCCGCGTAGCGCGGTAAACGAGGTGCGCGAGTTGGCGAAGGTGTTGACGCGAATGCCGAACCAGGCCACGCCGTAGCTGCCGGCGATACCGATCAGGCTGAACAGCAAGATGATGGGCAGCGTAACGAAGACCGGTTTATTCGGTACTGGCGCCAGCCAGCCGAAGTAGAGCGCGATAACCACTGCGATGAAGGCCCAGAGCAGAAGAATGAACTTGCCCTGCGTAATCAGGTACGTTTTGCAGGTCTCATAGATCAGCTCGGAGATTTCGTGCATCGAGCGATGAACCGGCAGGTTCTTCAACTGGTTATAGATAACCAGGCCGAAGAGCAGACCGCCGACGCAGAACAGCAGGCCGATTGCAAGCAGGTTATATCCGCTCACACCGAGGAAGCTCACGCTCCTGAGATCCGGCAGTATCAGGCTGGCTTCGCCTCCGCCAGCATGTTCCGCCTGCCCGTAGGCCAATGAGGGAAGCAGCAGGCCCAGCAGAGCCGCCACGGTCTTGTACTGGCGCTTCAGAAATGCCGCAGCGCTTTTGATGGCTCCGGCGATATTCTGCATCCCCGGTGCACTCTTGTCAGAGCCGATGACCCGGCGCGCGAAGAAAGAGGCTACAAGGAGCGAGAACATACTCACAAGTAGAAAGAAACATACCCCATACTGAACAGTCACAATTCCTCCCAAGCTGAAGTTGCCGTAACCTACCGTAAACAACCCCGGGAAATGCCGCGAATTTTGACCGGGGTCGTAATCACATGAAGGATAGCATCTGCGGTTCAAGACTGTTGCGTGATTGCAGTCACATTGATTTGGCTCTTTCGGGCGTTTCCGGAAAAGGGAGGCGCAGGCCCCAAAAAGGCAGCGTCATGAGGCTGGAGCGAAACCAGAGTCGCTATATCCAGATACCGAAGCGCTTACGTCGACGCGACCAACGGGGAGCTGCGATCTCCGCGGATCATACAAGGCTACAGATACTCGGGCTTTGCTCTAGTTTTGCTATTCGACGGGAATGTCGATCTTGTCGTCGGGGAGCGAATTTCCCAGGTTCTGGTCTTCGTAATGGCGCACCTTGCCGCCGGGAAGCGGGTGCAGCTTGAAGAGCACCAGAACATTGCGATCCGGGTCATCGAAGGCGCGGAAGCTGGCCACCTGCTCAAGCGAAAAACGGGTGTGAATATCCTCGAGAGCGCCGGGGTCCACGTCGTTCCAAGTGGCAAACCAGCCGGGCTGGTATTTGGTTAGTTTCGCTGGCAGATCGGGATACAAATCACTGGGCGTGCCGAAGTCGTCGCACAGAGTGGGCAGATGAGTGGCCATGGTGATTTGGTCGCCGCTGATCGAAAGCAGCAGGCGGTTGCCGTTGGGGTGGGCGTCGATGTATTGGGTCAGCCGCTGGGCCGCCGTGACAAAGGTGTATTCAGGATGGGCGGCGTAGCTCAGGGTCTGGACGCTGTTCGAGGCTGCGGCCAGCGCGGCGAGGGCAACCACGGCCCAGCCGAGGCGGCGCGGCCAGATCCCCTTGGCCAAAGCAGCTTGACCAAGCAGCGCTCCTGCTCCTTGCGCCACCACGAAGAAGCTGAAGAAAGCCACTACGGCAAAGTAGCGGGGCTGGGGATGGTTCTGGTAAGTCATGAAAAGGATATAGCCGGCAATGGCCAGAATGGAGGAGCCGAAGACCGGGTCCAGCAGAAGGGCAGACCACCCCGCGGACAGGTCTTCTTCCGCGAGTTTTCCGGTAGCATGCCGCCGTACATGTACCGCGCCAGCCAGAATCGCGCCCACGATCACCACGAAGGCAAGCGGAATCAGAATGTGGTCCACCCAGAGTCCGCCGTGGAACGACCACCAGAAACTGAGCACAGGCCAGTAAAACTCCGGCGGTTTGTCGTATTTGTTGACGAAGAAAAGATACTTGAAGTCGGCCAAGAGGCCAAAGTGGATGACCAGCGCCATCCAGAGGCCAAAGGATGCGGCAAAGGCCGCGGCCGCGGCTGCCACGCAACGGCTGGCTAATTTACGGTTTTCCAAGAGCGGCAGCAGCATGGCCCAGCCCAGCGCCGGTAACAAAAAAACGGCGGTGGTCTTCGTCAGCATCATCAGCGTGAACAGCAGGCCGATGGCGACCGAAGCGACCACAGGGCGGCGTAAACGGGGCAGGCGGACGGCCAGGTTCAAGGCTGCCAGCGTGAAGGCGATCAGCATGGGTTCCAGAATGGCCAGCCGGCTGAAGCAGTAAAGGAAGGGACTGGTGACCAACAACGTCAAGGCTAGCAGCGCCACCCAGCGCGGGCTTTTTGCCCTGAGCAGCAGGTAGCTCAATAGTAGGTTGCAGAAGAAGAAGGCCACGGCCAGCCCGCGCGCTGCCTGGATGGAAACCCCGGTAAAGAAGAACAGCACCCATTCAAGGAACGGCCAGACGGGCACCGCAGGCGCTGGATTGAAGTCCCCGGGCAAGTACCAGTTGCCGAACAGGTGAGCGCGAACGGCGGCGTTGCCGTACCAGCCTTCGTCGGTGTACTTGGCCCAGTCCATGAACCAAGGCGTGTGGTTGGGAAAGTCGGCGCCGAGATGGAGGCCGTGCAGCAGGGCGAAGATACAGACAAGAACCAGCCAAAGGCCGTAAATCCAGCGCTTATGCAAAATCGTCAAAGATTGTTTCTCCACGGAGACCGCACACGATGAGGCGGCTGAAAGCAGTTTCCTTACGCGGGCGGGCGTTCATGAAGCTGGAACGGAAAACACCGCGCAAAGTTGCTTCGAGTATACCGCGGTTGAAGCGTGGCTTGCTTTGCGCCAGCCCGCAGTCCGAGGGAGATTTTTCGCTGTATTGCTCCGGCAAGAAAACAGTGGCATCGTTTCCCACCCATTTCCGCAAAAGACGCGGAAATGGATGGGGCACGCAGACAGTATTTAGTTGCCGGATCAATACAGCAGCCCGCCACGGCCTGCGAGGCGGCGCGAGAGAAGGCAGGAGAGCAGCGAAGCGCACAGAGCCAGCGCAATCCAGGCGGCCTCTTCGAAGGAGTGAATCGTTCAGCAAATTGGCCGCATCTCTATGGTGGTTGTTTGAACAAGTATTACCTGAAGGGATGCGGCCATGACTCAAGAAAACTTTCGCAATGACCCGGCTTCGCGCCAGCCAGCAATCTATCTTCCTCACGGAGGGGGACCGTGCTTTTTCATGGATTGGACCTGGGGTCCGGCCGATACATGGAACGCCACGCAGCGATTCCTTGAGGGGTTGGCCGCCACGCTGCCTGAGCTGCCGAAGGCGATGCTGGTTGTCAGTGCCCATTGGGAAGAGGCGGCTTTCACGGTCGGTGCCGCCGCGCGGCCTGAACTGATCTATGACTACTATGGCTTCCCCGAGCACACCTATCAATTAACTTGGCCAGCGCCGGGCGAGCCACAACTGGCAGCGCGCGTGGCGGAACTGCTGGGGCAAGCTGGATTGCAGGCGAGTGTGAGCGCCAGCCGAGGCTTTGACCACGGAGTCTTTGTGCCGCTCAAGCTGGCCTTTCCCGAGGCGCAAATCCCGGTGGTCACGCTCTCGCTGGCGGCTTCTCTTGATCCGGCGTTGCATCTGGCGGCGGGACGCGCACTGGCCTCACTGCGTGAGGAGGGCGTGCTGATCGTTGCCAGCGGCATGAGCTTCCACAATCTGCGCGGATACTTGCAGCCGGAGACTCCAGAGCGCGCCCGCGCCTTCGATGCGTGGCTGACGCGCGCCGTGGAATCACCCTCGCGAGAGCGCACGGCTCTGCTGACGGACTGGCGCAAGGCTCCCTTCGCCGCTTACTCGCATCCGCGCGAGGAGCACTTGATTCCGCTGATGGTGGCCGCCGGAGCGGGAGGAGACGCGCCTGGAAAGCGGATTTTTGGCGACGAGCCAATGGGCGCCGCTCTGAGCGCCTACCGCTTCGATTGAGACGAGGACCTTATGCTTTGGCGGTTGCCGCGGCTTCTGCGGCTTTCAGTGCCTGATTGATTGCCGCAGTGACCGTGATGCCAAGGTAGCTGTCGACGGTCTTGGTGTCTGTGCCCAGCGCCGAGGCGATACTTGCAATGCTCTGGCCTGACTGGTGAAGTACCCTGGCCTGTGCCGCCGCGGAGAGCGTAACGGTGTCTCCCTTGGAGGTCGTGGCGGCCGGGATGGGTGCGCTCGTGGTGGGCGTCGTTACTGCCTGCACGGCGTTGGCCGAGGTTGCCTGCGTTGTGTTGTACACGCTGTTCGTGTTGCTGGTGGCGTCAAAAATCTGGATGGATGACATGGCGACTACCTTTCCGCGGCCAAGCATCTGCTGCCGTCAGCCAGAGTTTGTGGTCCTGCCGACAGCGGAAGGTCCTTTGTACCGTTACCTGACAGTATCGGCAAAAGCCCAACTAGAATTCAGAGGAAAAATCAGAGCTGGCGCAAAAAAAGCCGGAACGAAGCTTTTCCTTGCTCCGCAGCCTAGCTGCCTTCCTGGTACCAGCGCCTTCGGCGGCCCACACGGATGCCGGAGTGGATGAGAATCGCCAGCAGGACGAAGGCCATGAACAGATCGGTGCGCGCCTCATGGAAAAAGCTCAGCCAGCCATAATCGTTGAGCTTTTCGGGCGTGAACGGCCCCAGAGGCCTGCCCAGCAGAATGGGAATCTTGGTGGTGACCAGAGTGGCAATGATGAGCGCCAGCAGCGCGAGCGCGGCATCGCCGGCATAGAAGTTCAGCAGGATGGCAAGGCCGCCGCCGATTTCGATGCCGCCCACCAGCGGCGCCAGCAGTTGCGGGTCGGGAAGGCCGATGGCGGCAAAGTGCTCTGCACCCAGCTGCTCTGGACGCACAAATTTGAGGGCGCCTTCAAATACGAACATCAGACCCACAATGATCCGGATCAGGATCATGGGAAGATTTCGCCGCACCGTTGTCTCCATTCCTGGTTTTTCTGTAAGGGCCTGATCGACTTGCGAGAAAAGGCCAAATTGCATACCAGATATGAAAAATCATACCGCACGGGCCACACAAAGAGAAGAAAAAGCGGTGAGAGAAGAAAAGAAGCTGAATTCACGAATGCATTTCCAAGGCGCCGTTCTGCCTTGGGCCGCTAAAAAAATAATAAAAGGGAAGATTGAATGCGGGAAAAATTTTGCGGAAGGTGCTGATTTCGGTTCTCGAGCCTGGATCAGGGGTGTCTGGCGCGCGTGGAAAAGTGAGGTTGTGCGGTTGGCTTGATGGAAATAGCGCCACAACCCGTCGGAGTCCGTTAGACTGTGGTTTGTGGTTCCTAATGACCAGATCCCCAGCGGCAAGTCATCGCTGATTCTTGCTGGGGTGGGAATCAGGGCCGGCCCGAGTCCGAAGGCTGCACGCGCGGCAGGGTTTTTTTTGGGAGAGATGCGGTTTCCGAGCCGATTGGCCGTCCGGCGTTTGGGCGAGGTGGCCGCGGTCCAATATAATCAATCTTTCCTTGATGCAGAATCAGATTTTTCAGCAGTGAGGGTGTCGATATTCTTGCCGTGAAGCCGAATCTTAAGGCGAACTATGGACCGCACAAGTACATGTGCTCGGCACAGGGCTCTCGCCCGGTGAAGATCAAGCACATTTCCATCACCCGCGCTTTGCTGACCACCGCGCGCACAATGCTTTTGCTGACGCTGGCGCTTGCCGCCGGCACAGCCCTGGCCCAGCAGTCGCAGACCATCGATTCGATTCGGGTCATCGGCAACCGGCGCATCCCCAAGGAGACCGTGCTGGCGCGGCTCTTTACGCACCCCGGCGATACCTACGATCCGATCTCGGTCGAGCGCGACTTCAATTCGCTGTGGAATACCGCGTACTTCGACGATGTGCGCATTGAGCGCGAGGACTCGGAGAAGGGCATCATCCTGAACATCTTCGTTCGGGAGAGGCCGACGATCCGCGAGATCAACTACAAGGGCCTGAACGCGGTCTCTCAGTCGGATGTGCTCGACCGCTTCAAAAAAGAGAAGGTCGGCCTGTCGGTTGAAAGCCAGTATGACCCGACCAAGATCAAGCGGGCTGAGACGGTACTCAAGGATATTCTGGCGGAGCATGGCCATCAGTTTGCCACCATCAAGACCGAAGTGAAGACGATTCCTCCGGCCTCGGTGCAGGTGAACTTCAATATCAAGGAAGGCCCCACAGTGAAGGTGGGTGAGATCAAATTCGCCGGCAACCAGCACATCAACAGCCTTCTGCTGCGCCGCTCGATGAAGAACCTGAAGCCCATCGGCATTCCCTATTCGATTTTTCTGGAGAATATTTTTTCCCAGACCTTCGATGCGTCGAAGCTCGAAGAGGATACCGAGCGGGTGCGCCAGGCTTATCGCGACAAGGGCTACTACACCGCAGCCATCGAGGAGCCCAAGACGCAGATTCGCGACCAGGGCGGTTTGAACTGGTTTACCTTCCGGCCGAACAAAGGTAAGCGCATCGATATTCTGATGCCCGTCGAAGAGGGCGCGCGCTACCGGCTGGGGACGATCACCTTCACGGGCAACAAGGCGGTACGAAACGAGAAGGCACTGCGTTCCACCTTCGCCGTCAAGGACGGCGAGTGGTTCAACGCCACGCTGGTCGGCAAGGGCCTGGAAAACCTCAAGAAGGCTTACGGACAGATGGGCTACATCAATTTCGGCGCCATCCCCAAGCCTGTCTTCGATGAGCAGAAGAAGACCGTCTCGCTCACAGTCGATATCGATGAGGGCAAGCCCTTCTATGTTTCGCGCATCGAGTTCCAAGGCAACACCATCACCCGCGACAAGGTCATTCGCCGCGAGTTGATGCTGGAGGAAGGGCAGGTCTACAACTCGCATCTGTGGGAGTACAGCCTCTTGCGGTTGAACCAGCTCGAGTACTTTGAGCCGCTCAAGGTGGATCAGGACTCGGAAGCCCACCAGGATGCCGAGGCGGGCACGGTGGATCTGCTGCTGAAGGTGAAAGAGAAGGGCAAGAACTCGATCGGCATGAACGGCGGCATGAGCGGAATGTCGGGTGCCTTCCTGGGTGTCAACTACTCGACCAACAACTTCCTCGGCTTGGGAGAAACGCTGAGTCTGCAGGCCAACCTGGGCAGCACGAACCGCACGTTCACATTTGGTTTCTCGCAGCCCTACGTCCGCAACCGCCCGCTCAACCTGGGCTTTCAGCTTTTCAACAACAAGCAGGACTTTAACGCCGCCAAGAGCTACCAGACCTCCGGCACGGCGACGATCCTGAGCGCCGCGCAGCAGTCGATGACGCAGAACTACGATCAGGCAGCCACAGGCTTCAATGTTTCGGCCAGCTATCCGCTCAAGCGGCACGCTTTTCAGCGCGTGGGCTTTACCTATTCGCTGAGCAAGTCGTCGATCAGCACGTTCTCGACCGCTTCGCAAACCTATTTCCAGACCATCAGCTTCCGGTCGGGCATTCAGGGGTCCAATGCGCTGCAAGGCATCATCAACAGCCTGGCCTCGTTCAGCTACAGCTACAACACCATCAACAACCCAATGCGCCCGCGCACAGGCAAGGAAATCTCGGCCGTCTTTCAGGCCTCCGGCATTTGGGGCAACGTGCGCTATATCGCGCCGATGGTGGCTTACAAGCAGTTCCTGCCCATGCACTACCTGATACCGTCGGCCAACGGGCGCAACGTGCTGGGCATACGCGCGCAGTTGAGCTACGTGCAGGGCTATGGCGGCGACGTGGCCCCGCCCAACAACCGCTTCTACTCCGGCGGCGAGGGTGAGTTGCGCGGCTTCGACACGCGCACTGCCACGCCCTACGGCTACGTTCCCAATCGCACCACCGTGCAGTTGACCAATCCGGACGGCACGGGCGTGCCGCGCGATCCGACCCAGCCGCAGTTGAACCAGTACATCCAGGTTCCGCTGCCGGTTTATGGCATTGCCTCGATTGGCGGCGACACCAGTTTCATCAGCAATGTCGAGTACCGAATTCCCATCGCCGGCCCGGTGACCTTCTCGTTTTTCGACGACTTCGGGATCGTTACGGCCTTCAACAAGGGGCAATTGAAGCAGAGTCCCGAGGGCTTTGCCTCGTTGACCGCGCCTCTCTATGGCTGCCCGGTGTGGAACAATGGCGCCTGCCAGGGGGGCATTCCCGGCTCGCAGGTTGGATTCGAGCGTAATATCCATCCCATCTCCGGCACCAACTTTGTTCCGCGTATGTCCACCGGCGGGGAGATTGCCGTGATCATGCCGATCATCAACGCGCCCTTCCGCCTGTTCTATGCCTACAACCCGTTGCGGCTCTACGAGAGGCCTTACTGCAACCTTGGAAAGGGAAGCAAGAATCAGAGCTGCTCGGCAGAGCTGATTACCCGCTCCATGTTCCCGTCGGGCACCTATAGCGGCGCGGGCGACTTTACCTATGCGGAGTCGGTCGCGGCCTATGGAGCGCGGGACGTCTTCCGGGAACCCCGCAAGACCTTCCGGCTGACCGTGTCGACCACCTTCTAGGAACAGGGTTCAACAAGCAAGAAAAGGGCTGCCCGCATTGGGCGGCCCTTTTTCTTGGTGCGCATCTTCATCCAAACACGCGAACAAGATCATGCAGGACTTGCCGGTTTGACGCTCCCCCCTGTGGCACCTATAATCCATCTTGTTCCTGCTGATGTTTCCATTGCGTCTTTTCCCGTCTCTGTTCCTTTTGGCGCAGAGCAACTCAAGAAGGCCGTGAGGTTGCACAGATAGGCACAGGCTCGTTTCCGCTTCCAAACGCGGACAGCCCCACCGGAATTTCGAAGGAGTTTTACAACCGCATGAAGCGCTCTCTTGCACTTATCGTAATGCTGGCCTCGGGTCTTGTCCTGGGGGCCAATGCCCAAACATCGCCTGCTGCTGCCGCGGCGCCTGCCGGTCCGGCCAAGATTGCCGTTATCGCCTTCCAGGTGGCCGTAGCCCAAACCAATGAAGGCCAGCGCAACTTTGCCGACCTGCAGAAGAAGTTCGCGCCCAAGGAAGCCCAGATCAAGTCTGAGGGTGAAGAGATCGATACCCTGACCAAGCAGTTGCAGGCGCAGGGCGACAAGTTGAGCGATGCCGAGCGCGCCAACAAGGCCAAGACCATCGACGAGAGGAAGAAAAAGGCTCAGCGCGATCTCGAAGATGCCCAGAACGATATGAATTCGGAGATGCAGGAGCTGTACAACGGCCTCGCCTCCAAGGTGTATGACGTTCTGGCCAACTACGCGCAGCAGCAGGGATTCACGCTGGTTCTGGACGTTGCCCAGCAGCAGAATCCGGTGCTCTATGCCAGCGAGTCGACCAACATCACCAAGCAGATCATCGATGCCTACAACGTGAAGTCGGGTGTGCCCGCTCCTCCGGCGCAGCCGGCAGGCGCCCGTCCAGCCGCATCTCACCCGGCTACCCATCCCTCTCACTAGAGACTTGGGATGGCTTGGCAAAGGCCCCGCATTGCGGGGCCTTTGCCGTTTCAGCGGCAGTCTTGAGCAGCAACGGGGCGCTGCATGCCGGGCAGCACAATCGTTTGCGTTTTTCGTACGTCTTGTTGTGGAAAAAACTGTGGATTTCTTTTGCGAATCCCGCAAGAAATCTCACAATTCTCTTCTTGCCAAGCTCTATTTCCTTCTGATATAAAATGTAACTCCTGATTTATCAATAATTATTGAGAGTGTGCCGTCATCCTTTGGCCTGATGGCGAGCCGCAAGGCGGACGCACGGGCCTGCTGGGGTTATCCACAGATACAGATCAACAAAATGTGAATTGGATCACAAGTTGGAAACTACTTCTGCGAATCTTCGTTGATCCGCAGTAAGGCCAGGAAGGCTTCCTGCGGAATGTCCACCCGGCCGATGCGCTTCATGCGCTTCTTGCCTTCCTTCTGCTTTTCCAGGAGCTTGCGCTTGCGGCTGATGTCGCCGCCGTAGCACTTGGCCAGAACGTTCTTGCGCAGCGGACTGACTGTCTCGCGAGAGATGATCTTGGCGCTGATGGCGGCCTGGATGGCGACCTCAAATTGCTGGCGGGGGATCAGTTCGCGCATCTTGGAAACCAGCGCCCGGCCGCGTTCGTAGGCCAGGTCGCGATGCACGATGATCGACAGCGCATCGACGGGCTCGCCGCTGACCAGGATGTCGAGCTTGACCATGGGCGACTCCCACTCGCCGGTGAGTTGATAGTCCAGCGAGGCGTAGCCGCGGGAGACGGTCTTGAGGCGGTCGTAGAAGTCGAGGACGATCTCGTTGAGTGGCAGCTCGTAGGTGAGCAGAACACGCGTCGGCGTGATGTACTCGAAGTTGATCTGCTTGCCGCGTTTTTCCTCGACCAGCTTGAAGATGCCGCCGACGTATTCCTCGTTGGTCAGAATCTTGGCGGTGATGACCGGCTCGCGGATGGAGGCGATGTTGGTCGGATCGGGCCAGCGCGAGGGATTCTCTACATCGATCTCGCTGCCATCGGTCAGCGTGATGTGGTAGCGCACGCCGGGCGCCGTGGTGATCAGGTCGAGCTGGTACTCGCGCTCCAGCCGTTCCTGGATGATCTCCATGTGCAGCAGGCCGAGGAAGCCGCAGCGAAAGCCGAAGCCCAAGGCAGCCGAGCTCTCCGGCTCGAAAAAGAAGGATGCGTCATTGAGGCGCAGTTTTTCCAGCGCATCGCGCAAGAGCGTATGTTCGTGCGTGTCCACGGGGTAGAGGCCGGCGAAGACCATGGGCTTGATTTCCTGAAAGCCGGGCAGTTGCGTGGTCGCGGGTCTTTCGTCGTCGGTGACGGTGTCGCCGATCTTGGTGTCGGTGACGTTCTTGATGGTGGCCGCGAAGAAGCCCACCTCGCCGGCCAGCAACTCAGGAATCTCCACCGGCTTGGGCAGCATCACGCCCATCGACTCAACCTCGAAGGCTTTGCCATTGGACATGAAGCGAATGCGCTGCCCTTTGCGCAGTGTGCCCTGCATGACGCGCACCAGCACGATGACGCCGCGATAGGCATCGAACCATGAATCAAAGACCAGCGCCTGTAGTGGGGCCGCGGGATCGCCCGTGGGCGGCGGCAGGCGATGAACGATGGCTTCCAGCACATCAGCGACGCCCAGGCCCGTCTTGGCGCTGACAGGGAGCGCGTCGGTGGCGTCCAGGCCCACGGCCTTTTCGATGGCTTCCTGCGTGCGCGCGATGTCGGCCGAGGGCAGATCGATTTTATTGATGACGGGAATAATCTCCAGCCCGTCGTTGATGGCCAGATATGCGTTGGCCAGAGTCTGCGCCTCGACGCCCTGGGTGGCATCGACCACGAGCAGCGCGCCCTCGCAGGAGGCCAGCGAACGGGAGACCTCGTAGCTGAAATCCACATGGCCTGGCGTGTCGATCAGGTTGAGCTGATAGGTATTGCCGTCGTGAGCCTTGTACATCATGCGCACGGCGTGGGACTTGATGGTGATGCCGCGCTCGCGCTCCAGATCCATGTCGTCCAGGATCTGCGCTTGCATCTCGCGCCCGGTGACCGAGCCGGTCAGTTCAAGCAGACGGTCACTCAGCGTCGACTTTCCGTGGTCGATGTGGGCGATGATGGCGAAGTTTCGAAGGTAGCGAGAGTCCATTTTTTTGGTTGCAGGAAAAGACATTTTGCGCCGTCGAGCACGCGTGCCTCTATGGCATAGCTTATCATCGGCATAGAGCCTTTCGCGGCCCATTGGCAGCCGGGCGACAGTATCTATCATGCAAATTGGCAAGATTTCGTATCGATTCTTCGGCTGCGCCGTACTGGCTTTCTCGCTGGCAGGCTGCAGCCCCACTGCGCCCACGGGCGCTTCCGCAGGTAAACAGGCCACGGCACCCGCTCTCTCGCCGCTTCCAGCGTCCTCACAGGCATCCCAGACGGCTTCTCCTGCGCCTACCTCCGAGCAGCAGCGGGTACGGCTGCTGATTCAGCACGTGGAGACCGCCTACGCTCGCGGCGAGGCCGACTATCGCAAGGGCAGATTGCCCGAGGCCAAGGCGGAGTTCGATCGCGCCGTGGACTTGATGCTGACCAGCGGCATCGACATCAAAAACAATGCCGAGTTGCAGGATGAGTTCGACCGCGTTGTGGACGGAGTGAACGCACTGGAGATGGAGGCTCTGAAACAGGGCAACGGTTTTGTGCCCAAAGAGGAGCCCACGCCGGCCGAAGTGGCCAGTGAAGTGACCTTCCAGGTAGATCCCAACATTGTGGCCAAGGCCAAGGCTGAACTGGCGACTACGAAATCCGATCTGCCGCTGATGGTGAATGACTATGTGGCCGCTTACATCAACTTTTTCGCCAATACGCAGCGTGGCCACAACACACTGCTCCACTCGTTCCAGCGAGCGGGCCGCTACAAGGCGATGATTCAGCGGGTGATGGCCGAAGAGGGCGTGCCGCAGGATCTGATCTATCTGGCGGTGGCCGAGTCGGGCTTCAATCCGCGCGCGCTCAATCGCGGTTCCGGCGCCGGTGGAATGTGGCAGTTCATGCCGCACGGCAACTATGGACTGACCCGCAATGCGTATGTGGATGAGCGCTTCGATCCGGAAAAATCCACACGCGCCTATGCACGTTACATGAAGTTCAATTACGACCAGTTGGGCGATTGGTACCTGTCGATGGCCGGCTACGACTGGGGCGCGGGCAATGTGCAGCGCGCCGTGCAGAAGACCGGCTACGCGGATTTCTGGGAACTCTACAAGCGCAACAATCTGCCCGGCGAGACCAAGAACTATGTGCCGGAAATTCTGGCGGCAATCATCATTGCGAACCATCCCACGCAGTATGGCTTCGATGATGTGACGCTTGACCCGCCGGTGCTGACCGACACGCTGACCATCAACTATCCGGTGGATCTCAGGCTGGTGTCTGACCTGGTGGGCGCGCCAACCGATGAGCTGATGGCGCTGAACCCGAGCCTGCTGCGGATGATGACGCCGCCCGATACCTCCTTCGATCTGCATCTGCCGGCCGGCACGGCCACGCTGTTTCAACAGCGCATTGCGGCGATTCCCGAGGGCAAGCGAACCGGCTGGCGCTATCACCGCGTTGCTGCGGGTGACACGCTGGCCTCGGTGGCGCATTCGTATCGCGTAACGGCGGCGGAACTGGCAACGGCCAATCAACTCGGCGAGAACGACAGCCTCGCGAAGGTCGATGCGCTGGTGGTTCCATCCGCGCCAGCGGCCGCGCCGTCGATGTCCTCGACGGTGGCTCATGCGCGGCTTTACACCGTACACAAGGGCGATACGCTGGTGACCATTGCGGATCGCTTCGGCGTGTCGCTGAATCAGTTGCGCCAATGGAACAAGATCAGCGGCACCAAGGTGGCTTCGGGACGGCGTCTGCATGTATCCGATTCCGCCAGCGCGCCGCGGACGGCCGCCGTCAGCGGACGTCATCGCCACGGCCGCTCATCAGTGGAAGAAGATACGCGGGAAGCCGCGCCAGCAAAGGACGTTTCGACGAAGTCCGCAGTTGCTGGCAAGCACAGGAAGGGCGAGAAATCGGCAGGGATGAAGGTGCCCGAGCAGAGCGCCAAGCCCGCCGATGACGAGAAGAAGAGCGGGACCGCGGGAGCGAAAAAATCTCATGCGCGCAGCCACGCTTCGAGTTCCAGACATCGCGCCTCGAAATAAAAATTGCCAGTCATCTCATTGCACACTTGTTATTTGCTGGTATTTGCGTGCAAGCTATTGCTACAATTGCTTGCGTGAGCGGAGCGTTTTTCCTCCGCCGCGTAAAAACAAAACGCAAGCAAGTGCAGCGGTAAGCCGCTGGAGGCGATGGGATGGTAGAAGTGTTCGATACGTCCGCGATAAACGACGGCGAAGCAAACGCCGAGCCGACAGAACTTGATCCCAATCACGACAACTTTGGAGAAGACGAAGAGATTGAAACCTCCAGGGTACTCACCTCCTCGGACAGCGACGAGGGAGAGGCTGAAGAGACGTTGATCGTGATCGTGGATGAACCCGCATCGGAACCGGCCGTCAAGAAGGCCACGAAGAAAGAGTCTCCCGCAAAGAAGGTTGCCAAGAAGGCTTCAGCGAAGAAAGCTCCAGCCAAAAAGGCGCCAGCAGCGAAGGCTGTTGCCAAGAAAGCTCCGGCCAAGAAAGCTGTAGCCAAGAAGGCTGCCGTGAAAAAGATTGCGGCTAAAAAGGCCGCAAAAAAGTCCGCCACAAAGAAGAGCACCACTGGCGCGAAGGGCGGAAAGACCACGGCGAAGAAAGCCGCGGTTGCGAAGAGCGTCAGAAAAATCACCAAGCGAGGTAAACCATTGGTCGTTAAGAAAGCAGCAAAGAAGGCGCCCGCCAAGAAGGCAGTTGCGAAGAAAGTAGTTGCCAAGAAGGCTCCGGCGAAGAAGGCAGTTGCCAAGAAGGCAGTTGCGAAGAAGGTAGTTGCTAAGAAGGCAGTTGTGAAGAAGACAGTTGCCAAGAAGGCAGTCGCCAAGAAGGTCGTTGCGAAGAAGGCCCCTGCCAAGAAGGCAGTCGCGAAGAAAGCCCCTGCGAAAAAGGCAACCAAGTAGCAGCGGCAGTCTGAAACACAAGGCAAGCAAAAGAGCCCGGCTTTGGCCGGGCTCTTTTGCGCCTGAAATCAGACGAATTACCTATGCCGAGGCAACGGGAGCCGTGAGCTGCTTCAGATGCCAATGCTGATGACGGAGATAGTCCTGGACGAGAAACCGCAGGGAGACGGGCGCATCGTCGCCGATCGCGCAGCTTGCATCAAGCCGTTCTTCGGGGATGCGGTCCACCACGGTAGCCAGAATTTCATGCTCCACTTTCCACCAGTCGAGCAGCGTGGCCCAGGACTGGCTGGCATAGCCGTGTGCGGCGACCCATGCGTCTTGTGCGTACGGCGGTCCGGCATATTTGCCCTCCGCGGCCGCGCGCACGAAACGTTGGCGGTTGTTGGTTGCCGAGTCGAGCAAGTGCCCGACGATCTGCTTGCGTGTCCAGCCTCCCTTGCGCCATGGTGTGTCCGCAAGCTCGGCGGGAAGAGCAAGCAGAGCGGTATGAATTGCATTCAAATCGGCACGAAAATCCAAAGCAATCTGGTAGCTCATGTGTTCCTTCGCGGTCATGCAGGCAATCGAATTATTCCCATCGTAAACCGCGTGTCGGCTGCCGGGGCGGCCTCGTCCGATTTTCTTTCGGTGTCCTATCTCTTCAGTTCTGCCAGCGCCGCCAGCACTTCTTCGGAGTGGCGCTGCACTTCCACCTTCGTCCACACCCTGGCGATCCTGCCCTGGGAATCAATGAGAAACGTGTTGCGGTTGGCGATCTTGATGCCGGCAAAATTGCCCAGCGAACCGTAGGCATCGACGACTTTGTGCTCCGGGTCGGCAAGCAGGCGGAAGGTCAGTCCCTCCTTGGTGCAGAACTGCTTGTGGCTGCCGGGCGTGTCCATGCTGACGCCCAGGATGACGGCGTTGGCGGCGTCGAATCTGGCCTGGTCGCGCTGGAAGTTGTGGGCCTCGATGGTGCAGCCCGAGGTCATGTCCTTGGGATAGAAGTAGAGCACGACCCATTTGCCGCGAAAGCTCACTAGTGAAATCTGCGAGCCATCCTGCGAGGGGAGGGTGAAGGCGGGTGCCGTCTCACCGGCGGCGGGCAGCTTTTGATTGGCGGCGTGGACCGTGACCCATGCAACCGATGCCGCCGCCAGCGAGACGAGGGCAAGGAGAAAGGGGATTCTCATGCGTACCTCCATCAAGTTGGATGAAACAAGACAAGAGCGGGACGCAGAGAATCTTTCGCCAATCAGAGCGGTCGACAGCAACGGGAGAAACGCTACAGGTCCGCGCGCGGCGTGGCTACGATGGCAAAGCCTTCATGGTTGGCGCGCTCGATGAGCTTGTCGCGATCGAACAGCAGCGTGCGGCCTGCCTCGACCGAGAGGCAACTGGCGCCGGCGCGGATCATGGCTTCGATCGTCCTGATGCCGATAACGGGCACATCAAAGCGCATATCCTGATTCGGCTTGGCTACCTTCACAATGGTCAGGCGGCGCTCCAGTGTGGAGGCCTCGTCTTCCAGTGATCCCATCAGCCGTCCGGCGCGCTCGATGGCCGCGTCGGTGCCTTCCATGGCTTCTACGGCGACGCAGGCCTGCGCGGCTACCACCACCGTCTGGCCAATGTCGAATCCGGCCACGGCGCGCGCCACGCTCAAGCCATAGGCAATGTTCCGGCGCTCCTGCTCGTCCGGCGCGCGTTCGGTCAGCACGCCTTCGGTGGCCAGCAGCGGCTCCAGAAAAGCCGTGGAACTCATCAGCTCAATGCCCTCATCCACGAGCACCTTGGCCAACGCGCCTAGCAGCATATCGGTCGAGCGGGTGCGCAGATTCAGCAGCAGCTTGGCCAGCCGCCAGTCTGGCCGAATGCTGCTGAAAATCTGCTTGTGCTTGACCTGCCCGGCCATGATGGCCTTTTGGACGCCTTCCTTGTGGAAGAGATCGATGAGCCGCGACAGTTCGCCCAGCGAAATCCAATGGACGCTGATGCCATCGTCCGAGGCCGCGCGCTCGTCAATCTCCGCGTCGGTTTCCTCGCGGATGGCCGCGACCACGACGCTGAGTCCCTGCGCCCGCGCCGCATCCAGAATCAGAAACGGGAAGCGTCCGTTGCCGGCGATGAGGCCAAGCTTCATCTACTTGATGACCCCGCGCTTGCTGCGTTCGATGAAGGCGGCAAGCAACGCCGCGTCCTCGCTTTCCAGTTCCTTGAGCTTCTCGACGGCCTGCGTGGTGTTCAGCTTGGCGGCCAGCAGCAGACGGTAGGCCTTCTGCAGGGTTCGCAACCGCTCCGGCGAGAAGCCACGCCGCCTGAGGCCGACTTTGTTGATGCCGAAGGCCTTGTTCTCCCGCCGCGCCGAGGTCAGCGAGAAGGGCAGCACATCCTGCGTCACAATGGTGCCGCCGCCGATGAAGGCATACGCGCCCACGGTGCAGAACTGGTGAACCGGGCAGAAAGCGCCCACGCTGGCATAGTCCTCAATGTGGACGTGCCCGGCCAGTGTCGCGCAGTTGGCCATGATGCAGTTGCTGCCCACCTGGCAGTCGTGGCCGATATGCGCGTAGGCCATCAGCAGGTTGTTCGAGCCGAGGCGCGTCACGCCGCCGCCGCCCACCGTGCCGCGGCTGATGGTGACATTCTCGCGGATATTATTGTCGTCGCCAATCTCCACCTGCGTCGGGTCGCCCTTGTACTTCAGGTCCTGGGGCGGAACGCCGATGGCGGTGAAGGGATGGATGATGTTGCGCGCGCCCATGCGGACGCGGCCGTCGAGCACGACATGTGAAACCAGCGTGCAGTCCTCGCCAAGCACCACTTCCGGCCCGATGGTGCAGAAAGGCCCGACAGTGCAGGAGTCGGGAATCACCGCTCCGGCGGCAACGACGCTGCTTGGATGAATGCTCACTACGCTGTCACCGTTTCTGTCGCGGTTTCCTCGGCGGCCGTTGGCTGGGCTTCGGTTGCGGCTGGCGGCTCGGGCACGCGCGGCACAATCGAGCAGGTTAGTACGGCTTGGCAGGCCAGCTTGTCCCCGACATAGGCTTTGGCTTCCATGCGCCCAATGCGGGTCTTGAAGGCCAGAACTTCGACTTCAATGCGCAACTGGTCGCCGGGGATGACCTGACGGCGGAATTTGGCTTTGTCGATACCGGTGAAGACCGCCAGCTTTTTCTCGCGGTCGGGCATCTCGCTCATCATGATGATGGCGCCGGCCTGGGCCATGGCTTCAATCACCAGCACGCCGGGCATGATCGGATAGCCCGGAAAGTGGCCCTGGAAAAAGGGCTCGTTCATGGTCACATTCTTGACGGCTACCAAGCGCTTGCCGCGCTCGAATTCGACAACTCTGTCAATCAGCAGAAATGGGTAGCGGTGGGGTAATAAGCCCAGGATGTCCTGGATGTCTAAGGTCATTTATGGCTCCAAAGAGCGAGTGGCGTGGCCGCTTTGCGCTCATTTGGATTATAGCGAAATGCCCGCTTGCCTTGAATGCCTTGCCGCGCTCTCAGCGGCAGACCGGCCCGCTCGGCTATTCTGGAACTGACCGCAATGTTCAATTCCCCCTTCAGCTTCCTTGGTTCCCTGATTCGCTGGCTCTTCAAGGCGATGGTGCTTCTCTGGGTGTTTGCCGCGCTGTTGCTGGTGGCGGCACGGTGGATCGACCCGCCGACCACCGCTGTGCATATCGAGCGCCGCGTGCAGGCTTTGATCCACAACACACCCTATGAAGAACATTACAAATTCATTCCGATGAGCCAAATCTCGCCCAATCTTCAGCACGCCGTCGTTGCCGCCGAGGACGGGCGCTTCTATCAGCACCACGGCTTCGATTGGCACGCCATCCATCTCGCCGCCGAAGAAGACATGGAGGGCGGCCGCACGCGCGGCGGCTCCACCCTGACGCAGCAACTGGTCAAAAATCTCTTCTTCGGCACGAGCCGCTCCTTTCTGCGCAAGGGCGCGGAGGCCTCTCTGGTGCCGGTGGCGGAGTTCGTCCTTGGCAAGCGGCGCATTCTGGAGCTTTATCTCAACGTGGTCGAGTGGGGCCCTGGCGTTTATGGCGCGGATGCGGCCAGCCGTTTCCACTACAAAACCTCGGCCCGGAGTATCAGCCGCCAGCAGTCGGCGCAGCTCGCCGCGGTTCTGCCGGCTCCCCTGACGCGCAAGCCCGAGCGAATGAATCGCTACAGCGCGGTCATCCTGCGGCGCATGCATCAAGTGGGGTGGTAATCGCCAGGTCTCTGACGGCATAATTTTGTTTCATTGGGCAGAGAAGCGCGTTGGGAAACCCGCGCTACAGCCGGCCAGGAGGCCGGCGCTACATTTTGGATGGTGTTGTCGGAGACCTGGCAGCGTTTTACAGCCGCCGCATAATCGGCTGAATTTACCCAAGGAGTAAATCGTGACCTTGAAAGCAGCTTTTATCTTTGTAGCTCCGGATGTAGACGCCAAGAAACATCACGCCGTCCTTGATACACCTTCGATCACGCTGACCGTGGTCGGCGTCTCGACCTATGACGCTGCCGTGGAAGTTGCGAAAGAGCTGGTGGCGGCAGGCAACGTTGCTTTGGAACTGTGCGGCGGCTTTGGCATTGAAGGCGTAGCCGCAGTCAAGGCCGCCGTGAATGGAAAAGCCGTTGTTGGCGTGGTTCGCTTCGATCAGCATCCCGGCTTTGGCTTCAAGAGCGGCGACGAGATTTTTCAGGCGCATACTCAGGTTTAAGGCTTTGATCGTTCTTGCGTCGGAAGAAAAAGGACCGTCGTTTGTAGCTGAAATGGCTACACTCGGCAATGTCGATTGGACAGGCGAACTCCGCCAATCCCGCTAGCGCCGCCATCTCGCGCTCTTGACTGCGGTTCTGCGGCTTCCCGGTTACGGCCTTTCGCTGAGTTGGATCGCTTTCCGCAAGTTGGCTTCTGGCTGGGCCGCACTAGAGCATTTTGTCTATTTCTGTAGAGCATCGAAGGGGAGACGGAACCAAGCCTTTGCGTCCTCATCGGTCAGTTGAGGCAGTAGTAGGGAAATGGCATTGTCGAGAGCTTCCTTTGTCCGGGCC
>Ga0255354_1000020_pt1 | contig 105207 bp, 75 predicted proteins | sample HBST50metaG_FD_189942 | JGI IMG/M metagenome (GOLD analysis project Ga0255354, IMG submission 189942) | Peat soil microbial communities from Stordalen Mire, Sweden - H.B.S.T50 | ecosystem: Environmental > Terrestrial > Soil > Wetlands > Peat | place: Sweden: Norrbotten County, Stordalen Mire...
ACCCCCAAACCCGACCCCCGCCTGGCTCGCATCGGCGCCAGCGAACTCACCGCCGACATCGACACGGCACAAACGGAACTTCCGGTCGACGACCCTACGTTCTTTCAGAAGAAAACCGTGATGAGCACCGTCATGGTCGGAGAGGAACTGGTCAAGTACGACGGGGTCTCCGCCGAAGCGCCGTGGCGGCTGCTCCATTGCGAGCGGGGCGCCTGGAACACGAAGGCCGCTGCGCATCGTAAAGGCGATGCCGCGGGCAAGTTGCTCGATCACGATTACAAGGTATTTCTGACCGATGCCGCACTCTCCCAGCAGGTCGCCCGCAAGATTGCCGAGTTCTGCAATTACACCGGCGCCATCCAGCTTTCGCTCGACGGCCTGGAGGGCAACTGGTCCACCGGCATGGGGCAATACGGCTGCTCGCTGTTCACCAAAACATGGTACGACGCGCTCTCGCCGGAGTTGCGCGGACGCGTGATCAACGACGCCAGCATGCCCAAGCATTTCACCTGGCACATCGCCACCCGCTACAACTGGGGCGAACCGTGGTACGCCGGCTTCCGCCAGAGTCAGACGCTCCTGCGCTTGAAGTATCAGCTTTTCTTCATTCGCAACCTGATTCCACGCATGCTCGGCTGGTTTTCCTTGCGCCCGGAAACGACGGTGGCGGATGTCGAGTGGCTGTGCGCGCGGGCAGCGGGTTTCGATGCCGGGTTTGCACTGGCAACCAGCTTCGACAGCAAGGCCACAGAGAGCAGCAGCGCCGTGACTGGCTTGGGCCAGAGAACCACGGCAATTCTCGAAACCATTCGTCAATGGGAGACGGCCCGGCAAAGCGGAGCCTTCCCGGAGAGCTTAAAGCCGGGATTGCAGGATGTGAACCGCGAGTTTCGCCTGGTAGCCTCTGGCGCGGGCGAGTGGGATCTGCAGCCGGTCAAACCAGCGGGTCCGGCAGTCCGGATTCAGGCACGGCCAGGAGTTGGCCGCGAGCACAGAGACGGCGGGCTTCTACAATAGGATTGGTTTCAACGCCGACACGCGCGCCTTCCTTTCCATTCCGGCACGGCACGATGTGGCGCATCGCGTGGATTGCGGCTTCTTGGCCCGGCTTGTCGCCGAATACCGACTGGAAGAAGATGAAGCATAGGAAGTGGTGCATGATCTGGCTTGCGGGCTGGTGAAAAAGGCCTATCGGCTGTAAGTGGTCAACCATGGCGGAGATGCTGGAATCCGATGCGCAGGGGGAAGAGGATCTCGCTGCTTGGGCGCGTCTCGGGCGCAGACGAGGGGCAATCTGCGCCATCTTGTCCATCGCCGCCAGCGGTTCTCTGCTGGCTCTGTTCCTTGTGCCCATCATCGTCCCCGGAATGAAGAAAATGGAGTTAGCCGCATGAGTCTCTACTGCGCCACAGGAAGCACCGAAACCGATCTATCGCCGCAACAGTTGGAAGAGTTGCTTGCACAGAGCCTGGCCAAACTCGGCATGCGCAACAACGTGCTGGCCATACCCCCCGATCAGAGCCGCGAGCATTCCCGCGCCGGCGCCCTGACCGGCTACGCCTGGAAGTATTATTGCGACCGGCTCAAGGCGGTTCTTCCCGCCCTGGGCACGCACACGGCCATGCGGCCGGACCAGATCTCCCGCATGTTCGGCGATGTGCCGCAGAGTCTCTTCCGCGTTCACAACTGGCGAACCGATGTGGAAACGGTTGGCGAGGTTCCCTCGGAGTTCATTCACGAGCAATCCGAGGGCAAGCTCAACTATGCCTGGCCGGCGCAGGTCAACCGGCTGCTCACCCAGGGCGGCTTCGATCTGATCCTTTCCATCGGCCAGGTCGTGCCCCATGAAGTCATCGGCATGGCCAACTACAACAAGAACATTCTGGTGGGCACGGGAGGTCACGAGGGAATCAGCCGCAGCCATTACCTAGGCGCGGTCTATGGCATGGAGCGGATCATGGGACGCGCCATCAATCCCGTGCGCAACGTCCTCAATTACGCCTCGGATCATTTCCTCAGCCACTTGCCGATTGTCTACGTACTCACGGTGGTGGGAAGCAAGGCAGACGGAGGGCTGGCCGTGCGCGGACTGTTCATCGGCGACGATGTCCAGTGCTTCCTTCGCGCCTCCGAACTCAGCCTGAAGGTGAACTTCCAGATGCAAGACGAGCCGATTCGCAAGGCCGTCGTCTATCTCGACCCGGAAGAATTCCACAGCACCTGGATCGGCAACAAGGCCATTTATCGCACCCGCATGGCGCTAGCCGACAACGCCGAACTGATCATCCTCGCCCCGGGCGTAAAGGAATTCGGCGAAGACAAGACCATCGACGGGCTGATTCGCAAGTACGGTTACCGCGGAACCCCGGCCACGCTCAAAGCCGTCGAAAACCATGCGGATTTGGCCAACGATCTGAGCGCCGCGGCGCATCTTATCCATGGCTCGTCCGAGGGGCGCTTCAGGATTACCTGGTGCCCCGGCCAACTCAGCAAGGAAGAAGTGGAAGGCGTGGGCTTCAACTATGGCGACCTGCACGCGATGCTTGCGCGCTACGACCCGCGCAAGCTCACTCCCGGCGCCAACCATGTCGATGGGGAAGAAATCTTCTTCATTTCCAATCCAGGATTGGGACTGTGGGCACACCGCAGCCGCTTCTAAACAGGAGATAATTTGCAAAAGCAGTGCTTGAAGCTCGCGAAGTATTCCGTTGGAACCGGGGACCGGTTTGCGCACCAAGCCAGAGCGCAGTTACAGGCCTGTGCACAGGCTCTCGCCAGCGGCATCGAGATCGTTCCCGTGTGGAACAAGTCGAACCGCGAACACACCATCATCGGCTCCGAACCCTCCTCGACGCGGCAGGCTGCCGACGCCGCCGTCAAGGCGCTTGGCTGGAAGCTGCCGTACTTCTGCGACGCAGATCACATCACATTGAAGACCGTTGACCGCTTCCTCGACTCGTGCGACTTCTACACCATCGATGTGGCCGACTTCATCGGGCTAGACTCCGAGGCAGACGCCATCGATGGCTTTGTGAAGCAGCACCCGGAGTTGCTGGAGCCAATCCATCTTGCAGAGGCCGACGCGCCCCTCAAAATCTCGCGGAAGAACCTGCGGAAGGCCGCCCACAAATATCTGGCCGCGGTGAAAAAGGCAGGCGAAGTCTATCGCAAAGTCGAAAGCGTCAAGGGCAAAGGCAACTTCATCTCCGAGGTCTCGATGGACGAAACCGAGGCCGCGCAGAGCCCCGCGGAACTGCTCATCATTCTCGCTGCGATTGCCGATGAAGGCATTCCCGTCCAGACCATCGCTCCCAAGTTCAGCGGCCGCTTCAACAAGGGTGTGGACTATGTGGGCGACCTGGCGCAATTCGAGCGTGAGTTTGCGTTGGATATTGCGGCCATCGCTTACGCCGTCCAGCACTTCGGCCTGCCTGAGAACCTGAAGCTGAGCATCCACTCCGGCAGCGACAAGTTTTCCATTTATCCCGTGATTCACGCCAACCTCACCCGGTTCAACGCCGGCGTTCATTTGAAGACCGCCGGAACCAGTTGGCTCGAGGAGTTGATCGGCCTGGCCGAAGCCGGCGGCGAGGGGTTGGCGCTCGCCAAAGATATCTACGCCGAGGCTTTTGCGCACAGCGCAGAGCTTTGCGTGCCCTACGCCACGGTCATCGATATTGACCCGGCCAAGCTGCCTTCCCCCAGCGAAGTGAGCGCATGGTCTTCCGACCAGTACACCTCGGCCTTGCGCCATGTGGAGGGAGCGGCTGCCTACAACAGCAGCCTGCGCCAGTTGCTGCATGTCGGCTTCAAGGTCGCGGCCAACATGGGAAGCCGCTATCTCGGCCTGCTCGAATCCAATCAAGCCGTGATCGCGAAAAACGTAACGGAGAACCTCTACGCCCGGCACATCGCGCCCGTCTTTTTGGGACGCAACGGATGACTCCGGAATTCATGCGCGGATCTCGGAAGCAGCTCCGCGCGCAACAGCAAGGGAGAATCACGTGACCATGCAAACTCTGGGCCTTGAAGGGAAAATAGCAGTGATAACCGGCGGAACCTCGGGAATCGGGCGCGCACTGAGCCTGGGCTTAGCCGAGGCCGGCGCCGATGTCGTCGCCACTGCGCGCCGCCAGCAGCAGGTGAACGAAACCGCTCAGGAAATCGAGGCGCGCGGACGCAAAACTTTGCGCTTGGCTGCGGACGTTTGCGACCGTGCCTCGCTCGAGAGGCTGCTCGCCGCCACCCTCGACAAGTTCGGTAAAGTCGACATCCTCATCAACTGCGCCGGGAAAATCAAGCGCACCCCTACGCTCTCCGTTTCAGAAGAAGAGTGGGCCGATATTCTCAATACCAACCTGACTGGAACCCTGCGCGCCTGCCAGGTTTTCGGCAAGGCCATGCTCGACCGGGGCTACGGACGCATCGTCAATATCTCCTCGCTCAACGCCTTTGTCGCCCTCACCGAAGTGGCCGCCTACGCCGCCAGCAAGGCCGCTGTTGGATCGCTGACCCGTTCGCTCGCTGTAGAGTGGTCGAAGAAGGGCGTCACGGTCAACGCCATCGCTCCAGGCGTCTTCCGCACCGACCTCAATCGAGAGCTGCTCGACAACTCGCCGCGCGGCAAGGAGTTGCTCATGCGCACGCCCATGGGACGCTTCGGCAACACCCAGGAACTCGTCGGCGCCGCCATCTATCTCGCTTCCGATGCCGCCTCTTTCGTGACCGGACAGTCCCTCGTCGTCGACGGTGGATTCCTGGCCAGCGGCGTCAACCAGTAAAGCCAGCGCAGCCGAATACACCGTGACCTGCCGACGGATTGGCAGTCATTGGAGAACCGCAGTAGACGTTGAAGCACAAACACACACAAGCACCACATGATCCACAGAAATCATCCAAGGAGATTCAGAAGACCATATGCAAAAATCATCGTGTGATATTGGTCTGATCGGCCTCGCCGTCATGGGACAGAATCTGGTCCTCAACATGAACGACCATGGTTTCAAGGTTGCTGTCTTCAACCGCACCGTTTCCAAGGTAGACTCCTTCCTGGCCAATGAGGCGAAGGGAACCGAGGTTGTCGGCGCGCATTCCATCGAGGAGCTGACGAGTCTGCTCAAGCGGCCGCGCCGCGTCATGCTGATGGTCAAGGCAGGCGACACCGTTGACATGATGATCGGCCAGTTGCTGCCGCATCTTGAAGCGGGTGACATCGTCATTGACGGCGGCAATTCGCTGTTTACCGACTCCAACCGCCGCACCCAGGATTTGGCTGCGAAAAACATCCTGTTCATCGGTACCGGCGTTTCAGGCGGAGAAGAGGGCGCTCGCCGCGGCCCCTCGATCATGCCCGGAGGCAATCCGGCCGCCTGGCCGTATGTGAAGGACATTTTCCAGAGCATCGCCGCCAAGGTGGAGGATGGAACCCCCTGCTGCGATTGGGTAGGAGAAAACGGCGCGGGCCACTATGTAAAGATGGTGCATAATGGCATTGAATATGGCGATATGCAGCTGATCTGCGAAGCCTATGACCTGCTGCAACGCGGACTGGGCTTGACCGCCGATGAACTGCACACCGTCTTTGCCGAGTGGAACAAGGGCGAACTGGACAGCTACCTGATCGAGATCTCCAGCCACATCTTTGCGCACAAGGACGAAGACGGGAAGCCGCTCGTCGACAAGATTCTGGACGCGGCAGGCCAGAAGGGCACTGGTAAGTGGACTGCCATCAGCGCGCTCGACCTGGGGCAGCCAGTTACTCTGATCGGCGAGTCGGTCTTCGCGCGCTGCTTGTCGGCGCTGAAAGAGGAGCGCGTTGCCGCTTCGGAGATTCTTCAGGGGCCTGCCACGAAGGCAGCGGTTGGCGACCGCCCGGCATTCATCGAGTCCGTACGCTGCGCCCTTTACTGTTCCAAGATGATTTCCTACGCGCAGGGCTACATGCTGCTGAGGGCCGCGGCCAAAGGAAATGGCTGGAATCTCAACTTTGGCGGCATCGCGCTGATGTGGCGCGGCGGGTGCATTATCCGCAGCCAATTTCTGGGCAAGATCAAAGAGGCCTACGACAAAAACCCCGCGCTCGAAAACCTGTTGCTGGACAGCTTCTTTTCCGGAGCGATCAACCAGTACCAGGCGTCGTGGCGCAAGGCGCTGGTTCATGCCATCGAACTGGGCGTGCCCACTCCAGCGTTCTCCACCGCTCTGGCCTTCTTCGACGGTTTCAGAACCGGGCGGCTGCCGGCAAATCTATTGCAGGCGCAACGCGACTACTTCGGCGCGCACACTTACGAGCGCATCGACCAGCCACGCGGCCAGTTCTTCCACACCAACTGGACCGGCCATGGAGGCCGCGTTTCTTCCTCAACCTATAACGCGTAGGAGATATCTTGCGCCAGGATGCGATCTCGCTCCTACCTTTGCAGGGTTGGTGTCCTGTAGGCCGATAAGCGGAAGTGACCTTTCCTCTACCGGGGTCCCCACGGACAGGTCCTTGTCCGTGGGGATGGAAATCACAGCCCCTCCCCCGCCCGCACACTCACCGTTCACTGTTCCCTGATCCCTGATCCCTGATCCCTACTGCCTGTCTTTCCATTGCCTTACCAGGTCTTCCGCCGCCTCCAGCCACTCGGGAAACTGGAATCTGAAGCCGGCATCCAGCAAACGGCCGGGGACGGCGCGGCAGCTTCCCAGAACCAGCTCCGGCTCGGTGCGCAAGAAGATCGCGCCCAGCCGGATGGCGAGCGAGGGAGCAGGAAAACCGTTGGGAACGTTCCACGCCTCGCGCAGCGCCGCCATGAACGCGCGATTGGGCAGCGGATTCGGCGCCGTGAGGTTGAAGGGGCCGTCCAGATCCTCGCGGCCGATGAGAAACTCGGCGGCGCGCGCATAGTCGGCCTCGTGAATCCACGGAATGAACTGCCGCCCGCTGCCCTGCTTGCCCCCCAGGCTTATCCGCACCAGGTTGGAGAGCACGCCAAACGCGGTTCCGGGTACGGGGCTGAAGACCACCCCGCTGCGCAGCGCAATTTTGCGCGTGCGCGGGGTTTCGGCTTGGCAGAACGCGGTCTCCCACTCCCGCGCCAGGCGCAGGTTGAAGGCGCGCACACTGGCTCGCGCGTTGCTCCTTGTTTCCTCGCCACCCAATTTGCCCGTAGCCTCATCGAGCGGCAGATCCACTCCGTCAGCCCCCAGGGCGCGCTGGTAGATGGTGGCCGCCGAAGCGTTCATCCACAGCCGCGGCGGGTCGGCAAGTCCGGCAATCACCCGGCCCAGCAGCCGCGTGGTCTGGATGCGCGAGTCGTAGATGGCTTGCCTGTTTTCCGCCGTGTAGCGGCAGTTGATGCTGCGTCCTGAGATGTTGATGCAGACGTCGGCGCCCTCCAGGTACTCGGTCCACGGGCCGGGCGTCTCGCCGTTCCAGTGAACTGTCTGCCACTCGGCCGCGTAAGGGCCGCGGGTCAGCACCGTTACGTGATGGCCGCGCTCCTGAAAGTGGCGCGCCAGCGCCTCGCCCACCTGTCCGCTGCCGCCTGGCAGCACAATGCGCAGCGCGCGCGGAACTCCACCGGCAATCGCACTCATGGCTTCAGCCTACAGCCTTTTTCCTCGAATCGCCTGCAAAATGTATTACTTGGGCGGGAAGGGATAGCCCCACAACAGCAGCCGCCGGCGATAGGCGCGGTATTCGGGCACCCCCAGGATGAACACCAGGAGGGTGAGCAGCGGCGTTGGACTCCAGTCTACTGCCGGAACAGGCTGCTTCCCGCAGAATTCAGCGCAGAGCGGCAACTTCTTCCCGCTCGTCTTCCAGCGCCTCCGCCATTGCCAGGCAGGGCCGCGCATGCAGCCCAAAGGTGCTGAGCAGAAAGCTGAACAGCACAACCTCCATCCCCAGTGAAATCGCCACCGACGAGGGAATCACGATGCGGGCAATCCATTCCGTGTCCAAGTCTCCAAAGGCGTGTTGCTTCCATTCCCAGACCGCATAGACAGCAGCCGCCAAACCGACCAGCGTCAGCGCCCCCCCGGCCGCCAGTCCTCGTTCCAGCGTGATCAGCCCGGCATAGCGCTGATCTCCCGCGGTCTCCGGGTAGAGCCCCTCCTGCAGCGCGTACATCCGCGACAGAAACCAGAAAAGAACCGCCTGGAATCCCGCCACCAGGAAGGTGATGCAATAAACCATCGTGTCCAGGTCCAGTTGAATTCCGTTCAGGCGGATGGGGCGCGCCAGGATCATGCCGCCCACCGCCCCGCCTAGCAGCATCATCGCCAGTCCCGGATAGAGAAAGAGCCACGCGGGGCTGAACAGCAACATGAAGCGCAGATGGCGCCAGCCGTCGCGATAAGGCAGCAGGTGCGGCGGGCGGGAACGGCCGTCGCGGCGCAGAGTGGCGGGCACCTCGGTCATGGTGAGACCCATCAGCTTGGCCTTGATGACCATCTCCGAAGCGAATTCCATCCCTGTAGTGCGCAAATCCATCTGCTCGAATGCGACCTTCGAGAATCCTCGGATGCCGCAATGAAAATCTCCCACCTTGGCATGGAAGAGCATCTTGCCGATGCAGGAAAGAACAGGGTTGCCGATGTAACGATTCTTCCACGGCATGGCGCCCGTCTCGATGCCGCCCTTGAAGCGGTTTCCCATCACCAGGTCGTAGCCTTCGCGCAGCTTGTCCAGGAAGCCGTCGAGTTCCTCGAAGTCGTAGCTCAGGTCGGAGTCGCCCATGATGCAGTAGCGGCCGCGCGCCGCCGTGATCGCCCCATAGAGCGCCGCCCCGTAGCCGCGAATGGGAATGGGAATCACGCGCGCTCCCAGGCGGGCCGCAATCTGCTGCGAGCCGTCCGTCGAGCCGTTGTCCCCAATCACAATTTCGCCGCGCACACCCGAACGGCGAAGATAGCTCTGCGCTTTGCGTATGCAGGCGGCCAGGGTCTCTGCCTCGTTCAGGCAGGGCATCACGATGCTCAACTCCACAGCCATGGTCGGTTACTCGTCGCGCCCCGATAAACAGGCGCCTCAATCCTGAAGATTTTTGGACAGCGAGGAGTCTACCGCATTGTTGCGACAGGTGTACAGGATACGGTTCGAACGGCGGAGGGCCGGTTTTCGGACGGCCGGCCACATCTTCGGAACCCTGGATCGCGCAAGGACGTTACCGGCGCTCTCGCTGGCGCAGACGCTACAGAAAGCCACCGACTATCCCACCGTCAACTCAAGCTTTACAAGGGACCCGGCCGGGACTGTCACGTTGACTTCACCCCCGCTCAGATCTGCATGAAGTGGAGTCGGCTGCACGGCGGTCGGATTTTCAAAGGTATTGTGAGCGTGCATGTCTGCCGCATAAAGTGCTGTTCCCGTCACTTGCTGGATCTTCATGCCTCGCAATTTCAAACGGGTCAACTTGGGAGAGTGCACATCTGTATTCACAGCCGTGACCGTAATTACGTTTCCTTTGCGCGAGGCCGAGCCATTCAGACCCCACATGGTGGAGCTCTTGCCCTCGTAGTTAAAGTGGATGTTCGGGGCAGAGAAGTTGGCACGCAGTGCCTGTCCTCCTTGATGACCGGCATACATCCCAAACACGTAATAGTTCGGCGTAGCAAGGAACTTGTCTTCGTGGCACAGGAATAACGCGTTGATGTTGTTCACCAATTGCGCATTGGTTCCCATGCACACTTTTTCGGGGTGCCGATTGAAGGCATCCAGCGTCAGAGCTGTGGCCAACGCGTCTCGCACAGTCACCTGCTGACCGAAGATATGGGTCGGATCCAATTCTGTCCCTTCCACGTACCACGGACCGTACTCGTCCACTACCAGGCGGACACGATGCTCTTTATCGTATTGGCCCATGGCAGACCATTGGTCTTCAATGATCTGTTCCACATAGTCGCACTCTTTCAATACCTGGTACCAGTTTGAGTCTTCGAATCTCAGGGCCTGTTCACCATGCGCGGCATAATGATGGACGGACCACCCTTTGAAGTGACGATTGTCATAGGGATGACTCGAACTGAAGATCTCTTCGAAGAACCGATGCGTCCAATCGAGATCATTGTCGTTCGGGCCCGACCCCACAAGCTGTAGATCAACCCCAAAACTCGGAATCCATGTAGAGTACCGGCGAAATTCCGATGCATAATCCTCCGGCAGGAAGTTCCCGCCGCATCCCCAGCTTTCGTTGCCCACGCCCCACCAGCGCACCTTGTACGGATCAGGAGATCCTCCTTCCGCTCTGAGGTCTGCCAGAGAAGTTGAACCGGCGGGCGAATTGCAATATTCGACCCAGTTATCAAACTCCAGCGCCGGAAGGCTGCGAACATTTGCCGCAAGGTAGGGCTCTGCCCCTATCGACTGACAGAAACGCACAAACTCATCCGTGCCAAACTCGTTCGACTCAAAAATCTGCGGCCCCTGCTCGTGCAGACGTTGCGCATCGGGCTCCACTTCCCAAAAGTTTGTACGTCGGGGGCGCTTCGAGAGTGGGCCGACGCCGTCGCGCCAGTTATAGCTATCCGCGAAGCATCCACCAGGCCACCGAACGATGGGTACATGGATCTTCTTGAGATGATCTACCAGTTCGGCACGAAGACCATGGTAGTTCCTTATTTTCGAATGTTCGCCGACCCACACACCGTCGTAGATAACGCCACCGATGTGCTCAGTGAATTGCCCGTAAAGAAGCGGTGAAATTTCCCCAAGTCCCTCATCCGCCATGATCTCGATGAAAGCGTCAGCCTGCGACGCAGCCCCGCCGCGCGAAACACACATTGACGCCGCAGTAGCCATTGCGGCGGTCCTCAGGAAGTGGCGACGATGCATTGAGCTAGTCCTTTCAAATGAGCCGATCCGCGCTCCTGGCGGACGGTTGAAGTATACCTGATCGGGCGTGAGCACTTTGAGGCTGGCGTGAGGCCGGATGGAGTTATAGAAGCCGATGCAGCCAGCTATCTTCGTCCGCGCTTCCTGGGCTGACTCGCAGGCGCGCAGATAGACATGGCGGATGGCGCGCCCTTCCCGATCAGACAACAAATTTGCCGCAGGTATCCTCGGAGCCATACGTCTGACTCCGTCTCCAACAGTGCACAGATCGTTTGGGCATGGTCACGATCCCCGCGGAAGTGCCGACCGCCGCGACCTTCAGCTTCGCCATAATCGCCTCGCTTATTTGGCGTGATTTTGGCATCGATTTTGGGCCATTATCAGCCAGAAATGGCCCAGAAACGCCTAAAAAAGGCAAAAATCGGGCAGTTCCAGTTACTGACAAGTTAACTATGCATTTTTGTATAGTATTCATTCTTTTATGTTTGCATGAGTTTCATCGTAGAAAACAGGTTAAATCACTATAGGGGGGTGGGATAAATGGCGATTTCGGCTGTTTTTTTGCCCGGAATCGATCTCAGAAAAGGTCGTTCCCATCGTTCATTCCAGGGCGATTGATCCGGCCTTACGAGGTTGAGACGGAGCAAAGGAAAAGCAACTGCAGATCCTTCGCTTAGAGCGGTTCTCCAATTAGTGTGCACTGATCCAGTTCGTGCAAGGTGGCTTTTTCTTGGGAAAAAAGCCACTCGGCCACAGTGGTTTCGGTGTATAGCAATTGGAGAACCGCTGTAGCTCAGATGACAACTTTCGGGTGAGGCGGGCCTTTTGTGGCTCGGTCAATATGCTGGCTGCGGACATTGCGCATTACAACTCATGGGCTGGTCTGTGAGCGCCGGGAAATGTTCCTTGCTCTGAAGCCGGCTGGCGGCGGGGACGTCCGCGCTACAGCCGGCGGGGAGACTGGCTTTACTCCCCTAAGAACATCATGCGCGCATGGGGCTTAATTCTGCGCAAAAGTTCGAAAGAAGAGTTTTATAAACAAAATCAGCAAGTTGGCTTCCGCTTCGCGGAAATCGCGAGTTAGCGAGTTGGCGGCAGTTCATTCCAGCCGTAACTCGTCGTGGCGAGCCGGGCTGAAGAAACCGGTTGAGGGCTGAGGTTTCCCAGGTCTCAGAATCGAGACCTGGGGCACCCAGCGTTTGTGCAGATTCCGGCGCGAATATCGGGGACACCACACTAGAAGGTAATCCGCCCGGAGAGTTCCAGACTGCGGGGGCCGGCGCCTTCGGCGGTTTGCAGCGCCGTGATGGAGCCGAAGCCGCTCGAATCCACCTGCATGTTGGGCGGCTCGTAGTTGCGATGGTTGAAGACGTTGGCGGCTTCCACCCCAAGCTGGAACTTCGACTTTTCGGTGATGGCGAAGTTCTTCATCAGCGAGAGCGAGAAGTTGTCCGTGCCGGGACCGACCACTCCGCCCACCGGGGCATTGCCGAAGCGGCCGATGCCGTTGCCGCTTGCGTCTTGCAGGTTCATGTAAGGAAACGCCGCCGGGTTGAGCCACTGCGTGGTGTTGCGATGGGACGCGTAGAGCGAGACGTGCGCCAGTTGGTCGGGGCGGGCCTGGCCGACGGTGGTGAGGATATTGGTGTTAGCCGGATCGACGGTCTGTTCGTAGGGCGTGAGGAAGGGACCGGTTTGCAGAATGGTCACGCCGGCCAGTTGCCAGTCGCCCACCAGCCGGTTAAGCAGCGCGCCGTTCTGGAGCCAGCGCGCGCCTTTGCCGAAGGGCAGGTTGTAGAGATACGTGGCCAGGAAGCGCTGCTTGCGGTCGTAGATCACGTTGCCGTAGTCCAGCCCCGGATGGAAGCGGTCGGTGAGATAGCTGCCGCCAGCCACGGCGAAGGCGTTGGGAGTGGCTCCGCCGGCGTTCGAGAGATCGCGGGTGAAGTCGTAGCTGAGATCGAAGGTCAGCCCCTTGCCGCTGTGCCGCGAGAACTCGACGGCCGCGCTTGAATAGTTGCTCTCGGCAATGTTCTGGACGCTCTGAATCACGCTCCAGGAGGGATAGGGGCGCGCTGCCGCGACGTTGGCGTAGCCCACGGTGTTGGGCTCGACCTGGTTCAGATCCACCATGCCTTCCAGATTCTGCCCGTGGCTTCCGGTATAGGAAACGCGTACGCCCATGCTGTGCCCCAGGTCCTGCTCCAGGGTCAGATTCCACTGCTGCACGGTGGGGTCCTTGTAGTGGATGGGGAAGGCGTAGTAGAAGCCGGCGGTTCCCGAGGCCGAGCCCGCGACGGTGTTGAAGGGATTGGCGAAGGAGAGCAGCGGGGTAGCACCGTCGGATTGGTAATCCTGGTTATACGTGGCCACGTAACTGGAGTGAACGGCCCAGCCCGCCACCAGCGAGAAGCCCATGGGCGACTCGATGAAACGCCCCCAGCCGCCGCGCACCACGGTCTTGTCGTTGCCGCGAGGCCGCCAGGCAAAGCCGAGCCGCGGCCCGAGGCCGGTCTTGTCGGTATAGCGCAAAGCCGCAGGAATTCCGGCCTGCGCAGCCGTCAGGATGGGCGTGGGCGCAATGGCGTTGGCAAAGTCCTGGGACTTGGAAGCAAGGGCCGCCGTGTTCGACACCACCACCGCGCCGTTCACCTGGGTGGCGCCGTCCGAGCCGATGCCGGTCCAGTTCGGCATGAAGGTCGCGGTGTTCGAGTGGATCTCGCGGATGGGCGGGTGCAGCTCGTAGCGCAGGCCCAGATTCAGCGTCAGATTCGGCGCGATCTTCCAGTCGTCCTGGCCAAAAACGGCGTACTGGTAGCCGCTGCCGTCCATGGTCGGCTTGTTGGTCGAGCTCACTTCGGTGTAATCCGGATAGCCGAGCAGAAACGAGGTGTACGGATCGCCGATGGCGCTTCCCACGCTGGACGAGCCGTTGAAAACGTACCACCCCGAGCGGTAATTGCCGAAGACGTTGTCGTCGTGGTCGGTGATCCGCTTGAAGTCCGCGCCGAATTTGAGGGTGTGCGCGGCGTGGGTCCAGGTCACGTTGTCCAGCGCCTGGATGATCTGGCCGCGCTGCATGCCGGGATTGCCCGCGCCGGTGGACATGAAGCCGTTGATGAGCACCTGCGGCGCCTCCGACCACGCGGTGTCAGGCTGCGGAATGGAGCCGATGCCGGTTTGCGCCAGCAGCGCATTGGTCGAGTAGCTCTGCGTCTCCGAAGTGTGCTGGGCATTGAAGCCGCCGCGGAGCTCGTTGAGCAGCGTGGTCGACAGCACGTAGTTATGCGCGAAGGTCATTCCCTCGTCGATTTCGGGGGTGTTGTATGCCCCTTGCAGCGGGCTGCCCGCCTCTGCGCAATAGGTGAAGGTACATGCGGCCGAGGGCGCGGTCAGAACCTGGCGGTTCTTGTAGGAGAATCGCGCAAAGACCGTCTGTTTCGACGAAAGGGTGCGGTCCAGCCGCACATCGCCCTGGTTGGCGGAGATCGGCGCAGGGAAGTTGACCTGGTAGTTGTTGGCGAACGCGCCGGCTGCGCCGTAATTGGCCGTGGGCATGAGGTACTGAAGCAGCTTGGCGGAGAGGACGCTGGGGGGCACAGCGGCGTTCGTGATCGTCGAAGTGAGCACCGAACCATCGGGGTTATAGACGGTATATCCGTTGGGGCACTGGGTTGCTGGGTCGGGTTCGCAGTAAGTCTGATCGAGATAGGAACCGATGTTGCCGCTGCGCATCTCGTTCGAGGGCACACTGAGGAGGATGGGCGTCTCGCGGGGCAGCCGCAGCCCCTCGTAACTGATGAAGAAGAACGAGGGATTGCTCTGGCTGAAGAGGTAGGGCATCTTCAGCGGTCCGCCCAGCGTGCCGCCGAAGTCGTTCATGATGATCTTCGGCTTCGAGAGCGCAAAGGTGTTGTCGGAATTGAAAACCGTGTTCTCGTGGTTCTCGAAGACTCCGCCGTGGAAGTGGTTGGTGCCTGCCTTGGAGACCGTGGTAATGTCGGCAACGCCCGAGAATTCGGCATTGTTGTTCGATTCGGAAACGCGAATCTCCTCGATCGAGTTGAAGGAGGGAAACATCTCGTTGACCGGACCGGAGTACTCCACGCCCACCGAGGAAATACCGTCGATGGTCACGCTGAGCAGCGCCGCCGTGGCGCCCATGACGGCCAGGTTGCCGCTGTCGTCGGTCTGCACGCCGGCCTCCGTGGTCAGCGTCGAAATGGGACTGGTGGAGCCGGTGGAGCGGGAGTAGATGGCCACCGGAAGCTCGACCAGCTCGTCGCCCACCTTGGTCTCTGCCAGGTTCGACACGTCGGTGGTAATCACCGGAACGGGATTGTCGATGACGATGACGGTTTGCGTCTCAGCGCCCAGACTGAGGGTTGCGTCCATGCGGCGGGCTTCACGCGCGGTCAGCAGAATCTCGGGCAGTGAGGCTGTTTGGAATCCGGGCGCGGCAATGGTCAACTCATAGCGGCCCACATCGATGTTCTTGAATGCGTAGTTTCCCTGCTCGTCCGTGGTCATGGAGCGGGAAGAAGAGGTGCCGGTGTTCACCAGCGTCACATGGGCTCCGGGAACCAGCGCGCCGGAGGAGTCGCGCACCATGCCGAGGATGGAACCAAAGGTGGATTGGGCCTGCAGCGGGCCGCAGGCAGCCGCCAGAAAACAACAGGCCAGCAGAAGCCGCCAGGTAACGGAGCGGCGAAAGCGGGCAGGGGAACAAAAGCTGCGCATGGATTTACCTTTCAAGAGGAGTTCACGGAAGAGACGATCTTTCTTCGCTTCTTTTATTTGTTTCGAGTTCAAATGCAACGCCTCGAATGAGGCGTTACGCGGCGATTTCTAGAGAAAAATGGTCTCGCTCAGCGGTAACTCCACGCTGAACGAATCCGTCTTGGCCGCTTTCAGTTTTTCTTGCGGTTTTTTCATCATAATCCGACTGTCTCTTGAGGCCAAGAATTAATTGCGAACCGCCTCTCCGCGCTTGCCGTGCGACCCAGTCTTGCCGCCGGAAATTCGGGCTTCTCTGGCCAGCCTCAATTCGGCCTGTACTGCAACTTTCGTTTGCAAATCCGCGCCGCGAGTGTTTCAATCACACTATTGAAACAGGGGTGCTCCACGAGGTGGGGCTGAGAAATACCCTAGAACCCGATCCGGATAATACCGGCGTGGGAAGTTTCCGGGGCCTGCGGGCCTTCTTCCTCGATGTTCAGCGTGAGTTCCTTTGTTTCATGAAGTTGGAAACAAGGGGAACCCATGTTCAGAGCCGTTGGGGCCGCTCCGGCCCGTCTCGCAGATTCATATCTCCCATCTCAAACGTCGGCCGCGTTGCGCGCCAAGGCGCAGACCGCCTGTGTCTCGGTCTCGCGCCGGCACGGGATGGCGCTTGGGTTGATGGTGCTCGCCTCTCTGGCGGTTTCCACAAGCGTGCTGGCACAGAGCGCAGCCTCTTCGTCCTCCAGTCCTGTACCGCAGAAGATCGCGCCCGTCACCACCACGGTCGTGGTTCACGCCGAGATCAAAAACGCCTACATCCCCGACAGTGTCGATTTCGGCAGCCTGGACGGCGCGTTTGTCACCGCGCAGGAAACGCCTCTGTCGATGTCGGTAGCCACGCGCTCCCTGCTCAACGACCAGGGAGCCCGCGTGCTCTCCGACGTGGTGAAGAACGACGCGTCCATCGTCGAGGACTACGCACCGGTGGGCTACTACGGCGACTACGAAATCCGCGGTTTTCCCATCGACCTCGCCACCGGCTTGCAGATCAACGGCATGACCATTGCCGGCGAGCAGGATGTGCCCTTCGAGAACAAGCAAAGCATCGAATTCGTCAAAGGCATTGCCGGCGTGGAGAGCGGCGTGGCCTCGGCCGGAGGCCTCATCAACTTCGTCACCAAGCCGGTGCTGAAGGTCCAGGCCGCGGATGTGGCCACCGACCATCGCGGAACCTCGTACGGCGCACTTGACCTCGGCCGCCTCTTTCAGAGCGCCAAAAGCTCCGGCCTGCGCTTCAATCTGGCCGGCGAGAATATGCACACCTATGTGCAGGACGCCAACGGCTGGCGCGGTGTAGGCACTGCCGACGGCGCATGGCAGTTGAACCCCGCCACCACGCTGCTGGCGGATTTCGAATACCAGCACAAGGTGCAGCGTTCCGAGGCCGGTTACCAACTGCTGGGCGGGACCGAAATTCCCACGCGCGCCTTTCCCTCGCTGATGCTGGGCGCGCAATCCTGGTCCAAGCCCAACACCTTCGACGTCTTCAACGCAGGCTCACGGCTGCTGCACACGTTCAATTCGCATTGGTCCGCGCGCCTGGCCGGCTCCTACAGCCATTCGCTCATCGACGACAACGTGATCTGGCCCTACGGCGCGGCCCTCGATGTTAACGGAAATTCTCTCTGCCCCAACTCGCCGGCTTATTTTTTCTGCCCCGACGGCAGCTACGAAATCTACGACTACCGCAGCCCCGGCGAGTTGCGCATCGATGCCCTCGGCGAAGCGCTCCTCCAGGGGCACTTCAAAACCGGCCCGGTGGCGCACGATTTTGTTGCCGGCGGGTCTCTCTTTCACCGTGCGGTGGACCTTTCGCCGGCGACCGTCTACACGCCGCTGGGCGTTGAGAACATCTATCAGCCCGATGTGGTTTACGCGCCGGAGAGCCCGTACCAGATCGCGAGCCCCTCCACGCTGGCCGACTTTAACCATCAGGCCGCAGGCATTGTGCAGGACCGCGCGCACTTGCCCGGCGGCGTGATGTTGCAGGCGGGCGGGCGCTACGTGCGGGTCAGCGACTTCAACTACACCGCGCCGCGCACGCTGTGGCTGCCCCAGTATGCCGCCACGTACACGCCGCAACTCGGCGCAGGCACTCACCCGCTGACCTTTTACGGCAATTACGGAGTCATGCTTTCGCTCGGGCCCCAGGCCGCCTGGTGGGTCGACAACGCCAACCTCTTTCTCGACCCGTTCCGCACGCGGCAATCCGAGGCCGGCGTGAAATACGAGCACCGAATTCTGCTGACGGCCGACATCTTCCGCATGCGCCAGCCCTTCTTTTATCCCAAGGCGATCCAGGCCCCTGACAGCTTCTGCAACGCCAGTCAGTTCGTCGCTCCCGGCGACCTTTGCTTTGAAGCGCAGGGCCACGAAACCCACGACGGCATTGAGTTGAACGCGCAAGGCAAGGCCGCGAGCTGGATGCAGTTGAGCGGTTCCGCAACCACCATGCGCGCCATTTCCACCGATACCGGCACGCCCTCCTACGACAACAAGCAGGTGCTCAACGTGCCCCACCTGCACACGACTTTCTTTGCCGACCTGGCGCTGCCCCGCGCCCGCGGCCTGCACCTGATGCCGGGCTGGAGCTACACCGGTCGCAAGGAAGCCACGCGCGACGATGTGGTCAGCGTTGCCGGCTACAACCTCTTCAACCTTGGCGCGCGCTACATGCCCGGCGGCGAAGAGGGGCGCGTCACGCTGCGCCTCTTTGCCGACAACATTCTCGACAAGCGCTACTGGAAAGACACCGGCGCCAACTACGGCGACACCTTCATCCACCAGGGCGCTCCCACCACGGTTCGCCTCTCCGCGCATTACACTTTCTAAGGCCCCACAAAAGCAGAGGACATGCGCACAATGACGGCAACCGCAACGACGCACGGATTGGACGGCACACTGGTCAAACCGGACTGGCCGCCGCTCACCCTGCGCGAAGTGCGCGCGCTGCTCAAGCCGTTCCCCTCGTGCGGCGAGCCGACCGCGATTCTCACCGTCAGCCCGCGCCCATTTTCCGCGGCGAGCGTAGTCGCTACCAAGCGCAGGCCGGTCTTCGTCAAGCGCCATCCCCGCTCGGTGCGCGACCGCGAAGGCCTGCTCGAAGAACATCGTTTTCTCGCTCATCTGCTCGCGCATGGAGCGCCGGTGCCGCGCGTGTTGGCGACGGAGGAAGGCGAAACGGCGATCGAGAGCGGCCAGTGGAGCTACGAAGTCCACGATGTCCCGGACGGAGTGGATCTCTATGCGGACGCGCTTTCCTGGACGCCGTTTTTCTCCACGGGCCACGCTCGCTCCACCGGAAAGGCCCTGGCCCAACTGCATCTTGCCGCGCAGGGATTCAACGCGCCGCGTCGTGCACCTCGGCCTCTGGTCGCGAGCTTCACCATCTTTGCGACTGCTGACCCGCAGGCTGAAATGCGGCGCTACCTTGCTGCGCGGCCGGCGCTGGTCAACGATCCGGACGCGCGGCGCGGCTGCAACAAGGCTCTGGAGTTGCTGACGCCGTTTCATGCTGCGCTCCTGCCGCTGCTGCCCGCGCTGCCTTCTCTGTGGACGCACAACGACCTGCACGCCTCGAACCTTCTCTGGAGCGATGCGGACCGCAATGCAAGAGCTGTCGCCGTCATCGACTTCGGGCTCGCCGACCGCACCAGCGCCGTGCACGACCTGGCCCAGGCCATCGAGCGCAACATTGTCGAGTGGCTCGAACTGCCCGCGGATTCTGCCCAGACGAAAAATGTGCCCGTGCACCTCGATCATCTCGAAGCGCTTCTGGACGGCTACGATTCGATCCGCCCTCTCAGCGAGCCGGAGGCCGCGGCCCTGGCTCCCATGACAGCTCTCTGCCACGCCGAGTTCGCGCTCACGGAGGCGGATTATTTTCTTGCCGCTCTGCACTCTCCGGAAAAAGCTCGCGTGGCTTCCATCGATTACCTGGTCGGCCATGCGCGCTGGTTCCGCTCGGCTGGTGGACGCAAACTGCTGGATGCAATCGGGCAGTGGGCTCAGAAACGCGCACGCCCGGCACAGGAAGTTGGGACGCGATGATCTGGAGCGTGATTGCGTACTATCTTGTGGCGAATTGGCTGGAGATTGCAGGCACAATCACCACCGTTGTCGGCATCTGGCTCACTACCCGCCGCACTCTCTGGTGCTGGCCTGTGGTGCTGCTCGCGGACCTGCTTTACCTGGACGTCTTTTACCGTGCGCGGCTCTTCTCCGACTCGCTGCTCCAGGTCTTCTTCCTCGCTTTCACGCTCTACGGCTGGTGGCACTGGGCGCGGGGAGTGCGCGAGGAGGGCGAGGTGCGCGTGGAACCGCTGGGCGTGCGGGGTTGGCTGGGCGGGCTGGCGGCCGGCGCGGTCGGCAGCGTGCTTCTTGGCTGGCTGATGGTGCGCATTGGCGCGGCGCTGCCGCACCTGGACGCCACGCTCACCAGCTACAGCCTGGTGGCCAGTTGGTGGCAGGCGCGCAAACACGCCGCCAATTGGTGGCTCTGGATCGCGGTGGACCTGGTCTACATTGGCGAGTACGTCTACAAGGACCTGCGCACCACAGCCCTGCTTTACGCCGGACTGGTGGGGCTGGCCGTTTTGGGGCTGCTGGATTGGCAGCGCGCCGCCGCGGCGAGTCCGGCAAGGCAGCGGGTCAGCGAGTCAGCGAGTTAGCAAGTTGGCGAGTTGGCGGGCGGTAGCCATCGACGCAGGTTTCATTCCCCCGTGGGTCGGCTGTGCCAGGGGACGACTTTACAGGGATTCATGGGGCGCAAACGCCCCGTGCCCCCTCCTCGTGTCTTATTCTTGGCGCGAGGAGGGGAAACCTCAACTAGACGGCGGATTGCACCACGTTGTGCAGGGGTTCGCCGCACATGTAGCGGCGCAGTTCGTCGCCCGCGGTCTTCACCGCGCGCGGGGCAAACTGCGGGCTCGATCCGGCAATGTGGGGGGTGAGGAGGAGGTTCGGGCAGCTCCATAGGGGGTGGCCCTGCGGCAGCGGCTCGGGATCGGTAACGTCCACCGCGGCGCGGATGTGGCCTGATTTGAGAGCCTCCACCAGCGCGTCGGTGTCTACAATCGGCCCGCGCGCGGCGTTGACCACCAGCGCACCTTGGGGCATCAGCTCGAACTGCTTGCGGCCGATGAGGTGGCGCGTCTCTGCCGTCAAAGGCAGGATCAGAATCACCACCTGGGCGCGCGGCAGAAGGCTGTCCAGCTCGCTCACGGCATGGACTGGCGGCTCGGTACGGGCGCTGTGGGCCACGCGGACCAGGTTCACGTGGAAGGGCTCGAGCATGCGCTCGATTTCCTGGCCGATGGCGCCGTGCCCGGCCATCAGAACCGTTTTGCCGGTCAACTCCTCCAGCAGAACGGGCGGATAGAGGGGGCGGTTGTCGCCGGTGATGCGGGCGTAGTCGGCGCTGGTCTCGAAGCGGCGCTTCCAGATCTCGTCGTGCTGCACTTCCATGTAGAACGGAAAGTGCTTCAGCATGGCCAGAATCGCGCTGACCGTCCACTCGGCGGTGGAGATGTTGTGTGCGCCGCGGGCGTTGCAGATGGTCACGTGCGGCCCGACCGTGCCCGGAATCCACTCCGTGCCCGCCATCAGCGACAGCACCAGCCGCACCCCGCGCAGCCTCGGCCAGATGCGAAGAGCCGTCGGCGGATAGGGGTCGGGGAGCCAGACGTCTATGTCGATCTCCGGACCCGGAGCATCGGGCAATGGAATGAGTTCGACTTCAGAGGGAAAATCGCAAAAAAGTTCAGGGGCCAGTGTGTCCGGGTATCCGACTCGCAGCATGTGTCCTTTTCCCGCCCGCTGCCAGCGGGCGCCTCACCTTCAATGCTACACGGGCAGGACCGGGGCCGGGCAAGCACCTCTGCTGCCTGGCGGGAAGCGGACTACGATTGACGCAATGCCGGACCACACGTGAGACTAATCACCGCGAGAGGCGGTCCGGTTGCGTCATGCTACATTCACAGGAACAACCGACCGCCGACACAATTCATGCGCCTGAAGACTGAAAACACGTGGTCCCAACAGCAGCTTGCCATCAAGTTGCGCGTAGCGCCGCCTGAACACAAGGGCTTTTTTACCTGGGAGCGCCGGCGGCTGATCATCCATGCGTCCAAGACGGCGCTGGCGGCGGCCCTGTGCTGGTGGCTGGCGACGCGGTTCGGACTGGCGGATGGCTACTGGGGCTCCATCAGCTCCATTATCGTGCTGCAATCGAACTTCGGCTCCACCATCTCCGCCTCCCGCGACCGCCTGCTGGGCACTCTGATCGGCGCGCTGCTCGGCTTCTCGTTCTCCCTCTTTGGCACGCTGCCGTGGAACTACCTTCTGGCCGTGCTGGCGGCGGTGATCATATGCGGATTGCTGGGGCTGCGCTCGAGCTCGCGCCTGGCCGGAGTCACCATCACTATCGTGATGCTGGTGCAGAAAACCGGTTCGCACTGGACGGTGGCCCTGGATCGCGTGATGGAGGTCTTCCTGGGCATCATGGTGGCGCTGGCGGTCTCCACTCTAGTCTTTCCCGATCGAGCCCGGTTGCGCTTGCGCGATGGGCTGGCGCAGGAGTTTCTGCTGTTGGGCGCTTTTTTCGAGGCGATTCTGGAAGGCTTTCGCGGTTTGCCGGCCAAGAATCTGCCCACTCTGCGCGCGGATGTGCTGGCCACGCTGCGCGACAACAACCAACTGCTGCAAGCCGCCCGCAACGAGCCCTCCGGCGGACCAGGCTGGCGCGAGGGCCTGGAGATGGTCTCCCAGTTTGGACGAGGGCTCTTCGATGCGCTGGTGGCGCTGGAATTCTCAGTCAAGGACAGTCATGAGGATGGCTACGCGCAGCAGCTCGAGCCCGCCCTGGGGCACCTCGCCGTAGACATTCGCAACGGTTTCCACCATGTGGCCGGATGCATCCACGCATGGCGCTTTTTCGTCGATCCTCCGGGAGTGGTGCTGGAGGACGACATCGAGAAACTGGAAGCGCGCATGGCGGAGGTGCGGCCTACCGGCTTCCAGTTCTCCCAGGCGGAGATTCTGCGCGCTTATGCGGTGCAACTCCACCTGAAGCAGATCGCCCGTCTGCTGCGTGCTTCGCGGGTTGAAACCAGCCAAGCTACTGGCGAAGCGGCGGAATAAGTGGGCATGCGAAAAGTTCCCGGCTACAGCGGAATCAGAATAGATGTACCCGGATGCAAGCCCCTCAAGTGGCTTTTTCCTTAAGAAAAAGCCACCTTCAAGAGTCTAACCAAGAGCACGGTTATTCTGATTCCGCTCTAAGCCAGGAACTTGCGCAGCGCCTCGACGCACTCCTCGATCTGTGGGATGCTGACCGCGTAGCCGAAGCGCAGATGGCCCTCGCCCTGCGCGCCGAAGGCCGAGCCGGGGACAGTGGCGATGCGCGCCTTTTCCAGAAGAATCTGCGCCGCCTTCTCACTGATCTTGTGGATCTTTTCCACATTGGGGAAGGCATAGAAAGCGCCGGCGGGCGGCGGGCACTCCAGGCCCACTTCGTTCAGGCCCGCCACCAGCAGGTCGCGGCGCTGACGATACTCCTCGCGATGACGGGCGATTTCCGCCTCGGGCGTTTTGAGCGCTTCCATCATGGCGTACTGCACGGGGGTGGCAACGCCGTTGGTGGAGTAGAGCACCAGCTTGCGCATTCCGGTCATGAAAGGTTCTTTGGCCACCACGTAGCCCGCGCGCCAGCCGGTCATGGCATAGGTCTTTGAGAAGGTGAAGGTGGTGATGGTGCGCTCCGCCATGCCGGGCAGAGAGGCGATGGAGAAATGCTTGCCCTCGTACACCAGGTCTTCGTAGGCCTCGTCCGCGACGACGATCAGATCGCGTTCGATGGCGAAGGCTGCAACCTCTTCGGCTTCTGCCCGCGTGAAGACCACTCCCGAGGGATTCTGCGGCGTGTTGTAGTAGATGGCGCGGACCTTGGGGGTGGAAAACTGCTCCAGAGTCTTGCGGATGCCGTTGCGACGTGCGCTGACCGTGGGCACCTGAAGGGGGCGGCCTTGCGCCGCAACCACCAGATCGCCGATGGGCGTCCAGTAAGGCGAGAAGACCAGCACATCGTCGCCCGCATCGAGCGTGCTTTGGAATGCGCAAAACAACGCGTGGGCGCCACCCACGGTGGCCAGCACTTCATCGGGAGTGGCGTGAATGCCGTTTTTCGCGGCGAGTTTTTCACTGATCGCCTGGCGCAGGGGCAGAAAGCCGGAAGAAGGCGCATAGTGCGTCTGGTTGTCGGCCAGGGCCTTTACCGCCGCGGCCTTGATCCGGTCGGGGGTCTCAAAGAACGGTTCGCCGCCATGCATTCCATGCACGTGATGCCCTTGGGCGCGCAGCGCCATCACCTTGTTGCGCATGAGCACGATGCTGGAAAACCCAACCTCGTCCAACCGCTTTGCCAACCGGATTCCGCTTTGCCTCATCGCCATCAACCGCTTTCCTTTCGTAACAGGGGAAAAAAATCCGCCATCAGCTTCAGCGCCTCACTGGCCGAGTCCGCGCTGTCAAAATCATACCGTCAGCAACTCGGTGTAGACAGCCATGCCGACCACCGCATCCGCGCCCAGCGCATCCAATGCGTCAACCTCCTGCTGACTGCGTATTCCTCCGGCGACGATCAACTGCTTCTTTGTGAGCTTGCGCAAACGGGCTGCGGTTTCGATGGGGAAACCCTGCATCATGCCCTCGCCATCCACGTGGGTATAGAGGAATGCGCCAACGTGGGGATCGAGCTGGGGAATCGCTGCGTCGGGAGTGAGATCGACCTGCGCCTTCCAGCCCTTGACGGCGATGCGGCCGTTCTTGGTGTCGATGCCGGCCACCACGCGCTCCGAGCCTACCGCCGCGGCCAGTTCGGCGGCAAAGCCGGTGTTCACCTTGCCTTCCGTGGAGAAGAGCGCCGAGCCGACAATCACTCTTTTGGCGCCAGCGTCCAGTACCTGGCGGGCGCGCTCGATGGAGCCGATGCCGCCGCCGGCCTGAACGGGGAGGCGCTGCGCGATTTTGGCCAGGAGAACGGAGTTCTCGCCCTGGCGCATGGCCGCGTCGAGGTCGATCAATTGAACCAGCGGAAAGCGAGAGAATTTCTCGATCCAGTATTCAAAGTCGTCAAAGGCGAGGCGAAGCTTTTCGCCCTGCACAAGCTGGACGATGCGGCCGCCCAGCAAATCGATGGAAGGAATCAGCATGGAAGCCTCACGGAAACACCGGCCTTGGCCAGCTCTTGTTTGAGCGAACGGGCGCTGGAAACGCCGAAGTGAAAAATGCTTGCTGCAAGAGCCGCATCGGCCTTGCCGCGTCCGAAAACATCGACGAAATGCTCGACCGTTCCCGCGCCGCCGGAGGCGATGACGGGAATCCCGACCGCCTCGCTGACGGCCGCAGTCAGCTCGCAATCGAAGCCAGTTCTCATGCCGTCGGAGTCCATGGAGGTGAGGAGGATTTCGCCCGCGCCGCGCTGCTCGGCCTCGCGCGCCCACTCGACGACGCGACGGCCGGCGGGCTTGCGTCCGCCCTGCACAAAGACCTGCGCGTCGCAGACCGGATCGGCGGCCTGGGGGTCGCGCCGCGCATCGATGGCGACGACGACAGCTTGCGCGCCGAAGCTGCGGCCGATGGCGTCGATCAGCATGGGATCCTTCAGCGCCGCGGAGTTCACGCTGACCTTGTCCGCGCCCGCCTCGAAGACCTGCTCCGCGTCCTTGGCGCTGCGAATGCCGCCGCCGACGCAAAAGGGTACGAACAACTCACGCGCCGTTCTGCGCACCGTATCCAGCAGCGTGGAGCGGCCCTCGTGGGTCGCGGTAATGTCGAGCAGCACAATCTCGTCGGCGCCTTCGCGGGCATGACGCGCGGCCTGCGTGGCAGGATCGCCGGCGTCGACGATGTCCACAAACTGCACGCCCTTGACGACACGACCATCGCGCACGTCAAGACAGGCAATGATGCGCTTGGTAATCATTCAGTTCCCTTCCCTTTCCAGGAAAGAAAATTACTGAGAATCTTCAGCCCGGTTGCGCCGGATTTCTCCGGATGAAACTGTACGCCCATCACGTTGCCGCGCTCGACGACCGAAGCGAATGGCTCGATGTACTGCGTGATGGCGGCGGTGTCAGCGGTAACTGGAGCTTTGTAGGAATGAGTGAAATAGACAAACTCGCCGGGCTCCACGCCGGCAAGCAGGCGCGAGTTTTTGCGCACTTCGAGAGAGTTCCAGCCGACGTGCGGAACCTTTTGATTGCTTTCAGGGAAGTGCGCGCAGGATTCGGCGAAATGCGCCAGGCCGGGTTGCTGCGGCGCTTCACTCGATCCCGCGTAGAGCCACTGCATGCCCACGCAGATGCCGAGGAACGGCACGCCACGCGCAATGGCCGCGCGGATGGCGGGGGTGAGGCCGGTGGCGTCGAGCCGCTGGGTGGCGGCAAAGTGGCCCACGCCGGGCAGCACGATGCGCTCCGCGGTTTCAATGAGCTTGAGGTCGCCGTCCGTTACCTCGGTATCTGCGCCCAAGTGACGCAATGCCTTGAGCACCGAGGTGAGATTGCCGGCTTTGTAGTCGATGACGGTGACGCGCATCAGAGCAATCCTTTGGTGGAGGGCAGCATTTCGCCGAGTTGCTTGTCGCGCGAACAGGCGCCGCGCATGGCTCGCGCAAAGGCTTTGAAGATGGCCTCGATCTTGTGGTGGTTGGAGCGGCCGTACATGGTTTTTACGTGGACGTTGGCGCGTGCGCCGCGCGCAAAGCCCTCAAAAAAATCCGTCACCAATTCGGTTTGCAGATCGCCGACCAGGCGGGTGCGGACTTTGGTCTCGACCGCGAAGGCGGCGCGTCCGCTCAGGTCAACGGCGGCAATGGCCAGGGTTTCGTCCATGGGCATGAGGAAGTATCCGGCACGCAGAATGCCGCGCTTGTCGCCCAGGGCGCGGTCAAAGGCCTCGCCGAGCGCGATGCCTACGTCCTCAACGGTGTGGTGCTGGTCCACGTCCAGGTCGCCGTCGCATTTCAGCTCAAGGTCGAACGCTCCATGGCGCGTAAACAGCTCCAGCATGTGATCGAAGAAGCGGATGCCGGTGGAGATTTTGTATTGGCCGCTGCCTTCAATCGTCAGGTTGATGGAGATGCGCGTCTCGGTGGTGTTGCGTTCGAAACTGGCGGTGCGCGGGGCTCCAGTAACATCCCAGGTCCCAGAATCGGGACCTGGGGCACCCAGGGTGTTTGGTTCGCCGGTCATTGAGCGTCTCCTTTGATCTTGAGCGCGGCCAGCGCTTCGTTCATGACAGATGCAGCTTGGCGCATCTGCTCGCGCGTTCCGACGGTGATGCGCACGCGGCCGTCGCAACCAGGGTCGCTTGAGCGGTCGCGGACCAGAACGCCGGCGGCGCTCATGAGGCGCACGAACTCCGCATGGCGAGGGCCGATTTCTGTGAGGATAAAATTGGCGCAGCTGGGCCAGCGACGTACGCCGGCTCGGTCGAGCGCTATCTCGAATTCCGTGCGCGCGGCGATCACTTCGCCGACGTACCAGTCGAGATAGGCTTCATCGTTGAGCGCCGCCGGCAGGCAAGCCAGCGCAAGAGAATTCACGCTGTAGGGCGAGAGCACGCGGCGCATCCAGCGCATGGATTCTGCCGGGCCGGCAAGCAGGCCAAGGCGCAGTCCGGCCAGTCCGTAGGCTTTTGAGAAGGTGCGCGCCACGATCAGGTTGGGAACCGCGCCTACCATGTCGATGACCGTTTCGCCGTGAAAGTGGAAGTAGGCCTCGTCCACCAGTAGTATTGCGTGCGGCGCGCGATGGGCAATCTCCACAATCTGCGCACGCGTGGCGACAGAGCCGGAAGGGCTGTTGGGATTGGCGATGGCGATGATTTTGGTTTGCGGCGTGATGGCCCGGAGCAGGCGCTCGAACGGGAATTGCAGGTCGTCCGCGGCCTGGATGGCAATGACTTGCGCGTCGGTCACCGAGGCGTAGACCTCGTACATGGTGTAAGTCGGCACTGGCATCAGCAACTCGTCGCCCGCTTCAAGAAAAGTCTCGAAGAGAACGTGAATGGCTTCGTCCACGCCGTTGGTCAGGGCCACTTGATCGGCGTTGAGTCCGAGATGCGCGGCCACTACCGCTTCCACCGGACCGCGCTCGGGATAGCGCGTCAGGTCGCCCGTGGAAACGCGGGCCAGGACTTCGCGCACTTTGGGCGAGCAGGCCAGCGTGTTCTCGTTGAAGTCCAGGCGCAGGGTGTCGCGGCAGCCCAGGGGAGGGCGATATTCCTTCATCGCCTGCACGCGGAGGCGCGCGGCGGGGTAGATCATTTTGACGGCTTCAGCCACGGGTTCTCCTTTGGCGTGGGCTCTTGCTCGAGGTTGCGCGCGGGCTTCTTTTGAGGCGCGTGCGAATGGCTTCGGCGTGGCCGGTGAGTCCTTCGGCCTCCGCAAGCAAGGCGGCTTGTGGGCCCAGCACACGGAGTGCCTGGGCTGAGTACTGCTGTACGGTGATGAGCTTGACGAAATCGTTCACGCTCAAGCCGCCGCGGACGCGCGCCATGCCGCCGGTGGGCAGGGTGTGATTTGGGCCGGAGATGTAGTCGCCCATGGGCTGCGCGGACCAGCGTCCTATAAAGACCGAGCCGGCGTTCCAAACCCAATCAAGATCGGCGGCGGCATCCACGGTGAGGTGCTCGGGCGCGAGGCGGTTGGTGATGGCGCGCGCTTCTTCGACCGTTGAGGTAAGAATGACCAAGCCGTTGCGATCGAGAGCCTGGCGCGCCACGGGATTGTGCAGGCTGCGCTGCTTTGTTTCGTCGATCACTTGCTGGGCCAGGTCGGCGCGGGTGGTGATGAAGATGGCCAGCGCTTCAGGATCGTGTTCGGCCTGAGCGACCAGGTCGGAGGCGATCTCGGCCGGGTTGCCGCGCTCGCTAGTGACGATGATTTCAGTAGGTCCGGCGAGCATGTCGATGGCGCAATCGAAGGCCACCAGCCGCTTGGCGGCAGTGACGTAGAGATTGCCGGGACCGACGATCTTGTCCACGCGCGGAAGTATTTTGGTTCCATAGGCCAGCGCAGCCACGGCATGTGCGCCGCCCAGCCGATAGAACTCCGTGATGCCGAGGAGGTGCGCGGCGGCCAGAGTTTCAGGAGCGGGCTTGGGCGAGACCACGACGATGCGCTCGACACCCGCCACCTGCGCGGGAATCGCCGTCATCAGCAGCGTGGAGGGCAGGGGGTGGCGGCCGCTGGGAACGTAGCAGCCCACCGAGCCAAGCGGGCGAACAAGCTGGCCGGTGGTGAGGCCTTCGACCGGCGACTCGCTCCACGAAGCGGGCAGTTGGCTCACGGCAAAGGAGCGGATTTGGTCGGCTGCCGTGGTCAGAGCTTCGCGCATGTTGGGTGCAATGGCGTCCCACGCAGCGGCCATCTCTTCAGTGGTTACGCGCAGAGCAGCGGCGCTGGCAAGGCCGTCGAATTTCTTGGCGTAACGCAGCAGGGCGCGGTCGCCCTGTTTGCGCACATCGCGGACAATGCGCTGGACGGCGGGCAGCACTGCATCCAATGCCGCTCCGCCGCGTTGTTCCAGCGCGGCCAGCAGTTCCGCTGCCTGCCGCGCTCCTCGACCCTTGGTCCGGATCGTTTTCATTTGTTGCCTCCGGCTTACAGTACGACCTTGTTCAGCGGGTACTCGACAATGCCTGTCGCCTTGGCCGCCTTCAGACGCGGAATCACATCGCGCGCGACGCGCTCATCGACGATGGTGTTCACCGCGACCCACTCGGAGTTGCTCAACTGCGAAATGGTCGGCGAGTTCAACGCGGGCAGTACGGCGAGGACGGTTTCCAGATCCTCCCGCTTTACGTTCAGCATCAATCCCACCTGCGATTGGGCGTCGATGGCCCCGCGCAGCATCATGGCCAGGGACTCGATCTTTTCGCGCTTCCAATCGTCGGCCAGAGCGGCCTTGCCCGCGATCAGGCGGGTTTCGCTTTCCATCACCGTGTCGATGATCTTGAGGTGGTTGGCCTTGAGCGAGCTGCCGGTCTCAGTCACTTCCACAATGGCGTCGGCCAGCATGGGCGGCTTGACTTCCGTCGCGCCCCAACTGAATTCGACCTTCACGTTGACGCCCTTTTCGGCAAAGTAACGCTTGCTTACTTCCACCAGTTCGGTGGCGACCGTTTTGCCTTCGAGGTCTTCGGCCTTCTCAAAGCCGCTACCTTCGGGAACGGCCAGCACCCAGCGCACCTTGCGGCGGCTCTGCTTGGCGTAGGTCAGCGAGATGACGCTGGCTACATCCAGGCCGCTCTCCACGACCCAGTCGATACCGGTGAGGCCAGCGTCGAGAACGCCGTGATCCACGTAGCGGGCCATCTCCTGCGCGCGAATCAACATGCACTCGATTTCAGTGTCGTCGATGGAGGGGAAGTAGGAGCGACCGTCGGCATAGATGTTCCAGCCGGCGCGCTTGAACAGCGCGATGGTCGCCTCTTGCAGACTGCCTTTGGGGATGCCGAGTCGGAGTTTGTTAGCCACGTGATTCCTCTTTCTTTTCGCTGGTTTCAAGGTTGGCACCGGTCACGGCAATGGGCTTGGTGAAGCAGCTGACGGTGCCTTCGTGGCAGACCAGTCCGTCGCCTTCGACCACCACTTTGAAGAGCAGCGTGTCGTTGTCGCAGTCGGTGGAGGCGGAGACGATGCGCAAGCGGTTGCCGCTGGTTTCGCCCTTCATCCACAGCTTCTGGCGGGTGCGGCTCCAGAAAGTGACGAAGCCGGTTTCAAGGGTTTTGGCATAGCTCACGGGGTTGAGAAAACCCACCATCAGCACTTCGCCGCTCGCGGCATCCTGCACAATGCCGGGCGCCAGGCCGTCCATCTTTTCAAAATCGATACTTGGATTCATTCGTTTCCTGCTTTTGGCTTTTTTGAAGGTACCTTTTTTAAGGTACCTGGTTGAGTTTTGGGGAGGACACAACGAAAAAGCCCACCGGCTTGGTCGCCGGCGGGCTTGGGGTGTTTCTTGAGATCTCTCTGGCCGTTACATCAGGCCATGGCAGTCCGCCGGCATGGATGTTCCATGATGGTGGTGATGACCGTGATTGCGGCTGCTCTGCATCTGATTCAAACGTAAAGGAAACCCCCGACGCTGTCAAATGCATGGCTTGCGCGCCGGGCCGGATGCGGATCAAGCAGCGGTCAGAATCCCATGGACAATTTCGGCGTTTTCCTTCAGTTCGTCCTTTTCCCTGGGGAAGACGCCGATATAGACGCCATCGTTGGGTTTGATGCTGGCATAGGCGGTGCGGAAAGCCTGGGCCACGCCCTCGTCGCCGATGCGTCCGGCGGCCAGAATCTTGAAGGCGAAGCAGGGCTTGGGCGTTTGGCGGATGGCCTTGTACATGAGGGCCGGATCGCTCTGCAGGTAGACTTCATGGGGCATTTCAGGGACCTGGCCGTTGAGCAGGCGCTTCAGTTCCTCTTCAGTGCGGGTGCGGTTGTAGACGCAGCCGGCATAGAAGTCGATGTCCCATCCCTGACTCTCGACTATATCGATGACCTCGGGATTGTGGGTGCCCACGCCGACCATGACGCCCAGCTGCCGCACACGCTTGCACCACTCCCTCTCGCTGGCCATGGTTCCATTGTGGAAGGCGGCGTCGATCTCCTCGCCTCGCCGCTGGAGCGCCAGCGGCTTGAGGTTCTGAACCAGCGCGGCGGGATCGTCCGCGGCCGTAGCCTGAACGATCAGGTGCATCTTGCCGCCCTCGGCCTGAAAGCGCGCCAGGTCCTGCGGGGCGCGGCCCATGTTCACATAGTTGAATGCATTGATCCCGAAGGCGTTGGCGCGATGCAGAACCTCGCAGACCTTGTCCTGGGTGTACCAGTCCCGCATGGCGCTGCCGAAGTTGCGGTTGAAGTGGGCGAAACCGTAGAGCGGATTCACGCCCAAGACCAGCCGGCTGATTTCCGCTTTGCCGAACTTCATCTTCGGAACCTGGATCTCGGAAGCCGGTGGCTGGGCTGCGGGGAGCGAATTGCCGGCCTGGGAAGCTGTCGCCGTTTGGGCCGCCAAGGTTTTGGTTGTTAGACCGGCCATCACGCCCACTGCCAAGGCCGCTCCGGACTCGAGAAACTCCCGCCGCGTATTCGACATCGCCGTACCTCTCTCATAAAACCGGCAATTTTAGCACAGCATCCAAAGGTGGGTGAGTGACGCGCAATGGGCCTGAGGGGCAATTGCATGAAGGTGGTTGAGTGGCGAAGAAATGATTCAGCGCGGCCCTACGGGGCGCGAAAAACACGGTGGGCATGCTGTCCCAGGGTTGCGCTACGCTCCACCCTGGGCTATTTTCACATCTTCCCTACGGGAAGATTGCGTTACTTCCCCGGATCCGGCGCTTTTTTCGCCGGCGCAACCTTCTCACTGAACATGTCGATGACGTGTTGGTAGATGCGGTTGCGCACCTCGAACCGCTCGGATGCGCGGGTGACATAGCGCACCAGAATGTCGATGCCCGAGCTGGATGGGCGCAAATTCACGGCCGGCGCCGCGCTGAATCGGCTCAGGCCCTCGCCGCGCGCTCCGCGTCTCCACTCCTGCTCCGCAAGGCGTGCATTCTCCTTCGTCTCTTCTGTAACCGCCTGGTGGATGCGCTCCACCATCGCATGAGCATTTTCCGATGCCGGAACGCTGACGCTGATCTCATCCCACATCCACTGGCCGGCCGTGGAGAAGTTGAAATACTTCCCGCGAATTGCGAAGCTGTTGATGAAGGTGATGCGGCGGCCCGTCGGATGCCCCTTGTCCTCCAGGGTTCCGGTCTCCAGCAGCGAGGTATAAATGAGGCCGATCTCGGTGACTTCCCCGCCCACGCCGTCGATCTCAACCCAGTCGCCGACGCGCATGCCGTTCTTGCCCATCAAGGCGAACCATCCGAAAAATGCCAGAATGAAATCCTGCAACGCGATGGTGAGGCCCGCGGTGGCCAGCCCAAGGACCGTGGAAATCTGCTGCGGCGAGCCAAAGACCACCATCAGGATGAGCACAATGCCCAGGGCCTGAATCCCGACCTCGAGGATGGTGCGCAGAGTTTGCATCTGCCGCCGGTCCAGCGACGGACGGGCCATGAACCGCCGCACCAGCGCATCGCCCAGAACCATGAAGACAAGAATCAGCGCAATCAGGGCCACGGATTGCAGCATCAGATGCAGCAAAATCCGGTGTTGCAAAAGCACCTGGGCCGACCATTTCTGGTAGACCGTGGCTAACTGCTGCTCGGTTTGAATGCGGTCGTCGTAGATGCTGAGAAGCTGGCGTTCCGCGCTGCGATTCTTGATGTTGGCGAGTTTGGCAGTCCGGTCCGCCGCATCGCCGCCCGCCGAGGCCCCGTTCGCCGCGGCCTCCAGGACATTGTGCTCCGCAGTCAGCCTGGCGACATCGGCCTGCGTCTGCACCAGCGCCTGTCGGACCAGTCCATATCGTTCGCTTTGCTTCTTCCACGACCCGATCCGTGCGGCCAGCGTGCTGTGTTTTCCGGCAGATAGAACCGCAGTCTGGCCATCGCCGTGCGGCTCGCTGTCGTACTTGCGCATCGCCACTTCATGGGCGGTCAGTTCGCTTTGAATCTGAGGGCGGTCGTCGCCGGAGGCGCGGTCCAGATCCTGCTGCGCGTCGGTCAACTCATCGGAATCCAGCCCTAACTGCGCCTTGGCAATATCAACATCGTCCTGGTCAACAGCGGGCTGTGCCGCACCCTTTGCCTGGCCGGCGGGTGAACTGGAAGCTTTGGTCAGGCGATCGACCTGCGCCTGATCGTCGTGCACGAGTTGATCGAGCTGCGCGACCTTCTGCGTGAGCGCCAGCGCTGCTCCCGTAAGCTTGCGATTCAGCGCCTCCAAGCCTTCCTGGCGTAGCGCCGCGGCAAAGGCCTGATCCACTTCGTGATCGGCAAGGCGCTCGGCCTCGCGCGCGTACCCGTTCTCCTCAGTGGTGACGGCCAGAGGCGCCAGAGCCTGCGCCGTTTGCCAGGGGCTCTGATCGACCAGGACCTTCTTGCCTCCGGCAGCGCCGGGCGCGGCCCCCTGCGTTCTTAGAAAAGAAAGATGTTCCATGGCGTCGCGCGTGACGAACGAGAAGACTACGCACAGCGTGAGCACTGCGAGCAGCGAAACAAGATAGATAAGCCTTGTCCTGCCAAAGAGGCGCGGACGAACGAACTCGCCGGGAAGGGGCGCAACCGGGGACTTTGCCATGGATATATTCTTGCAGGTCTTTACGGGGCCGGTGCCGTCCGAGGTAAAGAGAGGAGCAAAAGGCAGTTTCACCTTGTACCTCGGGAAGGCTTGCGATTTGCCCGGTATAAGGCGGAAAATGGCGCCATGCGCGCAGCAAGGCGATTTTCGGCGTTGGCGATTGTCCTCCTCTGCCTCTTTCTGGCCGGATGGCCTGATGCCGCAACCGGGTTGCCCCACGGCGAGCCCAGGGCAAGCGCAATCCCGCCTCCGGAGCAGCGCATCGACATCAATCACGCCAGCCTGGAGCAGCTGCTGAAAGCGCCCGGCATGACGCGCAGTTGGGCCGCGCGCATTGTGCGTTTCCGGCCCTACCGGACCAAACTCGATCTGGTGGAGCGCGGCGTGGTGAGCAGCGAGGTGTATATGCGCTTCAAGGACTACGTGATCGCTCACCGCGAGGCGCAGTGATTCCTGCGAATGGGTCTCTGACGGAATGATCTCGCACCATTGAATTCGTAGTTTCCCAGATCTCAAAATTTAATCCTCACCCCAGCGAACAAAAGCAACTGCAGATCCTTCCGCTGCGCGTCAGGATGACAGCTCGCTGAGGGCGCCGAATCCTCACCCCAGCGACGAAGACCTGTCGCTGGGGACCCCGAGACCTGGGGCACCCAGCATTGGTACAACTTCAAGCGCTCAGAGACCTGGGAGGTCTGCAAATTGAGAGGGCGCGGCTTTCGCCGCGCCCTCTCAATGCATCATTTCGGCAGGCCGCACACTTTATGCTTCTGTGGGCTCGAGTTCTGCCGGGTTGTCGTCGCCGCGCCGAAGCAGCCGGCTGAGAATCACATAAAGCACCGGAATAAAGAACAGGTTGAGGACGGTGGAAAGCAACATGCCGCCGACCACGGTGGTGCCAACCGAGCGCCTTCCCAGTGCGCCCGCGCCGGTGGCGAAAACCAGCGGCAAGACGCCCAGAATGAAGGCGAACGAGGTCATGAGAATGGGCCGCAAGCGAAGTTCAGCCGCCTCGATGGCCGCCTCGGCAATGGAGCGCCCCTTCTTGCGCAGTTGCTCGGCAAACTCGACAATCAGAATCGAATTTTTAGCCGAGAGACCGATCAGCATCACCAGGCCGATCTGGCAGTAGACATCGTTGGAGAGTCCGCGCAAGGCAACCAGCCCCAGCGCGCCCAGCACCGCCATGGGTACAGCCAACAGAATGATGAACGGTAGCGCAAAGCTCTCGTATTGCGCCGAAAGCGTGAGGTACACCACCAGGATGCCGAGGCCGAAGATCAGCATGGCCTTGCCGCTGGACTCGATTTCGTCCAGCGTGAGGCCGGTCCACTGGAAGCCCATGCCAGGCATCATGGTCTTCTTGGCCAGGTCTTCCATCGAGGCCAGTCCCTCTCCGGAGCTGTAGCCGGGGGCGGGAGATCCATCGATTTCAACCGCGCGGAAGAGGTTGTAGTGGGTGATGACGGGCGGCCCCGAACTCTCCGTCACGCGCACCAGGTTGTCCAGCGGGACCATCTGGCCGGAGTCGGAGCGCACATAGTAGCTGTGCAGGTCCTTGGCCGACATGCGGAAAGGCTGGTCGGCCTGCACGAAGACGCGGTAGGTGCGGTTGTTGTAGTCGAAGTCGTTGATGTATTCCGAGCCCATGAAGACACCGAGGGTGCTGGTGATCTGGGAGAGCGGAATGTTCATCGCCTTAGCCTTCTCGCGGTCGATGGTCACCAGGATCTGGGGATCGTTGGCGGAGAAGGTGGTGAGCAGGCCAGTCAGGTCCTTGCGGGCTTTGCTTCCGTTCACAATCTGGTGGGCTACGCGGTCCAGATCGGCGAGAGTGTTGGTTCCCTGGTCCTGAAGCATGAACTGAAAGCCGCCGTAGCTGCCCACGCCCTGCACCGCGGGAGGCTCAAACATGGCCACTAGGCCGCCATTGGGCGCGAACATCAGGCTCATGAGCTTGGGGCTGAGGTCGGCCACAATGTCGGCCGTGGAGTGCCCCTTGCCGCGCCGCTGATCGGAGGGCGTGGTGCTGATGAACATCATGCCGGTGTTGGAGGCATCGCCGGCCATGCTGAAACCCATGACCGAGAAGGAGCCGAGAATATCAGGATTCTGCGAGATGATCGCCCCGGCGCGGTCGGACAACGCCGTGGTGTAGGCCAGCGACGATCCCGGCGGCGCCTGCACGATGACCATGAGGAAGCTCTGATCCTCCTGGGGAATGAAACCGGTGGGAACGTGCTGGTAGACCCACACCGTGGCGCCCAAGCCGGCGAAAAACACCAGCAGCAACAGGTAGCGCAACTGCAGGGCCACATGAATGGACTTGGCGTAGGTGCTGGCCAGCCAGCTCACTGAAGCGTCGGCGCCGTGAACGAAAGCTGCGAAGGCGCGCGAGACCGGCGCGATGTGGAGAAAATCAAGCTGATGCGGGCGGTCCGCTTCGCCGCGCAGAAACAGCGCGGAGAGCGCTGGCGACAGCGTGAGGGCGTTGAAGGCCGAGATGGCGATGGCGAAGGCGATGGTCAATGAAAACTGCCGGTAGAGAATACCGGTGGTGCCGGGGAAGAAGGAAACCGGCACAAAGACGGCGATGAGCACAATCGAAGTGGCGATCACGGCGCTGGTGACCTCGCCCATGGCGCGCGATGTGGCCTCGCGTGGCTTGGAATGCTCCATGGCGATGTGCCGCTGCACGTTCTCGATGACCACGATGGCGTCGTCGACCACCAGGCCTGTGGCCAGGGTGATGCCGAACAGCGTCAATGAATTGATGGAGAAGCCGAAGATCTTGATAAAGGCAAAGGTGCCGATCAGCGAGACCGGAATGGTAACCGCCGGGATGATGGTGGCGCGCCAGTCCAGCAGGAAGAGGAAGATTACCACGATCACGATGAGGATGGCTTCGGCCAGGGTCACCAGCACTTCCCGGATGGAGTCGCCGACCACAGTGGTGGAGTCGAAGGCGATGGCATATTGCAGGCCCGGCGGAAAGCTCTTCGCCAGATTGGCCAGCGCGGCCTTGGCCTGGCGGTCCACTTCGAGCGCGTTGGCATTCGAGAGCTGCATGACACCGACGCCCATGGCGTCGCGGCCGGCGTATTTCAGCGAAGAACTGTAGTCCTCGGCGCCTACCTCGGAGTGGCCCACATCCTTCAGCAGCACCAGGCCGTTTGTCGAGTTCTTGACGATGATGTTGTCGAACTCGGCGGGGCTTGTCAGGCGTCCGACCACGCGCACCGGAACCTGGAAGGCCTGCTTCGAATCCGAGGGAGGCTGGCCCAACTGGCCGGCTGGAATTTCCACGTTCTGCTCGACCAGCGCGTTCACCACGTCGTTCGCGGTCAGTCCGCGGGCGGCCAGGCGCACCGGATCGAGCCACATGCGCATGGCGTACTTGCGCTCGCCGAAGATCATTACGTCGCCCACGCCCGGCACGCGCTTCAGCGCGTCCTTCACGTACACGTCCAGGTAATTGGAGATGAACTCCGGCGAGTAGCGGCCGTCCAGAGTGTAGAAGCCGGCACCAAAAACGAAGTTGCTGTTGGCCTTGGTAATGCTGATACCGGTGGAGTTGACGGCCGAGGGCAGCCGGCCCTCAACGCTGGCCACACGGTTCTGTACGTCCACGGCCGCGATATCCAGGTCGTAGCCCGTCTTGAAGGTGGTGGTGATCTCGCTGGTTCCACTATTGGTGCTGGAGGAACTGATGTAGCGCATTCCCTCGACGCCGTTGATGGACTCTTCCAACGGAATGGTCACGGCCTTCTCGACCGTGTCGGCGTTCGCGCCCACGTAGTTGCAGCTGACCGACACTTGCGGCGGGGCCAGTGTCGGGTACATGGCAATCGGAATCGTGGGGATGCACACCGCGCCGCTCAAGATGATCAGCAGCGCGCAGACCGTCGCAAAAACAGGCCGATGAATGAAAAAATCTACAAACAAAATGAGCCTTCTTTCCCTGGCTCCCTCAAGGAACCGTCATTTCCCAAATGGCTGTCATCTTCCTCAAGGAATGGTCACCCTGAGCGGAGCGGGTCGCACTCTTCGCGACCGGCGCGGCAGAAGAACCTGCTTCCCGGTCCATGCGCCTCCGCCGTCGAATGCCCATCCTCATCGCGTTCTTTGCGGAAAGAATGGGCACCCTGAACCTTCACTGGCGCAACCTCCGTCAGGACCGTTCCCCCACCTGCGCTCAGGCTCCCATGGGCAGAACCGGCATTCCATTCACCAGGAACTGCGTGCTGGACACAATCACCCGGTCGCCGGCATTCAGCCCTGAAGAAACCGAGTACGTGTTGCCCACCGTATCGCCCAGGGTGACCGCTGTTTGCTGCGCCACATAGTGACCGTTCGCCTGCCGGGCCACGAAGACAAAGCTCTGTCCGCCCTGGCGGGTCACCGCCAGAACCGGAATCACCGCCATCGGCGAGGTGCTCCAGATGACGCGCGCTTTCACCATCTGCGCGTTGCGCAGAATCTCCGGCGCCGCGTGCACCGGCGCCTTCACCAGAATTCCCTGCAGCGTGCTGTCCACCTGCGGCGAGAGAAAGTCGATCCTGGTCTTTTCCAGCAGCTTCCCGGCGTTGTCCATCAGGTCGACTTCCAGCCCTTGCCTCACCTGCGCATTGCGCTCTGTAGGAACGTAAATGTAGGCTTCCAGATCCTTGTTCTCATCCACCGTGGTCAGCATCGTCGCAGGCGCCACGTAGTCGCCCACATGCACCGGAATGTCGCCCACCACGCCGTCGAACGGGGCGCGGATGGTGTAGTACGCCAGTTGTTCTTCCTGGGTCTTGCGCGCTTCCACTGCCGACTCGTAGTCCGCCTTCGAGTTGCCAAATGCCTGTTGCGCCTGCTCGTAAACATCGCGGCTGGTGATCCCCGCTTCAAACAGCTTGCGCTGCCGCTCGTTCTCCGACGCGTTGTAGTCGTAGAGCGCCTTCTTTTGCCGCTCGGTCGCGCGCTGCGACTCGACTGTGGCCAACTGGTGCTTGGGATCGATGTTCATCATGGGCTGACCCTCCTTCACGTGGTCGCCCGACTTGACCCGGATCTGCGTCAACCGTCCATCCACCTGGGGCTGCAACGTGGCCGAGCGGCGGGACTTGATGGTGGCCACATATTCGCTTGACTGCGGCACCGGGGCCAAGGTGACCGCCACGGTTTGCACCGGCATGGCCTGCATGCCGGCAGCGGCCGGTGCAGCCGGCTTCTTCTGGCAGGCTGTGGCCGCCAACCCGAGAAAAACAAGACAGGGTATTCCAAAATTGCGCTTCAAAGTATTCTTCCTCACTCGATCTTTTTCTCTCCGGCAAGCTACTGCCTGGAACTCCGGTTTTTCCGGAAGGATTTTTCACCGCCGCGCCAACCGGCGGGCGGCAACTTTGGCTTCCAACGGCAGGCACAATTCAACTCCGCCGCCTACCTGCGGAAAACGATGCCGCGACTTCTCTACTATTGTGACGTCCCGGCTCGTTCCAATGACGCAAAAAAACGTTCCTCCGCCCCTGTGTCACTCAGGAACCGATGCCCCCCACCTGACCGGCCCGCAGTCGATCCCGCCGCTTTGGATCTGCCCGGAGTCGCGCCAATCCCGATGCGGAGCGAAAATAGCCCGATGCGCAGGGCTCTCCTCAGGCCGAAATACGCATCCTCTTTTCACTCGGTTCCCGCAGCTGTAGACCAAATCCGGATCCGTCTGCCTGGCAATCCGTCGCTCCCTGAGCCCAGGATTGCCCTCGTCCCTTCGGTTTCCCCGCCCCTGTGCGGGTCAACTTTTGACACAGCCCCCTTGAGTTGATAGCCTTCATAAGGGCGAGCTTAACCAAAGCGCAGTTCACCCGCCCTTTTTGCGTCCCCGTCGTCTAGCCCGGCCTAGGACACCGCCCTTTCACGGCGATAACACGGGTTCAAATCCCGTCGGGGACGCCAATTAAATCAATAAGATACAGTAACGGCAGTAACTAAACAGTAAATTCATATCCAAAATTTATCCAAACGCCGGGATCATGAAGAACTTTTTTGTTGCGCTCACGCCGTCACGTCTGCCGGTGCGGAGAGCCTGGAGTGCCTGAAGACCCCCCACGCCCCCTAATAGGCTCAGTGCCGCGCCGCGCCCCCGCTTCAGTCAATCCGGGGGAGTCAAACACAAGTTGGGGCCAGCCCCTATAACGTAGCGGATAATCGTGGCATGTTTAGCATCGATCCTTGGAGCGTCGTAAAAGGTCAATGCCTGTGTGGAGTCCGCTTGCCTCCGGTTTGGTTGCCGCATTCATAGTTCATCTGTTAACCCAATCGAGAGAAAGGGAACGGTGGGTGTTGGACTGCAAAAAGCAAGAGTTTAAAGAACTCCTGACGGCACTCTCAGAATCGTATGTAACTGTTCTTTCTCTGAAACTGTCTCTTTTCTTCTCTAGATTGAATCCGCAATTCCCTGGTGGCATTGGAGCGGACCCTATGGACGAACAGAGGTACAGGGACTCAGTCGACAATCTTGCAAGAGTTGCCCGTAGTCGACTTTTCATTGTTGAAGATTTGCAACTTGACAAAATGCTAGGATTTTGGTCATCGGCAATTGAGAGCTATTTCGAACTTCGTGACAAATCAGCATTCCACTCTGAATACAAAATACTCAGCGATCTCATTGTCAAAGCGGCCGCTCACTCAATTCCGAAGACGGCCATCCAGCGATTGCAGTTCTGGAAGGGCTAAACAGATTCCTTCGCGTTTTCGCTTTTTGTTCACCTATACTGTTCCTGGTGGCATTCGGATTCCCAATCATCGAGCGAAAGCGGTTTGTGGTAACGTGCAAGCGTTGTCGTCGTGACGTGCCGTCTGGCGTGAAGGCGTTCCCGTTCCAATCCATCGTTGTGTCGTGCCCGCTCTGTGGCGAATTGAGGCGCTACCTGCCCCCGGATGTCTACTTGGGAGTTCCTCATGCCCTGGTGAGCAAACAGGCTGTCCATGGGCAACATTGAGAGAAGCGGAATTGGAATATCTGACAAGACCGTATATCTTGGTTGGCAATGGATAATCTACTCAAGCGGCGCTTTGAAGAGTTGACGGATCAGGCCCAAAAGCTCGTAGCAAGCAAGTATACGGAATATGACCTCCTTTCCAACATGAATAAGGAGCGCATTGACTCAAATGCACTTCTCAATTGGAAGGTTAAAGCAAAGGCGCTGCTTGTAAGTGCGTGCGGGGATAATTCACAGCACTTCATACAATTTGAAGCGTCTGAAGTAGCGACGTGGTCATCAACAAACCTGGACAATCTGAAACGAATGATGGCTGTCTTTGATGCTGCCCGCGAGGACTTCGAAGGTGGATATCTGGTTTCGATTCATGATCTCGTTCGGGCTGAAGTGTTTGGATCAGAACTTGAGCAAGCATCAGAATTGCTGAAAAGTGGATATGATCTCGCAGCCGCAGTTATTGCCGGAACAGTCTTGGAGACAGGTATACGTGAACTTTGTACCCGCAATCAAATCCAGCATGGGAAGCTAGACAAAATGAACGCGGATTTGACCAAAGCCGGGGTCTACAACGGAATTGTTCAGAAGCGCATAACCCATCTTGCAGCAGTTCGCAATAGTGCAGCGCACGGCAACGAAGCTGAGTTTAATACGTATGATGTCAAAGCCATGATTGATGAAGTCGAGCAATTCATTGCAAGTCATCTATCGTAGCGTCACTACTAACTATAACCACCAAATGGAGGAGCGAATGACGATACTACCACCTGCGGTCTTAACCACTGCGCAACTTGTTAGCGGCCTCGTTGCATCTGTGAAGAACGCGCTCGACATAGCAAGAGCATCCTCTGACCATGCATTGAAGGGAGCTGTCAGTGAGCTTTACGATTCATTCCTCGACGTTAAGGGACGTGTCCTTGATCTTGACGAAGAGAACCGCGCATTGAAAGTTGCTTTGGCTGAAAGAAACAAATATATTGGACCGGTCGCTCCGCACGGTTACTATTTTGTGGCTGGAGACAAAGAGCGCCCACTGTGTCCAAGATGCTTTCAAGAGAACCCGCAAAAAATTGCCTTTCTGACTTCGCCTCACGAATGGAACCGTGGAATCAGGCGTACCTGCAAATTGTGCAGGCACCATGTGTACGAAAAGGAAATGGAACTCTAAGCTGTTCCGCTTGGGTAGTGTCCACCAACGTTCACTTATGTTCGAGGTAGGATGTGGCTTGCGTCTAGCCTTTGTATGAGCTACATTCTCTAAGTACCCAGTAGGGCGCATCCGCAACAGGGAACACCTTCCCAGTCGGGAACGATGGCGAACCAGTCGGCAAGCCTGGAATCAATGAACTTCATTTTGATTCGAGGAAGCCCATGCCACAGACAAGCCTTGCCGATGTAATCCAGCCTGACGAATTTACCGCGTATCAAGTCGAGAATTCTATCGTATCCACCGCCTTGTTTCAATCTGGCGTTGCCGTACCCAACGGTGAAATGAACGCACAGCTTAACGCAGGTGCGGAATCCTTCACCGTACCGTTCTGGAGTGATCTGCCGGACATTGAAGCGGACATTACAAACGATGATCCAACCGTATTGAGCACTCCGTAGAAAGTCACCGCTGCAAAGCAGATTGTGCGCAAATCGTTCGTCCATGCCTCCTGGTCGGAGATGAGTCTTGCAAGCGAATTGAGCGGAAGCAGCGCCCTTGAACGCATTCAGTCCCGTGTTCAGGCGTATTGGGACCGTCAATGGGAAAAGCGCCTTATCGCATCGTTGCGTGGAGTGCTGCCTTCCAACGTAGCGAACAACGGCGGAGATATGGTCAATGATGTTCATTCGTTGGCCGGAACTGTCACGCTGCCCGGAATGAACGTTACAGTACCGTCCAACGCATTCAATGGGCTTAGTGTAATTTCTACCGCTCTAACCGTGAGCGCTGGATCACCTATCGTGATAAAGACAGGCACTGGATCGGCGGTGATCTCGCATGGCTGGAGGTGCACGGCTGGGCGCTGTGGACGCCAAGGAAGGGGATTCTGGCGTTGCGCAATCCAATCGATCGGGAGAAGAGGATTCGCATCAGGCTTCAGGATGCCTTTGAGCTTCCGCCGGGAGCCGCTCAGGTGTACTCTGCAAAAAGCCAATGGAACGACGATGCAAGCCAGCCTGCCATTTTGCTTCGCCCGCAACCGGCACACGAGTTTCAACTTGCTCCTTTTGAAGTGCTTCCACTGGATATAACGCCTCAATAACCATCCCTGAAAGGCGAACGGCAAAGCACGGCATCGAGTTGCACTGGCATATGTCGTGCTACTGCCAAAATGGACCGAACACGACTGTGCCCTTCACCTGCTTTAATGGAATCGATGAGATCTCCAACTCTACTGGTCCTGGCTGCCGGCATGGGCAGCCGTTACGGCGGCCTGAAGCAAATTGATCCGGTTGGTCCGGATGGCGAAACCATCATGGACTATTCGATCTACGACGCCTTCCGCGCCGGGTTCGGCAAAGTCGTGTTCGTGATCCGCAGAGACATTGAACAGCCATTCAAGGAGATCGTCGGGGCGCGTTTTGAGAAGCGCATCGCGGTCGAATATGTCTTTCAGGAACTCGACAAACTGCCGCCTGGATTCTCGGCGCCTTCTGGCCGGACCAGGCCGTGGGGCACGGCGCACGCAATTCTGATGGCTTCCTGCGCCATTCATGAGCCCTTTGCTGTGATCAATGCCGACGATTTTTACGGAGCGGAAGGTTATCGCGTCCTGGCGCAACATTTGCAGTCCGGCACGGCAGACTACGCCATGGTCGGATTTGTTCTGCGCAATACGCTCTCCGACTTCGGAACGGTGTCACGCGGGGTGTGCCGGATGAATGGCGACAGTTTTCTCGAAAGCGTTGTCGAGTTGACAAATATCGAACGCGATGGCGTGGATGCCAGGAGCACCGATGGGACAGGCCGGGTGACCAGGCTGGCAGGTAACGAAGTGGCTTCCATGAACATGTGGGGATTTACTCCACAGGTATTCGGACAATTGCGAGAGCAGTTTCAGAGATTCCTCGATCTCAATGGTTCAAATGTACAGTCGGAATTCTACATACCCAACGTGGTGAATGAGTTGGTTTTGGCTGGGCTGGCGCGAGTAAAGGTTTTAGGCACGAATGATTCATGGTTCGGCGTGACCTACCGCGAGGACCGCTCACGCGTCGTCGAAAGCATAGATCGCCTCATCCACGGCGGTCTTTATCCAGAAAGGCTCTGGCAATGAGCAAAGATCGCAACATCGGCGCCGTGGTGCGCCATTTTCAAATCGGCGGCGAATTCGTCGGCGCTTCGCCTTGCGGCAACGGCCACATCAACGACTCGTATTGCGCCATCTTCCATGAGGGTAGCGTACCGGTACGCTACCTGGTGCAGCGCATCAATCACAACATCTTCAAGAACCCCGCTGCCCTCATGGAAAATATTCAGCGCGTGACGTCGCATCTTGCCGCACAGGGAGCAGGTGAACAGGACTGCAACCGGCGTGTGCTTACCCTCATTCCGGCGCGTGACGGGCGGGTCTGGCATGTGGATGAAGAAGCCAACCATTGGCGTGCGTACCAATTCATTGAGAAGGCCCACACGTATGACGCTGTCGAGTCCACGGATCAGGCATTTCAGGCGGCCAAGGCGTTTGGACACTTCCAGAAAATGCTCGCCGACCTGCCCGCGCCGCGATTACACGATACCATCCCGGACTTTCACCACACGCCGAAACGGTTTTGGGCGTTGGAGCAGGCAATCGCCTCGGACGTGGCAGGCCGCGCCATTCTGGCAATTCCTGAAATTGACTTTGCCCTCGCGCATCGATCCATTGTCAGCGTCCTGCTGGATGCAAACCTGCCGGAGCGTGTCACCCACAACGACACCAAGTTCGACAACGTCTTGCTCGATGACGTCACGGGCGAAGGCATCTGCGTCATTGACCTCGACACCGTCATGCCCGGCTTGGCGCTTTACGATTTCGGCGACATGGTGCGTACGACCACGAGCCCGGCAATGGAGGACGAGCGGGATCTGTCCAAAGTGACCATGCAGTTCCCCATGTTTGAGGCGCTCGTGCGCGGTTATCTCTCCGCGGCTGGCGGTTTCCTGACGAAAGCGGAAAAGCAATACCTTGCCTTTTCCGGCAAATTGATCACGTTTGAAATCGGCATCCGTTTCCTGACAGACTATTTGGCGGGCGACACGTATTTCAAGGTGCATCGCAACGGCCAAAACCTTGACCGTTGCCGGACACAGTTCAAACTGGTCGAGTCCATCGAGCAGCAGGAAGAAAGAATGGAGCGGCTGGTTAAGTCCCTTGAAGCGTGACCCGTCTCATCGACGAGGCCGTGCCCGCAGCCTTGGACGTTCATCCGATCCTGGACAACAATGCCACCCACAAACACGCCAAGGTGCGCACATGGCTGATATGGACGATCTCATTCGTACCAGTTATCCAGGATCACAACCGGCCGTCCTGGGCCGGGCCCAGAGACCAAGGGCTCCTATTTCCCAGTCTTGAGTCAACCTTGAGACCCTGTACGCGGACCGAAGTAGAGTGGCTACTCCGGCTCCGTCCTCAACACTGCCCATTCCGGCCCTGCGTACGACGCAAGCAGAGCGCCTGTTGCCCGATCCAGAAGCATCATTTTGGTCCGGGATGCGGGCAATGCAAGTTTCAAATGGGCGCCTGTCAGTTTGTCCTGTATGTCAATATCCTCATTTACTCCTAACTCGGAGACGAAAAGATACAAGATCGAATCCTTCAAGGTCTCTGTCCTCACCAGGACTCCAGAAGGTAAATGCGAAATTGCAAAGTCAGGCTCAATGCCGATCTGAGATAGAACGTGCCGATAGACTGCAACAACGCTGTCCGGGGACTCGGCCAATTCCAGCGGAGAAGCAACGATGAAGATTTTGCCTTTCCCGTGCTTCACTTCCATGTAGGACTTCTCATCCGGAAGACTCAGGGTTTCCAGTGCCTTTTGCGCAGCCGATGGAAAGCTCGCCTCGATGCGTTCGCTTCCAATGTCGATCGAGACGCTTCGAGAATCGAGAGTTGAAGTAATCGCGTCAATTCCCAACTGCCTAAGCCTGTCTCTCAGTTGCCAGTGTTCATCGCGTTCCACCGGTCCGGTGAGCAGCAGATTCCCGCCATTTTCTACATAGGTCATCAAGCTCTGCCATGTCGCATCTCGCAGAACCTGTGCGGAGGGGAGAACCACCAGTCTGCTCCCGTCGATATCGCCAACGCGGTTTTCGGTTACGATATTTGCCGGAATGTGACACTGATAATTCATAACGCGCACCGCCCGATGCTGCGCGTCAATCGCCAAGGCTCCCAGCACGGAAAATTGTTCTGCCTGCGAAGTGAGGATTGTTACTCCTTTGGATTGGGGCTCACTCAGGTGACTCTGAATTTCATGTGCAAACTTCGCAAAGGCCCGCAGAACCTTGGCTTCAGGCTTTTCCGTTCCATCCGGGCGCACGGCGCCGATTGTAATTTTCTGTTGAGAGCGCATGACGGCGTTGACGTTCCACAACCATTCAATCGCCCCCGCTCCAGTTTGTACCGCAATGCCAAGCTTCTTCTCCAACAGCGCTGCATCTGCCTGGGAACTCCGCCGGGGGCGGCCATCCGGCCCAACCTCCGGCATCACACCCGTTTCCTGCACCAGCACAGGTATTCCCTCTTGTTTCGACGCCAGCGAGTCCCACAAAAGGTCGTCGTTGAACCACCAACTGTGCATCGTGGTGAAGTCCACCGACTCCTTGAAGAACGCGGGTGAAGGCGAGGTAAGCGCGCCGCCCTCGTCCTGGCCGATGGTGACGAGTTGGTTGCTGCCAGTGCCGCGAATTGCCTGGTGCATGTCTTGTGCCCACGCCGCAAAGGTTTCTTGCGCGAATAGGTTAAAGTCAAAGAGGGCGAGTGGATGACCTCCATCGTTGGCACTCTGTGCAGTCATGTCCTGATCGCCTGGCGTCTGTATTGGTCCGTCTGGGAAATCAGTTTTCCATGCAGACTTGACCGCATCGCGGTTGCCATACTTATGCAAGAGCCACTTATTCCACTGTTCGGTTTCTACGGGTCCCCATTCGAGTGCGTGCCGAAAAACCTCTTGGGGTTGTCGAAGCTGGGTTCGTTGATCAGATCCCACATGAGGAACGGAACCCCCGCAAAAGGCCGCACCATCGATTGAACAAAATCCCGCTGCCTGCGAATGGCTTCCGGATCAAGATAAGGGTTGACTCCCCCAAACACCTCCGGCATAAAAGCGAACAGGTTGAACTGGACAGGGAGCCGATGCCTTCGTGCGGTCATCAGAAACGCCTCCATGGTTCTTCGCGCCCGCTCGGTCACCACCCCGGTGTTGCCGGTCACCTGGTCCCAATCCGTCCACTATCCCGTCCTCAGCATGTTGATGCCACTCTCGGCAATTCAACGCGAGGCGCGGTTCGGAACAGTAACAGGTGATGAATTGCTCCATCGCGAACTTGTAATTTGGCCGTGAGCTGGGCGAATTCAGGCTGCAGAGGACCACAGACTTCGCATAGTCCAGATCAGGCAAACGCAGGACGATCTTCCTCCGAATGAGCTTCTTGCTCCTCCTTCGCATACAAGCGCCCTCCTCGCCGCTGGCATGCCGCCAAGATACACGCCTTCGCTCCCGGCTTCGGAGCCTACGGGGGAAATCCGCGAAGTCCTCATGCAGTTGCAAATACCGCTCCTGCTTCGACGAGGAGCCGAAGCACCGAGCCCACACCAGGGAGCGATGCAGTCGCACCCAAGCACCAGTCCGACAGCGGGAGGATGTCATCCGGATCCCAACGGCGCCTCCCACCCGGATTGGCAAATTCCGTCACCTTACCGCCCGAACCAGCGCCGCCGCTGCGTATAATCTTGCTCATGAAAGCAATAGCGGCGGTCATTGTCCTGTTTGCCAGCCTTCTCGTTCACGCCCAGACCCCGGCTCCCAAAAGCGTTTCCTCGAAGACGAGTGCCGGCCACGCCGCTGCTGCCGGCTCGCATCCGTCCCTGCTTAACCCAGCATCGCTCACGGCCAAGGCGCCCGCGGTCTACAAGGCGAAGTTCACCACCAATGTGGGCAGCTTCGTTGTGGAGATCCATCGCGACTGGGCGCCAATCGGCGCCGACCGCTTCTACAACCTGGTCCGCTCCGGCTACTTCACCAACGCGGCCTTCTTTCGCGTCGTGCGCGGCTTTGTTGTGCAGTTCGGTCTCAGCGCGAACCCCGCGGTGAACAAGGTATGGCATACCGCTACAATCCATGACGATCCCGTGGTTCAGAGCAACAAGCGCGGAAGCATTGTCTTTGCCACTGCCGGCCCCAACACTCGCACCACTCAGTTCTTCATCAACTATGCAGACAACACCCGCCTCGACGGCATGGGCTTCGCCCCCTTCGGCACCGTCGTCGAAGGCATGGACGTGGTCGACAAGATCTTTCCTGGGTACCGCGACACCCCTCGTCAGGACCTGATTACGGACCAGGGCGACGCTTACCTGAGGGCCAATTTTCCGGATATCGACAGGATCAAGCTGGCACGGATTCTTCCCGCAGGCCCGGCCGCAACGCACGCTCCAGCGGGCGTCAAATCAGCGGCCAAGCCATCCTCCAAGCCCGCCCAGCACTAGACCCCTAATAAAATGTGTCCCATCGACCGGCTGATCGGCAGGTGGATGGGACACGTTCTTTGGAAGGCCACTTTGCGAGGAGAGCGTGACCGCGCGGGCAGTTCTTCCACACCAACTGGACAGGCCACGGAGGCCGCGTTTCGTCCTCCACCTACAACGCCTGGAAAAGGAATTGTGCCACGGCGCGGGGGTTCGGCCTACCGCGCACTTCAAGATGAAGGAGCTCAGGTCATGCTGATTCATGAGGATCGCTTGTTTCCCGCGGAACCGGGTACACGAAAGATAGCCAAGGCGCTGTATGAGCATGTAAAGACTTTGCCCATCGTGAGCCCGCACGGCCATACGCAGGCGTCCTGGTTTGTAAAGAACGAGGCATTTTCCGATCCGGCAAAAGTCTTTGTGCAGCCCGATCACTATGTCTTTCGCATGCTCTACAGCCAGGGAGTTTCTCTCGATGACCTTGAGATTGGGCGGGCGGAGATCAAGAACCCGCGCAAGGTATGGCACATCTTCGCCCGTCATTACTATCTGTTTCGCGGAACGCCGACGCGCATGTGGCTGGATTTTGCGTTCCAGGAGGTCTTTGGATTACAGGAGCGTCTTTCCGAAGCAAACGCCGATCTCTACTTTGACACCATCTCCGAAAAGCTCAAGACGCCGGAGTTTCTGCCACGCGCTCTTTACGAGCGCTTCCATCTGGAAGTGCTCTCCACGACGGATTCGCCGCTCGATTCGCTGTCCGATCACAAAGCCATTCGCGATTCGGAGTGGAAGGCGAGGATTCTGCCGACCTTCCGGCCCGATCCGGTGGTCGACCCGGAGTTTGCCGGGTTTCGAGAGAACGTTGCACTGCTGGGCGAACAGACCGGAGAAGACACCGCGACTTGGAAGGGCTACCTGGCCGGGCTCAGAAAATCGCGTGCCCGGTTCCGCGAACTGGGCTGCACGGCAACCGACCACGGGCATCCGACTGCACGAACCGCCAACCTGTCTGAAGCGAATGCCGCGGAGCTTTTCAGCAAGGTGGTTGCAGGCTCTTCCGATGCTCAGCAAGCGGAGCTTTTCCGGGCCCAGATGTTGACCGAGATGGCGCGGATGAGCCTGGAAGACGGGTTGGTCCTGCAGATTCATCCAGGCAGCGCGCGCAACCATAACCGAAAGCTTTTTGAGCGCTATGGCCGCGACGTGGGTGCGGATATTCCCATGCCGACAAACTACGTGGATGCGCTTCGGCCGCTGCTGGATCAGTTCGGCAATGAGCGCGACCTGACGATCATTCTCTTCACGCTGGACGAGTCAACCTATAGCAGGGAGCTGGCTCCGCTGGCGGGGCATTACCCGTGCCTGCGGCTCGGCCCCTCTTGGTGGTTTCATGACAGTCCCGAGGGCATGATGCGTTTTCGCGAGCAGGTGACGGAGACGGCAGGCTTCTACAACACGGTGGGGTTCAACGACGACACCCGCGCCTTCCTTTCCATTCCGGCGCGGCACGATGTGGCGCGGCGCATGGACTGCGCATTCCTGGCCAAGCTCGTGGCCGAGCACCGGATGGAGGAAGACGAAGCCTTTGACGTTGCGCGGGATCTTGCCTACGAGCTTGTAAAGCGGGCCTATCGGCTGTAAGCGGAACTGCGGAAAGGTTGCCCGGGAGGCCTCATGGCGGGGGCTGCTTTTGGGCAACCGAATGCTGGCGCAGTTCCTTGTACAACTTCTTACGCCGGTACCTGGGGATGAAAACAACGTGGTACAGAAAACACTCTTTGATTGATCCTGGTCATTTGCCCTCTAAAACAGGGGCCACCGAGTCAACGCAGTGTTTCCTCAGCCGCGAGAGGCATCCGCACGGTAGTCGCCACTGCGCCCTCCGGACTTGGCCAGCAGCCGGAGTCCGTCGAGGTGCATTTCTTTGGAAAGAGCTTTCAGCATGTCGTAGAGCGTCAATCCCGCAACCGAGGCTGCGGTGAGCGCCTCCATCTCCACGCCAGTTGAGCCGAGAGTCCGTGCGCTGGTGCGAATCACGATGCGGTCGTCGAGCAGTTCCATGTCCACCGACACGTGTGTGAGGTTCAACGGATGGCAAAGAGGAATCAGGTCGGAGGTGCGTTTGGCGGCCATGACGCCGGCGATCCGCGCCGTTTCAAAAATATTTCCCTTGGGCGTACGGCCGTCGCGGATCGCCTTCACCACTTCACTGCCCACCCAAAGCGCAGCTTCCGCTTCAGCCTGACGCAGGGTTTCCTGCTTGCTGCTGACGTCCACCATGCGGGGCAGACCTTGGCTGTCGAGGTGCGTTAACTCACTCATTGGTCCCCTTCTGAATCACTCTACTCGTCAGCGATAATTACGCTGGATGCCTTGAACGCTGCCGATACCTGCTCAAGCTTCCGCACTCAGTACTCCCATGGGACAGCGCGCTTTACCGTCCCAGCGCCAGCGACGGCTCGGCCGAAAGCTCGTTTCCAGCGAATTCCCCCGCCTCGAATCTTGGCCAGGCGGCGGCGGCGATCATGGCGGCATTGTCGGTCGAGAGCGCCAGCGTCGGAAATGCGACGCGAATCCCGCGACGTTGGGCCTCGCCGGTGAAGCGGGTGCGAAGTTCGCGGTTGGAGGCCACTCCACCGGTGATCAGAATGCGGCGCGCGCCCAACGATTCGGCTGCGGCGAAGGTCTTCTTCATCAGGTCGCCCACTACCGCGTGCTGGAAGCTAGCGACGAGGTCGAGCGTCAATTGTGGGCAGAGGGCCAATGCCTCCTCGCGGGTCGCAGGCGGCTTGGGGAGGTTGATTCTTGCGGCCTCCAGGCTTTCGGAAGCCATCCCCGCGGCGCTCGGCCCCGCATGTCCAAACCGGTGGGGAAACAGGCGCGCCGCGCGCTCTTCTGCTTCCGCGCGGAGGCCGTGGAGTTCCACGTAGCGCAGAACCGCCGTCTTGATCCCGGAAAAGGAGAAAAGGAAGTGTGGGTTGAGGGCGGCGATGGGGGCCGTTTTGGCCGCCTTGGTCCGGGGAGTCTTGCCGGCCAAGTGGAGCTTGGTCTTGAACTGCGCAAAGGCGAAGGGTACGGCCTGCGGGTTGCCAAAGCGCGCCAGCGCGTCGATCCACGGACCTCCGGGGTAGCCGAAGCCGAGCAGTTTCGCCACCTTGTCGTACGCCTCGCCGGCCGCGTCGTCCACGGTGCGCCCGATCAGCGCGTAATGCCACGAGCCCCGCACCGGCCGCGCCAGAAAAAGATGGGTGTGCCCGCCGGAGACGACCAGGGCCAGCGCCGGCTCGGCATCCGGAAAACCTTGCCCCTCCGGCATGGGCTGCGGCGAGGGCTCGCGCAGTGCCTCGTGCTCCTGGAGCAGAACGGCGTGGATGTGCCCCTCCAGGTGGTTGACGGCGATCAGCGGCAGGCCCTGGGCAAAAGCGAGAGCTTTGGCGTAGCTGATTCCGACCAGCAAGGCTCCCGCCAGTCCCGGACCGGAGGTCACGGCGATGGCGTCGAGGTCCGCCAGGGTAATCTCTGCCTGGGCCAGCGCGGCGCGGACCACCGGAACCACCGCGCGGAGATGCTCGCGGCTGGCCAACTCCGGCACCACGCCGCCGTAACGGGCGTGGGTGGGAATCTGGGAGGCGACCACCGACGAAAGTGTGCGTGCGCCGCGCTCGACAACCGAAGCTGCCGTTTCATCGCAGGAGGATTCAATGCCGAGAATGAGGCCGCGTCTGCCCATCCCTCTAGTTTAACGGCTGCGGTGCGGCGGGTTAGCAGGCCCCCCATCCCTCTTTTGAAGACAGTCCTCCTGGCAGCCTGATTCCGCGGGAGGCGCCGGCGCAAACGCGGTCGGCGCAAATGGAGATTGAAGCAGGAGGCGGATTCGCCCAAATGGCGGGGCAGAGTATGGAACGCTGCTTGAGCGGTTTGCGGCGGAGTAAAAGCAGTTCGGAAGCACCGGAACCTTGGGCCATCCTTCCACCATCTACGACGATCCTTTTCCCGCTCATGCCTGGAGGTCGTTCGGTTCGGTAATGCGCGGAAGACGAACCTTCTTGTACTCTGGGACTTCCTGGTAATTCTGTGCCTCTATCGCGAGGCGACGCCGACTGGTTGCGGGATGCGCTCAAGACCGCTGGGCGGAAGTTGAACAGCAACGGGAGTAGCGATGCGTAGATGGTTTTCAGTACCGGCGGCGATGTTTGCCTTGCTACTGACCGCGGCGAGCGAACCTCAAATGAAACCGTCGAGGGCGCAGGATGAGCCGGCCACACATCTGGTGGAGCAGACACCCATGGAAATTCGCGAGGTTGCTCGCGGTGTTTTTTTGGCCGACTTTGGGCGCGTAGCGTTCGGGAATCTGTCGCTTCATCCCATGGCTTCGGCCGGAGATGCGAATCGGTCTGCACAAAATGAAGTGACCGTGCGGTTCGGCGAGGCGCTGAAGAACGGTCGCGTGGATACGCAGCCTCCCGGATCGGTGCGCTACGCCGAGGTAAAGGTCGTGCTGAAAGGATCGGCGGCAACGCGTGTCGCTCCGCCGGCGGACGCGCGCAACACCAAACCTCCTGCCGTGCCGACCCCTCCGGGCTGGGGGGTCTTGCTGCCCTTTCGCTGGGTCGAGGTTGAGGGATGGCCTGGCGAGTTGCGCGTGGATGAGATTCGGCGGCTCGCAGCCTTCGACAGCACCTGGCACGACGAAGCCGCGGCCTTCCGCTCTTCGGACGAGACCTTGAACAAGATCTGGGATTTGTGTCACTACTCGATCAAGGCAACGACGTTTGCCGGCATCTTTGTGGATGGGGATCGGGAGCGCCTGGCCTATGAGGCGGACGCCTATCTGAACCAGCTGGGCTACTACGCCGGAGACGCGGATGCGCGGATGGTTCGGGCTACCTTTGATCGCCTTATCGAGTTCCCGACCTGGCCTACGGAGTGGGCTCCCCATATGGTGTTCATCGCGTACGCCGATTGGATGCAGACCGGGGACACGACTTGGCTGGCGGCCCACTACGAGGGGTTGAAGACCAAGCTGCTCGATGAGCGCGTGGGGCCCGACGGGCTGGTTACGAGTACGCCGGAGCAGATCAAGCACGGAGACATCGTGGACTGGCCACCTCAGGAACGCGATCATTACGTCTTTACCAGCGTAAATACGGTGGTAAATGCCTTCCATTTGCGCGCCCTTGCAGAGATGAGCGAACTGGCTCAGGCGCTAGGCAAGAGGGAAGATGCCGCAAAGTTTCGAGAGCGGGAGAGATCGGCCCAGGCAGCGTTTCAGGAGAAGCTCTTTGATCCGGCGCGCGGGCTCTATCGCGACGGCGTAGGCACCGATCATGCCTCGGCACATGCGAATTTCTTCCCCTTGGCTTTCGGGCTGACGCCTTCCAGGAGCAGGCCGCAACTGGCGCAATGGCTCGCCGGACGCGGCATGGCGGGTTCTGTCTATGCGGCTCAGTATCTATTGGAGGGCTTGTTCGAGAACGGCGAGGACGCGACCGCGCTCGCCCTGATAGGTGCACCGGGAGATCGCAGCTGGAGGCACATGGTTGAGAGCGGTACGACGATCACGTGGGAGTCATGGGATCAAACGTACAAGCCGAATCAGGACTGGAACCACGCATGGGGCGCGGCTCCGGCCAACCTTCTGCCGCGCTTCGTGCTGGGCGCGCGAGCGCTGACGCCGGGCTGGCGCAGAGCCTTGATACAGCCGCATCCTGGGGCGCTGGTCAGTGTCGAAGGCAGAGTGCCCACTCCGCGCGGCGAGATCTCGGTGGCATGGAGACGAGAAAAGAGCTTTGCGATGACTCTGGCTCTGCCGTCAGGCGTGACGGCAAGGGTCGAACTGCCCGCATTGCCGGGTTTGCGCGGAGTTTGGATCGGAAGCAAGCGGGTGCGGGCGCGTCGCGAGGGCCGGTGGTGGAAATTGGAGAACGATGTATCGGGAACAATCAACATCGAGGAACGATGACGAAAGTTTCGGGAAGACGAGAAGAGGTACATCCCTTCTCTGCACTTGTGCACACAGACAGTAGCCAGACTGAACGGGTCCAAGGGCAGCCTGACAGAGTCAACTTTGAAGGAATCGTCAGTACCTGAATTTCGCCATGGCGACTGGCGTGTCGCTTCCATCGTCCAGCGGCTCGCTCGCGTCGCAAACGGCGTTTGAACTAAACCGCCGATGCCGCTGAAATCCCCTCGCAACCTGCATCAAAGGCTGCGAGGGGATGAAAGAAAGATCGTAACCCTGCCGGAATGCGGCAGCAGGATAAGACACAACGTAGCTAGCGCGGGCTCTGAACGGCTTTGGCAAAATGGAAGATGCAGTTGACCTCGTGTGTGGCAGGGTCGGCCTTGACGTCGTAGGTGGTGATGACTGTTTGCATCCATTTTGTCATTGGCTTGTCTTTCTTTTGCGTTAGCGCCACAAAGTTCGAGAGGTAGCTTTCGTCAAATACGTCGCCGGGCGCCATCTTCCAGGCGAGCTTAAACTTGGCGGCCATCACATCGGGGGCTCCGTCGAATTTGACCGAGGCCAGCCGGTACTGCGAGCCCGGAGCGATTTCGAGGCTGTAATTCACGATGTGAGTAGCCTCATTAAAGGAAGGGTGTGAAACGATGGAGCAATCGAGATAGCCTTTGGCATGGTATGCGTCGCGGACGGCCAGTTGAAACAGATCAAGCGGTCGTCCGGAACCTGCCGGGTATTTCGACAGGATTTTCTCGACATCTGTGCGCGGGACCAGCGCGCTGGCCGGAATGTCGATGGTTCCGAGCTTGTAGATGCCACCTTCCTTGATCGCTACCGTATAAGGAATATCGATGGACCGATCCGAGACGATGGGAGGATCAACCCGGGCAACATCGACTTGCACGGCCGCATAACCTTGGTCTTGATAGAGGTCTTCGAAAATGCGCTGAAGTCCGATGGCAGTGTTCTCTGTGTCGAAGTCGTTTCCGGTTTGGCCGCTGGCCAAGAGGATGGCCCTGGCTTGCAGAGCGGACGAGATGCCGACAAGCTGGATGCGGCCGATATGCACCGCCGGCGAGACGACTGTGAACTTCATAGCCGTGAGCTTTTGCGGGCCCAGGCCGCCGGTCAGAGCGGCTTTCACCGTTGCCTTGACGCTTTTGGCCGCCAGCATTTCTTCAAAGGTCTGGCAGATTCCTTCGAGCATGGAGCCGCTGGCTGGCAAGAGGCCGCGATAAAGCGGGAAGCGCTCGTGAAGCTTGGCGTCGAGTTCTTTGCCCGGCGTAAGAGGCACATTCTCCAGGTGCATGGGGAAAAGCTGGCTGGAAGGCGTCAAAGTGAAAAGCAACGTCTTGCTGTCGGAAGTAAACTTGACCTCCGCGAACAGGCCCGTATCATTGAGCTGCTTGGCGTGAGCTTTCACCTCGCGGGAGTTCAGGCGCGCGTCCAACTTCAAGCCGGCGGCCGCGAGCAGCTCCTGTTGCGTGTATTGTGGTGCGCCTTGAAAGCGGATCGCCTGGGGCGGACCTTTTTTCTGCGCCAACAAGGGAAGAGTGCAAAACAGAAGCAAAGCTATAACGACTGCGCCAGACTGTTTGTTCATGATGCGCCAAGATTAGCAAATTGAGGTCGGTTCGGCCAGGACCCGCATCTCTGAAGTTTCTCCCTGCGGTATCCGGAAGGCCCCTTCATCGAAAGGGAATCTCTGGGATTTGGCCCATCTGGGCCTCAACCAAGCTCCTTTTGAGTTGAGCAAATAGAGACATTCAAAAGTCCCATCTGAACGCAATCATGGAAAGTGAAAAAGTGTACACGGACCGATCAAGCTGGAACACGGCAAGAAAACTCTGAAACGTACTGCTCTCTAATCTGGAGAATGCTCTCCCTCCGTTTCCTGCTTGCCCCGACACTGCCCCGTACCCAATACACAGGAGCCATTGCAACCGCGGTCGGTATCGGCGCAGCCCTGAGCCAGGTCATCGCCGGAAGCATTGTTCATCACGCGGGCTTTCGCGCCGGTTTTCTGCTCCTTGCTGCGGTCGCTCTGGCGGCATTCGCTATTCTGTATTTGTTTATGCCCGAGACCCGCAACATACGACTGGAATATGCATGACCGGCACAGCACCTATTGCGGTCACACTGGCGATCTTTGCGGCAATGATTGCCCTGGTGGTCATTCGCCCGCGCCGATGGAACGACGCTTGGTGGACGACGCTCGCTGCGGCGGCGATGCTGGCTCTTGGCCTGGTCACGCCGCATCAGGCCATCGGCGCGGTGCTGGCCGGGAAGAACGCCCTGTTGTTCCTGCTTTCACTCCTTGCGCTGTCTTTGCTCGTTGGCAAGAGCGGCTTCTTCGATTGGGCTGCGATTCGATGCGCGCAGTTCGCGCGAGGCGACGCGCATGCTCTTTACCGGAACGCATTCGTCGCCGGCGCCATCGTTACGGCTGTATTGTCCCTTGACACCACAGCGGTAATGCTCACGCCCGTGCTACTGGCACTGGTAAAGAGGCTCAAGATTCCGGCTGCGCCCTACGTAGTGCTGTGCGCGTTCATTGCCAATGTGGGTTCGATGCTGCTGCCAATCAGCAATCTCACCAATCTCCTCTTCTCGGATGCCTTCCACCAGACCTTTGCGGCATTCGCGGCAAGGATGATCGTGCCCCAGCTGGTCGCGCTGGCCACGACCTACGCCATCCTGCGATGGCACTTTCGCCGTGAGCTGCCCAGCCGCTTCGGCAGCGAAAGCCTGCCCGATCCGGCGAGCGTGGTTCCAAATCATTTCTACTTCGTAATCTGCATCGCCGTCCTATCCGCCGTACTCGTCTGTTACTTCCTTGCGCCGCTGATGGGGCTTGAACCCTACGTCTTCGCCTTCGCAGCCAGCGCGGTGCTGGCGATTGCCGGCCTGCTGGCAGGGCGCGTGCAGGTGCGAACAGTGCTGGAACTCTCATGGGACTTGTTCCCTTTTGTCATCGGGCTTTTCATTGCTGTGCAGGGGCTTGAGAACCTGGGCATTGTCGGCCTGTCTTCCGGATGGCTTGAGGAGATGCGGCCTGGCTCGCCGCAGAAGCTCCTTGCTGCTGCGGGCGCCACGGCCTTCGCCTCGAATATTGTGAACAATCTTCCCGCGGCATTGATCGCGCGCAGCGTGCTGTTACGCTCCCACGCTCACATGGGCACGGTTCTGGCTGCGCTGGTAGGCGCCGACGCGGGACCGATGATCACTCCGTTCGGCTCGCTGGCAACGATGCTTGTCCTGGCGTTTGCGCGGCGCGATGGAGTGGAAGTGCGCGCCGGACGGCTGGTGCTGCTCGGCTTGTGGGCCGTGCCGGTCATCGTGGTCCTGACGACCCTTACCCTGGCCCTCAGCTTCGCGCTGGTTCCGTGACAATTGCTTTCGAAATCGCTGGCTCCGCAGCGGCGACTCGCGAGTGGGAAGAACGGCAAACGGCGAGATCGTCCTTTTCATTCCCGGCAGGGCGACAATGCCGACAGACGGCTCCCTTGCCGCATACAGCCCGAGGCGCGTTTCCAATCCCGACACTGCCTGGGTTTGCGGGTTCTGGTCGTGTCGGCGCCCACTCTTCCCTGATGGCATCTGAATCACCCAGAGTCGTGAGATTCACTTCCACGACTCCCGGCGTTGGCTGAAAAAGAGCTCGGCCGGGAATGGAGGTAATCAAACAAGGGCCGCAAATCGCGGCAAACAGTCGAGAAGGCTACTTACCGGGACTTGTCTGGAGCGGTTCTCCAATTAGAGCGGAATCAGAATAACCGTGCCCTTGGTTAGACTCTTGAAGGTGGCTTTTTCTTAAGGAAAAAGCCACTTGAGGGGCTTGCATCCGAGTACATCTATTCTGATTCCGCTGTAGTGTGCACTGATCCAGTTCGTGCAAGGTGGCTTTTTCTTGGGGAAAAAGCCACTCGACCGGAGTGGTTTCGGTGTATTGCAATTGGAGAACCGCTTTAGCCAGCATGCTGAGAGGATCGGTTGCGAGTACACGTCACTGCTCTACCGTGATATGCCGGCAACTTCCGTTGCTCCGGCCAAAGGCTTGTCTTTTCGATTCAGCACGAGAAAAAGGATCCTGCCGTCCGAGTGGTAGCTCTGCCCGGTGGCAGTCTGAGCGTTCAACACTGAATCGGCGCTGCGCATGTACTCCTGGCGAGTTGGTTGCCATGTCTCCGCCAGATTGCTGGCGATGAAGTCGCGCTCCTCGTCGACGTTGGGGTCGATTCTGTGAAAGAACCGCAGCTTGTGAATCACAAATCCAAACGAAACGTCGTGCGTTGCCGCACCGGCCCACAGCGGAATGCCATCGACCTCACGATCGGTCTTCCATATTCGCAGGTGATGCCGCCGCGCCACGATCAACTTTGAGTCGGGCAACACGAAGGCATAGTCCTGCGGCCTTCCATAAACGTAAAGCCGGACCATGGGAAATTCCTTGTAGTGCGTCCGCCTCCACATTAGACGCCAAACGATGCGAGGTATGGACTTGTCTGCTCCCAGCCAACCGGCCCGCGCAAAGGCCTCTCGTAATTCGTCTTCCCTGGCCAAAAAGACCAGATTCAACATATCGCCCTCGCGCCCTTCTCCATTCAGAGCTCGGGGCGGAAGCAGGTTGATCATCTCGCTCAGTTCCGAGACACTTTCCGGGGATCTGGGCAAATCCTCCGTGCTCACGAGAGTATCCACCTTTGTGTATGCTGTAACATCCGAACCCTTCAGAACCGTTCTGTCCTGGCCACGTGACAGCAAAAACAATGGAGCGGCTGGCCAGAAAATCGCCCCAGCGACGGCCATCTCCAGTCCCGTTCTCAGAGTGTGCGAACTTCCTTTGAAATCCTTGTGCACAACCAACCCGACACTCCGGCCGGAAGTAAGCTCGACTGAATCGAGATCGAACGTCACCTTGCCTCCAATGCCCAGGGGACGCTTACCTCTCACTTCAACGACCGTACCTTTCGCCCGGCTCCCCGATCGGATAAACGTGAATCCTCGGATGACCACATCTTTCACAACTTCAAATTCAAGCCGGTCGCCTTTGTGCGCGTGCGCAGAAGAGATTGTCTCTGCCGATCGAAGCTCGACCGGAGTGCCGCTCTTCATCAGGAGTACAGACGGGCTGGTGGGCAGCCCCTGACAGAATAGGCCCGGAGCAGGAAGAAGGAGAAGCATGTACAGCGGTCTGGCCAGGCGTTTAGCGTAGGTCATGAGAGCTCCTCTTCCGGTGAGACCGAACCTCTGACTGGCGGAAAATGTCCCGCGCGTAGTTGAAAGTTGCCAGCAGCGGTTGCGTTGATGTTACTACGCCGCTGCCTGTTGAATGGGCGGGTGGCCCGCATCTCGATGAATCACTGAAGATGGGTGCCCCAGGTCTGGGTTTTCAGACCTGAGATTCTGTTGATACCCGACTGGCCAAAGAACTGGGAATCGAGGTGTCCCATGTCTCAGAATCGAGACATGAGACACCCAGAATCGCTCCATTCGGATTAGAAACCGCAAACGCCGATTGGACAGGTTATCGCCCCGGCCTGCCCGATGTTTGCTTTACTCGAATGCTTGCTGAAGAAGCGCAACCAACAGGTTATTCAAGGTGGGCCATATCGGCGGGCAGATCAATATCGATCTCTCCACCAGGAAATGGCAGTGCAACCAAAGGGCACGGTGGCTGCATCAACAGGGGGCGCGCGCCCTTGTCGCCACGCAGCGAACGCAGTTCGGCAAAGGCCTCGCGGGGAAACACAGCTGGGATGCCAAGCACACCTTGGTAAGCCGAAGCCACAATCGCCGGCGCTGCTTGCGCACAAAATGCCTGAAGCATTGCGCGCAGGTGCTCGGCAGAAAGCCGTGGCTGGTCGCAGGCAAGCATCAAGACGCCCGAAGCTTGCGGGTCGCTGTCCTCGAGAGCGGCAAGACCCACCTGAATTGAGGTCGAGATCCCCTGGTCCCAGGCGCTGTTGATGACGGGGGTGAAATTGCTCAATCGAACCGCCTCGCGGATCAGCTCGTGATAAGCGCCGAGTACCACGATCACGGGAACAGCTCCGGCCTCGTTGGCCAGGCGGATCGCGCGCTCAATCAGCGTTTCGTCGCCGTGCAGGAGCAACTGTTTGGGCTGGCCCAGGCGGCGGCTGGCTCCGGCGGCAAGAACAATGGCAGCGACAGGCATCGGCACCAGTGTACCGGTAAGCCCGTGGCTTTAGAGCGGTTCCACAATTTATTTGCCCTTACCAGCCCTTTGCAAGGTGGCCTTTTCTTAAGGAAAAGGCCACTCAGCTGAAGTGGTTCCGGGGTACAGCAATTGTGGAACCGCTGTAAGCGCATTCTCGACCCCGAGAGGCCAAATAATTGGGTTCGGGCGCTCATCGACATGTGTGGTCTGAGCGAGAATAGTTCCATGACGGATCTCCAGCGTATCTTGCCGTTGTGGCGCGAATTGGAAGCGGAAGGGACGGACTGCGTTCTCGCCACGGTCTTCGCCGTTGAGGGTCCCAGCTATCGCAAGCCCGGCGCCTGCATGCTGCTGGCCAAGGACGGCCGCCGCGCAGGCACCGTCAGCGGGGGATGCCTTGAAGAGGAGGTCGCCCGCCGCGCCTGGTGGCACACCGCCAATGGCCCATCCGTCCAGCGCTATTCCACTGTTGAAGAAGACGGCGACCGCCCCTATGGTTCCGGTTGCGGCGGCGTGATCAGGCTGCTGCTGGAGCGTCGTCCAACCGCGGCTCTGCTGCTGAACGCACTGGAGCAAGCGTTCCGGCGGCGTATACCGATCGCCGTGGCGACCGTTCTGGAGGGCGAGCAGTTGGGGCAGCGCGCGGTCGCGGGCCTGGGTCCGGCACAGAAGGTAGACTCTTCTTTCCAGGAAGCTGATCCGCTTCAAAGCCTTGCGAATGTGGCGCTGGCAAGCAGGAATTCCACAGAAACCAAGCTCTCACTTGATGGAACGGAAGTGCGCATTTGGACCGACTTCCGCCCCGCCCGGCCCGGCTTGTGGATCTTTGGAGCAGGCGACGATGCGCAGCCGTTGCTCCAGCTTGGAAAAGCACTGGGCTGGTATATCACCGTTGCCGACGGGCGATCCCAACTCGCCACCCGCGAGCGCTTTGCTTCGGCCGATGAGACTCATGTCCTGCCAGTTGGAGAAAGGCCTGCGATCCAATCTGCCGAGCGGCCAACGGCGCTTGCCAATCTGCGCCCGCAAGACGCCGCTGTGGTCATGACTCACAGCTTTGAGCAGGACTCGCGCGCCCTGGCCTCACTGCTGGCGCTTGAAGTTGGGCCTTCCTACATTGGCGTGCTTGGACCGCAGCGGCGCACACGGGAGTTACTCGCGGAGACCGCGCGCCTGCTCGACCGTCGCCCCAATCAGAATTCCTCAAACCTTGCCACGGTCGAGCGTTGGCTCGCGCAACTCCACGCCCCCACGGGCCTTGACCTCGGCGCGGAATCGCCTGAAACCATCGCTCTCTCCATCGTTGCGGAGATCCAGAAGTCCCTCACCAAAGCTACGGCACTGCCGCTCAGTGAAGTGCGCGGCGCCGCTCCTGCGATCTCTCGTTAAGCCCGTATCAAGCCCAACTGAAGCCGCTCTGCTTGAGTGGAAGCGTGCGAATTCTCTTGCCTGTGGCGGCGAAGATGGCATTGGTCACCGCCGGCAGAATCGGCGGCAGCGTTGGCTCGCCGAGGCCGGTCGGAGCGTAATCGGTCTTACGCCAGTAAACCTCGATCTTCGGCACTTGCCTCATGCGCATCAGCGGATGGTTATGGAAGTTCGACTGCTGGATGGCTCCATTCGCTAGCGTGATTTCCTGCGCCAGATGCCCCATGCCTTCCATGATGCCGCCCTGCGCCATGCTCTCCGCTGCTGCGGGGTTGATGATCTGGCTGCCCACATCGCCTGCCGCCCAGACCCGATGCACGGTGACCTTGTTCTGCGCGTCAACGCTGACGTCGGCAACTTCGGCGAAGTAGCCCAGGTGGCAGAACCATGCGGCAATGCCCATGCCGCGGCCCGGCTCCTTGCTCCGCTTCGCCCAGCCGGACTTTTCCGCGACTAACTCAAGCACGCCCTTGAACCGCTCCGGGATCAGAACGGATTGTCCTGATGGCTCGTGGTCGCCCACGGCGTCGTGTTCGCCCGAGGACCAGGGAGCTTGCTTGTTGCCAAGCAGTTCGAGCTGGAACTCGAGCGGATCGCGCCCGGCGGCATGGGCCAACTCGTCAAGGAACGACTGCGCCACCCAGCAGTAGGCGTTATCGCCAGGCGCGCGAAGCGCTCCGGTGCGCAGCATGAGCGGCCGGGCTGAGGTGTAAAGGGCGTAAGCCGGCGGAAAGCCGGCAGGATATGAGTCCTGTCCCATGCCGCCGCCGGATGCCGAGTGCTTTTCATCGCCAAAGGTGACAAAGTGATGCCGCCAGGCAGTGAGCTTGCCCTGCGCATCAAGGCCGCCCTTCAGGCCAACCGTTCCGCCGGGGCGGAAGGGGTCGTGGGCAATGTCGTCTTCGCGCGACCAGAGCAGCTTGACCGGTGCGTCAATTTGCTTGGCGATCCATGCGGCCTCCACAAGGTAATCGTTTTGGAGCCGCCGGCCAAAGCTGCCACCGGAACGAATCATGTGCGTGGTGATGTCGCTTTCCTGGATGCCGAGCGTTTTGGCAACCAGCGAGCGGCCGTCGCCGGGCAGCGTGCTGGTGGACCACATCTCCAGCTTGCCGTCTTTCCAGTGTGCGGTCGCGCCCTGCGGCTCCATCGTCACGTGGGCTATGAACGGATACTCATAGGTTGCTTCGACCACCTTGGCCGAAGCCTCGAACGCCGCGTCCACGTCGCCATACTTGCGCACCGTGGTTCCGGGCGGGGCCTTGAGAAGTTCCTCTGCCCGCTTCCTGAAGCCATCGCTGCTTTGCGTAGCCGCGGGGCCAGAATCCCAATCGACCTTGAGCTGTTTGCGAGCCTGTTGTGCCTGCCACCAGGTGTCGGCCACGATAGCGATGCCCGGCTCCATGCCCGGCTCCCACGGCGTAAAGGCGGCGGGAGTGATGCCGCCATCGATAACCAGGACATGGCGCACGCCTGGCAGTGTTTTGATCTTGTCGACGTTTGCGCTCTTTACCTTGCCGGCAAAGACGGGCGCTTTCTCAATGGACGCGTACAACATTCCCGGCACGACCACATCAATGCCGAACAACGGCTTGCCGGTGACAATGGCATGAGTGTCAACGCCCGGCTGCGAGTGGCCGATGATGCGGTAGTCCTTGGGGTCTTTCAACTTGACGCTGCTGAGCGCGGGCGCCGGTAGCGTAGCGGCTTTGGCGGCAAGCTCTCCATAACCTGCGGAGCGTCCCGAAGCGGCGTGATTCACCCGGCCGGACTGCGTCGTGCATTCATCCGCAGGCACGCTCCAGGTCTGCGAAGCCGCGGCGATGAGCAACTGGCGTCCGGCGGCACCCACCCGGCGCATCGGCTCCCAACCCTGCGGCGTGTTCGCGGAGCCGCCAGAGAATTGATGGCCGTAAATCTTCTCGTTCAGCTCGGCCTGCTCGACGCGAACATTCTTCCAGTCGACATCCAGTTCTTCGGCGATCAGCATGGGCAGCATGTTGCGCATGCCCTGGCCTGACTCTGAGGCACGCGCCATGATCGTCACCACGCCATCCGGAGCGATGTGGAGGAAGGCCTGCGGCGTCAGGTCGGGCGGCGCGCCTGGCCCCTGAGCAGCGGCGAGCGGTGAGCGATAAAGATCCAGGGCAAGGCCGCCGCCTGCAAGGGCCGTCAACTGCAGAAACAATCTGCGATTCATGCGCATCGGGTGGCCTCCTATCACTTGGTGTGGGCATCTGCGCCCGCTTCAGCTGCTTCGTGAATGGCTTCACGAATTCGCGTATAAGTCCCGCAGCGACATAGGTTTCCGCTCATGGCCGCATCGATATCCGCGTCGGTGGGATGGGGAGTGTGCGTCAGCAGGGCGGTGGCAGACATGATTTGCCCGGCCTGGCAGTAGCCGCACTGCGGCACATCGAGCGCCTCCCAGGCCACCTGCACCGGGTGCAGGCCATCCGGCGAAAGCCCTTCAATGGTGATGACCGGCTGACTGCCCACGGCGCCCACCTGCGTCATGCAGGAACGCACCGCATGGCCGTCTACCAGCACCGTACATGCGCCGCAAACCCCAATTCCGCACCCGTACTTGGAGCCTTTGAGATTCAATATGTCGCGCAGCACCCACAACAGGGGCATATCCGGCGGCACGTCCACCGTCACGGCAACGTGGTTGACATTCAACTTGATAGGCATCTGCTCACTCCACAATCCAGCCAGGGGAAGAGGATCGGCGTCGAACACAGGCTTGAACTGGAGTCTATCAAATTTCCGATCTGGATTTCCACCTGGAATGAGTGCCGATCGGCAATCTGGACGGCAAAGACGAATGAACCGCGATATTCGACCTGAGGTCGATCTGACCAGGTGGGTCAGGTAATTGATTCGGCGCAGAGATACCTTGTCAGAGGATGCGTGCTATACTTCCCCATACTTTCACTCAAGCGATTCACTGAACCTGACCAGGACCCCCTCGTCTCGCGACGACTCAGAGGGCCCGGACTCTATGACTTACGCCGTCTCATGCCCGTAGTTCATCTCAGATTCATCGAGGGTAAATCCGCCATGTCGCCTTCTTCCACGATTCCAGTTTCCATGCTTTTCGGTCTGTTCGCCCACAAACCTATGGGACGCTCGCACCAGCGGGCAGGTCTGGCGGCGTTGCGCCTCGCGTTGGCGGTGGGGCTTTGCATAACTACGGCGACGGCTTTGGCGCAGACGAAGACCGCCACAACGACGACTCTCGCAGTAACTTCAGGAAGCGCGGCGGTAACTTCGGTGACGTCGGGCAAAGTGGTGACGCTGACGGCGACGGTGACTGCGGGCGGGTCCGCGGCAACGCCAGGGCAGGTCAACTTCTGCGATGCATCGGCGAAGTACTGCACCGATATTCATCTGCTGGGAATGGCGCAGTTGACCAGCGCGGGAACGGCGACGCTGAAGCTTCGTCCGGGAATCGGAAGCCACAGCTACAAGGCGGTCTTCGTGGGGACCAATAACTATGCCGGCAGTTTCTCCGGCGCGTCGGCGCTGGCAGTAAGCGGGACGCATCCGACCACCACGACGATCGTGCAGAACGGGTATCCGGGCAACTACTCATTGACGGCGACGGTCGCCGGGCTGGACAACACGCCGGACTTTGCCGCCCCGACGGGGACCGTCTCCTTCCTGGATACCAGCTATGGAAACACCGTGCTGGGAACTGCGGCGCTCGGGTCTGCCACGGCTGGACTCAGCTTCTTGAATGTCAGCAATCCCCCCACGGTTTCGGAACCAAACGTCGTCGCGACCGCCGATTTCAACGGCGACGGCATTCCCGACCTGGCCGTGTCGAACAGTAACTCGGGTCAGACCTCGCTGACTATCCTTCTCGGCAACGGAGATGGAACGTTTACGGCGACCGCGACGAGTCCGACTGTGGGCCTTTATCCGGACTCCATCGCCATCGGAGACTTCAACGGCAACGGTATTCCCGACCTGGCCGTGACCAGCGTTGACGACGACAAGGTGACCATCCTTCTGGGCAAGGGGGACGGAACATTCACGGCGGCCCCGAACCTGAATACAGTCAGCATTCCACAGTCCGTGGCCACGGGAGACTTCAACGGGGACGGCATTCCCGACCTGGCCGTTGTCAACGCCAACTCGGTCCTGATTTTTCTAGGGAACGGAGATGGAACCTTTGCGCCGCATCTCGCGAGTGCGCCAACCGGCATGAGTCCCACTTCGGTCGCAGTGGGAGACTTTAATGGGGACGGCATCGCCGACCTGGCCGTTGTCAACAATTGCGGCCCAAGCTATCCGTGCAACTCATCTAACGGTACGGTGACGATCCTCCTGGGCAACGGAAACGGGACGTTCACAGCTGCTCCCGCGAGCCCTTTAACTGGCCCTTCCCCTATTGGGGTCGCGGTGGCGGACTTCAATAGAGACGGCATCCTGGACCTGGCTGTTTCCGACTACGACGGTAACAGCGACAACGCTGTGACTATTCTTCTCGGCAATGGAGATGGGACGTTTAAAGCCCCGGCATACTTCGGCGGAGCAGGACTGAATTACCGATTCCTCGCGCTGGGAGACTTCAATGGCGACGGCATTGCGGATTTGGCGGTTGGAGAATTTTGGAGCGGCGAGGAATCCATCCTTCTCGGACAGGGAGATGGAACGTTTGCCAAGGCAATCGGTGTCGGCTCAAACAGTCCCGTAAACTCCGGCTACATTGCGTCCGCTGACTTCAATGGGGATGGCATCTCGGACCTGGCCGTACCGAATCAGGACGTCAGCGGTACAGCGGCGATTCTGTTGGTGAATCCAACGCAGTCTATCAGCGCAACCGTAAGCGGAATCTCCCCGGTGGGCGCAGGTACGCACTCGGTCGATGCGAGCTATCCGGGTGACAGCAACTACGGCTCCAGCGTCTCCGGCACGGTCGCATTGACGGCTGGGGTGGCGCTTCCGGCGATCTTGCCAGCCTCGGGGAATTTCAGCTCGGCCCAGTCGATCACCATTACCGACTCAACCCCAGGGGCAACAATCTATTACCAGGCATCCGGAGCAATTCTCACCAATGGGTTCGTCCCCTATACAGGCCCTATCCCGATGGAGGGAACTGGAAGTTTGACCATTCAGGCCTATGCGACGCAAACCGGCTCTCAGCAGAGCGGGTACGCTTCCGCCACCTATACAGTGAACTTTCCTTCCGCAGCCACGCCGGTGATTTCACTTGCCTCGGGAGAATACTCGAGCGCCCGGACGGTGACGATCACGGATAGCACGCCAGGCGCGGCAATCTACTACACCACCAATGGGACTTATCCCTTTACTTATTCCAATCTCTATTCCGGACCGGTCACCGTCTCAACATCGGAAGTCCTGGTGGCGTTTGCCATCGCACCCGGATACTCGGGCAGCGGCTATGCGACAGCGCAATACGACATCTCCTCGTCCGCAACATCGTTCATCTACACCATCGCCGGAAGCGATACGCCTGGATACACCGGGGACGGCGGCCCGGCCACGTTTGCTGAAATGAACAGCCCCCAAAGCGTGGCCGTGGACAGCGCCGGAAATGTCTACATGGCGGACGGCGTGGCCAATGTTGTCCGCAAGACAGCCGCGAGCACGGGGATCATCACCACTATCGCCGGCACCGGAGTTGCGGGTCACACCGGCGACAGCGGGCCGGCGGCCAGCGCGGAGTTGTGGTGGCCGAGCGCGCTCGCTGTGGATGCGGCCGGCAACCTCTTCATCGGCGAGACGGGTGACAATGTCGTTCGCCGTGTCGATGCCGGGACTGGAGCGATCACAACCTTTGCCGGCGCTCCGAATGGCACTGGCGCCCCAGGCGGCCCTGCGACCAGTTTCGCGCTCGACTCCATTAACGGACTTGCCTGCGATCGCCTCGGCAACCTCTACATTGCCGAAGGTGGCGAAGTGGTGGAAGTCAACACAGCCACGGGCAGCATCGCGGATGTCGCGGGCTACACGAACAATGCCGGTTTCGCGAGCCTTACCGGAATTGCCGTCGACAAAGCCGGGAATATCTACGTCTCCGACTCCGCCTACAGTGTGGTTTGGAAGATAAATCCCGGCGGCGTCGTGACTGTCTTTGCCGGCAGTCGCTATGGGGCCTCCGGCGGCGATGGCGGCCTGGCCACCCAGGCGGGGCTCAGCAATCCTGGCGGTGTTGCGGTCGATGGCGCAGGCAATGTCTATATCGCCGATACCTGGGATTCCGCGATCCGGAAAGTGAATATCGGCGGATTCATCAACACCATCGCCGGAGTCCTCTACAATCCGTTTACAGCTGGCGGGGATGGAAGCCCGGCCACCGCCGTGGGCTTTCTCTACCCCCAGAGCATTGCCGCCGACTACGCGGGAAATATCTACTATGCCGATCAGGGGACCTACCGCATCCGGAAGATCACGGTTCCCACCGTGCCTCCAACCACGGCAGCGTCTGCGCCGGTAATGAGCCTGGCGCCGGGAACCTATGCGAGTTCCCAAACCGTGACCATGACCGACGCCACAGCAGGCGCCGAAATCTATGTATCGCTGAATGGGAGCGCGCCCACAACGGCATCTGAGGGCTATCACGGCCCCATCGACGTCACCGGGACAGTGACGATCCAGGCGGTCGCCATCGCACCGGGATACCTGGTCAGCGCGCCCGTAACAGCGACCTACACCATCACCACCCCGCCCACCGCGGTGATCTCTACCGTGGCCGGAAACGGCAAGTTTGGACTCTCGGGTTCGGGCGGGCCGGCAACCAGCGCAGAAATGGAGCAGCCCCGGGCAGTTGCATTCGACGGCGCGGGAAATCTCTACATCGCCGATCCGGCCAACAACGTGGTCTGGATGGTCGCGGCGGGCACGGGCAAAATTGCCATCCTGGCCGGCACGGGGGCAGGGGGCAACAGCGGCGATGGCGGGCAGGCCACCACGGCACAATTGCTTTCCCCGTGCGGCGTAGCGATTGACAAGTCGGGGAATCTCTACATCACAGACTCGGGCAACGGGCGTATTCGCATGGTGGCCGCGCTGACCGGCGTCATCACCACTGTAGCGGGCCCAGGGGTGCGCACAACTCTTGGCGACGGCGGCCCGGCCACCGCGGCCTTCCTTTCCTCTCCCAGTGGCCTGGCTTTCGATCCGGCGGGAAACCTCTACATCGCCGACGTCAATAACAACCGGATTCGCAGGATTGCCGCCAACACCGGGATCATTTCGACGGTGGCCGGGGGCGGTACCTATGGGCAGCTTGGCGACGGTGGATTGGCAACAGCAGCCTATCTTGCCTATCCGTCGGACGTTACGTTGGATGCGGCGGGCAACCTGTACATTCCGGATAATGGCAATGCGCGAATCCGCAAAGTTGATGCGTCCACTGGAGTGATTAACACCATCGCCGGCAATGGATTATGGGGCAGCACCGGCGATGGCGGCCCGGCAACCGCAGCGGAGATCTACCCTGGGCAGGGAATCGCGGTGGACAACGCTGGGAATCTTTACTTCTCCAATTGGGTCGACACACTGAGAAGAGTGGACGCCAAAACCGGCATCATCACAACGGTAGCCGGCGACGGATACTTCGGTTATGGCGGCGATGGCGGTTCAGCCACAATTGCCGAGCTCGACGGTCCGCAGGGCCTTGCGTTCGACGCGGCTGGGAACCTCTACGTTGCAGACCAAGGCAATTACGTCGTTCGCAAGGTGACCTTCCCAGGTCCGCGCGTGGCGCCGGTCATCACCTGGGCAGCGCCCGCTCCCATTGCTTATGGAACGGCGTTGAGCTCGGCGCAATTGAATGCGACGACAACGGTTGCAGGGAGCTTTGTGTATTCCCCGCCGGCGGGCACCGTGTTGAGCGCCGGGCAACAGACGTTGAAGGTGACGTTTACGCCGACGGACACAACCGACTATACGACCTCGACGGCAAGCGTCACGCTGACGGTGAGCCCGGCCACGCCAACCTTGAGTGCCGTGGGGTCGTCGCTGAACCCATCCATGGTTTTGAATTCAGTAATACTCTCGGCAGGTGTGACGTCTGCCGCGGGTACGCCCTCGGGGTCGATCGCTTTCTTCGACGGGACCACACAGCTGGGATCCGGGACGCTGAGCGCAGGGACGGCGACTTACACCACTTCGGCGCTTGCGGCCGGTTCCCATACGATCACGGCAGTCTATTCCGGAGACCTGAACTTCGCCTCGGTGACGAGCGCGGCGCTAACCCAGATTGTGGAGAGCTATACGATTGGGACGCCGAGCGGCGGAACGTCGTCGGCAACCGTCTCTCCCGGCGGGCAAGCGACCTATACGCTGGCCGTAACTCCTCCGAGCTTAGGCCCCGCACTTACATTTTCGGTAAGTGGATTGCCGACGGGGGCGACGGGGACCTTCTCGCCTTCCACGCTGCCAGCGGGTTCGGGACCAACCAATGTAACGCTGACGGTAAGTGTGCCGAATACCGCGGCGGTGCGGTCAACGGAGAGCCCGTTCAGTCGCGGTGCGTTACCGATGCTTGCACTGATTCTGTTGCCGTTTGCGGCCAGGCTCCGCAGGGCGCCGCAGCAATGGTTGCGGATTGTCATTCTGGGCATAGCCGGTGCGGCAATGGCTGCCGGCGTGAGCGCTTGCGGCGGGGGCGGGAGCAGCAGCAGCCCCGCACCAGCGTCTAGCACTTACACCCTGACGGTGACTGCAACTTCCGGCTCGCTGATCCAGTCGACCAACCTGACATTAACCGTACAGTAAGGCCCATCGGGGCTCGAACATCCGGGCGCACAGGTCGTTCATGACCGCAGTCTATGCGCCCGGAACCGCAATGAGGAGAAACTCCCAAAGCTCCCTTGCCTTTCGAGATGTTCTACTGTGCCTCGCATACTATAGTGACAACTTCAATCATTTCGCAGCCATGCAAGAACGCCGCCGGCAGGAGCTCACAGGCTGAGATCGCCTGTGAGCTCCACTTTTGACCGTCTTCATTGCTCGATGACCACGGCCGCGGAACGAGCGGGAATGTGAAGCTCGCCTGATGTGGTCTCCGGTTCCGGCCGTTCCGGAGTCACGATGACTAGACGGCCTGGGTTGGGCAACTCCACCTTCACGGTCATGGCCTGCGTGGGATCGGAATTGACAACAACTACAGCACGCTTGCCTGACGCGGCGACGAAGGCCGCATGGCGAGCGGCGCCATTGCCGGTGACACGAGTCCCGAGCGTATCGCGGAACTCAGCGTCCCAGAGATACTCCTTATATCTGCTCCGGAGTGCATCGATCTGCTTTCCGTAGGCCAAGGTCTGTGGGAAATCGGTCACGTGGCCTTTGAAGTTATACAGCTCGTAGCTGATGATGTAGCGGTTGAGCAGGATGAGGTTGAGCATTTCGCGATCGTCGAAGCCGGTGACCGCGACCATGAGAGGGGCCTGCGAATCGATGTAACGGCAAACCGGGCGGGAGCCGTTGTTAATGCGGAAGTAGGAGACCGGGTAGCACTGCAAGAGCCAGTCCTGCGGGCCTTCGCCGACAAAGATGAAATCGGGATCGACTTTATCGGCCGCTGCGCGAAACTGCTTCGCCATAGGAACGTCGCCGCCATAGATGTAACTGGGCGATTGGTAACCGCGGTTGGGGCTGAACGAGTATTCGACCGGGCCGTGATGACAGACCTCGTCAAAGAGCCAGCCCGCGGCGCCCAGATTGACGGTCTTCATGAATTCTTTTGTGGCGATGTCGCGATAGGCCTGGCACTGCACATCCATGATGGCACGGCGTCGGTTGTTGATTCCCGCCAGTTGAGTTGGCGTTGTATAGCTGTATCCGCCGGTCTCGTAGGGGATGCCGTAAGGGTCGATGGCTGCGTATTTGTAGAGTTCTTTCTTGTAGAAATCGGTGGTGAGGTCGGCCCAGATCGGCTTGCCGAACAGTATCATCTTCACGCCCTTTGAGCGCGCGTAGAGAATGGCCTGGTGCAATTCTTCCCATGTTCCCAGGCCGGGATCGGTATCGAGGCTGGGGTCGCCTCCATCCTGTCCGCCGATCTGCCACCCAACCAGTTGAATAGCGGTTACGCCGTTGGCCGCGCACTCATCGATGTAACGGGGAAGCTCGCGATACGGAATCGAGTAGTCCTGCTCAGCTCCGTCGATCTGCAGTTGCAGCCACGAATGGACGCCGAGAACCCATGCGGCGATGTGGGGCTGTTGAAACCAGGTGGATCGCCATTGCTTGTAGACATCGAGGCCCGCGTGCCAGTCACCGTCATAGCCGCGCAGGACCACGGGCGCGAGTTGTTTTGTGGAATGCGGATGGGCAAACACGAAGTGGCAGGCGCGAAATTCAAGATGCACCGGTACGCCGGCGATCGCATCCTGTTCGGGGACCGTATCGGCGGTCGACTGCACGACACCCGGGTGCTGCTCAAAGGTCCACTCCATCAGATACGGCTGCGAGGGGTCGTTCATGCCGATGTAAAGGCCCTCGGTTGGGGATTGGATGAGACAAAACAGGGTCTGCTTCGAATCGATGGTCTTGGTGGGGAAATCGACGCCCCAGTAGCCCTCCTCGTTACCAAACCGGGGATATATTTCATCGCCGGCGAGGTTGCCGTACCACATGTGCTCGGTAGTGAGCGAGGTTTCGCGCGTGGCTGCGCTGAGGTCGCCGAGGTACGGGTAGTCGACCGTCTCCACATCCAAATCGGAGTCATTCTTGAGCGCCGAAGCAAAGTTCAGCACCCCTCGGTCCAGCGTGACGGTGGCTGTAAAGGTGATGGGCAAAACTCCCCCGTGCTCGCTGAGCAGATTCTTCCACTCGATCCGCACCTGGCGCGGAGAAAGTTTTTCCACGCTGGCGTCGCGCTGCTTATCGCCCAGCACGAAGTTGGCGCGCTGGTGGGGCAGCGGAACCAGCAGCCGGAACGACATGCCCAAATCAGGCCGGCGCTCGACGACCCATCCGGTCTGCTTGCGGTGCAAGCGCGTGAGTGCGCCCGATTGGCGATCGAACGCCACCAGAAGCGCATCGTCTTCCAGAATTACTTCGCCCGCGCCGGCAACCTGCTCCGCGCACAGTTCCGTGCTCGTCAAGGCAACCATCGCCGTCATCCCGGCCAGCTTGTTAAACGTTCTCCGATCCATATTCTTCTCCTCGCATTGATTCGTCGAAGCTCAAAACCATGGGGACTGCAGATCTTCCTCGAGCGTGGGAATGTTGATTTCGCCGGAACGCGAAGACAGTGTGCAGCCATGCCAAACACGATTCTACGAGGTGCTCGCGGCTTGCATCCGCAAGCGGCGAAGCATGCCGGCCGGCCTCGATGTAGTCGTGTTTATGAGGGCTGTTATGAGCCTGAACTCCTTCCTTAACCCCTGCACGACTGTGAGATACGCGGATGGTAGAAGCATCGAACCAGCGATCTGTGCGGCAAGAAATCTGTCTTCTGCTCTGTCTGAATCCGATTGGCAGCCAAGCGAGTGTAGACATCTGGAGGATGGAATGCGAGAATCGTATTTTTAGGCTTCCCATATGCAACCACCCTCGACAACCGATTCCCGAATCGCAGAGTTTGCGAAACTTATAGAAACTAAAGGTGATATTGCGTCTCTTCAAGAGCATCTGAAGGAAGTGCTTGAAGGCGATGCATTTAAAGGCAGCCACCGCAGCGGCCAGTTTCTCCAATACATCATCGATCAAGCGATAGCCGGCCACTTCGAATCGCTGAAAGAGCGCGTGATCGGCATGGAGTTGTTTGGTCGGTCAGCTTCGTATGACACGGGAGACGATGCCATCGTTCGTGTCACCGCCAGCGATGTGCGCAAACGCCTGCTACAGCATTATGGCCGCTATGGAGCCACCTCCGAATACCGCATCAGCCTCCCGTCAGGATCCTACATTCCCGAAGTTACGCGTGTACCGCGTAGCGAGGTCGGCCCGGTCGATGGGGCTCCAGCACAAGGGGAGACTGGCCATGTGCACCATGTTTCCCCTGGGCCAAATCTGGAATCCGTCTCCGCGCCAGGTGGATTGGCGATCAAGCCTTCCGCGCTTCCCCAGGTCGAAGCAACACAACCCAAACGCCTCGGCGGGTATCGGTGGTTATTCCTCGGCATCGTGATCGTGGCAATGAATCTCACACTGTGGGGCATCTTCTGGAGCCATCCTTCGCCTTTTGACACTCCGCATACTTCCTCTCTCCCTTGGACTGCCCTTTTCGGTTCCTCCCATATCACGGAACTGATCACCAGCGACCCAAACATATCTGATATCCAGGGAATGACTGGCAGCGACGTCTCTGTCTCCGATTACGCCAACCACAAGTACATCCCGGTCCCCAACAAGCTCACGCCTGAACAAGATAATTTCTGCCGGAACATTCTGCGGGGAGACAATTCGTCCGGGGTCGACGCACCGATTGTCGCAAGAGTTGCGGCGCTCGCTCAGACCAATTCAAAAAGCATAGATGTCCGTGCGGCCCGAAGCATTCAATTGGCAGACTTGAAGTCCGATAATAACTTCATTTTTCTCGGAAGCCCCCGTTCCGATCCGTGGCTTTCCCTCTTCAGCGACCAATTGGATTTCCGGTTTGAATTCGACAAAAACTCCCGATCGGAATTTATCCGCAACTTCCATCCGCGCCCAAATGAGAAGCCACAATATATACCAACTGCTCCCGGCTGGGCCACCGGCGATTCGTATGCCATCATGGCTTTGGTTAGGAATCCCGACCAAAGCGGTCAGATTCTGCTGCTAGCAGGAGCGGACGCAGAAGGGACCGAGGCTGCGGGTAAATTTGCTACCGATTTGCCTCGGCTATCGACGGAACTGCGTAATTGCGGCATCAAACCATCTGGTCCGATCCGGCATTTCGAGTTTTTGTTGCATCTGAATACCATGGCCGGCACTCCGAATAACATTGATTTGGTAGCGTGCCACATCCTGACGGACGCTTCCGCTCACTGACCATTCCATACGCAGACAGATGTTAACGTCCGTTGGGCGCTGATTGGTGCTTGGCTGCGGTCGCGCCGAGACTTCCGGTGTGTGAGAACAATTGAAGGTCAACTGCATCCGCAATGGCTTGGAGGCCGGCGTTGTTGGGATGAAGATGGTCGCCGCTGTCGTATGCTGGAAGATACTGAGTCGGGCGAACCGGGTCATGTGTGGCCGCGTCCTGATCGATCACACCGTCGCAGCCGCTTGATTTGCCACGGACAAATGCATTGATCTGTTCGCGTGCTGCCTCTCCTGCCGGAGTCCAGTAACCTGCTCCTTGATACGGCGTCAAAGTGGAGCAGACAAACTTGATTTGCTTCTCATGAGCTCTTGTAATCAGACGCCCTATAGCCGCAATCAATTGATCGCCCGTCGGCGGAGGCTTGGTCGATCCGAGATCGTTGATGGGATCGTCGGAAAAGACCACCCAATGGACTCCAGGTTGTTCGAGCACATCGCGGTCGAAGCGAGTCTCCGCACTGTCGCCGGCCCCGGCAGCGAGCAAGCGATTCCCGCTGATCCCCTGGTTGAGAACACCGATGTTCAATCCGGCATCCACCAGTCTCTGAGCCAAGTCGTTGGGCCAGCGCAGATTCGTGTCCGCGGTTGAGGCATAGCCATCGGTAACCGAAGCACCCAACGTCACTATCGATGCAGGAGCGGCCTGATCCTCCACGTCAAGATTGATGAGGAAGTGGTAGCTCTGGGTTGTTTTGACGCCAGAGAGGCTGATGGATCCACTGACATCTCCATCCGCGATGTAACTGGTCTGAAATCCTGATTCGTGGGAAGTGGAAGCTGTGGTCGCCTCAGGAATATAGAAACTTATGGAAACATCGGCAAGACGAGGAACCTGGAAATCGATGGGGTCGCTTACGGCAGTGTTTCCGGGCAACACGATAACGGAAGATAGCCCACCGAATTGAACTTTTCGATCCGTGGCGGGGACGATCGAGGAGCCTGTGATCCGCTGGGCGATGTGTATATCTTCGATCGTAATTGGTTCTGAACCAAAGAGATTTGAAATGTGAATGCGGGCCATAGGTCCGCCAACGCTCGTATGTACAATCTGCCGAAGCGTCTGTTTTTCGAATTTCATCCCCGAGTTATCGCGCATGGGTGAGACCGCCCATGTTCCTGTCCACGGCAGTCCATGACTTTGTGCCATAGCGCTAGACGATAAGACCACGAAGAGGATCGTCGCCACCAGCGCCACAAGGTGCGCGTGGGCAAGCGCCATGCTCTGTCGAGATTTGCTCATTTTGTTGACTTGCTCCATAAAGTACCGTTCGGTTGATCGTACGAGCATGGCGTCATTGGGTCTGCGCGGTTATCAGTTCACGCCTCGAACTGTTCTGAAACCTGAACCCCGCCCAGTCTGCGGACTCCTCGAGCAAACCGGGCTTGACCGCGTTGCGACGCATCGACCGGAGTTCCTATCCCCACCTCCGACGAGGCGCTTGTCAATCGTCACAATCTGGGCGAGCCTCTACTGCCCATCCGGCGCGACGATCACCACGTCCTTGGCTCTGGATTCAGGCGTCACTTTCAGACGCACGATTTTGCCGTTCTCCACGTGCCCTTCCAAGGTGGTTCGATAAGGCGCGTGAACTTTAAAGTCCGCGGTCCAATCATTGGGCCACGCGGGCAAAAGCTGAATGCGCTTTCCGTCGAATTGAGTCAGCATAAGCTCCAGAGTGATCATCCCCGTGCCACCGTCGTCCAGGTCCGGAATCCAATCGCCTCCCGCTTTCCAGAACCAGGAGAAACGCTCATCGCCATAGAGGGTAAATTCGTCGATGGCGGCCTTTTTCGCCACGTCCGTCAATCCAAGGACTGCGGATTGCGGGCCGTCCTGTCCCCAACAGAAGTCCCACGGAAAGCGCCGAGCGGCAAACGTATTTCGAGCGAGACTTAGCTCTGGTTTGCCTACGCCATGGATACGATACGGAAAGGCGGTGTAAAGCTCGGGATTTTCCGCATTGCTCGTCTTGCCATAACTTTCGGCCGGAAGAATGGTTGGTGTACCGTCTGGATCGCCCTTGCCGAATGGCGGAAGCTTTCCATTTGCTGTCTTGCCAACAGGAATGGCTGGCAGGTCGCCGAGTACTTTCCTCCAGGTATTTCGTTGCTCGGCCGATATCATACCCGCGGGAAGTTTCAGAAGCTGTGGCAGCACGGATTTGAGTCCGGCAATATCGGGCGTTGGATTCACCGCGATGATTTGATAAGTTTCCAAAGACTGAGCGGGCGTGATTTTGATTTTTCCATCCTCCCCGCGCGGCCAATGCAGGTTGTAGTACGTTACGATGGCATCGGCAAAGGGGACAATGTCCCTGCGCGCAAAATCCGCATCTTGCGTGACATCGTATTCGTCCAGCATCTGCGCAATGACTTCCAGCGTGCCTTGGATGTGATAGCGCATCCACTCGCTACTGACTTCGGTGGTCGGATTGTCCCAGCCAAAATCGTTGAGGTTAGGCAGACCCCAGAAATCGATTGTTTCTATGAAGGATGCGCCGGCATGGTGAAAGTACGCCTGGGTACGGTCTTTCGCAAGCGGCAAGGCATTCAGATACAGGTCGAACCAGGGTTTGAGCAGATCTGAATCGCCCGTCTCGATCAACGGCCAGTAAAGCAACCGATTGTTCTGGTTCCAATAAGAACTGCCCCAGGCACGGAAATCCGGGTTGTGATCTTTGTTGGTCGATTCTGCGCTGCCTGTCATGTCGTGCCCAACGGTAAACAGACCGCCGTTGAATTTCGTCGGGAACACGCCGCGCGAAGAAGCGGCCATCATGTAACGCTGCATGATGAAACCTTGCGAAACCTTTTTCGCGTCCTCTGTTCCTGAGACGTGAATCCAGCTCCGGTTCCAAAACTCATGCCACCATTGTTGATGCGCTGCCCAGGCTGTACCAAGCGGAACAGCATTCACCTTCTGAACCAGCGAATCCATATCGGACTTCCAGAGCTTTGGCGAAGAGGCTCCTGTTTTGGTGAGGCCAATTAAATCAAGCCGCAAACTCCGCCCCGGCGCTTCCGATTTCAGAGTATGGTCGTCGGCGCTCACCAATCCCGGCCCTGTCAGGACTGCCCCAAAGCAGCGGTGCAACAGCGGGTCCGGATACTTTTGCAAGACCGACTCCAAATGCTCTTGCGTCAGCGCAATCGGATAAACGCTCGACGAGTTGAAGTGATACCAAGTAACCTGGCTTGCGCTGGCAGGCATCACCGTATCCGCTTCAAAGTCAAGCGGTATCGCGTGCTCGCCCATTCCAAACAACCCGCCTTTATCTGGGGAGGATTCGTCGTAGGGATGGGTTTGGGTGCGCCACAGTTCGAGGCTTGCCTGCATTGTCGCTGGATGCTCCATCTGCGCCTCAACATGGATCACCGGACGATTCGCATCAATCCACACCCGCACAGCATTGGCGCCGCTCTTGATTTCAATACTGGAGTCTTCCAAGTGCAGAACCTGTTTAAAGTCTGACGCGCCAACAAACGGATTTGGAGCAAAATGAAGCCGTACGCGGCCGAGTTTGTCTAATTTTCCTAGTTCTGACCAGGCATCTGCTTTCGCCACAAGCAATACGAGATCGCCGTTCTGCTCTGTCCAGACATTGGCTGCAAGGTCACCGTTGCCGATCGGCATGGAGTCGTTCTCGTTGCGCCCCAATTCCGTCCAGGTGACATCGTTGACCGAAACAAAGGGATTCTCGGCGGCCAGAACTGCCGCCGCTCCAAGCAAGGTGATACATAGTCCAAGCCCGATATTGTGAAGGAAGCGTTTCATAGGTTATCCGATAACCTCTCTCCAGGTATGAAATGCGTTCATTGATGTATGGGCCAAATGCATTTGCAGCAGGCACAGCAATTGCACTTTGGCTCATCGTTGAATTCTGCGTGATCTCGGATCAGGGCATCTCCAGTGACGAATCATTTTGAGAAATAAAATCCGGTTGACTCCCCGCAAAGTTAGCTGCAAACGCCCACCGATCGTGGCTGCGTGTGAGCTTGATCAGAAAATGATTCCACCCCGCGCGGAGTCCAAGTACGCTGGCAATGGCCATTGTATCAGCGCCTCGCCTGTCCAGAATCTTCCGGTCGTTGAGCCAAACACTCACGGCGCCTGACTGCGAAAGATAAAGGTCAACCTGCGGGAGGTTGGGCTCAAGAAGCAGATCCTGGTGTGAACGGGGACTCTGCGGCCAAAAGCTTGGATAGACTTCGGTCTTCTGCTCCAGCCAGGGAAGGTTCAGTGAGGTAAAACTCCGGATACGGTTGAGCATGCAGGCGGACTGTGTTCAGTCCCGCATCGCGGAGCGTGGTAAACCGCGCCAAAGGATAGCGGCGAGACAGCTAACAATGCGAGCGCGAGATAAACAAGCCTCGCACTCGCATTGCATTGTGGTTTAGATCGACTCAGAAGCGCAAGCGACCCTGAATCGAAAGCCAGCGTCCAGACGAGTTCGGCCAACCATCGCCGAAGACACGCCCAAAGTTAGGATCTGTGGGGTTGGTGTCCGGACCACCCATGACTTGGTGGTTAAACACGTTGTAAGCGTTGAAGGTGGTTTCCAGAGTCATCTTCTCCCTGAGCGGGAAGGTGCGCTGCAAGTTGGCATCCGCGCCATTCATTCCCATCTGACGCACACCATTCACGTGTGTCGGGAAGACACGGAGGTTGTATCCCGTTGGTTGACAAGCCGGATTAGTGACAAAACCGTTTCCGCTGTATGTGCAGGTCGTAGTGACTGTGCCGTCGCTGTTCGTCGTGGTGCTGGCAACGGCGCTCGCGGTTCCGGGGGTCATCCACTGAACGTAATTGGAACCGCCAGTCGCCTGACCATCCACGTAAATTGGGTGCTTGATTTTGATGGCGCTGGCCTTGATGTCACCAACAAAGAATGCATTGCCAAAGCCCACCAACTGGCCTGGTTGAGCCTCATAGCTCGCACTCAGCTGATAACCGCCAAACACTGCGGACTCCCATCGCGACGTAGCCCATCTGCTGCCACGACCGAAGGGGAGGCTGTATACGCCTTCAAGGGTAAAGCGAACCGGTTCGCTGTTGTTCGAAGGCTCCCAGCTCGGATTCGCATCGAATCCGTTCGCATAGTAGTCACGATCGTGCTGATCATTGAGTTGCAGTGTCGCCATCATGGTCAAGCCCCGGTTGTAGCGACGGGTCAGGTTGATGAGCGCTTCCTGGAAGTGCGACTGCCCCACCGCCTGGTTGAGCGACAATCCACCCATCTGCGGATAGGCGCGAATCAGATTCGAAACCGAGGTGGTGGCAGAGGTGAAGTAATTGCTGAGCGACATTCTGCCGTAGGCCGCCGGATTGCTGCCGGCCACCCCGGCAAAATTCGCCAGCGCGAAAGGATTGGCAATCTGGCTGCCAAGAATGTTGTTGGGCACGGTGTTCGGCTGCTGGCCACCGGCATAGAAACTGGACGGGGTGTAGGAATTCCCCTTGCTCATTTCGATGTCCGTTGTGTAGCCGATATTGTAGGAAACATCCAACAGCGTGGAGGCGCTTAACTGAACCTGCACACCTAAAGAGCCGCGCTGCTGGCGAGCCGGAACCAGGTTGTGGTCGTTGATGGTAGGGCCCGCGCCGAGGTAATACAAGGCACCCGCGGCACTACCAATCGGAGAGTTGAAGCGGGCGCCGCTCGCATTCATCGGAAAAGGATTCGCAATCGGCAAGGTTCCGGCAACAAAATTCGTGCCGAAGGTATTCGACGAATTCGCACCCGTGCCGGCGCTGAATCCGTCCTGATTGATGGAGGCACTCAGGGCGTCCATGGTATCGAAGAAGAGACCATAGCCGCCACGAATCACGATGCGCGGCGTCACCTGATACGCCACCGCAATCCTCGGCAGGAAGCGGTAGTTATTGTTCCACTCATTTCTGGGCGCACCGTTTACACCTGCGTATACCGGCCCACCTTGAATGCTGAGCGAAGCAGGCAACACTGCCTGCTGAGCCGCGCTGGCGCTGCCCAAGGCAGCCTGATAAGCCGCATTGGCCGGACCCGAGATCATCGAAAGATCCGCATTCGCATTCCAGCCAACGATCAGCTGATTGTGCTTTTCGACCACGCCGTCTTCATGTTCAAAACGCAGACCGGGGATCACCGTGAGCTTGGGGGTTATGCGCCAGGTGTCTCCCGCATAGAGCGCATAGTAAGGCGTCTGCAAGGATGCGGAACTGTTGCGCCCCACCGAAGCAGAAGTATTGACGCCCATTAAAAACGCGGCATACGCCAGGCCTGTGTTGGACTGCTGGAACGAGTTGTCCCGACCGTTGTTCTCCTGCGTGTAGGAGTTATCGAAGTTATAGGTTCCGGAGACATTTCCGTTCACCCCGGAAGAGGCATTCTGCAAACGATACTCAGCTCCTGCCGAGATCGTGTGCCGTCCCTGTACCCGCGTCAGATTGCCACGTAGCGCGAAGTCGCGATAGGTGGAGGGAACGCTGTCCGCTTCGCCGAGCGAGGTACTCGGTGCTCCCGGAACGCTGTTTTCATAGTTGGAGATTTCCAGCACCGGCATTTCCAACAGAGCGGCATTGGCCGACTGCGCATACTGATCCGTATAGCTGGGCAAGCCCAGTTGGCTCGGCTTGTATTTGTCGTAGCCAGGATAGTAGCAGCAGTAGGTTTTGAAGTTCGTTCCGCCAGCCGTGACATCCAGGCTGGTGCGCGCGTTGAAGATGTGATCCCAGCCAACGGATGGGACATCGATCCAGCGCGGTCCCTGCTGCTGACCGACATCTCCGACCGTCCAGTCGTTCTGACCCTTGGTGTAGTTGCCACGCGTATAGCGGACAAACAGGTTATTGCTAGGGGTGAATTTGTAGTCGACACGCCCGGTGTAATCACGATAGGTTTGCGGCGTAATCTGCGTGTAAGCGAAGTTGCTCCCGGTCGGATTGTTCTGTGTCGGGGTGGGCATCAGGCTGTTGAAGACCTGGGCCATGCTGTTGCCCGCCATGCGATTGGCTGGCAGCACATTGCCGCAGAACGGCGTACGGCGCGGAATGCCGTTCGCGTCCAGCGTCGTCGTGAACGGATCATAGATCTGGTACTGTCCATAGTAGGGTGTTGTTGTACCGCAAGCCGCGGTGAAGGCCGCGGGCACAGTGCCGGTGGTTTGAAGAGGAAGATCGGTGAAGTCTCCGCCTCTCTCCTGAATAGTGGGCACGGCCGCGGTCTGCGATCCCGCACCGGCAAAGACATCGTCCAATACGGATGCGAAGAAGAAGAGCTTGTCGTGGCCATTGATGAGATGAGGGATGAACACCGGCCCGCCAATAGCGGCGGAACCGTTGTTCATGTGCGTTCCCGGCCATCCATCCTGATCCTGAATCGCGGCGCACTCCGGACTGGTGCTCGGGCCGTTCACGCACCCGGCAGCGTGTTCCAGATAGCTGTAGTTCAGTCCCTGGAAGTGGTTCATCGCCGCCCAACGCTTTGCCGTATAGGTTTCGCGAATCGTTCCGTGCAACGCGTTGGTTCCGGCCTTGGTGGTCTGCGTGGCCATCACACCCATGGTGTGTCCGACCGAAGCATCATATCCAGTTACATCGAATTTGGTTTCGCCCAGCTCATCGATGGTTGGGTTCAATGCGGAAGCGCGTCCATTGCTTTCGTTGGGCGCTCCGTCCAAGTTGAACTCGTTCAAGCCAATCGTACCGAAGTTGCCAAAGTCCGTGGTCAGGCCGGTCCAGGCCAGCGTGTCGTCGGTGGAAGCTGCCTGCCCTGTCTTTCCCTGCACACCGGGAGCGATCAGAGCCAGCCATGTCGGGTTGTTGCCAGAGACCGGAATCGATTCCAACTGGCGGGTAGTTAGCACCTGACCACTGGAACCGCTCTCTGTATTGAGCAGGGTGGCGTCGGCTGTAACGGTGACTGTTTCGGTGCTGGCGCCGGGTTTGAGCTGTAAGGGAACGCTGACGTGCGCTCCGGTTTCCAAGGTAATTCCAGCGCGCAACAAGCTCTCGAATCCATTCGCGGAGGCCAGCACCTTGTAAACGCCGACTCCTGGGTTCAGGCTATTTACCTCGAAGTAGCCTGTCGAATTCGTGTCGGTGCTTTGCGAGACATTGGTTGCCGCGTTGGTCACGGTAACGTGAGCACCCACGATCGCTGCACCCGTCGAATCCATCACCGTGCCAAATATTGTTCCCTGGCCGGTGACTTGCGCGCTCGCTGGCGCTGCCATCCAACCTATGCAGCCACAGAGCGCGATGATTGCGCACATCAGGAAATCGAGAAATCCTCGACCCCGAACGGCGCGATAACGCTTCAATGTACTTGTTGACGTCATCTTAATCCTCCTTCAAATTGGGCGACTCATTTCAAAAACTTCATCCATAGCCCGAAGGTCCACGGCGGTTTTCTCAACCATCGGAACGCTATACCGCCATTCATCGCACTGTAAACGTTAGATAAGATCCCTAACTGATACGATATGTAATTGATAATGAACACGTTATGTAGTTAGGATGGATCGTAACAGTAGGTACGCTTGTGCTATCGCACACGTGCTCTCGATGGACTGCTTCTGTATGGGACCATCCACTGTAAAAAATCGCTTTTCCTCATAACCTGTAAACTCTTTGCGGATTGCAAGCATAAAACAGGGGCCATAAAGGCCCCTGCTCTCTGCTGTTTTTTGAAGCCCGCATTCCTACTACTTCTTCAACTGAAACTTCTCCGACAACGAAGCCTGCGACGAGCCGCCGGTCCAAACCGTGTAACTGCCCGGCTCAACCGACCACTTGCCTTCCACATTCCACACCGCAAGTTTCTGCTGCGGAACCAGGAAGACCACAGTGCGCGTCTCCTGCGGCTTGAGGTGAATGCGCGAGAATCCCTTCAGCGAGCGATCCGGCGTTTCCACACTGCTGACGTCTTCGCGCAGATAAAGCTGCGCCACTTCGTCGCCTTCGACGCTTCCGGTGTTGGTTACATCGACAGAGATTTGAAGATCGTCCTTGCTTCCCGTCGCGGGTGCCTGCACGGCTAGATGATCGTAGCGAAAAGTGGTGTAGCTCAGGCCATAGCCAAAGGGAAAGAGCGGCTTGCCGTCGTCGTCCACATAGTTGTGTGTGCGCGACGGATCGAAGCTGTAGAAGTCCGGCAACTGTCCGGTGCTACGCGGAAAGGTGATGGTCAAGCGACCGGCCGGATTGTTCAGGCCAAAGAGCGTATCCGCAATCGCCTGTCCGCCAAACTCGCCCGGATACCAGGCTTCCAGAATTGCCGGCACGTGTTCCTTTGCCCAGCCGATGGTCAGTGGCCTGCCATTCTGCAGGACCAGCACGGTCGGCTTTCCCATTGCGGTTACCACTTCCATCAGTTCCTGTTGGTTGCCCGGCAGATCGAGCTTCGAGCGATCGAAGCCTTCGCCTGAGATGCCCTCCCGCTCGCCAAGCGCCAGAATCACCACATCCGCGTCTTTCGCCGAGGCCACGGCGGAGTCAAACTCCTTGCCCTCGTCGAAGCTGACCGTCGCCTTTGGGAGCAGCTTGCGCAGCCCATCGACGATGCTGATGTGCAGGCCGTTCTCTTCCTTTTCGTAGTCGCCATATCGAGCCACATTGCCGTTCGGCCCGATCACCGCGATCCGCTGCATGGAGCGGGAAAGCGGCAACAAGTTGCCCTCGTTGCGCAACAACGTCATCGATTCCCGCGCCGACTCCAGCGAAAGGTCAAGATGGTCCTGTGAGCGAATCGTCTGAGCGCTCAGCTTGGTGTCTACGAAAGGATGATCGAAGAGGCCCAAGGAAAACTTGATGCGCAGTACGGAGCGCACCGCGCGATCCAGATCGGCCTGCGCCAGCGTTCCTTCCTTCACGCAATCCGCCAGAGCCTTCTGGAAGACATCGTGCTCAAAGTCGTAGAACTGCATATCGACGCCGGAACGAATCGCCATGCAGGCGGCGTCCTTGGGCGTGGCCGCTACGTGGTGCACATCGTACAAACGGCGGATGGCGCCCAGATCGGAGAGCACAAAGCCCTGGAATCCCCACTCCTGGCGCAGGATCCTCTTCAGAAGGAAGGGATCGGCGGTAACAGGAATGCCGTCAATCTCGTGATAGGCAGCCATCGCGCCCATCGCCTTGCCCTCGCGGAACGAAGGCTCGAAACCCTCCAACATGACCGTGCGCAGTTCGCGCTCGCCCATGTGCACAGGCGAAGTGTTCGTGCCACCCTCTGGCGAACCATGTCCGGCAAAGTGCTTCGGCTCGGCGACCACGGTATGGTCGGAGTTGAGGCTCTCACCCTGCGCGCCCCGTACATAGGCCAGGCCGAATTGCCCGGTCAGATACGTGTCCTCGCCAAAGTCCTCTTCCACGCGTCCCCAGCGCGGCTCGCGGGCCAGATCCAGCACCGGGCCAAGGATCATGCCCACGCCGGTCGACCGTGCCTCGGCGGCAATCGCCGATCCGGTTCGCTGCGCCAGCGCCGGATTCCAGGTGGAAGCCAGGTTCAACGGAGCGGGAAAAACGGTGCCGGTGTCGAAGCCGTGCAGAGCCTCCTCAATGAAGAGAACGGGGATCCCCAGACGATTGTGCCCAATCACCCACTTCTGAATCGCGTTGGACTGTTCCGAGGTCGGATAGACATCGTGAATGCCGCCCACGCCCACATTGCCCCATAGCGCCTGTGCCTTGTCGGGCAGGAAGGCAGCATCCGGGGCCACATGGTCCTTGCCTGTGTGCTTGTCTTCAAGCGTTCCAGCCGCGGCGTACAAGTCGAGTTGGCGTGCCTTCTCTTCGACGGTCATGCGACGCAGCAGATCGTCGATGCGCCGCTCGATGGGCGCACCGGCCTGCTTGTAAAGGGCATTCGGCTCGGGACTCTGCGCGGCTTGCTGCCCCCAGGCTGGCGCAAGACAGGCAGCCAGCAGCAGCGCCACTCCCCAGCTTCCCTGGCGGACAAATCCCCGCAGCTCTTTTCTGCTTCTGATTCCTGATCCCTGCTCCTGCGTAGGGATCGAGACTTCTCTAGGCAAAAATCCATTTGAACGGATAAATTGGTTCATTCTTTTCACGTTGCTCCCGGACAGGTGTGATTAGCGTGAATAACCTTAATAGCGAGATACAGGGCTGGCAAGGTTAGCGAGGTTTTTAACCTTTTCATATATGCATGAAATTAAGAGTGTTACGCGGAACCATTTCACCTAACGGTAGGTACATTTAAAAAATGGAACCGCATCCCGGCGAAGAAGAGACTGGGATACGCATCCGGTCCATAGGTCGGCATTCGATGGAGCACTTTCTAGTCGTCAGAGGAATCAGTATTGAACAGGCTCAGGCGCCGCGTGTTCTGGATGGTGAAACCTGCATGATCCCATTCGTCAACCGCCACGTATTCACCGTTACAAGGATCGACTCTCCGGCTGTCGTTTCTTCTCATCAACTTGCAAGCACGTTAGAGCCGCGTCATAACCTTGCTCCCGAGCTCAACCTCCAATAGACTGGTGCTTGGGATTCATGATGAACACCGCCAGAATGATAACCGAGCCACCCAGCTCCGGCGGTGTGATGTTTCTATTCTGGAGATCACATGGATAGACGGCGATTCCTGCATTCTTCTTTTGCCTTGTCTGCCCTCGCGCTAACGCGTAAGGCTTTCAGCGATGTTCCCCTGTCGCACCCCCGCAGCTTTGACTTTCAGCGGACAATGTCGCGTGAGGTGCTGGGTAGCTACCTTTCCCGGTCGATATCGATGGAGGGCCTGCTCAATGGCAGAGGCGATTTCCGCGACGACCTGCGCATGATTGGCGCAATCGGTGCAAAATACATTGGACGGAGCATTTGTCTTTGGGGTGGGGAGGCAAGTCTGCTTCAGAATTTCGCGCGCGCGAAGCAGCAGCTTCCCATGCTCCACGCAGCCGATCCAGGCATGATCCTCGAAGCCTGCATATTTGAGATTGTTACCACCGATGTGGAGCAGATACCCGTGCCGGCGTGGGCGTTTGCCGCCTTGGGACTGCCCGTGGAAAAACGTAACTTCCATTATGAAGCCATCCTTTACCCCAAGGCGCAGCGAACACGAGCATGGGGGAGTGGAGCCGGCATTCCCGATGTGAGCCAGATTGAGACTCAGCTATGGTTCTATTTTCTGGCGGTATCCTATATCGATCTGGGCTTCGAGGGCATTCACTGGGGCCAGATGGAGATCATGAATCGCAACGATCATGACCTTGCGCACTATGCTCACGTCTTTAAGCTGGTTCGCGCTTATGCTGAGAAACACGCACGCCGTGGCATGGTACTCTGCAATGCCCACGTTCCCAGCGGCGGCCTGGTGCGCGACGGGCAGCTACTGCTCGACTTTCATGCATTCCCGTTGCGCATCAAGGAGGTTCCCGACCACCCGCAACAGGCAATTCTGGAAGTCGGCTTTGCCGACAGTATCTTTCTCCGCAGCAAGGGGGGATTGACCTACAGCGGCTGGCAGTGCGAGCACCTTCCCTATCTGGTGGAACTTGATAACTGGGGCGCGAGCAATAATCCCGGGCAGCCCGGACAAGGCGGCGACTGGGTCTGGGGTTACGACGAGATTACCTGGTTTGCGCACCAGAGCAAACAGTACCGCAGCCAGTGGCTTGAATACGCATGGAACTGGGTCAGAAAGACTGACTCCAACGGCTATCTTGAAATGCCCGGCAGCAGGACAATGCAATCGCCACTTGATCACCGCCCGTGGTATTACGCGAATGTGCCCAGTTCTGCCGTTCCCGAGGGGCTGGGCGATGAAGAAGCGATTCGTGCGATCTGGAAGAGTGATCGATAGTGCCTGAAGTCCATTGAAGCTATTGAGCCGAAGATGGATACTCGACCCTGACCGTCACGATTTCATACGGATGAGAAGGTACGGAAATGGAGTTTCCGCCTTCAATGGAGAGCGGAGAGCCTTCCGGAACCTCCAGGAGATTCGCCAGTCTTGCAGACTTTGCGCCTTCCGGAACTTTGATCCGTACTTCACCCTCCTTGCCCGCCCACTCATAGAATCGAAAGATCAGTGCATCTCCATCTTCGGCCTTCTTGACCGCGGTCAAAACCACATTCTGCGCCCCAAGCGTGACAAATGAATGTCGACTGGGCAGCGAGCCCGCATGGGTTCCAACTTGCAAGGCTTGCAGTTTGTAGTTGTACTCATAGCCTCGTCGCACCGTCAGTGCCTGCTTCCAGTCGCCGGCATGGGGATACAGCGCGTAGCTGAAGTGATGATGTCCGCGGTCGGCATTCGGATCTGGATCGGTCGTTGACCGCAACAGCGAGATACGCAACGTGTGACCGGCTGCGTCATAGCCGTACTTCGACTCATTCAGGAGGCTGAACCCATGCGCACCATCGCCAAGATCCGCCCAGCGAAGCGCCGGGACTTCAAACTTCGCATCTTCCCAACTGTTGTTCCGCGTCGTCGGCCGCTGAATAGTTCCGTAGGGAATCTCATAGGTCGCCATTGAGCTTGAAGCGGCAAGGTCGAATGCTGCCTTCAAGAGAACGTGGGTTTCGTGCCAATCGATATTGTTGACCACGTCGACTTCGTCCGTGCCGCCATACAGCACGATATCCTGAACAAACTTTGAGTTCTGCCAGGAGCGTGTTACACGAATGGTCGCCCTCAGTGGCCCGCTTTCGACGAGCTGAACCGAATCGGCTGTATCCAGCTTGGTAAAGACCTTGTCGAAATCCGCATCGATATTCCAGGCGTCGAACATTTTTGGCTTATCCTGAAATGCGATCAGTTCATTGCCGCAGCTATGCGGAGCCAGAGTTTCAAAATGTGCGGCCTTGTCATAGAGACTGGTGATGCAGCCCGTCTTGGGATCGACCGTCACTTTGAGCGCAGCGTTCTCAAGTGTTGTTCCGCTGGCCTTCAGGTCGGATGCAAAATCATTCTTGGCGGGCGTCACCCGGACAACTTCATATCCCAGTGACGGAACATCCTTCGCCGCGACGAGCAGATGAAACTTGTTCGTGGTGCGGTCACTGGAAACGATCTCCGACGGAAGCACGCGGCCTCCGGAATCGAGAACAGAAACCGTCGCGGTTGCGACCGGCATTTGAACTTGCGCTTCGACCAGGCCGGAGCGTTCCCATCCGAGCGGATTCACAATGATCAATGGAATAGAGCCGGAGGGGCCTGCCACCTGTGTATCGACGCGCGCATCGATCATGCCAAGGGCCGTCGAAGAGACCTCCTGCGTGGCCCATCGCACCTGATCGTAGTCCTGCTGCGCATCTTTATAGATGACCCCGATCCCCGACCCCGCCGCCAGGTCATGAAAATGATTGAAGACTACTTTTTTCCAGGCATCGGTTAGCTCCGCCGCGGGATAAGGTTGGCCATCGAGCCACGCGAGCGACGCATACTTTTCCGCGTTCAGCACCCACTCTTCGCTTTCCCTCATATTGCGCTTGTGGTCGCTTTGCGTGGTAAAGACTCCGCGATGAAACTCCAGATAGAGTTCGTCCTTCCAGGTTGGAATGCTGATTTGCCCCGCTGGAGGCTTCGCAAGCTCCGTTTTTCCTTCGGCGGCCGTTTCATAGTTCCATACAGGAGAGTTCGCGGAGAGTCTGGACTGTACATCGTTGAAATACGACTGTGCTGTTCCAAACTGCATTTTTGGAACAACCCTGTCCGGCTCCATCCAGCGCTGTCCCTCGTCAAGGAGAGCCCGGGTTGGCCCGCCGCCGTGATCGCCGACGCCATAGAGATCCATCATGTCGTTCAGTCCGGGAGCGAGTGTCCTGGCATGCACAAGATCGTTCGCAAGGCGGACCGGGCTGAAGTCGTTGTTTCCATAGCCATCCGGGAAATAGGCCAGAACCTTGCTGCCGTCCGGAGATTCCCACCAGAACAACTTGAGAGGAAGCTGATTGGTTTCGTTCCATGACATTTTCTGGGTGACGAAGTAATCGACACCCGATTTTTTGTAGATCTGCGGCATTTGCCAGTTATATCCGAAGGAGTCCGGGTTCCATCCGATGCGCACGTCCACGCCGTAGAGCTGTTTGTACGTGCGCTTGCCGATCAATAACTCACGCACCTGCGATTCGCCGTCCGGCATGTTGAGATCGGGCTCAACCCACATGCCGCCAACTACTTCCCATCGGCCCTCTTCGATCCTCTGTTTGATCCTCTTGTCAATGTCCGGATACTTGTCGGCCAGCCACACGTTGTACTGCGCTGCCGATTGCGTAAAGGTGTACGCCGGGTATTCGTCCATCAATTGAGCCGCGGTTCCATAGGTGCGTTTCACCACATCCACCGTTTCGGTCCACGGCCAGAGCCATGCCGCGTCGATGTGGGAGTTCCCCGTCAGGTGGAATGTCTCCAGTCCGACAATTCTGCCAATTGGCGCCAGAGCCGACTTGGCCTTTCGCAGCGAAGCGTCGAAGGCTTCCTGATCTCCGGCATCCAGGGCCTTCAGATCGACCGACAGGATCGATTCCTCCAGCGCGGGCTTCGAAGACCCGTCTGGGGCCAGCGACGGCAAAAGAATTGCCGCGGACAGGAACTCGGTGTAAAGAACTTCCGGATTCGGGCGACTGGAAGCGAAGTTAATGTGCAGTTCCATGTGGCGGAGCTTTTTGGGCGCTTCAGTCTTTTCAAGGTGGATCGCGAGCAGCACTCTGTCCCCGGGTTTGGCGGAATTGAGCAGTACGAACGGCTCCATGTCCTCGCCCCTGGCAACCCGCACACCGTCGCAGTAGACCGTCAATCCTCCGCGTGTGGGCTCACTGAGCCACATCTTTGACCCGGTCGGATCGTAGCCGTGAATGGTCTTGGGAACTTCGATCCACCTGCGCAACCAGACGGGATCGGCCGAAGCGGTGTACGGCATCTGAATGGTCGCCCACGAGGAATCGTCCAGATTGACCGCACCGCCATTCGGGAGTTCGCCCGCATGGTAGCGTACATCGCCGATAGACAGCGTTCCGAGGTTGGATAAGCGCTCCATCACCGCCTGAGCGGCGGGCGAAAGGTTCTTCCGGGCTGCTTCAGTTTGCGCTTCGGAGGAATAGGTGACGCCGATCCTCTGCGCTCCGGTCGGCGCGCAGTTGAGAAGCACCATAAGTATCGGTATTAGGAGAAAAAGATCATACCGATGGCTGAATCGTTTTTGCCGGGACTGCATACCCATGGCTCCCCCAGAACGCTTGATGAGACAAGGCATGATTTCACCGAAGAGGTTCAAAAATCAAATTCCACTGCGCTGCAAATTTGATAGCGGCCTACCGACAGCGCGCGAGTTCCCGTTTATGGTACGCCTCGATCAACAGGTGGTGTCAACGTAACGTAACTCCTAACGTGGAAGTACAATTCATTCTTATTCATTAGGATACGGGAGCAGCGCAAATCTAACAGTAGGTACCGGACAGCAAGAATCGCAGGCCGTAAGGATTTCGCCGGGATTGCCGAAGCCTCGCAGCCAACGAGCAAGCACATCAGACACTAGCTGGTGCACAAGCCAATTGTGAACGTCTTCCAGACTGACGGAATCTTTCGGGATCCATTCTGGACTCCTGCCTGGAGACGCAATCTGAAAGACCGAATTCCTGGATTCCGAGACGCAAAGGCAGCAGGTTTGCTCATGTTCAGGGTACCTCGATGCTGCCAGCCAGACATAGCGTGCAAGGATGAGTGCGTCGACGGCGCTGCCTTCAGCATCGTCCACGTCGGGCAGCGTGCTGATTCTCTGCTGGTTCTCGAAAATGTCAATGCCGGTGGACGGCTTGGGCTTGCTGCGCAAGCCGAAGCGCGCCACCATGACCTGCGGGCGGGCGCGCCGTAGCGCCTCGGATGCGGCCCATTCAACAAAGGCGTTGGAAAAGTTGAGCGTCCCGTTCCCGCTGAGGAAAAGATCAATGACGAAGTTGCACAACCGCTCTTGGCCGGCAAGTTCGGCCGCCGTAGTTTTCGCTATTGAGTATGCCCTCGATCTCCGGTTGCAATGTGGAACGGTCCACGCTGTGCACAGCGCGGCCCTGGGTCGCGGCATGAACGACGGCGTTGATGAGCAACTGTTTGGGAAAGATCACGTTGGCCCCGTATGCAGGGCCGAAGTCGCGCATTGAACTGGCGCCGATTTGGCTGGTCAGAGCCTTGTTGCTAGAAATAAGCCACGTCTGGCCCTGCGCAAGCAGCATGCCCTTGCGCAGATACTCGAACAGCGTGGGGCTGGCTCGGCGCGACTTACCCCAGTCGTCCACCCGTTCCTAGTTTCCGGTGAGGATACTGGATGTCGTGTTGAAGTGCGAGGTTACTCCAGCATTGCGTACAAAGGGATAGAACGCGCTCTTCGACAATAATTCATGATGAAGATGGGGAATGTTATGAAAGCCCATCTCGGAAAAACTATCTTCGCGTCGAATTCCGCCGCAGGCTACAACAATGACTTTGCGTCCGATGCTGACAGAGGAGGCCCTTGCAAAAGCCGCTCGATTCATGCCTGCCCACTGGTCCACCAGCAGGATTGCAGCAGCCTTCAAGAGATTGCGCCGGCTACAGCGGTTTCTATTCTGCTCTTTATAGAATCCCCGGGGCCAAGTGGCATTTTCCTCAAGAAAATGCCGCCTCGCACGCTCTTCAGAGGTCAACATATGAATCGAAACCGCTCTAGTATCCATGGCTTCCTCGCGATTCAGGTTGGGTCTCAGCGCCACCGTCCTCCCTTGCGTGCGCATGAACACAGCGCAGAATGGCGAAAGCTCTTGGCGCCGTGAATCAATTCCGTTACTTGAAACTGGATGTTTTCATCAGAGCTGTGTGAACGAATTGTGCTACTTGTTGCCCCTGGATCACGGCTCCCGCAGGGTTGAAATGCACGTTGTCCTCGTACCGATCGGAGTGGTGAATCATGAGTTCGTGCTGGTCATCCACAGGAATTCCGGCTTTGGCGATGAAGGTGAGGGCGATGCTGTTTCTCGCGTCGATGCGGGCGTTGGTGGGGCCCGGCGATGTTTCAGTTTTTACAGGGGTGATGGTCGCCCAGATCAACGAGGCTTGCGGAGCGATTGCATGAAGTTCATGGAGCCAGGATAGAAAGGCGTCTTTGTATTCGTCCTCGGAGTAGGTCCAGCCGTGCATACCATTATTGAAGTGAACAACCTGAAAGGTGACGTTCTCCATAGAGGCGAACTCGTCCAATTGGCGCGAGAGGCGGGGATCTCCAATGGATGTGGAGGTCGCAAACAGATAGACGTTCGCGACGCCTGTGAGTTGGCGCTGAACCTCCGGAAAGTAATTTCTGGTGATGGAGTCGCCTGCCAGCAGAACATTGGGAAGCTTTAGGTCGACATGCGACGGTCGAACCTCCCATGTCCACTCGACCTCTTCCGGCCGCGAGGCGGGATTCTGCGCGGCAACCGGCGCCTGCGCATGCGCCACAGGCAGACTGCACGAAAATACAAGGAGGAGTAACAGCTTGTGGTAATGGATTCTCATTCTGTTCCTTTTGCGTTTACGGTCATTGTTCAGGCTGATTGGAGATCGCGACGGGAAACCGTTACCGCTCGGTCTGCGGGCAAGTTGAGTTGGGTAGCATTGGTTCCGTAGCGAACCTTGTGCGTTCCACCATGTTTGCTTTTGAAAGATACTGCGACGAGCTCGCCTTCAGCCCAGGAGAGCGAAACTTCAACGCCTCCCCGAGCGCACAGACCGGTGATGCTTCCGTTCGGCCACGCCGATGGAAGTGCGGGCAGCAGGTGAATCTCTCCGGCCTGCGATTGCAGAAGCATCTCCGCCAAGCCAGCAGCGCCTGCCGTGTTTCCGTCGAGCGAGAAGATGTTACTTTCGGCTCCGGCGACGCCACCGCGAGAGTAAGTGAGGAGCGAGTCCTCCGCGGCGTTTGCGAGGAGTCCGAGGAACTGCTTATGAGCATTCTCTGCGTCCAGAAGCCGAGCATAGAAGTTTGTGAGATTGGCGCGGCCCCACTCGGAGTCTTCCCAGTTGGGCTGACTGATGCGACGTTCAATCGTAACGCGCGCTGCTTGTGCGAGGGCCGGCGTGGCAGAGGGTGAGATCTGATTCTCCGGGTAGAGCGACATGAGATGCGACATGTGGCGGTGGCCCGGTTCGCCTTCGTCAAAGTCCTCAAGCCACTCCTGCACTTGGCCGTGCTTTCCGATCTGGAGCGGTGGCAAGCGATCGAGAGCGGCTTGAACACGAGCGCGGAAGTCGCCATCGACGCCGAGAGTAGTGGAAGCCTGGATGCAGGCGCTGAGCAGCGAGTAGACAAAGACGCGGTCACAGGTTGGACCCATGGACTCGGAGCAGTGCTTGCCACCAGGGGCGATGAACCAGTTTTCCGGCGAGACGGAGGGACCTGTGACCAGCCAACCGTGCTGAGGATGCTGAACCATGTAGGCCAGGAAGAACTCGGCGGCATCTTTGAAGACCGGATAGGCACGCTGTTCGAGGAAATGCTTGTCCGCGGTAAATTGATAGTGCTGCCAAAGTTGCAGCGCGAGCCAGAGGCCGCCGGTGGGGAAGATTCCCCAGCCAAGACCCCAGCCTGCTGCGGTGAATCCCCATGGATTAGTGACGACGTGAGCAACCCAACCGGGCGCCCCGTACATTTTTCGCGCGGTAGCCTCGCCAGCAACGCGCATTCCATCGATGAAGTTGAAGAGCGGCGCCTGGCATTCAGAAAGATTGCCTACCTCTGCGAGCCAGTAGTTCTGCTGCGTGTTGATGTCGAGGTGAAAATCATCGGTCCAGCCCATACTGGAGGCGAGCCCGTCATTCCAAATCCCCTGCAAGGCCAGAGGCAAAGGCGAGTTCGGGCGCGAACCGGCTATGGTCAGGTAGCGGCCGTACTGGAAGAAGAGCGCGGAGAGGCCGGGATCGGCTTCGCCTGCACGCACTGCCTTGCGCCGTTGATCTGTCGGCTTACGCTCCGCAATCGGATTCGTGCCCAGGTTGATCGACATGCGATGAAAGAGGGTCTGGTGGTCTTCGACGTGAGCGGCACGAAGTTCAGCGTAGGTTTTGTTTTGCAGGGTTTCAAGAGTTTGCACGCAACGTGCGGCAGGATCGGCGCCACGGTAGTTCGTGGCGATTGTGGTGAGGATGGTTACGCTGTTGGCGCCGCTCACACGCAGAGCACCGTGGTTCGCCTCGACATGGCCGCCTTCGGCGAGCACCCGGACGCGGGTTACGAAGGCTACACCTTGTTTGCCGTTGCTATGCAGGTGCTCGAAGGCGCGACCTTTGAGAATAAGGGTGTCTCTACCCTCGACTGTCACTTCGCCGGGAAGCGCGAGGTTCGCAAAACTTAGGTCGCAGTTGATAGACGCAGGCTGATTGCAGGTGAGACGCGTGACCAGAACATCGGCGGGATTGGAAGAAAAGACTTCGCGATGGAAGCGGAGTTTGCCGCTTGAGTAGTCGACATGTGCAATGGCTTCGTCCAGGTTGAGTGACCGGCGGTAACGCTGTGGGGCGTTCTCTCCACTGAAAGCAACCTGGAGTGAAGCCATCGGCAGGTGCGTTCCGAAGGAATTGGGCCTGCCGAGAAGATGCTGCCGGCAGAGTTCCCCGCCTTCCGCATACTTGCCGTCGAACATAAGTTGACGAATGCGGGGAAGATTCTCAAGTGCCGTCGGGCTGACGTCGCTGTCGCTGGGTGCGCCGGACCAGACGGTGGATTCAGTCAGATCGATGCGCTCGGCCGCCACGCCGCCGTAGACCATCGCGCCGATGCGTCCGTTGCCCAGCGGAACGGCTTCCATCCAACGGTTTGCCGGGCTTGCGAACCACAGTTCCGCTTCCTTCTTCGGTTCATTGGCAAGTGCGCGTAAGGACTGGGAAGGAAAAGCTGCAATAGCGACAGAACCTAACACAAATTCGCGTCGTGTCGACGTCATTTCGAATCCTTTCGGGAAGTTGTATTGCGTCCGAAGGAAAGCTACTTCCAACGCAGTTCAAGCAGGGTCGACGCGGAGCGCTGCAGTTCGACGTTCAGCGCCGAGTGGGCCGGCTTGATCGCCATTCCCGTTGCAACATCGATTACCGTCACGGACGGCGCATTCGCAAGGGATTTGTCGATACGATCCAAGGGCACGGTGATGGTGTGCGGTTGCTTATCATCATAGTTGAAGATTGCCACGTAGGCCCCGTGCGCAGACGCGCGCATGAAGACTTCGGCGGCCCTATCGCCGGTATCGCCCTCGATGGGACGGAAAGTCTCATTTTCTGCAGCGACTGCGAACCATGGGCGATTGTCATAGACCGACTGCGCAAGTTCTCTGCCCTGCGGATCGTCGGCCAAACGGCTGCTATCTAAGATCATGCCACCACTGATGATCGCGGAGAGCAGCCGGCTCTTTCCCTCGGCTACGCTGCGCGCGCCCAGGTCGGCCTTGTCGCCGAGCACGACGTGATCGGGATCGGTGATGTAGAGATTCTTGCTTGTCCACCAGCCATAGGTGAGTGAGTTGAGCATGTACTCGGTCGACTGATCGCCGCCGCTGATGTGGCCCTTGGTGTCGCAGGAAAGACGCCGCGCATTTCCATATCCTGAAGGGAAAAGGGGCGCGATAGAGAGGCTGAGGAACATTCGGTTGGCGGTCTCGTCGACAATCTGCTTCATGCCGGCGTTGTAGGCCTGGATGCCAGTTTGAATTGTGGGGTCGAAGTGAACGCCCTCTAGCGCGCCATGGGACAGAAAATCGAGCTTGAGATATTCAAAACCGAGCCGCTGAAATTGCTGCATAAAGTAAGTGGTGCGCGCCTTCGCTCCGGGATGGGACGGGTCAATGGCCAACCCTCCATCAACCTTCGAGAGTATCGATCCATCGGGCGCCTTGAGCAGGATATCACGATAGCGATATTTCATTCCCGTGCCTTCGACGTAGGCGTCAAGATCGTCTGACCAGTAGGCAAAGGGTGTCCAGTAGATTCCTGGGGCAAAACGGGTTCCGCCCGCGCCATGCATGTTCTTGATGACGCCGACTGCATCGCTCAGTTGCACCGCGTCGAGATTCGACCAGAAGGCATCCAGATTGATGTAGATCACTTTGTGATTGCCAAAGCCCTGCGGAACAAGCGTATCGCGGACAAAAGCAGCCGAATCAAGATAGCGATGGTCGTTGACCTTGTCAGCATAGGCGGCCCAGCTATTCCATCCCATTGGAGCTCCCGCGGCCCATTTGAGAGGGGGATGAATCGCCGCGTTGGCGGCGCCGTATGCCTCCAGTCCGTCGCGCCAGTCAGCGAAGGACCCAATGAAGATACGGGGGGAGACGACGTCTTCGCCGCGCACTATGCCGTGCGCAACGGTGTCGTGCGTATCTGTTCGTACGCCGGTAGGTGAAGAGATACCGCCGTAGAGATCGAGGCTGGTGATCTGCCCATCGTTTGCGCTGGCTTCGATAGCCGTCTTCCATGTGTCATGGGTGATGGAGCCGAAAACCAGAGCCTGGCGGGTTGCATTGTCGTAGACGGCCGTTACTTCGTTGCTGGTGACCGTCTGGCCAGACTTGAGGTCTGCAACCGCGATACTGCTGTAGCGGAACCACATGTCATTGTCGAATGGGACATGAAGCATGCGTAGAGACTTGGCTTTACCCATGTCGATCGCACCTGCGCCCTGGAACACGACAGCGTCGAAATGCCGGGTTCCGACCGGCGCACCTTTCGAGACAAGCTCGGCCTCGATGGCGATGGATGGTTGGCTGTCGTAGAGCCATATGTGCTGAAGGAAGTCCGGTAATCCGGACGCCGTGCTGCGGATTGTGTACACCTCGGCGGCTTCTGCGCCATCGACATGTCGGGGCTTTTCCAGCGTATGCGTCGTATAAGTCGTTGTCGAAATCTTCCGTCCGTCGTCAAGCATAGCGCTGCTGCTCAGGCCAAGCAGCTTCTTTCCGTCGGCCCACTCGATGTCCATTGTGCCCGTGGCGTGGTGATAGCGAACAAGGACGGATGGATGATGAAGAGTGAACTCACCCTCAGAGTTTGGTAAGATTGTCTGCCCGGTGGCTGTGCATGCGACCAAAAGCGTGAATACAGCAGTAGCCATCGCTGCGGCAATTGCCGCTGTCCTCTTCAGACCCAGAATATATTTCATGAAGTTCCTCAGAACATGATAAACAAGCAGAGACAAAACGGATAAACTCCGCTCTGTCTCTGCCATGTGGGCGCGAAGACAGAACGAACCTGAATCCGTTCTGTCTCCGCGATTGGCTGTTCGGTTATAGCGAAACCACAGTAGATGTATCCCGAAAGCAAGGCTCTCAAGTCGACGCGACCACCAGGGAGCGGCGACCCTCCACAACCCTCGACAGGACACAGTGACTCTGGTTTCGCTCTAGAAAGCGTACTTCAACGATACTTGCATGAAGCGTGCGTCCGGCGTGTTGCTCTGGAAGAAATTCGGGCCATAGATTTGGCCGCCGCTCGAGCTGTTCGAGCTGTTGCCATTGTTGTTCGGGTTGTTGAGTGTGGGATGGTTCAAGAGGTTGAACGCATCCACACGGAACTGCAGGTACTGATCGCGAAACGTTGTGAAGTTCTTGAACAGCGACATGTTGATGGTATAGTAGCCGGGGCCGTAGATCGTGTTCGATCTGCCGCCGAGCAACTGGGGTGCCGAAGCCTCATCCGTTACCGGCCCATAGAATTGATAGCCCCCGGCGCCGTCCGGCGTACCGACCAGCGCGATGGCATTTCCTGGAATCGGATTGGCGAAGGCGCAAGGGTTATACCAATGCTCCCTTGTCCTTGTCTGGGCTGCGCATTCCACACCGTGATTGTTGACGACATCCGCGGCGGCTGGCCGCTACGCCGTGGTTTCGCTTATCCGGCCGTGGCCCCTATTGCCTTGGCCACTTGCCGGAAGACGTCGAGGAAGGGGAAGGACGTAGGTAAGTGCAGCACCATGCGGCGCGCCGAAGCAACGACCATTGCTCCGAGTTTCAACAAGCGTTCGCGTAGCGTCCACATGACCGCCCAGACGCTTGCCGTGGTGCTCGATCACACTCCGGACAAGCTCCATACCCATGCGGTACAGAGCTTGCGGCCCGGCGGCGTTCTCAAAGCGCGATAGTGTCGGCTGCGAAGCTAGATCGCGGCCCACCAGCATCTTGTGGATCGGATCACCCTCCAGCCGCGCTTCATCGTTGGCATCGGGATAGCCGCAGGCCAGGCCATGAATGCGCTTCCCCAGCAACTCGACGAAGCTGTGCTCGACCTTGCCCGCCTGTCGCCGATCACGCAGACAACCGGCCATCGCTTCGATCAGTCCATAGCGCCAGTTGGCTGCCTGCACCGCACCACCATCGGTGGTGCCCCGCCGCTGGTCAAAGGACAACACCACAGGCCGCTTCTCGAAATCGGTAAACAGCAAACACTGTCGCGGTAGAAGCGGTCAAGCGAAAGCCTTTCCTTGTGCCTTAAACGCTGTTTAGTCAATATGTTCGCAGCACAAAGGCTCTCGCTTTTTCGACTTTCGAGAACAATGCGTGCTAGTAACACACTTTTGAGTCATGTATACGAGGCCGGTCAATCCGCATTACTCTGTATACAGGTGTTTACATCTAAATGAGCGCTTCTATCTGTGTCGTTATCCGCAAGTTGTTGATTTATCAGGAACGGAGCCCGATCTCACGAATGGCACTCCACTTGCTATGTCTAGGGTGCCCGGTCGAGGCTGGGAAATCATCTTACGGAGGACACAAATGAATTCGATGTACCTCAAGCTGTTAGTCAAGATCCAGAACCTGATGAATAACGAAGACGGTCAGGATCTGGTCGAGTATGCGTTGCTCGTCGCTCTGCTTTCCACCGCAGTCGTCGCCAGCGCTGGTGCGGTTGCAACCGCCATCAACGCTCAGTTTACCCGCATTGCTGCTACCATTACCTAGCCCTACAAAGAAAACACCTGGGCCGGGCACACTTCCAAGTTGATCCTTTGCGGGAGAGATATGTAAGGCGCATCGTCTGTTGACACTGTCTCTCCCAAGCAAAGGACTCAGCAAACTGTCAAAGCGCAAGGACGATGGGCCTCGGCGGGAGATCACTGTACTAAACAACAGTCCAAAAACCACTCGAGGTGAACCCATGTTTCTCAGACCAAGACAGAAGCTGAAGAGCCTGACTCGGCACGAGGAAGGTCAGGATCTGGTTGAATATGCTCTGCTCATTGCCTTACTCTCACTGGGCCTTGTCGCTAGCGGAAGTTCGGTGGCATCCGCAATCAACACTCAGTTTTCCCGTATCGCCGCCACCATCACTTAGTCTCTGCAAAGGACTCGTCAAGCCCCACAAATAGTTTGACACCTTCCTTTGCGGAAGCGATATGCAGAACAAATCAGTTGGGGAAGCCTCTTTCCCAACCAAATGATTCAGCGTATGCTTCACTCGCAAAGGGACGGACGCATGAGGACCAGATTTCGGAGCTTCGTCTGGAGAATGCAACACCTGATGGAGCGGTCGGACGGTCAGGATCTTGCTGAATACGTTCTGCTCGGTAGTCTCATTTCAGTTGCGGCAGTCGCCGCATCGAACCAGATTACTGCGGCTCTTATCGCTGTCTTTACGAAAACTGCCACAACTCTTACCTAGTCTCTGGTAACAATCCGGCAGCACATGCAACGAGTTGCTGAGGCTATACCTTTGATCATCGCCCGTCTCCGCGGCACATTTCATAAAGTGACGGATTAGGACACATATGCTCCAGCCTTCCGCCTCGGACCGCGATATTACCTTGGCATTCATCGAAGGAGGTCTGACTCCGATCTTCTTTGTTGCAGCATTCATCTTTCCTAAACTTGGATCTACGTGGTTTGCTCGCATCGAACAGGCCTTTGCGCATTTGGCGCGACGGAAAGGCTTGGCGGTCGCGGTTGTTGGCCTTTCTGCGTTCCTCTTGCGCCTTGCCATTCTTCCCGTATGCCCCATACCTCTGCCATTCGTTCCGGATGACTTCAGCTTTCTGCTTGCGGCCGACACATTTGCGCACGGGCGGCTGACCAATCCGACACCGGCGATGTGGACGCATTTTGAAAGCATCCACATCACAATGCAGCCAACTTATATGTCGATGTACTTTCCGGCGCAGGGGTTGGTATTCGCTGCTGCCAAGGTACTACTGGGACATCCCTGGTACGGCCTCTTGATTTCAAGCGCGCTTATGTGCGCTTCAATCTGCTGGATGCTTCAGGCATGGCTCCCGCCCACCTGGGCGCTGCTTGGAGGGATGTTAGCGGTCTTACGCCTGGGGCTCTTCAGCTTCTGGATCAACACGTATACTGGTGCCGGCCTCATCTCGGCTTTGGGTGGAGCTCTCGTGCTGGGAGCATTGCCGCGATTGATGAAGACGGCTAGATTTCGTTACGCGCTTCTCTTGGCGATGGGCATCGTTATCCTCGCTCTCAATCGACCTTATGAGGGGCTGCTTCTTTGCCTCCCAGTAGCCGCGGTGCTCGGCCGTTGGGTCTTCCTTGGAAAAACCAGGCCGGCAACGAGAGTGCTGATTCGACGTTCGGTTTTCCCGCTAGCCTTGATCATCGCCGCCGTTTCATGGCTGGGCTATTACGACTACCGTGCATTTGGAAATCCACTTACCCTTCCTTACACTGTCGATCGCAATACATACGCTGTTGCGCCCTACTACGTCTGGCAGTCACTGCGGCCTCAGCCAGTTTACCGACACGAGGTATTGCGTTCCTTCTATTCCGATTCCTCTGAGGGAGAAATAAACTACTTTCATAAAATCCACACCTTATTCGGCTTTATCCCTGAGACTTTAAAAAAGGCTTGGTCCGGATTGCTGTTCTTTTCCGGTGCTGCGTTGCTCATTCCCCTCATCATGCTCAGGCGGGTCTTCCTGGATCGCCGCATTCGCTTTCTCGTTCTCTGCGTATTCGTCCTCATGGCAGGCATGGCAATCGAGATTTATATGCTCCCGCATTATCTCGCGCCCTTTACGGCTGCGTTTTATGCCATCGGGCTTCAGGCAATGCGCCACCTCCGTGTTTGGCGATTTGAAGGCAAACCCGTAGGTGCGATGTTGGTGCGGCTGACTGTGATCCTGTGCCTGGTGACGGCTGGATTGCGGTTGTATGCCGAGCCTCTTCACCTCAAGATGGATAAATGGCCACCGCCCAAATGGAATTTCGTGTGGTACGGTCCTGGGCATTTCGGCACAAGCCGCGCTCAAATTGAATCGAAACTGGAACAAGTGCCAGGCGGCCAACTCGTGATTGTTCGCTATTTCCGCGATCACAATACTCTCGATGAATGGGTCTACAATTCAGCCGACATTGATAGCTCCAAAGTTGTATGGGCAAGAGAGATGAATGCCGCCGATAATCAGGAGTTATTGCGCTACTATCGGGACCGCAAAGCCTGGCTGGTTGAGCCGGACGCGCAGCAGCCAACAGTAACACCGTATCCGATGCCAGAGCAGTTATCTGGTGCCTCACATTGAAACAGTAAAGGTCTCAGAAACGTGGAATTGTTCTGGAGATGAAGCCATGATCAACGGGAAGCGAATTGCAGTTGTAATGCCTGCGTACAACGCCGAGAAAACGCTTGAAAAAACCGTCCATGAACTATCGGACGTTGTGGACATCAAGATTCTTGTGGATGACTTCAGCAAGGACCAGACTGCGGTCCTGTCTAGAAAGCTGGGCGTACAGACTTTCGTCCACGACGTCAACTACGGTTATGGCCGCAACCAGCAAACCTGCTACCGCGAAGCTCTTGCAGCGGGTGCCGATATTGTAGTGATGGTCCATCCCGATTACCAGTACACTCCGTCTCTCGTTCCAGCCATGGCAGGCATGATCGCTAGCGGAGTCTATGACATGGTGCTCGGCTCTCGAATCCTGGGCGCTGGAGCGATGAAAGGCGGAATGCCATTTTACAAGTACGTCGCCAACCGGCTTCTCACTGCATTCCAGAACATCTTTCTTGGTGTCAAGCTGTCTGAGTACCACACTGGATTTCGCGCCTTCTCAAGGGAGTTGCTTGAGACTCTTCCGCTGCTTGAAAACTCCGACGATTTCGTCTTCGACAACCAGATGATCGCTCAGGCCGTGATGTTCGGCTTCAGCATTGGAGAGATATCCTGCCCGACGAAGTACTTTAAGGAAGCCTCTTCAATCAATTTCAAGCGCAGCGTGAAGTATGGATTTGGAGTTCTGGCAACAACTGCCAGCTTTGTCGCGCATAAGTGGGGAGTCATCCACGCGCCAAGATTCGGCAGCAACGGCAGAAAGGTTACTCAAAGATATTACTCAGATAGTGTCCATGGTTTGTGAAATTCCGTAATAAGAGGATAAGCATGACCAAGGCGCGGTTCGACGGCTTACTCTTGTTGGTACTTGGCAGCACGATATTCGTTTTGTTGGGCTTGGTAGGGGAGTGGATCTCACCCTGTTCAATGGTGGATTTCAAGGGCGTTTACTACCCTGCCCGATGCCTGCTTCAACATTCAGACCCTTATGCGGAAAGCGAGTTGCTTCGCGTTTATCAGGAAGAAGGGGGAGATCGGCCTTCGGACTCCGCCGGGCTCCGCCGTATCGTGACGCTCTATGTCAACCTGCCGACTGCATTCCTTATGACAGTTCCTTTCGCGCTGCTGAATTGGGGACCTGCGCACTTTTTATGGATGTTTTTCACTGCAACGAGCTTCATCCTGGCCGCCTATCTGATGTGGAATCTGGGGGCCAACGATGCGCCGCTCATTTCGGGCAGCTTGATTTGTATCTTTCTCTTCGGAAGCGAGTTGCTCCTTGAGGTTGGCAACACGGCGGGCATCACGGTGAGTCTTTGCGTCATCGCAGTCTGGTGTTTTTTGAAGGAACGTTTTGTGCCGGTTGGCATTCTATGCTTCGCGCTCAGCCTCGCAGTCAAGCCGCACGACGTGGGATTCGTCTGGCTATATTTCTTGTTGGCGGGGGGACTCTTTCGGAAGCGTGCCGTGCAGACCCTGGCGGTGACCGTTGTGCTGAGTCTGCCGGTCATTCTATGGGTGTCGCACGTCGCGCCGCATTGGATTCCGGAATTTGACGCCAATCTGCACACCATTTCTACGCGCGGAAATATGAACAACCCCGGCCCCGCCGGCGTCGAACCCAATATCCACGGCGCCGTCTCGATCGGTCTGCAAACAGTCTTCAGCGTTTTTTGGGACAATCCACGCATTTACAATCCAGCCACTTATTTGGTATGCGCGCCACTCCTGCTTGTATGGATGTTAGCTACACTGCGGTCGCGCTCTTCTCAAGCAAAGGCTTGGCTGGCGCTGGCGGCGATTGCCGCTCTCTCTATGCTGCCCGTCTATCATCGGCAACATGATTCGAGGCTCCTGCTGCTCACATTTCCGGCCTGCGCAATGCTCTGGGCCGAGGGCGGCGCGATCGGGTGGCTTGCACTTCTGGTGAATGCCGCCGGAGTCGTGTTCACTGGAGACACTCCGTTACTGATTCTCGGCAATCTCGCCGTTTGGTTCCACGCGTCTACGACAAGCTTGTCAGGGAAGTTACTTACAGTGCTGTTCGCCAGACCTGCTCCTATAGTCCTGCTCATCATTGGCATTTACTATTTATGGGTATACGTGCGACGCACCGCCCCCAACACATCTCGAAGTCTTACTCTTAGATCGCATAACCCAAGCCATATCATGAAACAAACTGCCAATCGAGTTGCAAGTAGGGAGAACCGCTCAGCATGATCGCATCTCCCGGCACTGAACACACTTCATCGATTGCGGGAATTGAACTGGCCCTTACTCTAATTGCTGCCGCAACAGCTTTTGCATGGCCTCGAATAGGCTCTCCCTATTTTTCGTGCATAGAGAGAGCTTTAAGGAAACTGGCTCGAAGGCGTGGACTTGCTGTAGCGTTCGTTGGTATGCTTGCCGTCGTTCTTCGGATCGCCATTCTCCCTTTCTGCCCTATCCCGCTTCCATTTGTCCCAGACGATTTCAGCTTCCTGCTTGCAGCGGACACCTTCGCACACGGGAGACTGACCAACCCCACGCCTGCAATGTGGACCCATTTTGAGAGCATCCACATCACCATGCAGCCGACCTATATGTCCATGTACTTTCCAGCACATGGCATGATCTTGGCGGCAGGCACCCTACTCTT